>Ga0105093_10000144_pt1 | contig 26463 bp, 39 predicted proteins | sample PPLLak3March2015_2_FD_79111 | JGI IMG/M metagenome (GOLD analysis project Ga0105093, IMG submission 79111) | Freshwater sediment microbial communities from Prairie Pothole Lake near Jamestown, North Dakota, USA - PPLs Lake P8 Core (3) Depth... | ecosystem: Environmental > Aquatic > Freshwater >... | reverse complement strand
TGCGATCCGCGAAGGCGGCCTGACGGTCGGTGCCGGCGCCATTACCGAGATCCTGGAATAAGTGCGGCATGGCGAAGCAGAAGATCCGCATCCGGTTGAAGGCCTACGACCACCGCGTGCTCGATCAGTCCGCGGCGCGCATCGTCGAGACGGCGGAGCGCACCGGGGCCAAGGTGGTGGGCCCGGTTCCCTTGCCTACCCGCATCGAGCGCTTCACCGTGCGCCGTTCGACCTTTATCGATAAGGACAGCCACGAGCATTTTGAGATCCGCACGCACAAGCGTTTGATCGATGTGCTCGAGCCGGACTCCAAGACGATCGATACCCTGATGCGGCTGAACCTGCCGGCGGGTGTGGATATCGAGATCAAGATCTAACTACTAGCGATCCGCGATCAGCACTCAGCGAAGAGCTGAAAGCTGACAGCTGACCGCTATTCGAGGCAGCGCAAGCACGTGTGTCGGGGGCGGCCCCACAATCCGCAGGCCGTCGACGACCGGGTGGACTGCCCTGCGTTCGGGGATGATGCGCCTGGCCCAGGCGACAGTCCCGACAAGAACGACCGAGGAGACAACGTATGAAAGGGCTGATTGGCAAGAAAGTTGGGATGACCCAGATCTTCGACGCGTCAGGTTCCGCCAAGCCGGTGACGCTGATCGAAGCTGGGCCGTGCTATGTCACCCAGGTTCGCCTGCAGGAGCGAGATGGCTACCGCGCCGTTCAGCTGGGCTTCGGCGAGAGCAAACCCCGACGCATGCCGGGCGGGGAGCTGGGCCATCTGAAGAGGAACAACCTGCCTCCGCTGCGTCACCTGCGGGAATTCCGCATCAAGCAGGACGAAGAGGTCAAGGAAGGCGACCAGGTCACCGTCGAGGTGTTCGCGGTGGGCGAACGAGTCGACATCGTGGCCGTCAGCAAGGGCAAGGGTTTCCAGGGCGCCGTCAAGCGTCACGGCTTCCGTGGCGGGCCCAAGACCCACGGTCAGTCGGACCGCCAGCGGGCCCCGGGATCGATCGGTTCGACCTCCACCCCGGGGCGGGTGTACAAGGGGACGCGGGGGCCGGGACACATGGGCTCGCAGCGGGTGACCGCGCAGAACCTGCAGGTGGAATGGGTGGACACCGAGCGCAATCTGCTCGGCGTCAATGGCAGCGTCCCCGGCCCGCGGGGAGGCCTGGTGGTCATCAAGGCCGCCCGGAAGCAATAGGGCAGTGGGAGCGAGTCGACCATGAAGGTAGATGTCGTGAACATGCAGGGCGAGATAGTGCGGACGGTGGAGCTGCCGCCGGCCGTCTTCGAGGCCCCGATTAAGAAAGAGCTGATGCATCAGGCACTGGTGCGCCAGTACGCCAACGCCCGCCTCGGGACGCGCAAGACCAAGACCCGCGCCGAGGTCCGCGGCGGCGGACGCAAGCCGTGGCGTCAGAAGGGTACCGGTCGGGCTCGCCAAGGCTCGACCCGGGCGCCCAACTGGGCCAAGGGCGGCAAGGCGCATACGCCGCGCCCGCGTGATTTCAGCCAGTCGATGCCGCGCAAGATGCGGCGGGCGGCGCTGCGGGCGGCACTCTCGGTCAAGGCGCGCGAAGCCCAGATCGTGGTGCTGGATGAGCTGCGGCTGGAGCAGCCCAAGACCAAGGAGATGGCGGCGGCGCTGCAGCGCCTGGTGGGGCCGACCAGCGTGTTGATTGTGCTGGCTGAGCGGGACGAGATGGTCGAGCGCAGCGCCCGCAACCTGCCTTTGGTCAAGACCCTGTCGGCGTCGTACCTGAACGTGCGGGACCTGCTTGGCTATCAGCGTCTGCTGCTGCCGCTTGGGGCCGTGGACGCCATTTCCAGCCACCTGGCGAACTGAGGAGGCTCCGATGATCACGGTCTATGAGGTGCTCCGCCGCCCGGTGGTAACCGAGAAGTCGAACTTCCAGAGCGCCAAGCTCGGTCAGTATGCCTTCGAAGTTGCCAGCAAGGCGACCAAAGCGCAGATCAAGCAAGCGGTCGAAACGTTGTTCGGCGTCGAGGTGGTTCGGGTGAACGTGATGAATGCGCCCTCCAAGAAAGGGCGGCGCGGCCGTGGGCGGCGACTGCTGGTGCGCAGTGCCGGCTACAAGAAGGCGATCGTCACCTTGGCCCAGGGCCAGACGATCGATGTTCTCGAAGGAGTGAAGTGATGGCGGTCAAGACCTACAAGCCGACCTCTCCAGGCCGGCGCGGCATGAGCAGCGCCACCTTCGAGGAGATCACCAAGGACAAGCCCGAGCGCTCGCTGGTCGTGATCAAGCGCGGCAAGGGCGGGCGCAACTTCTCCGGCCGGATCACCGTGCGCCATCAGGGCGGCGGCAACCGGCGCTTCATCCGCATCGTGGATTTCAAGCGCGACAAGCATGGCATTCCGGCGCGGGTCGCTTCGATCGAGTATGACCCGAACCGCTCCGCCCGCCTGGCGCTGCTCAACTATGCCGATGGGGAGAAGCGCTACATTCTGGCGCCCAACGGATTGAAGGTGGGGGACATGCTGATGGCGGGCGGCGAGGCCGAAATCCGGCCTGGCAACAGCCTGCCGCTCTCTGGCATCCCGCTCGGTACGCTGGTGCACAACATCGAACTGCAGCAGGGCAAGGGCGGCCAGATGGTGCGCTCGGCGGGGACGGCGGCCCAGCTGCTGGGGAAGGAAGGCGCCTACGCCTCTCTCCGCCTGCCGTCGGGCGAGGTTCGCCGGGTGATGCAGACCTGCTATGCCACGATTGGGGAAGTGGGCAACGCCGACCACAGCAACATCAAGCTGGGGAAGGCCGGTCGCAAGCGCCACCTGGGCGTGCGCCCAACGGTGCGTGGCACGGCGATGTCGCCGCGCGACCATCCGCACGGCGGCGGGGAAGGGCGGCAGCCGACCGGCATGCCGGGCCCGAAGAGCCCGTGGGGTCAGCCGACGCGCGGCTACCGGACGCGGCGCAATACCCAGTCCGATAAGTACATTGTGCGCCGTCGCGCCAAGAAGCGCCGCTAGCCTGCGGGCAGCTGCCTCGAAGGGATAAGGGAAGCAGACAATGTCGCGATCACTCAAGAAGGGGCCGTACATCGAGCCCAAGCTACTGAAGAAGATCGAGGTCATGAACCAGCGCGGCGACAAGAAGGTGGTGCGCACGTGGAGCCGGGCCAGCACCGTGTTCCCGCAGATGGTCGGCCACACCGTCGCCGTGCATGACGGGCGCCGGCATGTCCCGATCTACATCACCGAGAATATGGTCGGTCACAAGCTGGGCGAGTTCGCCCCGACCCGCACCTTCCGGGGTCACGTCCAGCGAGACAAGACCACCAAACCGACGACAGAGTAGCAGGCGACGATGGCTGAACACCGAGATGTCAAAGCCGTAGGACGTTACATTCCCGTCTCGACCCGCAAGACCCGGCTGGTGGTGGACATGATCCGGGGCCGGTCGGCCAACGAGGCGATGGACGTGTTGCGCTTCACGCACAATGCCGGGTCGGATCCGGTGGCCAAGGTGCTGCGTTCGGCGATTGCCAACGCCGAGCAGAACTACGGCTTCAGCCGGGATGACCTGTTCGTGTACACGGCCTCGGCCGATGAGGGTCCGACACGCCGCTGGCGCCGCTTCGGTGCTCGCGGGCGGTTCAAGCCGATCCAGAAAGGCTCGTCGCACATCACGATCGTGTTGCGAGAACGCGGCCAGGCTGGGTCGTAGGTCAAGGGGAGAGGAGCACGTATGGGACGCAAGGTCCACCCGATCGGTTTCCGCCTGGGCATCAACAAGCCCTGGGAGTCGCGTTGGTTCGCCAATCCCAGGTCGTACGCCAAGCAGCTGCATGAAGATGGCAGCATTCGCAAGCTGATCCTCAAAGCGGCGCCGCGCTCTGGGATCTCGAGCATCGACATCGAGCGCTTTCCCAACAACGTGCACGTGACGATCCACACGGCTAAGCCAGGCATCGTCATCGGGCGCAAGGGGGCGAATGTCAAGGAGATGCGCCGGGCGGTCCAGGCGCTTACCGGAACGGCGGTCAAGCTGGACATCGCCGAGATCAAGGAGCCTGATCTGTACGCCCGTCTGGTGGCCGAGAATATCGCCGGCCAGCTCGAACGGCGCATCAGCCACCGCCGGGCGATGCAGCGTGCCGTCAGCCAGTCGATGCGCCAGGGGGCCAAGGGGATCAAGGTGATGTGCGCCGGGCGGTTGTCGGGCATCGAGATGGCGCGGCGCGAGTGGATGCGCGAGGGCCGAGTGCCGGCGCAGACGCTGCGGGCCGACATCGATTTCGCCCGCGCCGAAGCCCTGACCACCTACGGCCGGATCGGGGTCAAGGTGTGGATCTACCGCGGCGATGCCGTGCCCGAGGAAGCCCAGCAGGTTGAAGCCATGGATGTGTACGTCAGCGAGTAGGCGGGCCGGCTGACGAAGAGGTGCGATCATGTTGATGCCGAAACGAGTGATGCCCGGCCGCCTGAAGCAGATGCGCGGCCGGATGAAAGGCAAGGAGACCCGGGGCGTCGAAGTCAACTTCGGCGACTTTGGGCTGCAGGCGCTGGAACCGGGCTGGGTGACGGCCCGCCAGATCGAGGCCGCCCGCCGCACCCTGGTGCGCTACATGAAGCGCCGGGGCAAGGTGTGGATCCGCATCTTCCCCGACAAGCCGGTGACCCAGAAGCCGGCCGAGACCCGCATGGGCAAGGGCAAAGGCAGCGTCGATCACTGGGTGGCGGTCGTCAAGCCGGGGCGCATCCTGTTCGAGATTTCGGGGCTGCCCGAGGAGGCCGCCCGCGAGGCGCTGCGCCTGGCCTCGCACAAGCTGGCGATCCGCACCAAGTTCGCTGAGCGCACCGATCTGACGGGAGGCGAGTAGTCGATGAAAGCGGTAGATGTGCGCGCCCTGTCGACGGAAGAAATCCGCTCGAAGCTGGATGACGCCCGCGAGGCCTGCTTCAAGCTGCGCTTTCAGTTCGCCACCGGCCAGCTGACCGATCACAGCCGCATGCGGTCTGCCCGCCGCACGGTGGCCCGGTTTGAGACCATCCTGCGGGAGCGAGAGCTGGCGGCGCAGGCCGAGGGGAGTGAGAAATGAGCAACGAACGACGCCGCATGTCGGGTGTGGTCACCCGGGCCAAGATGCAGAAGACCGTCACCGTGCAGGTGGACCGCAGCTACCGTCACCCGCTGTACGGCAAGGTGGTTCGTTCGCGCAAGCTGTTCCTGGCGCATGACGAGCTGGGCTGCCGCCCGGGGGATACAGTCCAGATCCTGGAAAGCCGGCCGATCTCGGCGCGCAAGCGCTGGGTGGTCGAGACCGTGCTGCGCCGGGCCACAGAGGAGCAGGTGGTGGCCGGGGCCGTGGTCGAAGCCGGTCTGCCGGAGATCGAGCCGGTCGAGGTCGAGGCTGCGGCGGCGGAGGGGGATGCATGATCCAGCAAGAAACCCGCGTGAAGGTGGCCGACAACACCGGCGGGCGTGAACTGTTGGTGATCCGCGTCCTGGGGGGCTCGCGCCGGAAATACGGCCGGGTGGGCGATGTGGTGGTCGCCACGGTGAAGTCGGCCGCGCCGCATGGTGCGGTGAAGAAGAGCGACGTGGTCAAGGCCGTCGTCGTGCGCACCGCCAAGGAGTATCGGCGCGAGGACGGCTCGTATATCCGCTTTGATGACAACGCGGCTGTGATCCTGGATACCGATGGCGTCAACCCCAAGGGGACACGCATCTTCGGACCGGTCGCCCGCGAGCTGCGCGAGAAGGGCTTCACCAAGATCGTTTCGCTCGCGCCTGAGGTTCTGTAGGAGGCAGTGGCGGTGAACGCGAGGATCCGGCGAGGGGATACCGTCGAAGTCATCAACGGCGCCTATCGCGGCCAGCGCGGCGAAGTGCTGCGTGTGCTGCCCAAGGAGAGCCGGCTGGTGGTCAAGGGCATCAACACCCGCAAGAAGCACCAGCGGCAGGTCCAGGCGGCGGGCCGAACGGTCACGCCCGGGATCATCTCCTTCGAGGCGCCGATCAACATGTCCAAGGTGCTGCTGGTGTGCCCGAAGTGCGGCAAGGCCGCCCGGATGGGCATCAACCGCGAGACGGGCAAGGCGCGGCGGGTGTGCAAGAAATGCCAGGCCGTGATTGACGGCTGAGGGTAAGGGAGTTCGAGACGCATGGCTCATCACATGAAAGAGCGCTACCAGGAAGATGTGGCGCCGGCGCTGACGAAGGATTTCGGCCTCGAGAACCCGATGCAGGTTCCGCGCATCGAGAAGGTGGTGGTCAACATCGGCGTCGGCGAAGCGCTGGACAACGCCAAGTCGCTGGACGCGGCGGTCGATGAACTGACGCTGATCACGGGACAGAAGCCGGTGGTGACCAAGGCTCGCCGCAGCATTGCCGCCTTCAAGCTGCGCGAGGGCCGGGCGATCGGGGTCAAGGTGACCCTGCGCGGCGAGCGCATGTGGTCCTTCCTTGACCGCCTGATCAATGTTGCCCTGCCGCGCACGCGTGACTTCCGCGGCGTGTCCGGCGACAGCTTCGACGGACGAGGCAACTACACGCTGGGGGTCCGGGAGCAGATCATCTTCCCGGAGATCCAGTATGACAAGATCGATAAGGTGCGCGGCTTCGAGGTGACGATTGTGACCACGGCGCCGAATGACGAGCAGGCTCGCCGTCTGCTGCAGCTGATGGGAATGCCGTTCGCGAGGGGCGTATAGCATGGCAAAGAAGTGCATGTCGATCCGGGAAACCCGGCGCAAGTATCCGGTGCGCGTCCGCAACCGCTGTCGTTTGTGTGGCCGGCCGCGCGGCTACTACCGCCGATTCGAATTGTGCCGCATTTGCCTGCGGGAGCAGGCCCTGGAAGGCAAGATTCCGGGCCTGGTCAAGTCATCCTGGTAGCAACGGCAGGAGTGGTAGCCATGGTAGGCACAGATCCAATTGCAGATATGTTGACGCGCATCCGAAATGGGGTGATGGCCGGCCACACGACGGTCAGCGTCCCCGAGTCGAAGATCAAGCAGGCGATCGCCCAGATCCTGCTCGAGGAGGGCTACCTGGAGTCCTTCGAGCCGGCGTCGGCCGAGCAGGGGGTTGGCCGCGTCCTGCGGCTGCACCTGAAGTACGTCGGCGAGCGCCGCGACAGGCAAGCGGTGATTGCCGGCCTCAAGCGCGTCAGCCGACCGGGCCGACGGGTGTACGTGGGCAAGCAGCAGATCCCCTGGGTGCGCTCGGGCCAGGGCGTGGCGATCCTCTCCACCCCGAAGGGGGTGATGACCGGGATGCGCGCCCGGCAGATGGGCGTCGGCGGCGAAGTCCTGTGCCATGTGTGGTGAGGGCAGCGTGAGGCAGGGTGGAGGAGGCAGGCGTGTCTAGAGTAGGTCGGGCCCCGATCAGCATCCCCGGCGGCGTGCAGGTGGACATCGACGGGCAAGATGTCGTGGTCAAGGGGCCGAAGGGTGAATTGAAGCGTTCGCTCCATCCCGAAATGCGGCTGGTCTTGGAAGACGGCCTGCTGCGGGTGGAACGTCCCTCCGACGCGCCGAAGGTTCGGGCGCTGCACGGCCTGACGCGCGCCCTGTTGAACAACATGGTGCTCGGTGTGAGCCAGGGATTCGAGCGCACGCTGCAGGTCGAGGGCGTCGGGTACCGGGCGGAGATGAGCGGCAAGGATCTGGTGCTGAACGTCGGGTATTCGCATCCCGTGCAGGTCCCCCCGCCGGAAGGGATTTCCTTCCAGGTGGAGGAGCGCACGCGCCTCATCCGCGTGCAGGGCGCCGACAAGGAACGCGTCGGCCAGGTGGCAGCGGACATCCGCAAGGTGCGCCCGCCGGAGCCGTACAAAGGTAAGGGCATCCGGTACAGCGGAGAACACGTGCGGCGCAAGGCCGGCAAGGCCGGCAAGGTAGGTTAGCCATGGCTAAGAAATCACGAGCGGCGATGCGCCAGCGGCGGCACGCCCGGGTGCGCAAGCACCTGAGCGGCAGCCAAGAGCGCCCGCGCCTGAATGTGTACCGCAGCTCGTCGGGCATCTATGCCCAGGTCATCGATGACAGTCAGGGCGTCACCCTGGCGTCTGCCTCGACCCTCGACGCCGAGATCGAGGCCCAGGCCAAGGGCAAGAAGAAGACCGAGCAAGCGCGCCTGGTTGGCAAAGCGATCGCCGAGCGCGCCCGCCAGAAGGGAATCAAGCAGGTGGTATTCGATCGGGGCGGGTACCGCTATCAGGGTCGCGTGCAGGCGCTTGCCGACGCGGCGCGCGAAGCCGGCCTCGAGTTCTAGGGCACCCGGGTTACCCAGCGGAGTGAGTGATGGCGAGAAACGATGTACGAGAGCGACTCGAAGAGCGCGACGATCTGGACGAGCGGGTGATCGACATTGCCCGGGTCGCCAAAGTTGTCAAGGGCGGCCGCCGGTTCGCCTTTCGCGTGACCGTGGTCGCGGGAGACAAGCGGGGCCAGGTGGGCCTGGGGGTGGGCAAGGCGCGGGGCGTCCCCGATGCGATCCGCAAGGCGACCGAGCGGGCGCGCAAGAATATGCGGCCGATCACGCTGGCCGGCACGACCATCCCGCACGAACTGATCTCGAAGTACGGCGGGGCGCGGGTGATGCTCAAGCCGGCCTCGCCTGGCACGGGCGTGATCGCCGGCGGCCCTGTGCGCGCCGTGCTGGAAGTTGCCGGCGTGCGCGACATCCTGACCAAGTCGCTCGGCAGCTCGAGCGTGCTTAACGTGGCCAATGCCACGCTGAACGGGCTGCAGTCGCTGCGCAAGGTCGAGACCGAAGCCGCCATGCGCGGCAAGCCGGTGGACACCCTGAAGCCGTTCTGGGAGCGCAAGCGCCATGCCTGAGACCAAGAAGTCGAGCGGCAAGATCCGCGTCACGCTCGTGCGCAGCCCGATCGGCTACACCGAGCGACAGAAACGGACCGTGCGGGCCCTGGGCCTGCATCGCATGCACCAGACCATCGAGCACGCCGACACCCCGGCGGTGCGCGGCATGGTGGCGAGCATCAACCACCTGGTCAAGATAGAGGAGTAGCGGCGGATGAACCTGCACGAACTGAAGTCCAGGCCTGGCGCCAAGAAGTCCCGCACCCGTGTCGGCCGTGGGATCGCGGCCGGCAAGGGCAAGACCGCCGGCCGGGGGACGAAGGGCGAAGGCGCCCGCTCCGGCTCCGGGGGCCGGCTGTACCGGCAGGGGGGTAACCTGCCGTTCTACCGCAGCCTGCCCTTCAAGCGCGGCTTCACCAATATCCGGCGGGTCGAGTGGAACGAGATCAACCTCGACCAGCTGGCACTCTTCCCGGCCGGGACCGAGGTCACGCCGGAAGTGCTGGCGCAGGCCAACCTGGTCGATCCGGGCAAGCCGGTCGTGCTGCTCGGACGCGGCCAGACCCAGGCGGCGTTGAAGGTCAAGGTCCATCGCGTTAGCCGCAGCGCACGCGCCAAGCTGGAGAAGGCCGGCGGCAGCGTGGAGATCCTGCCCGCGTGAGGTTGTCGATGCTGCTCGAAGGGAGCTCTGCATGAAGCGTTCGCCGCTGCGCTTTCTCACCATCTCGGCCGACATCCGCAACCGGTTGTTGATTTCGTTTGCGCTGCTGGCCCTGTATCGCCTGGTGGCGCACGTGCCGGTTCCGAACATCGATCAGGACGCCATCAAGGCGGTCGTCGCCGGCGCCGGCAGCCAGGCGCAGCTGCTCGGCCTGCTCGACCTGCTCTCCGGCGGCACGGTGACCAACTTCTCGGTCTTGGCGATGGGGGTCTACCCGTACATCACCGCCCAGATCATCATTCAGGTCCTGGTGCCGATCATCCCCGCCTTGCAGCGCAGGATGGAAGAGGACCCGCGCGAGGGCCGCAAGCTGATGGAGCGCTGGACCTACCTCCTGGCGGTGCCGATGGCCGCCCTGCAGGGGTATAGCCAGATCCGCATTTTCGAGCAGACCGCCATTGCCGGCGGCCAGACCATCCTGGTGGCGCCGATCGGACCCAACCTGTCCACGCTGACCATGCTGATCAGCATGACGGCCGGGACGATGTTCGCCATCTGGCTGGGCGAGCTGATTTCCGAGTTCGGCATCCGCAACCAGGGCCTGTCGCTGATCATCTTCGCCGGGATCGTCTCGGGGATCCCGGGACAGCTGGGAGGCCTTCTGGCCGATGAGCAGACGCGGGTGGCGTTAGGGCTGTTCATGGCCGTGCTGACCGTCGCCACGATCTTCGCCATCGTGATCGTCCAGGAAGGACGGCGCTTCATCCCTGTGCTGTATCCGGGACGCCGGGTGGGGAACCGGATGTCGATGCCCGTGCGCGGCACGCTCCCCCTGATGATCAACATGGCCGGCATGATCCCGCTGATCTTTGCCCAGGCGCTGCTGACGTTGCCCTCGATCCTGTCGACGTTCTTCGTCACTGCCCAGGCTGAGTGGCTCCGCAACATCGGCCTGTGGCTGCAGAATGCCGTCAGCCCGTCCAACGCCGCCTACTGGATCACCTACTTCCTGTTCGTCGTGTTCTTCACCTTCTTCTATACCGATGTTCTTTTCCAGCAGCAGAACTACGGTGAGAACTTGAAGCGATCGGGTGCGCAGATCCCCGGTGTGGCCCAGGGGGCTGCGACTCAGCGTTACCTGACCCGCGTCCTGCGCCGCATCACCCTGCCCGGGGCGTTCTTCCTGGGCCTGGTCGCCATCCTGCCATTCCTGGTGACCGTGTTCTTTCCGGCGGCACAGGCCGGTGGGGGCCTGCTGATCACTTCGGCGGGGCTGCTGATCGTGGTCGGGGTTGTGCGCGATGTCTACCGGTCGATTGAGGCTGAGCTCAAGCTGCGCGGATATGACTCCGCCGTCCTGGTGCGCTAGGTGCGGCAGTGAAGCGGTACGTGATCCTGCTCGGCGCGCCGGGCGCCGGAAAGGGCACGCAGGCCAAAGCGGTGAGCGCTGCCTTCGGGTTGGCGCATGTGTCGAGCGGAGATCTGTTCCGCCAGAACCTTAAGAATCAGACCGAGCTGGGGAAGCTGGCCGACGCCTACATTCAGCGCGGCCACCTGGTGCCGGACGAGGTCACGGTAAGCATGGTCGAGGCCCGCCTGCGCGAGCCGGACTGTGCCGACGGTGCCGTGCTCGACGGCTTCCCGCGCACGCCTGCCCAGGCCGAGGCGCTCGATGCGCTTGCCGCCGCGCTGTCGGGCGAAGTGGCGGCCGTCGTGCTGCTCGCCGTCGATGAGCAGGTGCTGATTGACCGCCTGAGCGGGCGATGGGTGTGCCGGGCAGCCGGCCATATCTACCACGAGGTGGCCAATCCGCCCAAGATCCCGGGAGTCTGCGACCTGGACGGCTCGGAGCTGTACCAGCGCGACGACGACCGGCGGGAGACGGTGAGCGAGCGCCTGCGGGTGTACCTGCGGCAGACGCAGGTCCTGGTTGACTACTACCGGGCGCGCGGCCTGCTGATCGAGATCGACGGCAGTCTGCTGCCGGCAGCGGTGACCGAGCGGTTGTTGCCCGCCCTGACCGAGCGGGTGCGGTGAGCAAGTACCCTGCGGCACTGGCCGGCGCTTTTCCGCCGGGAGCCCGCTGGCAGCGGGGCGTGGTGTTGAAGAGCGAGCGCGAGCTGGACTTGATGCAGCAGGCCGGCCGGATCAACGCCCTGGCGCTGGCGGCGGCGGCGCAACAGGTGCGCCCGATGGCGCGCACTGCCGATCTGGATGCCGCAGCCGCCGACGTGCTGCTGCAACAGGGTGCGAAGGCGGCCTTCCTGGGATACGGCGGACCGATCCCGTATCCGGCGGTGACGACGATCAGCGTCAATGACGAGTTGGTCCACGGCATCCCGGGCGACCGCCGGCTGCAGCCGGGGGACATCGTCAGCATCGACTGCGGGGCGGTGGTCGAGGGCTACGTGGGCGACTCGGCGCTCACCCTGCCGGTGGGGGAAGTCTCCGAGGAAGCCCGTCGGCTGATGGCGGCGACGCTGGCAGCGCTGTGGGTCGGGATCGAAGCCATGCGTCTTGGCCGGCGGACCGGGGATGTGTCGGCCGCAGTTCAGCAGAGCGTGGAGGCGGCGGGGTTCAACGTGGTGCGGGAGTACACCGGTCACGGGGTCGGTCGGGCGATGCACGAGGACCCGCAGGTGCCGAACTACGGCAAGCCGGGCACCGGCCTGGCGCTCAAGCAGGGCATGACGATCGCCCTGGAGCCGATGGTGCTGGCCGGCGGGCCGGAGACGCACCTGCTGCAAGACCAGTGGACGGTGGCCTCGCTCGACGGCCGGCTGACGGCGCACTTCGAGCACACGGTGGCGGTGACCGTCGAGGGGCCGAGGGTGCTGACCAGCTTGGCGCCGGGGCTGGACTCAGGGCTGCCGGACGGATATAATGATTACTTTGCTGGCCGGCCGATGGCCAGTGAAGTGGAGCGCGGGAGCGTACGGTCATGAAAGTAACCTCATCAGTGCGTAAGCGTTGCCCGAAGTGCAAGCTGGTGCGGCGCCGCGGGAAAGTCTACGTGATTTGCGAGAACCCTCGCCACAAGCAGCGACAGGGGTGAGAGATGGCAAGAATTGAAGGCGTTGATCTGCCGCGCGACAAGCGCGTTGAGGTGGGGCTGACCTACATCCATGGGATCGGCCGCACGACGTCGCGCAAGGCGCTGGCGGAGGCGCGCATCGACCCCAACCGCCGCGTGCGTGATCTGACCGAGGATGAGATCGCCGCCCTGCGTGACTACATTGGGCAGCGCCTGACAGTCGAGGGTGATTTGCGGCGCGAGGTGCAGATGAGCATCAAGCGCCTGATCGACATCGGCTGCTACCGTGGGCTGCGGCATCGCCGCAACCTGCCTGCGCGGGGGCAGCGCACCCGCACCAACTCGCGCACCCGCAAGGGGCCGAAGAAGACTGTTGCCGGGCGCGGTCGGCGCCGCGGCGCGAAGAAGAAATAGCCGGGGAGCGATCGCGGCTCGCCGCCGGACGGGTTCCTTCCTCCCGTGCGGCTGACCGGCGGGCGGAGCCGCATCCGGCGCCACACACGGAGCGAGAGACGGTCCATGGCACGAACGACAACTCGAGCGGCTCGCAGAACGGGCGGCAAAAAGGTGCGGCGCACCCTGTCGCATGGACAGGTGCACATTCACGCCACCTTCAACAACACGATCGTGACGATCACCGACACCCAGGGCAACGCCGTGCTGGCAGGAAGCGCCGGGGCGGCGGGGTTCAAGGGCTCGCGCAAGAGCACACCCTACGCCGCCCGGTTGGCGGCCGAACGGGCAGTGGCGGCAGCCACCGACCTGGGCCTGCAGGAAGTGGATGTGTTCGTCAAGGGTCCGGGGCCGGGGCGTGAGGCGGCGATCCGCGCCGTGCAGGCATCGGGGGTGCGCGTGCGCTCGCTCAGCGACGTGACGCCCGTGCCGCACAACGGTTGCCGCCCGCCGAAGAAACGCCGCGTCTAGGTTAAGGAAGGAAAGCTGTCAGGATGGCCAAGCATATCGATCCAGTCTGTAAGCTGTGCCGCAGGGAAGGCGAGAAGCTCTTCCTGAAGGGCCAGCGCTGCTTCACCCCCAAGTGCGCCTTTGAGCGGCGCGGGTTTCCCCCCGGCGAGCATGGACGGGATGCGCAGTTCAAGCGCCGCCGCATCTCGGACTACAGCCGCCAGCTGCGAGAAAAGCAGAAGGCGCGCCGGGTGTACGGCGTCACCGAAAAGCAATTCCGCCGCTACTACCGGGCCGCGCTGCAGCGACGCGGCGTGACCGGCGAGAACCTGCTGGTGATGCTCGAGCGCCGGTTGGACAACGTGGTCTACCGCCTCGGGCTGGCCGAGAGCCGGCCGCAGGCACGTCTGTTGGTGACTCACGGTCACTTCAATGTGAACGACCGCCGCACGGACGTTCCGTCGATGTTCGTCCGCCCGGGGGATGTCGTGGAGGTCCGCCCGGGTTCGCGCTCCCGGCCGTACTTCAAGGGCCTGGGCGCAGTGGCCGAGACGCGTACCGTGCCGCGCTGGCTCGAGCGGGATCTCAAGAGCCTGAGCGGTAAGGTGGTCCAGGCGCCGGAACGCACCGATGTCGATGCCAGCCTGCAAGAACAGCTGATCATCGAGTTCTATTCTCGCTAGCCAAAGCCTGGCTGAGAAGCGGGGAGGACCGCAGTGGCACTTACGACAGCTATGGTTATGCCGAAGATCGAGCGCGAGGCCGTCGCTCGGAATTACGGCAAGTTCGTCATCAGCCCGCTGGAGAGCGGATATGGAATCACCCTCGGCAGCGCGCTGCGCCGGGTGCTCCTGTCCTCCCTGGAGGGCGCGGCCGTCACCTCGATCCGCATCACCGACGTGGCACACGAGTTCACCAATGTGCCCGGGGTGCGCGAGGATGTGCTCCAGGTCATCCTCAACATCAAGCAGCTGCGCTTGATCCTGCACGAGGGGGACAGCTCGCGCCTGCGGCTTGAGGTCAGAGGCGAGGGCACGGTGACTGCGGCCGACGTCTACACCCCGTCCGAGGTCGAGATCGTCAACCCCGAACTGTATCTGTTCACGGTCGACGATCCGAAGGCCCACCTGGAGATCGAGATGACCGTCCAGCGCGGCCGGGGGTACTCGCCCTCCGACGAGCGCGGGAGGCTGCCGATCGGTGAGCTGCCGACCGACGCCATCTTCACTCCAGTGCGCCGCGTGCGTCACGAGGTGGGTCGGGCCCGCGTTGGCCAGGACACCTCCTACGACCGGCTGGAGATCGAGATCTGGACGGACGGAACGGTCAAGCCGGAACAGGCTCTCAGCCGCAGCGCCCAGATCCTGATCGCTCACCTGCGTGACATCGCCGGGGTCACCGAAGAAAGCCTGCAGGCGCTGGCGGCGCAGGTGGAAGGGCCCAAGCTGCCCAACGAGATGTTCGAGACGCCGATCGAGAACCTCGACCTGTCGGTGCGCGTGTTCAATTCGCTCAAGCGCACCGGGATCACCACCGTGGGCGAGGTGCTCGAGATGCTGGAGAAGGGGCCGGAGGCGGTCCTGTCCATCCGCAACTTCGGCGATAAGAGCCTGGACGAACTCAAAGCCCAACTGCGGGCTAAGGGGTTCCTCGAGGCCGAGCCCGAAGCGGCACCGATGGAATTGGAGTAGGTTGGCATGAGGCACCAAGTCGCAGGCTATCGGCTGGGTCGGACCGCCGGTCAGCGGACCGCGCTGCGCCGCAGCTTGATCACCGAGTTCTTCCGCAACGAGCGTATGCGCACGACGCGCGCCAAGGCTGCCGCCATCCGCGGCTCGGCCGAGCACCTGATCACCCTCGCCAAGCGCGGCAACGCCGCCGGCGAGGCCAAGATGGTCCATGCCCGGCGCCTGGCTGCAGGCCGGCTGAATGACCCCGAGGTGGTGCGCAAGCTGTTCGATGAGATTGCGCCCCGCTTCGCCAGCCGCCCGGGCGGCTACACCCGCGTGATCAAGCTGGGTGAGCGCAGCGGGGACGCAGCGCAGATCGTGCTGCTCGAGTTGGTCGAGGAGTAGTCGATGCCGCCGGGGCCCACGGCTGCGCCCGCCGATGGCGGGTCACCCAGCCGACGGAGCTCCCAAGCTGAACGACCGGCGAGCCCCTCCGCAGGCGCGCCGCTGGCAACTTACCAATCGATCGTCGCCTACGACGGCACCGCTTTTGCCGGCTTCCAGCGGCTGGGCCAGGGCCAGCGCACGGTCCAGGGCGTGCTCGAGGCAGGGCTGCGCAGCCTGGGATGGAGCGAAACGCGGCTGCTGGCCGCGGGGCGCACGGACCGCGGGGCGCATGCACGCGGGCAGGTGATCGCCTACCGGTTGGCCTGGCGCCACACGCCGGAGGCCCTGACTGCGGCGCTGAATGCAGCCCTGCCGCAGGACGTTGCCGTGCGCCAGACGCTCCCGGCGGCTGACGGGTTTCACCCGAGGTTCTGGGCGATCAGCCGCCGCTACTCGTATGCGGTGTTCTTCGCCCGGCTGCCGGACCCGCTGCGCCAGTCGCATGCCTGGCGGGTGTGGCCGCCGCCGGACAAGGGCCGGCTGACCGAAGCGGCTGGCCGGGTGTGCGGAACGCGGGACTTCGGCGCATTCGGTCGTCCGCCGATCCCGCACGGGCATGCGCTGCGGACTGTGCGGCGTTGCTCCTGGGAGATCTCCGGGGAGCAGGCCAGCTTCGAGATTGAGGCCGATGCCTTCCTGCACCATATGGTGCGCAGGCTGGTCTCCGCGACGATCCTGATCGGCCAAGGGCGGGCAAGCCTGGAGAACCTGCAGGCGAGCCTGGACCATCCGGATCGACCGTGGCCGGGTCGACTGGCACCCGCCTGTGGGCTGTGCCTGGAGGCCGTCGGTTATCCGGCGGCAGTGCAAGAGACGTGAGCACGAGGAGTTGGAACGTGCAGAAGACCTACTATCCGAAACCGAGCGAGCTGGAGCACGATTGGTTTGTGATCGATGCTGACGGCCAGAATCTCGGCCGCCTGTCGGCCAGGATTTCCCGGCTGCTCATCGGCAAAGACAAGCCGACCTTCACGCCCGGTGTGCACACCGGGGACTATGTCATTGTGGTCAACGCTGAGAAGGTCGCGGTAACCGGCAAGCGGCTCGATCAGAAGACCTATTACCGGCATTCACTCTATCCCGGCGGGCTGAAGAAAGTCACGCTGCGCGAGCAGCTGGACAAGCATCCAGAGCGCGTGCTGCAGGCCGCCGTGCGCGGGATGCTGCCCAAGAATCGCATGGGCCGACAGCTGATTTCGCACCTGCATGTGTACGCCGGTCCGAGTCACCCACACAGCGCGCAGCAGCCGAAGCCGCTGGCCTAAGGGCGCGCAGGAAGGGATCGAAGATGACAGGCAAGTACTACGAAGGGATTGGCCGGCGCAAGACCAGTTCCGCCCGGGTGCGGATCTCGTCCGGGACCGGGGGATTTGTTGTCAACGACAAGGAGATGCGCGAGTACTTCACGCGTGGCGGCGATGCCGAAGCGATCATGGCTCCGCTGCAGGTCGTCGGGATGGATGGCAAGCTGGATATCACCGTCAAGGTGAACGGCGGCGGCGTCACCGGGCAGGCCACGGCCGTCTCGAACGGCGTCGCCCGCGCCTTGCTTGTCCTCGATCCGGAGTTCCGCAGCGCCTTGCGCGGCGGCGGGTTCTTGACCCGGGACGCACGCGCCAAGGAGCGCAAGAAGCCCGGCCTGAAGCGAGCTCGCAAGGCGCCGACGTACACCAAGCGCTAGCCCCGCGCGGAGCCCGCGCACCGTGGAAGGACAATCACCGGCCGGGGAAAACTCTCCGGCTGGTGCCGTTGAACCGCAGGAGTGCTCCTTGCCCACACTGCAGGTTGTCGGTCTTGGCCCGGGTTCTCCGGCGATGCTCACTGAGCAGGCCCGGCAGGCGCTGGGCTCCGCCCGAGAAGTCCTGCTGCGTACCATGCACCCGGCCGCCGAGGTCATCCCGCTCTCTGTCCCGGTGCGCACCTTCGATCCGCTGTACGAACGTGCCGCTACCTTCGATGAAGTGTATGAACAGATCGTCGCCGAAGTCCTGCGCGCCTGCCAGGCGGGGCCGGGGTGCGTGTACGCAGTTCCGGGGGACCCGGCGGTGGGTGAGGCGACGGCAGCCGAGCTCATGCGGCGTGCGCCCTCCCTGCGGCTGACGGTGCACCTCGTCCACGGAATCAGCTTCGTCGAGCCGTGTCTGGCAGCACTGGGCGTCGATGGCCTCGATGGACTGTTTGTGGCCGACGCCCTCGAGCTTGCCCGGCTGCACCACCCGCCATTTCCACCAGACCGGCATGCCTTGCTCGGCCAACTGCACTCGCGGCTGGTAGCCTCCGATGTCAAGCTCACCTTGGCCAACGCCTATCCCGAGACGCACGAGGTGGCGTTGGTGCACGCGGCAGGCAGCGACCAGGTGCAGGTGCAGCGCATGCCGCTGCATGCCATCGATCAATCCTCAGCCATCGGTCCGCTGACTGCGCTGTTTGTCCCGGCCCTGCCCACAGGCCATTCGCTCGAGGCGTTCCAGGATACCGTTGCCCATCTGCGTGCCCCGGAGGGCTGCCCGTGGGATCGGGAACAGACTCACCTGAGCCTCCGGTCGCACCTGCTCGAGGAAGCCTACGAAGTGCTGCAAGCCATCGACTCCGGCACCCCGTCTGCGCTGCAGGAAGAGCTAGGGGATCTTCTGCTGCAGATCGTGCTCCATGCGCAAATCGCGGTCGAAGAGTCGGAGTTCAGCCTCGGTGAGGTGATCCACGGGATCGAGACCAAGCTCCTCCGGCGTCATCCACACGTCTTCGGGGACCTCCACGTCGGGGAGGTGGATCAGGTGCTGCGCAACTGGGAGGCGCTGAAGGCCTCCGAGCGGCAGGATGCCGGGGAAGGCAAGGGCCTGCTCGACGGCGTACCGACCGGTTTGCCGGCGTTGGCGCAGGCTGCCGAGATCCAGGATCGTGTGGCGCGCATCGGCTTTGATTGGCCGCAGGCGGATGGCGCCCGAGATAAGATCATCGAAGAGCTGGACGAGATCGCCGGCGCCGGCTCAGAGCGAATTGCCGATGAGGTGGGGGACTTGCTGTTCTCGGTCGTCAACTACGCTCGCCGGCTCGGCGTGGACGGCGAGAGTGCATTGCGCACTGCCTCCGGGCGATTTCGCCGGCGGTTTGCCCGGGTGGAGGCCCTGGCGGGCGCGGACGGTCATGAGGTCTCCAAGCTGTCGTTGGAGGCACTGGATGTGCTCTGGGAGCAGGCAAAGTCCGAGGGTCTGTAGCTGGCCGGGAAGCTGCCGGCGACCCGCGGCCGGCCGTTGTGGGCGGGGTTCGTCACTGCACCAAGGATGAGGAGGTAGTCATGGAGAATGCGATTGGCTTCCCCAGCTTGCATGGTCTCGAACACCACGGACTGCGCAACCTGGACACGGTGTACTGGACGCTGCCCTCGCCGGCGCTGGTCGAGCGCATCGTGCGGCGGCGCGAAGGGCTGCTGGCGCATTTGGGGCCGGTGGTGGTGCGCACCGGACATCACACCGGCCGTTCGCCGAACGACAAGTTCATCGTGCAGGATGGGAAGATCGACAACGAGATCTGGTGGGGTCCGATCAACCGGCCGATCGACGAGGCGCGCTTCGAACGCCTGGCGCTGCGCCTGACAGCCTACTTTCAAGGGCGCGAGGTGTATGTCCAGGACGTGGTAGCCGGGGCACACCCGGCCTATCAGATCCCGGTGCGCGTGGTCACCGAGACGGCATGGCACAGCCTGTTCGTGCGCAACATGTTCCTGCGCCTGCCGGTCGAGCGCCTGGCGAGCCACGTGCCGCGCTTCACCATTGTTGACGCCCCGCGCTTCCACGCCATCCCCGAGGAGGACGGCACCAACTCGGAGGTCTTCATCGTCATCAACTTCGAACGCGGCCTGATCCTCGTCGGCGGGAGCAGCTATGCCGGGGAGATCAAGAAGGCCGTGTTCACCGTGATGAACTACCTGCTGCCCAAGCAGGGTGTGCTCTCGATGCACTGCTCGGCCAACATCGGCGCCTCCGGCGATGTTGCCCTGTTCTTCGGGCTTTCCGGCACCGGCAAGACGACGCTCTCCTCTGATCCGACACGCCGTCTCATTGGCGACGACGAGCACGGCTGGGGCGACGACGGGGTATTCAACATCGAAGGCGGCTGCTATGCCAAGACGGTTCGCCTGGACCCGGACCTCGAGCCTCTGATCTGGAATGCCACCCGGCGCTTCGCGACCGTGCTCGAGAACGCCGCCGTCCGCACCGACACGCGCCGCGTCGATTTCGATGACATCAGCCTGACCGAGAACACCCGCGCCGCCTACCCGTTGGGGTTCGTCGACAACCACGAGCCCAGCGGACAGGGGGGGCATCCGAAGACGATCTTCTTCCTCACGGCGGATGCCTTCGGCGTGCTTCCCCCCATCGCCAGGCTGACGTCCGACCAGGCGATGTACTACTTTCTCTCTGGCTTCACCTCCAAGCTGGCCGGGACGGAGAAGGGATTGGGGAGCGAGCCGCAGGCGACCTTCTCGGCCTGCTTCGGCGCGCCCTTCCTTCCCCTGCCGCCCTCGGTGTACGACCGGCTGCTGGGCGACAAGCTCAAGCAGCATGGCTCGACCGTGTGGCTGATCAACACCGGGTGGACCGGCGGCCCGTATGGGCAAGGTGAGCGCATTCGGCTGACCTACACTCGGGCAATGATCCACGCTGCGTTGAGCGGAGCGCTCGATGGCGTGCCGTTCCGGATCGATCCGGTCTTCGGAGTGTCTGTGCCAGAACATTGCCCGGAGGTGCCGGACGAAGTCCTCGATCCGCGCCAGACCTGGCCGGACGGGAGGGCCTACGACGAGCGCGCCCGCGCTTTGGCTGGCCAGTTCGCCGCCAACTTCGAGCGCTTTGTCGACGAGGTCTCGCCCTCCGTGGCGCAGGCGGGCCCCCGCCCGGGTAAGGCCTGAGCAGCTCGGTCACTCGCTGGCCACGTGCTCCTCTCCAGTTGAGAGGAGCACGTGCTTTAACCCGGGGAGCTGCCGCAGCCAGCACGCGACCTGGCTGGCCAACGTGCGTATGGAGGGCAAATACACTGTGCGAGGTGGGATGTTGAACAGGAATCGAATGGTGGGCGTGGTGGTTCTGCTGGCTTCTGCCGGCCTGGCCTGCACCTTGAGTGTTCCCGTTCCCGTGTCCGACATCAAAGTCGGGCCGGTGGAGCGGAGCTCGATTACGGTGGAGCCCGTCGGAGCGCCGGGAGAGACCGCACGCCTCGAGCTGAGCATGGGCGCGGGTGAGCTGACCCTGCGGCCTGGCCAGAGCGATGCCCTGCTCAGCGGGACGGCGACGTTCAACATCGCCGATTTCGAGCCCGAGGTGGAGGTCAATGGCAGCCGGGTGGTGGTCAAGCAGGGCGATCTCCAGCTGGAGGGCATCCCCGATCTGCGCGGGGACGACGTCATCAACCGCTGGGACTTTGAGCTGGGCGGACAGCCGATCGATCTACAGCTCAACGCCGGAGCGTACAAGGCCGACCTGGAGCTGGGTGGCATCCGCTTGACCGGGTTGCGCATTTCCGATGGTGCGGCGTCTGTGCGGCTGGCCTTCTCGGAGCCGAACCCGGTTTCGATGGAAACCCTGCGCTACGTCACCGGCGCCTCCGAAGTGCGCATGCAAGGTCTGGCCAACGCCAACTTCGCCCAAATGCGATTTGAAGGAGGCGCGGGTAGCTTCGAATTGGATTTTGGAGGCGAATTGCGCCAGGACGCGGAGGTTCGCATCGACTCCGGTTTAAGCAGGCTGCGGATCGTGGTACCCGCTGGCGTACCGGCTCGCGCCGAGGTGCAGGGGGAGCTCTCCGAGGTCGTCGCCGATGGCGGCTGGAGCGGTTCGGGCTCGTCCTATGTCCAGTCTGGCGAGGGACCCGCGCTGACCTTCATCATCAACAGCAGCCTGGGCAGCGTCCGCCTCGAGACCGACTGAGCCTCCGGCTCGACTGGAGAGCCCGTCATCTGGTTGAATCGATACCTCCCCTGTGCCGAGCAGGGGAGGTATCTCTTCTGGAGGGAAGGAGTCGTTGCGTTGCGAGTCGATCTAGTGGCGGGAGAATCCCAGCGTCGGAGCCGGCGACCCGGATCGAACTTCGGGCTGCTTGCGGCGAAGCACCTCGAGTGCGGTCGCCCGCAGGACCTGCGCCGAGAGGGAATCGATCCGCTGCTGGTCCGGATGAGGCTTGCGAAGTTCCTCGATGGGTGTGGCCTGCATGACCGCCTCCAGGGAGGCATGGGAGCCTCGCCTGCTGGCGATCGTTGCAACTTCTGGGCCAAACGCACGCCTATGGCGGAAGGGCGTGTGAACCGGCCCCAGACAGCTTGCCTGGCACAGGATGCTGGCTGCGAGGCGCGGCTGTGCCTGACTTCTGGCCAGGGGAAACAGAACTTGCGGAGTATGCTCGTCTCCGGGCAGCGAGGCATGACGGCGTCCGCCCTTTGCCTTCTCTCCGCAGCACTCGCGCCGTTCCCGTGGAATCCATTTCCGAAGCTGGGTAATGGCGATGGGGTGATCGGCGCCATTCTGCGACCTGCTAGAATGGGTATTGCCACCCGGGTGGCTCTGGTCGCGCAGATGGGGAGGCGGAATGCGCAAGCCGATCGCGGTTGAAGCCTACACAGCCACGCACCAGATCTGCGGCAATGTGCTGCCGGGGACAGCCGGGCTGCTGAGCTATATGAATCTGCCGACCGAGTCCTCTCTGGAGGTCGAAGAAGCCCAGGTCAGCCTGCTGTACCAGATCGGACAGAGTCACGAGAGCTGCGCGCGGCTGTGGCTGGTCAAGGATGAAGTTGTAGCAGTGCTGGTCCGGTCTCTGGCCGAGATTGGGCCGGCGAGCGCGGTGCGCAGCGGCTACACCAGGCCTTTCCCGCACCTGGTGCGGGTGATGGTGGGCAGTTACGAGCTGCGCGGACTGGTGCACGGTGGAGGGCGGTTCGACTTTCGGGCGATGATGTTCGAAGGCGAGAGTCGCTTCCTGCCTCTGTTCGACGCCCACCTCATGGCGCTGCTCTTCCCCAAGGTCACCTCCGACGCGCCGGCGCTGCTGTTCAACCGGCGGATGGTCACAGCGGTCAGTCAGATCGGGCGCGAGCCGGGCACGGAGGCGCGTTCCGGCGGCTAGTGGGCTCAGGGCCCGCCGGAGAGGGGCATGACTTCGGGGGCCGGCAGCGGCCGGCCGTCGTACGGCAGCAACGCCCCTTCGGGCACCCAGCCGTTGGTCTTGCCGAAGCGGACGCTCCACCAGTAGGACCCCTTGGCCAACACGCCGTCCAAGTCGCTCAAGCTCTCCTGCACCACACCAAGCGTCATCGGCCGTAGGACGGAGCGCCAGGGGTAGTTGGTCCCGGGGCCGAGGTAGACATGGCTGTCCTGTGCCACCATCACCTGTTCGCCCCGCGTGAAGGCGCGGGAGCTGACCTTGGGCTCGATCACCACCATCATCATTCCGTTGGCGACGGCGCGCTCGAACCCGTCCGAGGGTCGGTTCTTGACCTGACCGTCGAGCCAGAGCGTCGAAGAGCCGCCGCCGTCCTGGTTGATCCCCCAGGTCGCCTCGAGGCGCTGTTTGCAGAAGCGCCCGAGCTGGTTCATGTCCATCCCAACGCTGTAGTCTGGAGCTCGGCCGTCGACGACGACGAAGTAGATCCAATCATCGTTGAAGCAGATCGCCGTGCGGGGGTTCACCGCCGCGGCGCCAACTTCATCCACGTCGACGACGTCGCCGTCCTGCAGGAAGACAAAGCTGCCGCCCACGCCGGCATAGGTCTTGGTCCAGTCGACGCCGCCTCCCCGGCGGCAGTCTTCTCCCAGATCTGTCACCTCAAGCGAGATGCCGATCTCTGAGGAGAAGCGGGCCAGGCGCAGCAGTTCCTCGGCCTTCGTGCCGTGTGCGGACAGCACGACGGTGTCGAACTGCATCTCGGCTGGCCCCTGGTCCACTCGCAGCTCGCGAATGTAGCCGCGGGCCATCGCCGGCAGAGGCAGGATGCCCATCGGGCGCATCATCTGTACCACAACTTCGACCCCTCGCCGGCTCTCGGGTGTGGTCGGGGCGTAGTGCGAGGTGTAGATGATCAGCTGGTTGCGCTCGCGTTCGGTGTTGACGCCGTCGATCAACAGGGTCTCGCCGCTGGTCGGGAAGGTGACCACCTGGCGCTCCGGTCGGTGGTGGATGCAGCGGCCGATGAACGCCGCGCGGTCATTGGTCCAGGCGAAGCCGGTGCTGCCCGCCAAGTTGCCGTACCATTTGGCATACCATTCGGAGTGAACCACGCCGCTCCAGGGAACGCCGGTCTCCAGATCGAAGAACGAGCCGTTGATCGCGGCCACGACCCGGTTGCGCTTCCCCCACACGCTTCCCCAGCCGTTGATTGCCTGGTCGTAGCGGTCGGCCATCTGGCTGACCGTCTCCTTCCCGTCGAGCAGGCTCCCCGAGGCGATCGCACTGTCCAGGGTCAACGCGGGGTTATGCCTGTCCATCCGGACGACATGCGCCCGGTTCGGGCCGGCGAGCGAGAAGGCCTGGAACTCAATCCCGGGCACGACAGGTTCCCAGCCAGGCTGGGGCGCAGCAGGGGAGGGCGCGATCGTCAGCCACGCCAGGCAGGCGAGCAGCAGGGAAGCCAGAAGCCGGCGGCGCCGGAGCGGGAGCGGCGGAGGGTGCATCCCGCTCATTCTAGCATCCGGCGGCGCCGGGCTAGCCAGGGCGGGGGGGGGAGGACCGATGTCATGGCTGGCCTGCATTGATCTGTAGGTTGGCCGAAAACAGCCGCAGCGGGTTCTCGCCGTATACTCGCGTCAGATCGCAGGAATCCGGATCGCGATCTGGCTGTGTGATTCTGGCAGGGCATCCCGGTGGGAGGGCAAGCCCGGGAGACGGTTGCGCTTGGACAGCATGGTGGGCAAGCTTGCGGGCGAGTACCGGCTGCTGGCCAGGATTGGCCAGGGCGGGATGGCCGTCGTCTATCGCGCCCAAGGTCCTGCGTCAGAAACCCAATTGGCCGTCAAGATTCTCTCCCCGCTGGCAGCCGAAACCGGGCAGCTGGCTCGCCGCTTCCAGCGCGAGGCGGCGATTCTCAAACGGCTCCGCCATCCGCACATCGTTCCCGTGATCGACTTCGGCGAGGTCGATGGGCGGCCGTTTCTGGTGATGCCCCTGGTCGAGGGCGGAAGCATGGCCGTCCGCCTGGATCGGGGTCCACTCAGTCCACAAGACGGCGGAAGGATCCTCGGCCAGATCGCCAGCGGGCTCAGCTACGCCCACGGCGAGGGGGTAATCCATCGCGACATCAAGCCCTCCAACGTTCTGCTGGACGCGCAGGGCAACGCCCAGCTTTCCGACTTCGGGCTGGCTCAGGTGCATGATGCTTCCGTCAGCCTGACCGGGTCGGCATTGATCGGGACTCCCTCGTATGTGTCCCCCGAGCAGGCGCGGGGCGCTCCGGTCGACGCCCGAGCGGATCAGTACTCTCTGGGAATCGTGTTGTACGAAATGACCACCGGCCGGCTTCCGTTCGTGGCGGACACGCCGATGGCGGTGGTGGTCATGCATATGCGGGAGCCGCTGCCGCGACCGCGCAGCGTCAATCCGAACGTCCCGCTCGCTGTCGAGCGCGTGATCCTGAAAGCCACGGCCAAAGACCCGCAAGACCGCTTCCCGAGTGTGCATGCAATGAACGACGCCTTTCAAGAGGCACTTGCGCACACCCTGCGGCCGACGGGGGCAGCTCCGGCGTTGGTCCAGGTTCCTCCTTCTGCCCAGACGACCCTGCCCCTGGACGGCGCAGCGGCGGAGCCGCCTGACCGGAGGCGTCGGCGACGTCTGGGGCTTGCCGGTGGGCTCGCCTTGCTGGCGCTGCTCTGTGCCCTGGCTGGGGCGGGAGCAGTTCTCCCCCTGGGGCGCCCGGCCGCGCAGCCGTCGCCCGGCCCCGCCTTCGCTCAGTCGGCCGATCCCCAGCTAAGCCTCCTGGGGACGATCGAGGTGCTCTCTATCCGACTCGCGATGCAGGAAGCTGAAGGTCCAGAGGACGTCCGGCTGCTGGCCGAGCTGCAGGCAACCCTCGTCGCTCTGCCGACACGCTCAATGGGCAGTGAAGGCTTGAGCAGCGCCGCGCCGGATGGGCTGGGGAGTCCGATCGCACTGACCGGAACGGCGCCGGTTGTGGGCGGCTCGAGCACTCCTGCCCAGTCGTTCCCGACCTCCACCGGGGTCGGCCCTACGCCGACCCCGACCCGGACACTGCTTGCGGGCGCCACGCAAACTCCGACTCCAGTCCCCACGGCCTTGGGGGGCGGCAATCCGTCGGCCACGAGCCCACCCGCTTTGCCCGGATCTTCGCCCACGTGGACAGCAAGCCCGCTCCCGCCCTCGGCCACGCGCACCCCGACCTCCACCCTGGTCCCGCCGACCGCCACCTCTGCGCCCCCAGCCAGCACCCATACGCCGAACATCTGCTCTCTGATCGACTACCAGCTGGCCGGCAGGAACGGTCAGGAGTACAACATTCGGATCAAGAACAACACCGGCCAGCAGATCCAGATTTCCAGCGTTTACCTTGACTGGCCAGTGTCGAACGCGAAGCTGAAGAAGGTGGAGCTGGGCGGATCGGAAATCTGGAACGGAGAGGATTCAAGCCCGCCGACGAGCTTCGCTTGTTCCGGCAGCGCCTGCCGGATCAATGCCGGGTCGGACAAGGTGATGGTGTCCTTCTACGATCAATCTGCCGCTTCCAGCGGATACACCCTAAGCATGTCTTACACCAATGGGTGTGAGGTCGAAGAGGATTTCTGATCCTGCTTGCGCCAGGTCTTCGGCCGGACCCTTGGGCTCTCCGACAAGTTCGACAGCCATAGGACTGGGCTGCCGGCGGGCCGGCGGGGTCGGTAGTCGAGAGCCGGGCTCTAAGCCCACCCCAGGCAGGCGAGTAGCAGGGAAGCCAGAAGCCGGCGGC
>Ga0105093_10000141_pt1 | contig 26629 bp, 23 predicted proteins | sample PPLLak3March2015_2_FD_79111 | JGI IMG/M metagenome (GOLD analysis project Ga0105093, IMG submission 79111) | Freshwater sediment microbial communities from Prairie Pothole Lake near Jamestown, North Dakota, USA - PPLs Lake P8 Core (3) Depth... | ecosystem: Environmental > Aquatic > Freshwater >... | reverse complement strand
GAACAGCTTGGTGCGGCTGTGGGTGGGGTTGGTGAAAAAGTGCTCCGGGGTGCCTTCTTCCACCACCGCGCCATGGTCCATGAAAATCACCCGGTCGGCGACTTCCCGCGCAAAGCCCATTTCATGGGTGACCACCACCATGGTCATGCCTTCGCGGGCCAGATTTTTCATGACATCCAGGACCTCTCCGATCATTTCGGGGTCCAACGCCGAGGTGGGTTCGTCAAAGAGCATCACCTTGGGGTCCATCGCCAGGGCGCGGGCAATCGCCACCCGCTGCTGCTGGCCGCCGGAGAGCTGGTCCGGGTAAACCCCGGCCTTGTCCTGGATACCTACTTTCTCCAGCAGTTCCATGGCCTTTTTGTGTGCATCGTTTTTGGAGCGTTTGCGGACCACCTGTTGGGCCAGGGTGATGTTCGCCAGGACCGATTTGTGGGGAAAGAGGTTGAAGGACTGGAACACCATCCCCACTTCGGCGCGCACCTTGTTGATGTTGGTTTTGGGGTCCAGGATGTCGATCCCGTCAATCAGGATGTGGCCGCTGTCGGCATTTTCCAGACGGTTCAGGCAGCGCAGGAAGGTGCTTTTACCCGAGCCCGAGGGCCCGATCACGACGACCACTTCGCCGGGCTTGATTTCGTTGGTGACGTTTACCAGCGCCTGGACCTTGTGGGGGGCAAAAAATGTTTTGTAGATATTGCTTACGGCAATCACTGGACCAGTGTCCTCCTTTCCACGAACTGCAGCAGCATGGACAGCGAAAAGGTCAACACCAGGTAGAGGAGGGCGCACACGAACCAGAGTTCAAACGGCTGCAGGCTCGTGGTGACCACTTCGCGGGTGGCCTTGGTCAATTCGCGGATGGCGATTATGCCGAGCAGCGAGGAGTCTTTGATCAGGCTGATAAACTGACCGGCCAGCGGCGGCAGGATGCGTCGCATGGCCTGGGGTAGAACGACATGGCGCATGGACTGGACATAGGTCATCCCCAGCGACCGGGAGGCCTCGGTCTGCCCCCGGTGGATCGACTGGATCCCGGCGCGCACCATCTCGGCCACGTAGGCCCCGGTGAAGCCGGCCAGGGCCGCCACACCGAACCACAGGGGTGGAATCTGGTTTAGGCCCTGTCTGGCGAGCAGGGTGTTGATCAGGGTGCCGAGCACGAAATACCAGATGAAGATCTGGACCAACAGGGGCGAGCCCCGGATCAGCTCGATGTAGGCGATCGAGGACCACTTGAAGGCCGGGTTGGCCGAGACCCGCGCCAGGCCGGCCACCATGCCGATCAGGACCCCGAACACGATGGCCACCACGCTGACCTTGAGGGTCAGCCAGAGGCCCTGCAGGAGGATGCCGATTTCCCATTGCCGATGTGAACTCAACGTGTCACCGGCGAAGACCATGTCCCCGGCCTCCACCGCGACCCCCTTGGCCGGAACGCGGAAGGTGGTTTCCCCGCCGCCGGCCTCCCGGACCCGGATCAGGGCGTCTTCGCCCTCCGCGGTGATGGCCGAGACGCTGCCGTCGGTGTCGCTCTTGATTTCGACGCTGTTTTCATAGAAAAAGTACTGGGGAATCCGGTACCAGCGCCAGACATAGTCGATTTTAAGGGTGGCGTAATATAGAAAGGCGCAAAGGGCCAGGAGCCCCAGAAAGAAGACCCCCACCCAGAGGTAATAGCCGACCCCTTTTTGCATGCGGCGCAAACTTGAGGAAGAATTCATAGGCTTAACAACACAGTCCCTTGCAGGCGTGGTGACGGCGGGAATTTGGCCCCTGTCGGGCGACAACGGCTGCCCGGGGAAAACCAGACCGGCCGGCGAAGTTCTCGCGGACCGGTCTGGCTGGGGCACCCAAGGCCGAATTACTGCACGCTGTCGATCCAGTCGGTGCTTTTGATCCACTTGTTGTAGATCACGTCATAGCGGCCGTCGTTTTTCATCTGACGCAGAAAATTGTCGAGCCAGTTCAGGAAATCGGGATCCCCCTTGCGGATCGCCCAGGCCAGCGGTTCGTAGGTAAACGGCTGGTCGATGAAGACCAGTTTGCCGGCGCCCTGCTGAGCCATGAAAACCACACAGTAGGGCAGGTCGTAGACAAATGCGTCGGCCTTGCCGTTGACCACTTCCAGCGCCGCTTCGGTCTCGGTCTCAAAGGATTTGTAGGTGCACTTGGGAATGTGGCGTTTGACGGCCTGCTCGCCGGTCGTGCCCAGCTTGGAGGTCACGATAAACTTGGGGTCGTTGAGGCCTTTGTAGTCCGTGATAGTCCCCTCGTGTTTTGTGTTGAGCAGGATGGTCTGCCCGACGATGATGTAGGGATCGGCAAAATTGATCTTGAGATTGCGCTCCTGGGTAACGGTCATGCCGCTCATGATGATGTCGAATTTCTCGGTGATCAGGGACGGGATGATGCCGTCCCAGGCGGTGTTGACCGGAACAAACTTGACCCCCATGGCCTTGGCCATTTCCTTGGCCATGTCGATGTCGAAACCGACGAAATTGCCGTTCTTGTCGGTCATTTCGAAGGGCATGTAGCCGGCCTCGAATCCGACCCGCAGTTCGCCGTTTTTCAAAATGGCTTCCAGGGTGGATTTCCGGGCCAGTTCAATATCACTGCCCATTGCGGGTGCACCCACCCCCAGGCAGAACACGGCAAATACCAACAAACCCGATACAAAACCTTTTTTCATTCGCTTTTCTCCTTAGTTTGTTGCGGTTAGGTGACGCTTCAGTCAGCAATCAAGGCGTTCCGCAGGGGATCCCGCGATCAGTAGGATTTTCCCTCCGTCAGGATTTCCCGGATGACCATTGGAATATTGCACTGGGGGCATCTGGGGATGTCTTCGGCCTGGATGTAGACAATTTCGGTATGTTTGCATTTGGGGCAAACGACTTCAACGGCGTCGCGTTTGCTGCGTTTTTGGCCCATTTTGGACTCCTCAATTAAAATACGGAATTTATAACACATCTGGTTAAAATGGCAAGCCGTTTTTAGGGGCCGGCCCCTGCCGGAGGCTGCCGGCCAGCCGTGCGGTTGGGGCTGAAAAGAGTAAAAACGACACCGCCGGGGACGGCCGCAGATTGCCCGCAAGTCTTGCCGCAGGTCTGCCAAGCCTTTAATTATCCTTGACAAAACGATTCGTTGGTCGTTATTAACGCCCTATGATGCCGCCCCCTGCAGACAAACAAATGGCCGTGATCGCCGATGCGGTGCTAGAAGTCCTGCGGGAAGTTGCTGAAAGCGGCAAAGGGCTGAGTCGCGATCTCCTTGCCGCCCGCCTGGTGGATCGCAGAGAGTTTGCTGGTCTGCGGCCCTCCGAGGCGCCGCCGGCCGGCGCCGCTGCAGACCTCTCCGCCCGTGAAACCGCCCGGCTGGAGGCGCTCCAGCGTCAGCTGGAAACCATTCGGCAGCATAAGGAAAAACTGCTGGTCCGGGTTCAGGAACTGGAACACCGGGAAGCCGCCAGCAGCCACTTTTTCCGCCGCACAGTGGGGCTTTTGGCCCAGCAGCTGGGCCAACTGGAAAGCCCGCCGTTGCAGGGCGCCCTGGACCGTCTGAAGCAGCTTGCCCTTGCCAACGCCCCGATCCTCGAGCTGGAAACGGCCTTTGCGGACTTCAAAGCCGCCCTGATCCGCAGCCAGCCCGATGCGCCGGTTTCCCCTGCGCCCCGCAGGGATGCCGCCGGCCATTCGCTGGGCCGTTTTCTCAAAGGTGAAAAGCCCGAAGACGTGCGCCCCACTCTCGAAACGGCATTTTTGAACCAGTTCAAAGAGATCGCGCAGTCGATCATCGCCGAGCTCAAGCTGCACCTGGACCGCGACTACCTGCAGCGGGTGCAGGCCGTCGAAGCGCGTCTGCGGCAGGCTGAGAGTCTTGAGGCGGCCCTCGGCACGCGACAGGCCCTGATCGCGCTGGTCAAGGATTATGCCGGGCACCTGAGCCGCGAGCGCGAGCAGGCCGCCGCGTTCATTCAGGAAATCGGCAAACGTCTGGGCGACATGGAATCCCTGGTTTTCGATTCCCTCAGCCAGGCGCGGGAAGCGCAGCGCGCCCATGACGGATTTCGCACGGGTCTGGAAACGCAGTTTGAAGCGCTCGAGGGGCATGTAAATTTCAGCAGCACCCTCGAGGAGTTGAAGCAGACCGTGCTCTCCAAGCTGAAAACCATCAGCGGGGCCCTGGCCGAGCAGCGTCGTCAGGATCAGCGGCAGTTGGCGCTGGTGGACGGCCAGATGGTCGGTCTGGAAAAGGAATTTGACCATCTGCGGGGTGAGATCGTCACCGCCCGGCAGCGCGCCGAAAGCCTCGAGGCCGAGCTGCTGATCGATCCGTTGACCGGGATATACAACCGCCGTGCCTACGAGAGACGCATCGGCGAGGAGTTCCAGCGGTTTTTGCGCTACGGTCAGGCGTTTGCGATCGTGCTTTTCGACGTGGACCACTTCAAGCAGGTCAATGACCGTTTCGGGCACGCGATCGGCGACCGCTGCCTGAAGGAGATCTGCCTGCGCCTCGGCCCCATGCTGCGGGAAAGCGATTTTTTTTGCCGTATCGGCGGCGAGGAATTCATCCTGCTGCTGCCGGCCACCAGCCCCAAGGCCGCAACGGCGGTAGCCGAAAAGCTGCGGCGGGAGATCGCAGCGACCCAGTTTGTCTGCAAGGACCAGACCTTTACGGTGACCATCAGTTTTGGGGTGACGGCCATAACGGCCGAGGACAGAGATCCGCTGAGCCTGTTCAACCGCGTGGACCAAGCGATGTACACGGCCAAAACGCAGGGCCGCAACCGGGTGGCCGTTCTCTGAAGCGCCCGCCAGGGCCCTGCGATTCGTTCTGCGCCTGCCTGATGGTGACATCAACACTCCCGTTTCGCGTCCGACATTTTCACCCAACAGATTTTTCAAGAGAGGCGCCATGTCGCAAAGCCCATCACCTGGTTTGGAGACCCTCCTGCAGCACCCCGACGTGCTCGAAGCGACCGCCAACATCAACCCTGAGCTTCGCGAGCGGCTGAAATACGCGCCGCCGCGCTGTGAGGTGTTCGCCTTTCCGTGCACCACCCTCCGGCCGGCCGAGGAATACTATTTCGAAGTAGATGCCGAGGCGCGCCGCAGGCTGCCGCGGATTATCGACAACAAGGTCCAGGTGTTGGCGGCTGCACCCTCACCGGATCCGTCCTTTGAGGCCTGCTACCACAAGAAGCGCAATGTCGGCATCGTTTTCTCCGGCGGTCCGGCGCCGGGCGGGCACAATGTCATTGCCGGACTGTTCGATGCGGTGCGCGAGGCCAACCCCGACAGCCGGGTTTTCGGCTTCCTGATGGGACCCGACGGCATCGTCGAAAACGAGGCCGTCGAACTGAGCGCCGAACTGGTGGACGCCTACCGCAACCTGGGCGGCTTCACCATGATCCGGACCGGCCGGACCAAGATCGATTCGCAGGAAAAAGTGGCCCTGTCGCGCGAAACCTGCCGCCAGTTGAGGCTGGATGCCCTGGTGGTCGTCGGGGGCGATGATTCCAACACCAATGCCGCCTTCCTGGCCGAGGCGATGCACGCCGACGGGATCCAGGTCATCGGGGTGCCCAAGACCATCGACGGCGATATCCAGGTTCGGGATGCCGGCGGTCGCAGCCTGTGCGCCATGTCCTTCGGGTTCCACTCGGCCGCAAGGTCATTTGCCAATGCGGTCAGCAACCTCTGTACGGACAGCGGTTCGGACGTCAAATACTGGCACATCTGCAAGGTCATGGGGCGGGTGGCAAGCCATCTGGCCCTCGAGGTCGCCCTGCAGACCCACGCCAACATCACCCTGATCGGCGAGGACCTGGCCGACTACGTCGACCGCTCCCGACTTGAAAAGGTCCGGGGCAGTGGGGAAACCGATTACACCGCCTACGGGATGACCCTGCGGCACCTCTCCCGGGTGATCTGCGACGGCATCGTGCGGCGCGCGGCGGCCGGCAAAAATTACGGCGTGGCCGTGATCCCCGAAGGTGTTCTGGAGTTTATCAACGAAATTCAGGTGTTCATCATCAAACTGAACACCATCATCGGCGACTACAACACCACCCACGACACTGATTTCCACCTGGATTTCCCCGTCCTGGAGGACAAGCTCGAGTACCTTCGCCGTCTTGCCCGGCGCGCCCGCGAAAGCGATGCCTTCACCGTCTGGAACACCCGCGACGACGACCTCTTCAACGACATTCCGGCCTTTTTCCAGGAAGGCCTCCTGATGGAGCGCGACAGCCACGGCAACTTCCAGTTTTCACAGGTGGATACGGAAAAGGTGGTCTTGGGGCTGGTCAAGGATTATCTCAAAATCCTGAAGGAAAAGGGCGTCTACAAACTGGGGCTGGAACGCTCGTGGTATCGCAAGACCCTGCAGCGCGCGGGATTGGACCCCGACGGCTACGGTCCGGTGCTCTTTCGCAACTACGCCGGTGACGGGCTGCTGCTGGTGCGGGAAGCCATCATCTCCCAGAAGACCCTGCGCCAGGAGCTGGCCCGGGCCGGGCGGCTGGCCGAGGATGCGCCCCTTCCGGCGGCCCTTCTAAAGGTTTATGAAAAGTCCGACCCGAAGTTCAAGACCCAGGTGCACTTTTACGGGTACGATGGCCGCGGCAACGACCCCACGCGCTTCGACTGCATCTACACCTACAACCTGGGCCTGACGGTCTTCAGCCTGATCGCCAACGGCGCCACCGGTCAGATGGCGGCCATTCGCAATCTCGAACTGGATTTCAACCGCTGGGAACCAATCGGGATCCCCATCGCGCCGCTTATGCACCTCGAGGAGCGCAAGGGGCGGCTGACCCTGGTGTTGGAAAAAAGCGTCGTCGATCTGCAGAATCCGGCATTTCTGGTGGTCAAGGCCTGTCGCGAAAAGTGGCTCGCTGCCACCCCCGGACCGGACAATTACCGGCGTCCCGGTCCTATCCGGTTTGCCGGTAAAAGCGAGGAAAACCGCCCGATCACGTTGGTGTTAAACGCCATCGATCCCCGGCCGGACTGATTCCGGGGAATGTCAGGGCGGGCTCGCGGGGGCCAAGCGCCCGTCGCCTCAAGCGCCCCGCCGCGATCGGATGGCCTTCAGGGGGTTTTCAGGGCTGACGGGGTGTAGCTGCACAGCGGCTCTTCGGCCAGATAGCTGCCGGTCGCCTCGTAGGCCCGGGCGCGGCACCCCCCGCACACCCGCTTGTACTCGCAGCAGCCGCATTTGCCCTCCAGGTTGTCATAGTTGCGCAGCTTCAGGAAGACCTCGGACGTGCGCCAGATATCCGCGAACGATTGTCGGGTGACATCGCCGCAGTCCAGCTCCAAAAAACCGCACGGTTGGACGATGCCGGTGTGTGAAATAAAGCAGAAGCCGGTACCCCCAAGGCAGCCGCGGGTGACGGCGTCCAGGCCGTGGGTTTCGAACGTGACCTGCTCGCCGTCGGCCTTGGCCCGCTGACGGAGGATCCGGTAATAATGGGGTGCGCAGGTCGCCTTGAGCTGCAGCGGCGTTTTACCCCGCTGGTCGTAAAACCAGTTCAGGGTGCGCTCGTATTCTTCGGCGTCGATGGCCCGGTCCGCGATGTACTTGCCGCGCCCGGTGGGGACCAGCAGGAAGATGTGGTGCGCCACGGCGCCCAGACTGACGGCCAGTTCCTGAATCCGGCTGATCTCGCCCAGGTTGTCCTTGGTAATCGTGGTGTTGATCTGAAACGCGATGCCGGCCGCCTTGGCCCGCTCGATGCCCCTCAAGGCGGCCTCATAGGCGCCCGTTACGCCCCTGAAGCGGTCATGGCGCTCGCGGGTGGCGCCGTCGATGCTGATGCTGATGCGCTGGATGCCGGCCGCCGCCAACTGGCGGGCGGATTCGGCCGTGATCAGGGTGCCGTTGGGCGCCATCACCATGCGCAGCCCTTTGTCGCTGCCGTAGCGCGCGATTTCGAAGATGTCCTTGCGCAGCAGCGGTTCCCCACCCGTCAGAATCACGATGGGGCTGCCCAGTTCGGCGATCTGGTCCAGCAGCCGCAGGCACTGGCCGGTTTCCAGCTCCCCGCTGTAGGGCCCGCAGGTGGCGGCCGCCCGGCAGTGTTTGCAGGACAGGTTGCAGTTGCGGGTGACCTCCCAGGCCACGAGCCGCAGGGCGGCTTCTTGGGATGGGCCGTGGGGGTGGCCGGCCGGGTGGGGGCGATGAGGGTCTCGGTCTGTCATAGGGCACGCTATACTTTCAGGGTTGCGGCCGCCGCCGGCGACCGTTGCTCTCAGCAGGGGTTCCAGCCCCGCGGGCCATGGCCCAAACTGGCGGTCGGTGGTATGCCGGCCGCGGTTTTTTTGTTTGGGTGAGGCTGCACCATAACCCTCGTCCGGTCGACGGTCAAGGCCCAGGATTGAAACTTTGCCAGCCCGCGCCGAGGGGTAATTCCTTGACAATCCAAAATGCATTGGGTTAAAATTTATATTTTAAAATCAATGTGATGCGAAGCACCATGCTTGTATTTGGCAGCCCACGATGCGGGAGGTGCCGCTAGGGCGCCGCCCATCTGAAGGGATCGGTTTTTTGGATCCAACCAAGCTGACTGGAGACTTTTGAAATGGCTTTTCCCGTCAAACGCCCCCGCAGGCTGAGAATGAGCTCGGCCATTCGTCTTATGGTTCGGGAGACCGCTCTCACCCCGCACGATTTTATCCTGCCCCTGTTCGTCAAGGCAACCCCCGACAAACACTTCAGGGAGCCGATCAAAAGCATGCCCGACTGCTACCACCTCAGCCCGGCGATGGCGGCCGTCGCCGCCGAAGAGGCATATGCGGTGGGGGTGCCTGCGGTCCTTCTGTTCGGCCTGCCGGCCCACAAGGATAGCCGGGGATCGGGTGCCTGGGCCGAAGATGGCCCGGTGCAGCTGGCCGTCCAGGAAATCAAGTCCGCCCGGCCCGAAATCTGCGTTATCTGCGACACCTGCTTGTGCGAGTACACCGACCATGGGCACTGCGGAATAGTCCGCGGCAACACGGTGGACAATGACCCTACCCTCGACCTGCTGGCCCGCACGGCGCTCAGCCAGGTCAGGGCCGGGGCCGACATGGTGGCGCCCTCTGACATGATGGACGGCCGGGTGGCCGCCATCCGGCAGGCTCTCGACGGCCAAGGCTTTTGCAATACGCCGGTGATGTCTTACGCTGCCAAGTATGCCTCCTCCTTTTACGGGCCCTTCCGGGCCGCCGCCGACTGCTGCCCGGCTTTCGGCGACCGCAAAACCTACCAGATGGATCCCGGCAACGCGCGTGAAGCCATGCGCGAAGTGGCCCTGGACATTGAAGAGGGGGCCGATATCGTCATGGTCAAACCGGCCCTACCATATCTGGATATCATCAAGGCCGTCCGTGAAACCTTCGACCTGCCTGTGGCGGCCTATCAGGTGTCCGGCGAGTACGCCCAGATCAAGGGGGCGGCCGCCATCGGCCTGGTTGACGAAGTGTGCAACATGATCGAGAGCCTCACCTCCATCAAACGGGCCGGGGCGGACATGATCGTCACCTACTTCGCCGTCAAAGCCGCCGAGGTGCTGGCCCGTCAGATGACCAGCTGCGACGACTGCAGTCTCTAACCACCGCCTGTTTTTTTGCGCCTGCGGCCCGCATTGCGCCCGGGGTGCCGGCCATGTGGGGTCCCAGTGAACCCGCCTTGCATGATCGTCTACTTGAAGCTGCTGCTGACCGCTGTTTTTTGGGGCGGGACGTTTATCGCCGGACGGGTGGCTGCACAGAGCGTTGGGCCTTTCTCGGCCGCCTTTCTGCGGTTTGCGGTTGCATCGGCCTGCCTGTTGCTGCTGGTTCGCAAGATTGCCGGCGGGTGGCCGCCGCTCAAGCCGGCGCAACTGCTGCCGCTGCTGGTCCTGGGTCTCTCCGGGGTTTTTGCCTACAATGTCCTCTTTTTCAAAGGTCTCAAACTGATTGAGGCCGGCCGGGCATCGCTGATCATCGCCAACAACCCGATTCTGATCGCACTGCTGTCGGTCGTTTTCTTCAGGGAGCGGCTGACGGCCGTCCAGGGGGTCGGTATCCTGCTGTCGGTGACCGGCGCCGCGGTCGTGATCTCCCAGGGCCAGATCAGCCGACTGCTGCAGGGGCCGCTGGGGTGGGGGGAGCTTTACATCTTTGGCTGTGTGATCAGTTGGGTGGCCTACTCCCTGGTGGGCAAGGCCGTTTTGCGGGGCCTGTCACCATTGGTGGCGGTGGCCTATTCCGCAACGGTCGGCGCCGTCTGCCTGCTGTGGCCGGCGTTGGGGGAGGGGATGGCAGGTGCCATCGGCAGCTATCCGCCGGTGGCGTGGGCCAGCTTGGCCTACCTCGCGGTTTTCGGCACGGTCCTGGGGTTTCTGTGGTACTACGAAGGCATTCAGGCCATCGGCGCCACCAAGGCCAGTCTCTTCATCAATTTCGTGCCGGTCAGCGCGATCCTGATGGCTTTTGTGATCCTGCGTGAACCTGTCACGCTCTCCCTCCTAAGCGGCGGTATGCTGGTGACCGGCGGTGTTTTTCTGACCAACCGCTTTGCGGGTAATGGCTCCTCGCGCTGAGCCACACCGGCAGGCCTTCCGACCGGCAGTATGCGGGTCCGCGGGGCTTCAGGCAATTTCATCGTCGCTGAGGTAGCAGGCCGGGTCGGGGGCCCAGACATCGCCGCTGACCGCTTCGGCCCGCACCCTGAAGTTCCCGCCGCAGATATCCAGCCAGCTGCAGGTGGCGCAGCGGCCTTTCAGATGCCGCTTCTTTTCCTTGAGTTTGCCCATCAGGGGCTCGGACGTATCCGTCCAGATGGTCGAAAACGGGCGCTGGCGAATGTTGCCGAAGCTGTAATGGCGCCAGAACTGGTCGGCGTAAACTTCCCCGTCCCAACTGACACACCCAATGCCGCGGCCCGAGTTGTTGCCTTCGTTCATTTTCAGCAGCTCAAGAACTTTGGCGGCCCTTGCGGGATTTTCTCGTCGAAGCCGCAGGTAGACGTAGGGGCCGTCGGCATGGTTGTCAACGGTCAGGACTTCCTTGGGTTTGCCCCGGTCATGAAGGTCCTTGGTGCGGTCCATGATCAGGTCCACGGCAGCCCGGCTCTCGGCGTGGGAGAGATCGTCTTCAACCAGTTTGGAGCCCCGCCCGGCGTAAACCAGGTGGTAAAAACAGATCCTGGGGATCTGCATATCCTCCAGCAGGTCAAAAACCCTGGGGATTTCGGCGACGTTGGCCTTGTTGATGGTAAACCGCAAGCCCACCTTGATGCCGGCTTCCTGGCAGTTGCGGATGCCGTCGAGCGCCTTGGCATAAGCGCCTTTGACCCCTCTGAAACGGTCGTTGACCGCTTCCATTCCATCCAGGCTGATGCCGACATAAGACAAGCCGATATCTTTCAGAATGCGGGCCTTTTCACGGGTGATAAGGGTCCCGTTGGTGGAAATCACCGCCCGCATGCCCATCTGGACCGCGTAGCCCGCAAGCTCCGGCAAATCGGGGCGCACCATAGGTTCGCCACCCGAAAAGAGTAGAACCGGCACGCCGAAACCGGCCAGATCGTCGATCAGCTTTTTTCCGGCCTGGGTGGTGAGTTCGTTGTCGAAAGCGATGTCCTTGGCCTGGGCATAGCAGTGGACACACTTCAGGTTGCAGCGGCGGGTGACGTTCCAGACCACCACCGGTCGCTTGTCCTTGGAAAACTGGAGAAGATGTGAGGGCAACTTGGCCGAAGAGCGCTCGTAGCGCAGCGCGTCCGAAGGCTCCACCGTTCCGCAGTAAAGCTTGGATATTCCGATCATCGCATTAGGTCCTTTCGAATCGAGCGCCCAAAGCCTGGCGCAATTCGCTCTTGATCAGGTTGTTGAGATATTCTTCGGGGGTCAGCAGGGCCTGCTTGGGGATAAAAAAACGGTTTTTTCCCGATTTTTCCTGAACCAGCTTGAGACCCAATTCGAAGTCGGCGGAGAGTTTGCGGCTCAATTCATCCGGCGTGATGGCGGCGGTTAAAAACTGCCCGATTACAAAATCGATGGCCTCCTCTTCGAAAATAATATTGATATCATGACGTTTGAAAAAATTCAGCTCGATATTTTTGGTTTGATCCAAAAGGGTTTTGATTTTGCGAAGCACGCCGCCCACATCCATCAGGTGGCCGGCGTAGTGCGCGGCGGCCAGCGCGATGCGGGATTCGGTAAGGGTCAGATTGTGCTTGTCGGTCAGCGCACGGCTGTTGGTGCGGATATAGTCTTGAATGTAGGCGATCTCAGCTTGGGCGATACGTTCGAAATCAAGCGTGCGCTCCGGGTCCCGCGGGAATGCCAGCCAGCGATCGAGGACCGCATCGGGTGTTTTGATAACGGCCTCTGTGACCGGGAACTGCTGAATGTCCGTTGACGGCAGGCGTTTTTCAAACAGGAGCAGCGCCTGCTCGACCGCACTGACCAGCCCCCTGGCGCCGGTGTGTTCTTCGAAAGCCCGGCCGGCCAGCAACCGGAGGGCTTCGTCGCTGAATTTGACGGCAATTCCGTACGCTGCGAAGTCCAGTTTTTTGCCGAGGATAATGGGGTTGTTGGGGCTTTTGAGGATGGCGAAAAGGTCATCCTGCTTCAGACTTTCAAAAACCGCACGCACCGGCAATCGGCCGACGAATTCGGATTCGAATCCGAACTGAATCAGGTCTTCGGATTTCAGGTGCCGCAACAAGTGGGTGTCGTGCGTCGGTTTGGTTATATTCGCCCCGAATCCGATCCCCTGCTCGGATACCCGCTTTTTGATGATTTCGATCAGTTCTGAAAATGCGCCGCTGACAATGAACAGGATGTGGCGGGTGTTGACGGTGGCTTTTTCCCGTTTGCCGGTTTTGCGAAAGTGCTCGATCTCCTGGATCATGGAGATCGGGTCGTGGGGTACTTTGAGATCAACATCGGTCTCTTCGAGTGGTTTCAGGAGGGCGCGCTGGACCCCTGTTCGGGAAACGTCGGCGCCGACGAAGTTTCGGCTGGAGGCGATTTTATCGATTTCATCGATATAGATGATGCCGAACTGGGCGCGTTCGATGTCACCATCCGCTTCGCGCACCAGATCGCGCACCAGGTCTTCGACGTCACCGCCGACATAGCCGGTTTCACTGAATTTGGTGGCATCCCCCTTGACCATCGGCACCCCGATTTTTTTGGCAATCAGGCGAATCATGTAGGTCTTGCCAACTCCGGTGGGGCCGAGCATCAGAACGTTGTTCTTGATGCTGCCCACCATGTCGCCGATTTCACCGGGGGAGCCGGCCATGTGCTTGATGCGGTTGAAATGGGTGCAGATCTTGGTAGCCAGAACGGTTTTGGCCAGATCCTGTTTCACGATGTATTGGTCGAGAAAGGCGACCAGGTCCTCGGGTCTGAGGTCAAAATCGATGGGCGAGGGTGGGGTGGGCAACCCCGTGGGATCGGTTTCCACGTTCTGGGTCACCGTCACCGGGGAAACAATGCTGACCCTGTCGCCGAACTTTTTGGACAGCAATTGGCTGATCTCTTTTTCGATCTCTTTGGGTGTGATGGCTTTTTCTTTTGGAGTATTCATGATTTTAAACAATAATCATACCCATTTTGATATTCAAGGCGGCTGCAGAGCCGCGCATCTATCCGCAGCCGCGGCCCCTAAAAAACGGCCGATAACACTTTGCGGCCGCGGGTTGTGGCTCATTGTCAGCTTGCGCGACCGCTGGGGAACGCCCGCCGTGACGAAGGACCTGAGTGAAAACAAGGCCGATAAACCGCCGGTCTGGTGGAGCGGAATTTGCATGAGCATCCGATCTGCCATTAACTCGGTCACGGCCCTGACCATCCCCACCCGTTTAGAGGCGGCAGCGGGATAAAAAAGCGCAAGAGGTGCACATGACGGTTGAAACCGGTCCGCATGCCGAAGAAAAGCTCTACACCCGTTACCGCAAGCTGGCAACCCTTCAACGCGAAACCCTGACAAAAATCGACCGGTTGAAAGACCACCGGGAGTTTATTTCCAATAAACGTTTTTCAGACCTCTTGGCGGAAAATGAAAAAGTGCTGGCGGAGCTCACCGCCCGCCTGGCGCCGCTGACGGCTCGGCTGGAGGCGGTTTTATGCAGCAGGAAGCTGGACGTGCGATCGGTCGAAGCCGAATTGGTCCCGTTGGAAAAGAAAATTCAGGAGGCCCGCGTACTGCACAAAATCAACCTGATTTCATGGCGCCAGTTGCACAGAGAGATCAAAAGGGTCAGGCCCCAAAGAAACCGGCTTTTTAAGACCCTGAAGACCAAGCGGCGTGAAATCAACCGGGTCCAGACATTGCTGGATATGCGTAATCCAGGGGAAGGCAGGAAGGCCGTCGCAATCACCTCCGCCGGTGGGCAGGTGCAGGAACTCCGGGCCGAAGCGCGGGCCTTGCGGGGGGTTCTGGAGAATCTGCGCAGAAAGAAAATCAAGGCCGCTGAGCAGGCCGCACCCATTCGCCGGGAGGCGGCGACCGTCGAAAAGCTCTTGGCGGCGGTTCAAAACGGCGATACACGCGCCCTGATGACGATGTTTCCGGCCAGCGCCGGCATCACGGTGTGTGTGCGCGAGCCTTGAAACCCCTTCAACCGCAATGCGGCGACGGGAATCGTCAACCTGCAGCGCCTTTTTTGAAATACCGGCTGAATCGGTACTGAAGGCCGGAGTGGACAAACCAAAAAGGGCCGGAGTCTTTCTCCGGCCCTTTTTGGTTTTTTATCTGGTGCGCCCGGCAGGATTCGAACCTGCGATCTCCAGCTCCGGAGGCTGACGCCCTATCCCCTGGGCTACGGGCGCGTGGCTGATCTCTCCGTGCGACGGCTGTCGCGCAGGTGGAGAGTATTTAATGGATACGCAGGTGGAAGTCAACCCTGAAAGTAAACCGGTTTTCGGCTGCGCGCGCGCCTGGGCAGCTTCTTGCTTGCGGCGGCGGTGAGAGGGACTGCGGCAATCCTGTCGCGCGGTCTGGTTAGCGCCCTAAGCCCATTTGTTCAAGCGCGGATTTGGCATCCCCGACCATGTATAGGGATCCGCCCACGCAGATAACCTCAGCGGGTGCGGCGCTGTCGAGCGCGTAGCGCAGCGCGGACGCCACGTCCGGCTTGAGGGTGATATCATCGATCAGGTCTCGGGCGGCGTCGTGCAGTTTTTCCGGGGCCAGCGCCCGGTCGATTCGGGGGCGGGTCAAAACCACCCGGTCGCAGACCGGCAGGAGGCTCTTCAGCATCGCCCGGTAGGGTTTGTCGCTGAGAATCCCCACGACCAGGGTAATCTTGCGGTCCGAGAGGGTGTGGGCCAGATAAGCGGCCAGGTTTTTGGCGGCGATGAGGTTGTGGGCGCCGTCCAGGATGACCATCGGGTCGGTGGCAACGACTTCCAAACGGCCGGGCCAGACTCTCCGGTCAAAGCCTTCCTTGATGGCCTTCAGCGAAATGTCGACCCGCGCGCTTTGATTGAGAAGCTCGCAAGCCGCCAGCACAATCGCGGCATTGTCGACCTGGTAGCTGCCCGGCAAACCGGTGCGCATGTCGTGCCAGACGTTTTCAATGCCGTAGTAGGTAAATGCCCCGCTGGGCCTCCGGCGCACGCGGAAATCTTTTCCCATTCGGAAGAGCGGGGCGCTGCGCTGCCGTGCAATGGTTTCCAGAACCTTGACGGCCGGCGCCTGTCTAACCCCGGTAACGATCGGGGTCGCCGGCTTGATGATGCCTCCTTTTTCAGTGGCAATCTCAGCCAGGGTTTTGCCGAGGTACATTTCATGCTCGATGGAGACGTTGGAGATGATCGACAGGGCCGGCGCGATGATGTTGGTTGCATCGAGGCGGCCGCCCATGCCGGTTTCGATCACCGCCCAGTTTACCCCTCTTTGGCGAAAGGCGTGAAACGCCATGGCGGTGGCGTACTCAAAAAAGGTGGGTTCGCGTTCGCCGGGGTTGGCCGTCTTTACTGCCGCGTATGACGCAACCACCTCCTCATCCGAAATCTGCTCGCCGTCGATGCAGATCCGTTCGTTGAAGCGCACCAGGTGGGGGGAGGTGTACAGGCCCGTGCGCAGCCCGGCCGCTTTGAGAATGGTCGCCAGGGCGGAGGCAATCGACCCTTTGCCGTTGGTGCCGGCCACATGAACGGCAACAAAGCTCTCCTGCGGGTTTTGCATTGCCTGGAGGATGCGGCGGATCGTGTCGAGGCCCAGTTTGATGCCAAAGCGCCGCAAACCGTACATCTCTTGTAGGCAGGCGTTGTAGGTGTCTTGGATGCCCATCTTCAAAAAAAACCCGGCAAGACGGGTATGCCTGCCGGGTGCTTTCGTTTCACGGGGTTGCGTTCGGGCTTATCGACGGAATCGTTTTCTGGCGGCTGCAATCCGCTGCCGGCGCACGGCTTCACGCTCTTTGCGCCGCCGGTACTCGCTCGGTTTCTCATAGCTTTTCTTGAGCTTCAAGCGCTTGAAAAGGCCGTCGTTCTGGATTTTCTTCTTCAGAATACGCATCGCTTTTTCGAGGTCGTTGTCCAAGACCTTGACTGTGATTTCCTTCAAACTTTATCGCCCCCTTCGATCCATCGGGCGGTTGATCGGTTACGGATGCCGCTTCGATGGGTATTTTGTATTTTCAAAATTTTAATAAATGAAATCCTATACTGAAACTCAAAGAATTTGGCAAGTAAAAAAATAAGGCTTGAACACCAGACGCTTCAGGTTTGCAGGCTAATACCCTTGACACAATTGTGAGATTACGCCATAAGAAAAAAGTTGGCAAGAGGGCGATCGCACTATCTTCGTCAGGTCTTTAAGTTCAATCGGAAAAGGAGGGTTGAAAATGCGTCTGATTTTGTTAGGCGGCCCCGGTGCCGGAAAGGGAACCCAGGCCAATTATATCAAGGAACGCTACCAGATTCCGCAGATTTCCACGGGCGATATGCTGCGGGCGGCTGTCAAGGCCGGCAGTGAGTTGGGAAAAAAGGCCAAGGCCGTGATGGATGCCGGCGGGCTCGTTCCCGATGACGTGATAATCGGGCTGGTGAAGGAGCGAATCAAAGAATCCGATTGCCAGAAAGGATTCCTCTTCGACGGTTTTCCCCGGACTATCCCCCAAGCGGATGCGATGAAGGCGGCCGGTGTCGCCATCGATGCCGTGGTGGATATTGACGTGCCGGACAAGGAAATCATCAGGCGCATGAGCGGGCGACGGGTCCACTTGGCCAGCGGCCGGACCTACCATCTCGTTTTCAATCCGCCGAAAGTGGAGGGCAAGGACGATGCCACCGGTGAGCCCCTGATCCAGCGGGATGACGACAAAGAGGACACCGTGCGCAAGCGTCTGGAGGTGTATCACGCCCAGACCGAACCGCTGATCGGTTACTACCGCAAATGGGAAGCCAGCGGGGATGCGGCAGCCCCCAAATACATCAAGATCGAAGGCGTGGGCAAGGTTGATGGCATCCGTGACGCCATTTTTTCCGGGCTGGATAAGGTGAAATAATTTTTACCGGCTTTTTCGGCTGCAAGGGCCTTTTCCGCCTTCAGGCGGAAGGGGCCCCGCCCCTGGTTTCTTCCGGCCGGCGCTCCAGAAAAGCCCTTGCGGCTGCAAGGGCCTCTTCCCTGGTTTGAATCTCGCCCGCGAGTTGTTCTTCTGCAACGAAATCCAATACCGCTTTGAAAACCGGTGACGGCGACAACCGTAACACTGCGATCAGGTCGTGCCCGTTGATCAGGGGAGGGGCGGCTTTGCGGGGGGTGTAGGTTGCCGCAAAGTCTTCCAGCTGGCTGCAGACAAAGCGCGTAAACGCCTCGTTGGCGGCGCTTCCGCAGCCTTTGGCGCGCGAGTCGGCGAGGGCGTGCAGCAGCAGTGCCGGCGTCAGTTTGGCGCAGTGCATGAAAAATCGGGTTTGAGCTTTGGGTGAGAGGCGCTCTCGGGCCCATTCATTAAACAGGTGCAGGGGGCGCAGGTGGTTGCCGATGATAAAGTCGATGAAGGCCCGCTCGCGTGCGGAGAACCGAAGGCGTTCGGCAATTCGAGTCGCCATGGCTGCACCGGTTTTTTCGTGGCCGAAGAAATGAATCCCACCCGTGGGGTCGACCGATCGTGAGGCGGGTTTGCCGATGTCGTGCAACAGGAGCGCTGTTTTCAGGCACACCGTGGTCTGGCGGCTGAGCTGGACGATCCCGGTGATTGCCTGGTTCGGCGGCTGGATCAGGATCGCCTCCAGTTCGTCGAAAGCCGCGAGGGTGTGCGTCCATGCGTCAAAGCGGTGAACTGCCGGGTTCTGCCGGTAAGCCTGCAGGGCTTGAAGCTCGGGAAAAAGATGAAAAAGAAGGCCGCTTGCCGCCATGTCCCTGAGATAAGGGTGGCTTCGGGACGTTTGAAACGTCTTGAATAGTTCATCACGGATGCGTTCAGCCGCGGCGGTGGTTATCAGTCCGGCCTGACGGGCGATCAGCCGGGTGGTGGACGCCTCGATCGCGAAGTTCAGGTTCGCCGCGCAGCGGTAGGCCCGCAGCAGCCGGATGGGGTCCCGGCGAAAAGCTGTGGGATTTACCATCCGGATGGTCCGGGTCCGGAGGTCTCGCTGCCCGCCGTGCAAATCGGTCAGGTTTCGGGTGCGGAGTGCGATCGCCATGGCATTGATCGTAAAATCGCGACGACCGAGATCCTCCTCCAGGCTCTTCCCGGCCAGCGGGGCAATGTCATAGATCCGGCCATCGGCCGCCACCCGATACACCATTTTGCCGGGGGAGCCCATCACAACCAGGCGCCCTCCCGCGCCGTCGGCCAGCCGGGCTGCAAAGTGGCGGGCATCTTGGGCAACGGCAATATCAATGTCCAGGGGGGCTCGGCCGATAAGGATATCTCGGACGGTGCCGCCGACAAGGTAGGCGCCCTCGGTATCTGGCAGTAGGTCAAAAATAGCTGAAGGCGGCATCTCTGTGTGTGCCCTTTCCATCGGCAGGTCAGGCCGGGGGACGGCTGACGCGGGCGGGGGGAAGACGGGAGCGAAAAATTTTTATCATGAGCGGTCATGGAATGCAATTCGGACAGAGGGTTTGCGACGGCATGGCTTTGGGGGCATCGACGGTTTTGTTCGCACTTTTTTCTGTCTTTCATGAGAATTCAAAAAAAGGAATGCCGGTTGAAAAGCGCTTGACATCAAAAATAACCCGTTATATCCTTTCAACATTCAACAAACCCGCCTGATGGAAATAACTACCCTACTGTATTCACCAGATAAAGCCGCTGTTCTCTCAGCCTTTCAATGTTGACCGCCAAATAAAATCCGGTCCGTTCAACAGGCCTACAGCGTGGAAAAAACTCCTTGAGCCTTAGACGTTCTTGCTTATCGATGAAAAACCAGGCAGGTCTGGATTGCCCCGCATGTCATCCCGTATTCTGATACCACTGCACCGAAGAGGTGGTCTATGGGATTTCCGAATATGGGCGGTTTTCCCGCGAGGGGGGGGGGGGCTGCAACCCCAGGTCGCTGAAAAACCGTTTCATAAGAGGGTGGCGGATGGTGGTCTGCCGGTGCGACACATCCACCGACCTATCTCCGAGTCTGTGACGGTGGCGCTGACGCGGGAGACGGGCCAAAAGAAGGACGGGATGCGCCTTGATCTTTTGCCGAGGGCCTTTACCCATTGTCTATCAGGATACTATCTTAGCGGAGCGATACGTTCATGAACATCGTCGAATTGAAAGACAAAAAAATCAGCGAACTCACCCAGATGGCCAAACGTTTTCATATTGAGGGGGCCGCAGGTATGCGCAAGCAGGAGCTTATTTTTTCGCTCCTGCAGGCTCAGATCGAAAAAGACGGTATGATCTATGGTGAGGGGACGCTTGAGATCCTTCCGGACGGATTCGGGTTCCTGCGGGCGCCGGATTATAATTATCTGCCCGGACCGGACGATATCTACGTATCGCCTTCCCAGATTCGTCGCTTCAACCTGCGAACCGGGGATACCGTGTCGGGCCAGATTCGGCAGCCGAAAGAGTCGGAACGATATTTTGCACTTCTGAAGGTGGAGGCCATCAACTTCGAAGACCCCGAGGTCGCCCGGGAGAAGATTCTTTTTGACAACCTCACGCCCCTTTACCCCGACCGCAAGATCAACCTGGAAACCGAACCGGACAAGTATTCCACCCGTATCATGGACCTCATGACGCCCATCGGTTTTGGTCAGCGGGGGTTGATCGTTTCGCCGCCCAGGTCCGGCAAGACGATGCTCCTGCAGGCAGTCGCAAACGCCATCGTCACCAATCACAAGGAGATTGTGATGTTTGTGCTTCTGATCGACGAGCGCCCCGAGGAAGTCACCGACATGGAACGCTCGGTTGAGGCGGAAGTTATCAGCTCGACCTTTGACGAGCCTGCCGAGCGGCACGTGCAGGTCGCGGAGATGGTCATCGAGAAAGCCAAGCGCCTGGTTGAGCACAAAAAGGATGTGATCATTCTGCTCGACAGCATCACCCGCCTTGCACGGGCCTACAACTCGGTTATGCCCCCCAGTGGAAAAATTCTCTCCGGCGGTGTAGACTCCAACGCGTTGCAGCGTCCCAAGCGGTTTTTTGGCGCCGCCCGCAACATTGAAGAGGGCGGCAGCCTGACCATCATCGCCACCGCGCTGATCGATACGGGGAGCCGGATGGACGAGGTGATCTTTGAAGAATTCAAAGGGACGGGTAACATGGAAATCCAACTGGACCGCCGCCTGTCGGACAAGCGGCTCTTTCCCGCGATCGATATCAATAAATCCGGGACCCGCAAGGAAGAGCTGCTGCTCCCCCAGGAAACGCTCAACCGGGTCTGGATCCTGCGGAAGCTCCTCTCGTCATTGAATCCTATTGACAGCCTTGAATTTTTGCTTGATAAGATGAGTGGTACGAAGGATAATAAACAATTTATGGACTCGATGAACGCCAGATGAGGAGGATCTGAACCAAATGAAAAGCGGAATTCATCCCGATTACAAAGAAACCGTCATTCGTTGCGCCTGCGGCAACGAAATGACCGTCGGTTCCACCAAATCCGATATCAGTGTTGAAATCTGTTCCCAGTGCCACCCTTTCTTCACCGGAAAGCAGAAGCTGGTCGACACCGCCGGACGGATCGAGCGTTTCCGCAGAAAGTACGCCAAGTTTCAGCAAAACGACAAGTAATCTCGCCCACCGCCTGACCGGAAAGTTGAAATAGTTGAATCGGTTTGATTTTTCAGACCATTCAACTATTTTCATGTTGGGCTTTTTAAAGTCAGGCGCCGGGCCCGGAATTTGGGCCCTGGCAGGCGTAAAATGCAACAAAAAAATCGCCTTACGCGGATCGGGTTCAGACAGCACCGGTCAAACAGGGTAGTTTAAAGGCCATGTTCAGCAGATTAAAAGGGGTTGAAGAGCGGTTTTTGGAGATCGAAAAACGCTTGAGTGACCCCGAGAGCGTCAACGACCGCCTTGCCTATCAGAAAATTGTTCGGGAGCACGCCGAGCTGAATAAGATCGTAGCCGCTTTTCGTCTCCACCGCCAAACGGTTAAAGAATTGGCGGACAGCAACGAACTGCTGCGCGACGGGGACCCGGGCATAAAAGAGCTTGCGCGCGACGAGATCCACGCGCTGATGACCGCCAAGGAAGAGTTGGAGGCGGAGCTGAAGAAGCTCCTCATGCCCAAAGACCCCAACGATGAAAAAAACGTCCTGATTGAAATCCGGGCGGGCACCGGCGGCGAGGAGGCCGGCCTGTTTGCCGGAGACCTCTATAAAATGTACTCCCGCTACGCGGAGAGCAAAGGCTGGCGGATCGAGGTGATGACCCACCACGCCGCCGGCGCCGGTGGGCTGAAGGAGGTCATTGCCATGATCCAGGGCCATGGCGCCTTCAGCCGCCTTAAATTTGAAAGCGGGACGCACCGGGTTCAGCGCGTGCCCACTACCGAGACCCAGGGGCGGATCCACACCTCGGCGGTTACCGTTGCGGTTTTGCCCGAAGCCGAGGAGGTCGAGGTTCACATCGAACCCGGCGACCTCAAGGTGGATGTCTACCGTTCCACCGGCCCGGGCGGGCAATCCGTCAACACCACCGATTCGGCGGTCCGCATCACCCACCTGCCAACTGGCCTGGTGGTCACCTGCCAGGATGAAAAATCCCAGCTGAAAAACAAAAACAAGGCCTTGAAGGTGCTGCGGGCGCGTCTGTATGACCAGATGATCCGGGAGCAGAATGAAAAACGCTCGGAAACCCGCAAAAGCCAGATCGGATCGGGAGACCGCAGCGAACGAATTCGGACCTACAATTTTCCCCAGGGTCGGGTGACCGACCATCGCATCGGGCTGACGCTCTACAGGCTCGAGAGTATCCTGCAGGGGGAAATCGATGAGATCATAGACGAGCTGGTCACCTTCTACCAAGCTCAGGCGCTTAAGAATGCAGACACAGGCTACACCCCCACCATCGGCCGGGCAACCGCCCCGGGAAGCTGACTGGACCATACTGAAACTGCTCGCATGGACCACGTCTTTTTTCAAGTCCCACGGAATCGAATCCCCCCGCGCTGATGCTGAAATTCTGCTGGCCCATACCCTCGGCAGCGAGCGTATCGCACTTTACACCCACCATGATCAGCCGCTAAACCCGGATGAGCTTTCACGCTTCAAAGCGCTCATCAAACGGCGAGCCGGCCGCGAGCCGGTGGCCTATATTGTCGGCCAGAAGGGGTTCTGGTCCCTTGAGCTTGCGGTAACACCGGCGGTCCTGATTCCCCGGCCCGAAACCGAATGCCTGGTGGAAAAGGCCCTTCAATTTTTGCCGTGCGACGCTGCGCCAAGTCCCCTTCGGGTTCTGGAGTTGGGGACCGGCTCCGGCGCCATCGTTCTGGCGTTGGCCAAAGAGCGGCCCGCTCACCGGTTCTATGCCCTCGACCGCTCGTTGGCGGCGCTGACAGTTGCCCGGCGCAACGCGCGCCGCGCGGGCCTCGACGGCCGGGTCTGTTTCTGGGTCGCGGATTGGGTCGATTCCTTGCGGCCCGGCGGGCTGCTGTTCGATCTGATCGTCTCCAACCCCCCCTACATTCGCACCGGAGATATCGCGGGCCTACAACCCGAAATTGGTCGCTTCGAACCGCGGCAGGCTCTCGACGGCGGGCCGGACGGGCTTCAGGACCTGCACCGGATCATCCGCCAGAGCCCTCCTTTCCTGGCAGCGGGAGGGCGGCTTTTGCTGGAAATCGGCTGGGATCAGGCCAAGGCGCTGGCGGCGCTGGCGGCCGACTGCGGGCTGTATGAGGAATCAGCCGTTTTTCAGGATTACAGCGGGCTGGATCGGGTGCTGATATTAAGAAAAAAATAGATTGCGGTCTGGTTCCTAATTTGTTATTAAAAAAAATTTTGTAATACGCACGTCGGTGGACTCTTTTCCGGGTGCTTTCGACCAGTTCGGTGAAAGCCGAAATCGAGGGTGATGCCGGCGGTGGACCCAACCCAACAGACAAGGAGAAAGAACATGGCGTACGTCACAATGAAGGAACTGCTGGAGGCCGGCGTGCATTTCGGCCATCAGACCAAACGCTGGAACCCGAAGATGAAGCCCTATATCTTCGGCGCCCGCAATGGGATCTACATTATCGATCTGCAAAAAACGGTTCGGATGTTCAAGAATGCCTATGACTTTGTGGCCGACACGGTTGCCAAGGGCAAGTCCGTGCTTTTTGTCGGAACCAAGAAGCAGGCCCGCGACGCCATCTACGAAGAGGCCAACCGCTGTGAAATGTATTACGTCCACAACCGCTGGCTGGGCGGCATGATGACCAATTTCCAGACCATCAAGCAGAGCATCGACCGTTTGAACTACCTCAACAATATCGAAAACGACGGTACCATCAACCTGTTTCCCAAAAAGGAGCGCTTGAAGCTCGGTAAGGAAAGAGCCAAGCTGGACAGCAACTTGGGCGGCATCCGGTTGATGAAATCGCTTCCGGGGGCATTGTTTGTGGTCGATCCCAAAAACGAGGCGATCGCGATCAAGGAAGGGCGCCGTTTGGGCATCCCGATCGTTGCGATTGTCGACACCAACTGCAATCCCGATGACATTGACTACCTCATTCCCGGCAACGATGACGCCATTCGCTCCATCCGGCTGATTTCCTCCCGGATTGCGGATGCCTGTGAGCAGGGCCGCAAGCGGTTTGAAGAAAAACAGCAGGCCGAAGCCGACAAGGCGGTCGTGGAAGAGGTTGCTCCGGTTGCGGGAGTGGCACTGCAACCGGGTGAGCGCAAGATCATTGCCGATGGTTCGGCGGGGCCGGTTGTTGAAGTCATTCGCAAAGCCGCCGGTCCGGCCGCCGGCGAAGCGGCCCCCGAGGGTGGCGCGAGCGGCGAAACCAGCGAAAAAGAATAGACGAGGAGAGAGCGAAGATGGCAGCGATAACTGCGCAACTGGTAAAAGAACTCCGTGAAAAAACCGGGGTTGGTATGATGGATTGCAAGAAAGCCCTCGCCGAAAGCGGCGGGGACATGGAAAAAGCGGTTGAATTTCTGAGAAAAAAGGGGCTGGCCACCGCTCAAAAGCGGGCCGGTCGGGCAACTTCCGAAGGAATTGTCCAGTCCTACATCCATATGGGCGGCAAAATCGGTGTTCTCGTGGAGGTCAACTGCGAGTCTGACTTCGTGGCGAAGAATGAAGATTTTCAGGGATTCGCCAAAAACATCGCCATGCATATTGCCGCCACCAACCCGGTGGGCATCGCCCCTGAAGACGTGTCTGCGGACGTCGTCGCAAAAGAGATGGAAATCTACCGCGGGCAAGCCCAGGAAATGGGCAAACCGGAAAAGATGCTCGACAAGATCGCCGAAGGTAAAATGGCCAAGTTTTTCAAGGACAACTGCCTGCTGAATCAGCCCTACGTGCGCGATCCGAACCTCACCATCGCAGACCTGCTCAATGAAACCATCGCCAAAATCGGTGAGAATATTTCCATTCGGCGCTTTGCACGTTTCCAGATAGGAGATTAGCCCCTGTGGTGCACCCACAATACCGAAGAGTTCTTTTGAAACTCAGCGGCGAAGCCCTGATGGGTGATCAGGGCTTCGGCATCAGTCCGGATATGCTGAAATATGTGGCCGAGGAGATCCAGTCGGTTTACGACATGGGGGTTGAACTGGCCATTGTGGTGGGCGGCGGCAATATCTTTCGTGGTGTTGCCGCCAGCTCATTTGACATGGACCGTGCCTCCGCCGATCACATGGGGATGCTGGCAACGGTCATCAACAGCTTGGCGCTGCAGGATGCGCTGGACAAGCGCGGGGTGCAGACCCGGGTGCAGACGGCCATTTCGATGCATGAGGTCGCCGAGCCTTATATTCTCCGGCGGGCGGTGCGTCATCTCGAAAAAGGCCGGGTGGTGATTTTTGCGGCAGGCACCGGCAACCCCTACTTTACCACCGATACCGCGGCCGTTTTGCGAGCCCAGGAGATCCACGCCGAGATTCTTTTCAAGGCCACTAAAGTCGACGGGATCTATGATGCGGATCCCGAAAAGAACAAGGACGCGCGGTTTATCCCGGCGATTTCCTACATGCAGATCCTTGAAAAACAGCTGAATGTCATGGACATGACCGCCATTTCGCTGGCCATGGACAATCACCTGCCGCTGGTGGTCTTCAACCTCAAGACCTGCGGCAGTATCAAGCGGGCAATTTGTGGGGAAAAAATTGGAACCCGGATTGAAAACTGACGTCATTTTATGAAGGTTAGTTCAAGGGGGTCACTATGATCGCGTCAACTTATCAAGATACCCGTGAGCGCATGGTTAAAACCGTTGCCGCTTTGAAAAGCGAGTTCAAGAAAGTCCGCACCGGCCGCGCCTCCCTGGCCCTGCTTGACGGTATCCGGGTGGATTACTACGGCACGCCGACACCGCTCAACCAGATGGCGTCCCTGGCGGTTCCCGAAAGCCGTCTGATCACGATTCAGCCCTGGGACGTGTCGGTCATCAAGGAAATTGAAAAGGCCCTCTTGAAATCGGATTTGGGGCTGACCCCCTCCAACGACGGCAAGCTGATCCGCATTGCGATCCCCCCCCTGACGGAGGAGCGGCGCAAGGAACTGGTAAAAATCGTTCACAAGATGAGCGAGGAGCACAAGGTCGCCATTCGCAACATCCGCCGGGACGCCAACGAGCTCCTGAAGGGGTTTAAAAAGGACGGGGATATATCAGAAGACGAGGCTTTCAAGGCTCAGGATCAGGTTCAGAAGATCACCGACGATCATATCAAGCTGATCGACGAGGTCTTTCAGGCAAAAGAAAAGGAAATTCTTGAATTCTAACCCGCCGCCCCCTGATCTGAGCGGTTTGGACCCTGCCAAACTTCCGATCCACATCGCCATCATCATGGACGGCAACGGCCGTTGGGCCAAGCGGCGGTTGCTCAACCGGGTCAAGGGTCATGAAAAGGGTGCCGATACCGTTCGAACCGTGGTTCGCACCTGCCGCCAAATCGGCATTCATTTCCTGACTCTTTATGCCTTTTCAACCGAAAACTGGCAGCGCCCCAGAGCGGAGGTGAGTGCGCTGATGACGCTGCTGAAAAAATACATCGTTTCGGAAAAAAATGAACTGCATCAG
>Ga0105093_10000140_pt1 | contig 26641 bp, 24 predicted proteins | sample PPLLak3March2015_2_FD_79111 | JGI IMG/M metagenome (GOLD analysis project Ga0105093, IMG submission 79111) | Freshwater sediment microbial communities from Prairie Pothole Lake near Jamestown, North Dakota, USA - PPLs Lake P8 Core (3) Depth... | ecosystem: Environmental > Aquatic > Freshwater >... | reverse complement strand
GTCGAAACGGTTTTCGGCAAGGCCGGCCGCGCCGAAACCGCCACCGACCCGGCGCCGTTCAGCATGATGGAGACCACCGTCCACCTCAAGCCCAAAAACGAATGGCGCAAGGTCAAGAAGGATTACGCCGGTCTGCCCGAGTGGCTGCGCCCCGCCGCCGCCACGATTTTCGGCAGTGAGCGCACCCTGACCTACGACGAGCTGGTGGAGCAGATGGATCAGAAGATGCAGTTCCCGGGGCTCCAGAACGCCTGGACGATGCCGATTCGAGCCCGGATCGACATGCTCAGCACCGGCATCCGCACCCCGGTCGGGATCAAAATCTTCGGGCCCAACCTGAACACCATCCAGGATCTGGGCATCCAGATCGAGGGCATCTTAAAGAATGTGCCGGGGACCCGCAGCGTCTACGCCGAGCGGGTGGCCGGAGGGTTCTTCATCGACATCGACATCCAGCGGGAGTCCATCGCCCGCTACGGCCTGACGGTCGGCGAGGTCCAGGAGGTGATCCAGTCCGCGATCGGCGGCATGAACATCACCCGCACCGTCGAGGGCCGGGAGCGCTATCCTGTCAATGTGCGCTACCCCCGCGAGCTGCGCGACGACGTCGAGAAGCTCAAACGCATTCAGGTCCCGGCGCGGATGGGGACCGCGGCGAAGATGGAGGGGAGCGCTGCTCCCGGACCGGGAATGGCACAGATCCCCTTGTCCCAGCTGGCCGATATTCGTGTGACCACCGGGCCTGCCATGATCCGGGACGAGGATGCCATGCTCGCCGGGTACGTGTTCATCGACGTCACGGCCAGAGATATCGGCAGTTACGTGGAGGATGCCAAAAAGGCGGTCCAGGAAAGGCTGAAGCTTCCAGCCGGGTTCTTCCTTTCATGGAGCGGCCAGTACGAGTTCCAGCTGCGCGCCAAGGAGCGGTTGAAGATCCTGTTACCGGTCGTGTTCTTCGTGATCTTCATCCTGCTCTACATGACCTTTCATTCTATATCCGAGTCGATCATCCTGATGGTCGCGGTCCTGTATGCCATGACCGGCGGCGTGGTCCTGCAATATATTCTAGGCTACAATTTCAGCGTAGCCGTCTGGGTGGGCTACATCGCCCTATACGGGATCGCCGTGGAAACCGGCGTGGTGATGATCATCTACCTGCACGAGGCGCTCGACCGCCGGCTGAAACAGGGCCAGGTCAGCTCCCAGGATATTCGTGAGGCCACCGTCGAGGGCTCGGTGTTGCGGCTGCGGCCTAAGATCATGACGGTGGGAACCACCTTGATCGGTCTGATCCCGATCATGTGGTCGGCCGGCGTCGGCGCGGATGTCATGAAGCCGATCGCCGCGCCCATCATCGGCGGGGTCGTCACCTCCACCATCCATGTGCTCATCATCACCCCCGTCATTTTTGCAATGGTGAAGGAACGGGCTCTCAAGCGGGGGCGCCTGCAGACATCCGCGTGGAAGCATTAAAAAAGGAGAATCGCATATGAAAAGGTATCAATGGATCGTTTTTTCCATGGCCGCTGTTTTCATCTTGATCCACGCCCCTTCTCCCGCTCAACATACTCACGGGCACGGATCAAGCGGAGGCGCCATGAAGATGGACACCCGTGAAGTGCTGGTGGAGGGCGTCAAGGTAACATTCCAGATCATGGCGAACGCCGAGCACCGCAAGATGCTCAAAGACATGAAAATGAAGGACGACATCGAGTCCGGGACCACTCATAATGTCACGCTCGTCCTGACGGACCAAGCGACCCAGAAGGAGATAACGGACGCTGCCGTCAGCATGAAGGTGGTCGATCCCGCAGGCAAGGACCAGATCAAAAGCCTCAAATATGAAAGCTCCATGAAAAGCTATGATGCCTATTTCAACATGACGGGGAAGGGAAAATATGAATTGCTGGTCCTGGTTAAAACCGGAGACCAGAAACGAACGGCCGGGATTAACTACGAGTTGAAGTAAGGCGTTGCTGGCCCTTTCAGGCAAGCAACGCCTGATGGAATGGTGATCGAATAAAAACCCGGGGATATCCCCCCGGGCTCTTATTCGGAATGTCGGCCGGAATTAGAAATCGATCTGCCACTTGGCGCCGGCATACCAGCGATAGCCCTCGTCGTTGCCGGCATTGTCGTCCATGAAGTCGAAATAGCCGACTTCCGGCACGATGTAGACGCCCGGCGCCAGGGTCACGACCGCCTGCAGGTACCCCGACCAGGCCTCGTCCTTGTCGGAGGCGGCGTCGTTGTCGTCGCTGCGGTATCCGGCGCCGGCTTCCAGGAGCAGCGCCTCGGAGACCTTGAACCCCAGGATCAGAGCCGACTGCCAGCTCATGCAGTCCTCGGTGTCGTCGCCGTCGGCTTTGAGGGCCGCGCCGGCGTTATTGTTGCTGGTGTAGCCGTCGGCGTTCCAGTTGGCATTGCTCCAGTTCTGACCCCAGCCGCCCGCCGCCTTGATGTAAAACGCGCCGATTTCATACCCCAACTCCAACCCCAGGATATAGGAGATGATGTCGACGTCGTCCGTCAGGGTTGCGCTGGCGCCGCGCTCTTCCTTCAAGTATTGGAATCCGGCCGCCGGAGTGAACATGAAGCTGCCGATCTTGCCCGCGTAGGCCGCCTCGAACTTGGGCAGAACTTTGTCCAGATCGCTGCCGTCGTCGCCCACGGTCTGGCTGCCGTAGGGTGTAAGTGCCGCGAATTGGAAATCCCCGAGCTCGAACCGGATCTGGCCGGGGCGGAAGCCGTCGTTGGTGCCGATCCCGGCGAGCCCCAGGTCTTCGTCGATGACCTGCCCGGAGGTGAACTGGATGATCGGTGAGTAGTCCTTGCCCACCGTCAGCGCGCCGCTGTCCGAAAACTGCCAGGTGCCGTAGGCGCGGCGGGTGCCGACGTCGAGATCGCTCCCGTTGCTGCCCTTGAGCCCGAGTTCGATGTGGCCTTTGACCTTATCGGCCTTAACCTTGGCTTCCAGGCGGGAGTTGGTCTGGAAGTCCCAGGTCAGACCGGCATCGTCATCTTCGCCGTTCACCGTAAAGTCACCATAGTCGTAGCTGTTCCAGAAGGTAGCCATGCGCTGGCTTCCGGAAAACTCCCAATCCGCCCCCATGGCTGGGGCTGCTAAAAGCATCGCTGAAAAAAAGAGCATGATTTTTTTCATCTGTCCGTTTTCCCCCTGTTGAGTTGAGTTCAAAGCGGCTTGCGCTTGTCCGTCTTCGTGATGCGCCTAAAACTTCTTCTTGATTCTTGTTGATGTCTCCGGTCTCACCTCCTCTCAGACCTCGGACCGATGGAAGCCGAGGCATGCCTAGACGCCAATTTCGTCTCGATCAAAAGAGCCGGGAAGGCGCCGGGCCGGCGCCTTCCCGGCTGACAGTATGACGACACGTTCGTCAGGTCTGCTTGACCGGCGACATGTTCGATCGCAGGGACGGCTCGGTCTTGAGACCCGCCGCCAGGGGAGTCGCCGTGATGCCACCGCCGTGGGTGACCACCTCGAAATCCGGATAGGCCACGCCACCGTGTTCGCTGATGTCAAGGCCTTCCAGTTCCTCTTCCGGGGACACCCGCAACCCGACCGTCTTGGCAATGAGTTTGAACATTACAAACGTCGTGGGGAACACCCAAAGAAAACAGGCGGCGATGCCGAGCAGCTGAACGCCGACTTGGGCCAGGTCGAAGCCTTTGACATGAAACAACCCGGCGGCCAGCGTCCCCCACACCCCGTTCACGGCGTGGACGGAAATGGCGCCCACCGGATCGTCGATCCGGACGCGGTCGAAAAAGAGAACCGCCAGCACCACGAGGACCCCGCCGATGCCGCCGATCATGACCGAGCTGAGCGGGGTGACCGTGGCGCAGGGGCTGGTGATGGCAACCAGCCCGGCCAGGGCGCCGTTGAGGGTCATGCCGATTTCCGGCTTGCCGAACTTGAGCCAGGAAGTGATTAACGCCATCACGCAACCGGCGGCCGCGGCCAAGTTGGTATTGACGAAGATCAGGGCGGTGTCCTTGTTGGCGGCCGTCGTGGAGCCGGGATTGAACCCGAACCACCCCAGCCACAGAATGAATACCCCCAGCGCCGCCAACGGCATGTTATGGCCCAGAATGGGCTTGATTCGCCCATCTTTGCTGTATTTCCCCAGCCGCGGCCCGAGAACGACCGCCCCGGCCAAGGCCGCCCACCCCCCGACGGAGTGCACGACCGTGGATCCGGCGAAATCAATGAATCCCATCGTCTCAAGCCAGCCTTTGCCCTTGAACAGGCCGCCCCAGGCCCAGGCACCGATGACCGGGTAAATCACGGCGCTGATGACCGCGCTGTAGATCAAATAACTAACGAACTGGGTGCGCTCGGCCATGGCCCCGGAAACGATGGTGGCCGCCGTGGCGGCGAAAACCACCTGAAACATCCAGAAAGCAAGAACCCACGGGTCTTCCCCGGGAGTATAATCGCTCAAGAAGAAACCCGAGGTTCCGAACCAGCCGGTTTCGCTCACCCCGAACATGATGCCGAAGCCGATAGCCCAATAGGCAATCGAGCCGATAGCAAAGTCCATCAGGTTCTTCATCATGATGTTGATGGCGTTCTTGGCACGCGTGAAGCCGGTCTCCACCATGGCAAAGCCGGCCTGCATAAAGAAAACCAGGGCGGCTGCCACCAGGGTCCATACGTAGTTCGCATGGACCTGGACCAGTTCGATGGCGGCCTGGTTCGATTCCAGCGTCGGGGGTTCGTCACCGGCCCAGGCACGAACCCCTCCTATCAACAAAACGCATACCGACAGCACTGCTTTTCTCATGACATGTCCTCCTCTGATTGATTTGCGATCCAGCTAGGATGCAGAACTGTTGCAGTTAAATGGCATCCCGCCCGGTTTCACCGGTGCGAATCCGTACGGCTTGTTCGAGCGAAGTAACGAAAATCTTGCCGTCCCCGATCTTGCCCGTGTTGGCCGTCTTGCGAATCAGATCGACCACCTGCTGCGCCTGATCGGAGCCCACCACAACCCCCAAGTGGATCTTTGGAACCAGGTCCACCTGATACTCGGTGCCGCGGTAAACTTCCTTGTGTCCTCTCTGGCGCCCGAACCCCTTGACTTCGGTGATGGTCATGCCGGTAACACCGATCTCGGTCAGGGCCGTTTTCACTTCGTCAAGTTTGAACGGTTTGATGATTGCTTCGACTTTTTTCATGCGTGTCTCCCTGATGCGTTGAAGTATGTGCCCGGTGTCCACGGGTCAGCTGGATCATAAATCACAAGGCGTGCCAATCCCGTAAATTACTCTTAACATGCTGTTTATATTGCATTCCGAATAATTTTTGAGCTTTCAATCCAAACATAAAAAATTACAAATATGATTTAATAGTATTTTAAATTAACAATTTTGTCCTTATTTAGGCTTTGCCCTGCAGCGCTTCAGCCCGCCCGCACCGAGTCTCGGGCGCGATCCCACGCGGCACGCCTTCCAACCGGGATCCTCCAGAAACTCTTTTGACAATTGGGGGCCGCTGGTATATGAAATTAACATTAGCAGGTCGATTGCGCTGCAACGCCCAAGAGCGATGGGATCCCCTGGGCAGTGAAGTCAGATTAATATCGTCCAAGGAGAGCGAGATGACAAAACTGGGTAAGAAAGCACTGACATTACTTTTTATGTCCGTAATCCTTTTTGCATTGTGCGCCTGTCAGAAAAAGGAAATCGCCTCGGAGGCCGGCTATGGAGCTGCCGGAAGCGGTGCGGGAGCCGGCGCGGCCGGGCGCAAGGGAATCGGTGAGCAGGACCTCAGTGGAACGGCCGGACGACCGGGAGCCGGAGGGGTTCCCATCGGCGCCACCGAACGCGCAGCGTTTGAAAACGAGGATATTTTCTTCGCCTATGACAGCTCGGCCCTCACGACTCAGGCTCAGGACGTTCTGCGCAAGAAAGTAACGTTTCTGAAGGCCAACCCCAACGTCAAAGTCACCATCGAGGGTCACTGCGACGACCGTGGCACCAACGAATACAACCTGGCCCTGGGCGAAGCCCGTGCCCGGTCAGCCAAGGCCTTCCTGGTAGATCTCGGGATCCCGGCGGCGCGTATGGCCACTATCAGCTACGGCGAGGAGCGGCCCGCTGTGAGGGGCACGGCGGAAGATGCCTGGGCTCAAAACCGTCGGGCGCATTTCGTGGTCGAGCAATAAGACGGCTGAAACAATCGCTAAATGGAGACCGTGCGGGAGGACTCGCACGGTCTTCGATTTTTCAGCTTGAGGAACACGGTCATGCTTTCGAAGATAGTGTCAGGCGGCCAAACGGGTGTCGACCGTGCCGCGCTGGACGTGGCCGTCAAGCTGGGTGTCCCTCATGGCGGCTGGGTTCCCAGAGGCCGCCTGGCCGAAGACGGACCCCTGCCCGAAAGCTACCGAATGCGCGAGACCTCCAACGCGATTTATTCCGAACGGACCGAAAAAAATGTGATCGATTCCGACGGCACGCTGATTATCTCGCGCGGCGAGCTGACCGGCGGATCGGAGACCACTCGCGCGATGGCGATCAAGCACCAACGCCCCTGGTTGCATGTCGACCTGAACCGAGTCTCCGCGTTTCTTTCGGCTGTCCGCATCGTCGAATGGCTGAACGCCCACCGGATCCGGATTCTCAACGTGGCTGGCCCCCGGGCCAGCAAGGATCCGAGGATCTATCAAGACGCCCTATCGCTGTTGGAAAGCGTCTACTTTTTAAGCCTGACCCCTATCGCAAACACCCATGCACCGGCATTCGACGACGACGCCGGGGAAAAAGCCCGCCCTAACAACGTCCGGCAAGCAGTAGACCGCTTGCTCGATGATCTGCCGTTCAAGGACCGGGTCAGCATAGCCAATATGTCCGAATCCGAGCTGCCTGCTCTCAACCGCGCCCTGGGCGAGCACATTATCCTTCACTACGGCATCGCCAATGGAAACCCGGCGCTCGAACGATCCCTGCGGTGGACGACGCGAAGGACGCCCGCGGACGAAACGGATGCCGCCGCCATGATCATTCGCGAGCTCTGGAAACGGTTGCGTGCTACCCACACCCTGCGCCGCGTCAAATAAATTTTCGATATGAAAAACTTTTCATACGCACCTGGAAAGCATTGCCTAACCCTGTGGCAAAAACCACTCGTTCCATACAGCCCGTCCTCTCTGCGGGGCTAATGGTGTCACATGGCATAAAGCTTGCTCAAGCTCTTCCGGAAAGAAAAAAAACCGAGTCAACGAATCAAACAGAAGCGCAGCGGAAAGTTATCATGCCTGACCCGGACAACCGATTTGAACCTCATCCGTCGATATCGGAGCATCAGCAAGCACAAGACCACGGGGGCACGCGATCCGGCCGAGAGCGCCGGAAAGAGCCGGAGCCCTTTGAGGGCAGTGAACGGCGTTCCGGCAGGGACCGGCGCCGTGGATTCGACCGGCGCAGCGGCATCGAGCGTCGGCGCTCCAACGGCCGCCGTAACGGCCGTTATTTTAGAGATGGAGAATTGGTTGAACGGCGGGATGTATTCCGAAGGCACACCCAGGAAAATTAGCCCCACCAGCGCCATCCGGACGGCTGCTCAACTCGAGCGAAGGGCAGGGCCGTCCAGCGTATAGCCGTCCGGATGGTTTTACATTTTTCTCGATGGGTTGCTAGATCAGTTTCTTCACGGCCGCGATCACCGCATCATAGTCCGGCTCCTGAGCTACTTCTTTGACGTGCTGGACGTATTGGATCACTCCGTTCTTGTCCACAACAAAAATGGACCGCGCGAGCAATCTCAATTCCTTGATCAACACTCCGTAAGCCTGGCCGAATGCCGCTTCCCGGTGATCCGAAAGCGTTTTCACGCGGTCAACGCCGGCGGCACCGCACCAGCGCTTCTGCGCAAACGGAAGGTCCGTGCTGATCGTCAGGATGACCACGTTATTCCCCAGCTTCGCCGCCTCTGTGTTGAATCGACGGGTTTCCATGTCGCAGGTGGGGGTATCCAATGAAGGCACTGCGGAGACCACCACGACCTTGCCCTTGAAAGCCGAAATTTTTACCGGCTTGAGCTCGTTGTCGAGCAGCTCCACATCGGGCGCGTTCGCGCCTGCCTTGATTTCATTTCCGACCAGGGTCAAAGGATTGCCCCGAAGGGTGACCGCAGCCTTGCGTTCTTCCATGATTTTCCTCCTTGGATTGTTTTTAAAATCACCGACTGGGCATGCTGAAAATGCCAGCGGACGAATTGGTTCCAAAGTAAGACGGGAGCGGCCTAAATCAAGCCGGCCGGTTGACGGTGCCAACGACCGCTCGAATTGACACGAGCCGCGCCTGCCTTATCTATATCCTACGTTCACTGCCTGCAAGAATCTTGTACCCGGGTGGGGTTCCTCACCGAGCCAACCTGTGCAAAAGGAGCCATCCATGAGCAGTCTGCTTTATGGTCAAGCTTCGCCGCGAGGTGAACGCTCGACGTCCATCGCTGTGGCGTACGCCTTCGTCAACGCGTATCGCAAGTCCCATCCCTCCGATACCGTTACGGTGAGGCGTGGGACTTCCAGTCCAAATACATTCTGTCCGCTCTCGGCTTCATCGGGTTCACCGACATCCGGATGGTCATGGCCGAACCCACGCTGGGAGATCCGGCGCTGACCGGAAAACGACGCGATGAGGCCGTCGCCAAAGCCGTCGCGATGGCCGCGGCTTTTTGACCTAGTTTACTGCGACCGGGAAGCCCAAACGCGCAAGAGGGGCATATGCGTTCAAATCTTTCCGGGGCAAGCGGAGGTCCCGTGCTGACGGCCAGCGTCAGCGCGCCCGATCTAGAACTGGATGCCGGCGCCTGCGTGGCGCCGGTTCCGTCCGAGCCCTGCAGCATCGTGATTCTGGGGGCGACCGGTGACCTCACGTCGCGCAAGTTGATGCCGGCCCTTTTCAGCCTCTATCGCAAGCGGGGGTTGCCGGAATCGTTTCTGATCGTCGGTTGCGGTCGCACGCCATGGAACGACGAAGCGTTTCGCGATCGAATGGCGAGCGCAATTCGAACCGCAGGCGGCTGGGACCGTTCCGGGTGGCAGACATTCTCGAGCCGGCTTTGCTATCGCACGCTGGGCTACTCGGATACGCGGTCGTTTGCCGAGCTCGCGCGCTTTTTGAGCGCGCGTGAAGCCGACCAGTCTACCCACGGCAATCGCATTTTCTACCTGGCGCTGCCGCCTTCTCTCTACGGCCCCACGGCCCGTCATCTCGGCGAAGCCAAACTAGGCGGGGAAAAGCAGGAAGGCTCCGGTTGGGTGCGGATCGTGCTCGAGAAACCGTTTGGATCGGATCTCACGACCTCGCGCCAGCTGGACCGGGACGTGCGCAAGCATTTTCGCGAGCATCAGGTTTTTCGCATCGACCATTACCTGGCCAAGGAAACGGTCCAAAACATATTGATGTTCCGCTTCGCCAACTCGATATTCGAACCGATATGGAACCGGCGCTACATCGACTACGTCAGCATCCGCGCCAACGAACAGTTGGGCATTGAGCACCGCTCCGACTACTATGAGTCCACCGGCGTGCTGCGGGACATGTTCCAGAACCACATGATGCAGCTTCTGGCGTTGACCGCCATGGAGCCGCCGCCGCGCTTCGAGGCGGAATTGGTCAGGGATGAAAAGGCAAAAGTCTTCAGCGCACTGCGGCCGTTCCCCGTGCACGCGCTCGACGATTATCTGGTCCTTGGCCAGTACACCGCCGGGGTCGTCAGCCGCCGGCCGGTTCCATCCTACCGCGATGAGGAGGGGGTTGATCCGCACTCGTTGGCCCCCACGTATGCCGCAATGAAGGTTCAGATTGACAATTGGCGCTGGCAGGGAGTTCCCTTTTTCATCAGCTCGGGCAAACGCCTGCAAAAAAAACTGACGGAAATCGCGATCCAGTTCAAACCCGTGCCGCACGCCATGTTCCGGAATACGCTGGGCGCACCGATTTCGGCCAACCGGCTCATTCTGGGAATCTACCCCCATGAGCGCATCACCCTCACGTTTCAGACCAAAAACCCCGGAGCGACGGTGTGCCTCCGCACCGTGACCATGGATTTCGACTACCACCAGAACTATTCCGGACCCGTGCTGGATGCCTACGAAAAGGCTTTGTTGGACTGCATGCTGGGAGACCATATGCTGTTCTGGCGGCAAGACGGAGTGGAACTCTCGTGGGCCTTCCTGTCCCCGGTATTAAACGCATGTGAGACCTGCGGGGATCGTGCCCAGCGGCTCCATTTTTATGCGGCCGGCAGCAAGGGGCCGATAGAACGCAATCGGTTGTTCCGGACACCCGCCACCCCGACCCCATTCGCACCGGAATCGTAAAGAATCCACGGGGAGATTCCTCATGAACGCAGCCAGCCCCTCGACTCTCCGCCCCCATCGACGCACAGCCCTGTTCAAGGCCGCCGTCCTGGTGGCCTTCATCGCCGCCGGGATTGCTCTGGTCCGGTTTTCCTCCGTGCAGGATTATCTGACGGCGGAAGGGCTCGGTCGGTTCTTAGCCACGGCTGGGCTCTGGGCCCCCCTGGTTTTCATCGCCGTCTACGCGGTCGGCGTCTGCCTGTTCGTGCCGGGTTCGGTCCTGACCGGAATCGGAGCGGTCATTTTCGGGGCCTACTGGGGGTTCGTGTATGTCTGGATCGGCGCCATGATCGGCGCAAGCGTCGCCTTCCTGATCGGCCGCACCCTCGGCCGGGAATTCGCCGCATCGCTCGTCAGCGACCGGCTGCGCAAATATGACGACATGATCGAGCGCAACGGCTTCGCGACCGTGCTCTACTTGCGCCTGATTTATTTCCCTTTCACTCCCATGAACTTTGGGATGGGACTGACCCGGGTAAATTTTCGCGACTATTTCTTCGGTACGGGTCTGGGCATTCTGGTGGGCACCTTCATCTTCACGTTTTTCATCGGCAGCCTCAAGGAAATCTGGGCTTCCGGCGATTGGGCGGAACTGGTCTCCTTTAAGGTATTCTTCTCGGTCGGGCTTTTCATCATCTCCTTCTTTATTCCCAAATTCGCCCGCAAGCTGCGCCCAGGGGAAAACCGCACCTGATCGCCCCGAATCGGGGCGCGCGGCCGGTCGCGCCGCAGCGACCCGCTCGATCCTTATTTGGATTTGAAAAATGAGCGCTTTTCTGGCAAGAGAAGAAAAATCGTCCTCTTACCCACTGGATAGGGAGTGCTCTCATGCCTTCGTTCTCTGAACTTCACAAATTGGGGCAATCCGTTTGGTTCGACTTCATCCGTCGCTCGTTGATCACCTCCGGTGAACTCAAGGCGCTGATCGCTCAGGGCGTGCGCGGGGTGACGTCCAACCCGGCCATTTTCGAGAAGGCCATCGCGGGCTCCTCGGACTACGATCAGGAGATAAAAGCCCTGGCCAAAGCCGGCCTGCCGGTTGAGGCGCTCTATGAAACCCTGGCCATCAAGGACATCCAGCTGGCCGCCGATGAGCTCGCTCCGGTTTACCGTTCGACCGCCGGCCGGGACGGTTACGTCAGCCTGGAGGTCAGCCCCTTCCTGGCGAACGACACCGACGGCACGGTCGCCGAGGCTAAACGCCTTTTCCAGGCCGTCGACCGTCCGAATCTCATGATCAAAATCCCGGCTACGGCGGCGGGCCTGCCGGCGATCACCGCCAGCATTGCGGCCGGCGTGAACGTCAACGTCACGCTGATCTTCGGCCTCGAAAACTACAAAGGCGTCGCCGACGCCTATATCGCCGGCCTGGAACAACTGGCCCTGCGGGGGCCGTCCGTTCGAGGCGGCCACCCGGTGCAGGCGGTGGCCTCCGTGGCATCCTTCTTCGTCAGCCGCGTGGACACTGCCGTGGACCGGGAGTTGGAAAAACAGGACGCCCGGGATCTGCTGGGAAAGATCGGGATCGCAAACTGCAAGATCGCCTACGCCGAATACCGGCGGATTTTCAATCGTCCGCGCTGGAAAGAGTCCTCCGCCCGAGGTGCCCGCACACAGCGGGTGTTGTGGGCCAGCACCAGCACTAAGAATCCAGCTTACCCCGATACGCTGTATGTCAACGAGCTGATCGGCCCGGAGACCGTCAACACGCTCCCGCCCGAGACGGTCAAAGCTTTCATCGATCATGGGTTTGCCGCGGAAACGCTCACACGCGATCTGGAAGGCGCCCGCCGACAGATCGCGCGACTGACGGAGCTCGGCATCGACTTCGACGCCGTCACCCGCCGGCTTCAGGAAGAAGGGGTGGCGGCGTTCGCCAAACCCTTCCGGGCGCTGCTCGACCGCATTGCGGTGAAACGCGAACAACTGGCTTGAGCAAGGATAAGCTGCCATGACGCCTCAGGATGAATTCAAACAGAAGGCCGCCTCCTTCGCCGTCGGCTTCCTCGAATCAGGAATGGTGGTGGGGCTCGGCACCGGCAGCACGACCCAGTTCGCGCTCGAACGGCTGGGGGAGCTGATTCGGACCGGCCGGCTGCGGGACGTCGTCGGCATTCCCAGCTCGGTGCGCACCGAGACCGCCGCGCGCGAGGCCGGCATTCCGCTCACCGATTTGGAGACCCACCCGCTGATCGATGTCACCATCGACGGCGCCGACGAAGTCGACCCGGAGCTCAATCTGATCAAGGGCGGCGGCGGCGCCCTTCTGCGGGAGAAGGTCCTGGCCCAGGCGACCCGGCGCAATATCATCATCGTGGACGAGAGCAAGCTCGCCCCGCATCTGGGCACCAAATGGGCGTTGCCAGTCGAGGTGGTTCCTTTCGCACGGGCATCCGAGGAGCGGTTTATGAGATCGATGGGAGCCGCCGTTACGCTGCGCGCCAAGGACGGACGGCCAGTGACGACCGATCAGGGCAACCTCCTGCTGGACGCCGCGTTCGGCCCGATGGAAAACCCGGTCGCCATCGCGCAGCAGCTGAACGGCCGGGCCGGCATCGTCGAGCACGGGCTCTTTCTGGGTCTGGCCCGCGACGTCATCGTCGCCGGAAAAGAGGGGATACGGCATTTAAAGCGCCGCGTCTGAGGTCGAAATCCACATGAACACACGCCGCCAGTTTGTCTTGCTGCTGTCTCGCTTTCTGGCCGGCCTGGGGTTGGCCGTCCAGCCCGCATTCTCCCTTGTCGGCAGGGTCTTTGCGGCCGCCCCGCGCCGGCTTCTCCCGAAAGAAACGGACCTGCAAAGCCTCAAGGACGAGCATCCCTCCGCACTCGACACCCGCCAGCTGGAAATCATGCCCGTCGAAGGCTTTCGAACCATGGGGCCCACAGACTACGAGGTTTCCCTGGATCAATGGCGTTTGGAGGTCACCGGCAGGGTTCATCGCCCGCTGAAACTTACCTATGACGAGATCCTGGCGCTTCCGGCCGTAGAGGAAAACGTCCTGTTGATCTGCCCGGGCGTTTTCACGATCCATGCTGCCTGGAAAGGGGTGGCGGTTCGCGAAATCCTGAAGCGGACCGGCCTGCAGGAAGGGACGGCCTACGTCACCCTGCACGGCCCTCCGGGGCCTTACGAGAAAGTCGAAGGCTTCAAGCTGGCCGAAGTCGACTCCGGCAGGGTTTTTCTGGCATACGGGGTGAACGGCCGAACCTTGCCCCAGAAGCACGGGTTTCCTCTGAGGGCGGTGGCCGCGGATCGTTTTGGATCGGACTGGGTGAAGTTCGTGTATAAACTTGAGGCACGCTGAGTCGGAATAAAGGGAGGCGATCATGAAAAAATCGGAGTTCATCCGCAAGGCCACCATCAACAAGAAGGAGTATCGCTTCTACGACATCGGCGTGTTGGAAAAGAAAGGCATCGCCAAGATCAGCCGGTTGCCGTTCACCATCCGCGTCCTGGTTGAAAATCTCCTGCGTAAAATGGACGGCAGGATGGTAACCGAAAAGGATGTGCTCCACATCGCCCGCTGGAAAAAAACCTACGCCTCCCCGCAGGAGATCCCTTTCCACCCGGCGCGCGTTCTGATGCAGGACTTCACGGGGGTCCCGGCGGTCGTGGACCTGGCGGCCATGCGCGACGCGGTGGCGGCGCTGGGGGGCGACCCGCGCAAAATTAATCCGCTGGTCCCGGTAGACCTGATCGTGGACCATTCGATCCAGGTGGACGCCTGGGGCACGCGGGATGCCCTGACCGAAAACGTGGCCCGCGAATACCAGCGCAACGGCGAGCGCTACGCCCTGCTCAAATGGGCCCAGGCCAGCTTCAACAACTTCCAGGTCGTCCCACCGAACTCAGGCATCTGCCATCAGGTAAATCTGGAGTACATCGGCCGCGTCATCACCACGCAGAAATCGGAGGGCCGGCTGCTCGCTTTCCCCGACACCGTGGTGGGGCTCGACTCGCATACCACCATGATCAACGGCATCGGCGTCATGGGCTGGGGCGTCGGCGGCATCGAGGCCGAAGCCGTGATGCTGGGGCAGCCTTACTACATGGCCATCCCCGAGGTGATCGGCGTGCGCCTGACGGGCGCCCTTCGGGAAGGCGTGACGGCCACCGACCTCGTCCTGGCCGTCACGGAATTGCTGCGCCGGCGGGGCGTGGTTGAGAAATTCGTCGAATATTTCGGGCCCGGCATGAAGCGCCTGGCGGTGCCGGACCGAGCGACCATCGCCAACATGACCCCGGAATACGGGGCGACGGTAGGCTATTTTCCGGTCGACGAAAAAACCATCGATTACCTGCGGATGACGAACCGAGCCGCCCAAGCCGCCGTGGTGGAAAAGATATCCAAGGCTCAGGGCTTGTTTTACACCGGTACCGAAAAGCCGGAATACACCGAGATCCTGCAGCTGGACCTGGGGACCGTCGTTCCATCGGTGGCCGGCCCGGCACGGCCCCAAGACCGCATCCCCTTGGCGGATTTGAAGAGCCGCTTCATGAAGGCCCTCGGCTGCAACTATGAGGCCAAACCGGAAACCACCTCCCTGACGACGTTTCATCAGGAGTCGGGAACCACCGCCGGCACTCCGGCGCCGTGCCAGCCGAAGAAAAAGGCGTGCAGCCTGGTCCTGAACGGAAACGATGTCAACCTATGCGACGGGGATGTGGTCATCGCCGCCATCACCTCCTGCACCAACACCTCCAACCCCTCGGTTCTGCTGGGGGCCGGGCTGGTCGCCAAAAAAGCAGTCGAGAATGGGTTGAAGGTGCCGATTCACGTCAAAACCTCGCTTGCTCCCGGGTCCAAAGTGGTGGTCGACTACCTCAAAGATGCCGGCCTCCTGCCTTACCTCGAAGCGCTCGGGTTCCATCTCGCGGCCTTCGGCTGCACCACCTGCATCGGCAACAGCGGGCCCCTGCTGCCGGAAATCGAGGAGGCCATCACCCGGCATGACCTGAATGTCGCCGCGGTGCTTTCAGGTAACCGCAATTTCGAAGCGCGCATCCACCAGCGGATTAAATCCAACTTCCTGATGTCGCCCATGCTGGTGGTGGCTTTTGCGCTGACCGGCCGGGTGGACAAGGACCTCACCACCGAGCCGGTCGGATACAACCCCCAGGGCCGCCCGGTGTTTCTTGAAGAGATCTGGCCGAGCGACGCCGAAGTGGCGCAGCTCGTGGAAAACCATGTCAAACAGAAATTCTACCGCCAGCAATACGGCCAGATTTTCAAAGGGGATGAGTTCTGGCGGCAGCTGGCGGTGAAGGGCAGCACGACCTTCGCCTGGGAGGAAGCCTCCACCTACGTCCGCAACCCCCCTTACTTCGACGGCTTCTCCCTGGAGCCCGGCCGGCCGTCGGACATCCGGGATGCACGGGTGCTGCTGACGCTCGGCGACTCGGTGACCACCGATCACATATCGCCGGCCGGAGCCATTGCCGCTCACTACCCCGCCGGCCGACTTCTCATCGACAAGGGCGTGGAAAAGAGGGACTTTAACTCCTACGGCGCCCGCCGCGGCAACCATGAGGTGATGATGCGCGGAACCTTCGGCAACATCCGCATCAAAAATAAGATGGTGGCGCCCAGGGAAGGCAGCATCACCTTGAAGTTCCCCGAACGACAGGAAGCGTTCGTATACGACGCGGCCATGGCGTACCAGGCCGAGTCCCGGCCGCTCGTGGTTCTGGCCGGCAGGGAATACGGAACCGGCTCTTCGCGGGACTGGGCCGCCAAGGGCCCGAGTCTGCTGGGTGTCCAAGCCGCCATTGCCGAATCCTTCGAACGCATCCACCGCAGCAACCTGATCGGAATGGGTGTTTTGCCGCTTGTCTTCAAAGACGATCAAAGCTGGCAAGGCCTCGGGCTGGACGGATCGGAAACCCTCACGATCACCGGGATCGAAAGCCTCACGCCCCGCAAAACGCTCCAGGCCCGAGCCGTGAAGGCGGACGGCCGCGAGATCGCCTTCGAGGTGACTGCCCGGGTGGATACCGATATCGAGGTGGATTACTTTGTTCATGGCGGCATCCTTCCGTATGTTCTGCGGAAAATTATGGCGGGGAAGTGATAGATTTGGATTTGTATCGGGTTGCGTGCTTCGATTTTATGTGTCACGTGCTAATCGATTACCCGTAATGCCAGAAAGGAATCTGTCATGTTGAATCACCGCGCGCGGCGGCGTTTTCAGGTATTCGGGATATGCCTTTTTCTGATAGCGGCGCTGCCGTTGTGCAGCGTCGCTGTCACGTGGTCCGAAATCGAAGCCCGAGCCAAGGGCCAGACCGTGGACTGGTTCATGTGGGGCGGCTTCCCGTCCACCAATTCCTACGTGAACGGCTATGTGGCGCCGCGCGTCAAGGAACTTTTCCAGATCACCCTGAGGCAGGTGCCGGTAAAGGACATCGCCGAGGTGGTGGGCAAACTGCTCGCCGAAAAGCAGGCCGGAAAAAGCTCCGGTGGCGAGGTCGATATGATGTGGATCAACGGTGAAAACTTCCGCACCTGCAAGCGCCACGGCCTGCTTTACGGTCCGTTTGCGGACCTCCTGCCGAACCAGAAGCTCGTGGACTGGGGCAAACCCTCGGTCAGAAACGACTTCGGCGAGCCGGTGGAGGGGCTGGAATCGCCCTGGGGCAGCGCTCAGGTCGTGATGATCTATGACGCCCAGCGTACGCCCGAGCCGCCGAAGACCTTAGGCGCCCTGCTCGACTGGGCGCGCAGGAACCCCGGCCGCTTCACGTACCCGGCCCCGCCTGATTTCACGGGCTCGGTTTTCGTACGCCATGTCTTCTATCACGCGGCCGGCGATGCGACCGCCTGGCAGGGTTCGTTCGACGAAAAACGCTTCGAACCAGCCGCCGGTGCGACGTACCAGATCCTGAAGGATCTCGCACCCTACTTATGGCGTCAGGGCCGGACCTATCCCGAAAATCCGACCCGGCTCGCCCAGCTTCTGGCGGATGGTGAGGTTGACTTTGCCATCAGCTACCACCCGGCGGAGGCCTCCAAAATGATCCTCGACGGCCTCTATCCGGAAAGCGTGCGCACCTTCGTGTTTGAGGAGGGCACCATCGCCAACACGCATTTTGTAGCCCTTCCGTTCAACGCCGCCGACAAGGAAGGGGCCATGGTGGTCGCCAATTTCTTGATCTCGCCCGAGGCCCAGCTTAAAAAAGCCGACCCCTCCGTCTGGGGGGATTTCCCGGCGATCGACATCCGTCGCCTGGAGCCGGCCTGGCAGGCCCGGTTCGCCGCCCTGCCCCGCGGCGCGGCCACCCTGCCGAACGACGTTCTCCAGCGGCACCAACTCCCGGAGCCGCCTTCGGAGATTCTCATCCGCCTCGAGAAGGGCTGGGATGAGCGCGTCCTCAAGGGGCGATGATGACTCAGCCCCCCGCGGCTTTCAGCGACGCTCGCACGCGGGCCGCGCCGCGCCCGGCGGCGGTGATCCGGCTCTTGGCGCCCGCGCTCGCGGTGGTGCTGCTGCTCTTCGGCGGCGGTCTCGCCCTGGGCCTGGTCCAAAGCCTGGGCCATCTGCCGGCAGCGGGGATGTCGTCTCTGAGTTTAGAGCATTTCGCCCGCGTGTTCGCTGACCCGGACTTCTTCAAAAGCCTCGGACTCACCTTTTATCTGTCGCTGACATCGACGCTCATCGCCGCCGCGATCAGCGTCGCGGCGGCTCTCATGTTCAACACCCTAGCCGGCCGCAGCCGGGCCATCCAGTTCATCTTTCAAATGCCCCTCACCGTCCCGCATCTGGTCATCGCCGTGGCGACCGTCTTCATGCTGGCGCCCAGCGGCCTGCTGGCACGCGCCCTGCAGAATCTCGGGCTCATCTCATCCGCAACGGCATTTCCGCTTCTGGTAAACGACCCTTGGGGGGCGGGGATCCTGGCGGCCTACGTCTGGAAAGAAGTGCCGTTCATCACGCTGATGATTCTGGCCGTCTTGCAGGCCAACGGGGCGGAGCTGCTGGACGTCGGTCGAACGCTCAAGGCCGGCCGCTGGCAACGCTTCCGCCACATTACCCTGCCCACCATCTTTCCCTCCCTCGGCGCGGCCAGCCTGATTGTATTCGCCTACACCTTCGGCGCCTTCGAAATCCCATATCTGCTGGGACAGACCTACCCAATGATGCTGCCCGTCTGGGCTTACAAAGCCTACAGTGATGTCGATCTCCTGTCCCGGCCGGAGGGGATCGCAGCGGGGCTGGTGATCGCCGCCGTAGCCGCCACGGCCGTCGTCCTGGCCCAGGGGTTGACCCAGGCGGCGCGCCGCCGTGGAGCGGCGCTGTGAAACGGCTGCTCTTCGGAAGCGCGGTAGCCGGTGCCGTGCTGCTGCCGTTTGTTCCGCTGGGGCTCTGGGCGTTCAGCCTCCGGTGGTACTACCCGGACCTGCTGCCGGAGCAGTGGGGGCTGAGGGCCTGGGCCTATGTTTTCGGCACGGCCGGAACCCAGCTGACGGAAGCCCTGGTTCAAAGCGTGATGGTGGCGGCCGTGACGGCCATCCTCTCGGTGGCCGGCGGTGTTCCGGCCGGCCGCGCCTTGGGGCTTTACCACTTCCGAGGCAAGGACTTGCTGTCGATGGTCCTGATGCTGCCGATCCTCGTACCGCCGTTGTGCGTGGCCATGGGGCTGCATCTGTGGCTGCTGCGGATGGGGTTGGCGGCGACCTTTGGAGGGGTGGTGCTGATCCACCTGACCGCCTGCCTGCCTTATGCCGTCTTCGTCATGTGGGGGGTGTTCTCGAACTACAACCTGGAATTCGAGGATCAGGCTCGCTCCCTGGGGGCGTCTTCCATCAAGGTTGTTTTTCAGGTGATGATCCCGCTCACCTTCCCCGGCATCGTGGTGGCCGCCCTGTTTTCATTTCTCTTGTCCTGGAGCCAATATCTGAGCACCCTCATCATCGGCGGCGGAAAGATCATCACGCTGCCGATTCTGCTGTTCGCCCTGATGGGAAGCGGCGACCGGCCGGTGGCAGCGGCCGTAAGCATCGTGTTCGTCATCCCGGCTCTGGCGGCGCTGGCGGTCAGCGCCCGGTATTTGGGAAGCCGCCGCATGCTGGGAGTCTGGTGACATGGGAATTTTGACGCTCAGCAAGCTCGCCATCGCCTATGGCGGTGAGACCGTCATCCACGGCTTCAACCTGGAGGTGGCCGAGGGTGAGCTGGTATCGCTGCTGGGGCCGAGCGGCGCGGGCAAGACCACGATTCTCAAGACGGTGGCCGGGCTGCTGGCGCCCGCCTGCGGCGATATCCGCATCGACGGGCGCTCGGTCCTCGGCCTGCCGCCTGAAAAACGCAACGCCGTCATGGTCTTCCAGAAGCCGTTGCTGTTCCCGTTTATGAACGTGGCGCAGAATATCGGGTTCGGCCTGCGGATGCAGGGCGCGGCGCGGACTGAGACCCGCAACCGCATCCGGGATATCCTCGAACTGACCCGGCTGACGGGTCTCGAAGGACGCAAGGTGCACGAAATTTCCGGCGGTCAGCAGCAGCGGGTCGCGCTGGCGCGGGCATTGGTGTTGAAACCCGCGATCCTGTTGCTGGACGAACCCTTGAGCAACCTGGACGCCAACCTGCGCCAGCAGATGCGCGAGCTCATCCAGGACATCCAAGCGGAGACGAGGGTCACGACGCTCCTGGTTACCCACGATCAGTCCGAAGCGCTGACGATCTCCCACCGCATCGGTCTGTTACTCGGCGGCCGGCTGCGCCAGGTGGGAACCCCCCAGGATTTATTCCATCGCCCGATCGACCGCGAGGTCGCCGAGTTCTTCGGCGGCTGTAACTTTATCACCGGCCGCATCCGCGGGGGAGCCTTCGGTTGCGAGCTCGGCTCGTTTCCGGCGCCGGACGTCAAAGCCAACGGACAGCCGCTCACCGCCACCATCCGGCCGGAGGACATCCTCGTCGGGATCGATTCCGACTACCCGATCCCCGGCCGGGTCCGCAAGGCCAGTTTTGAAGGGGCCGCCATCCGCCTGTGGGTGGACTGCGGAGACGTGCCTCTGGTGGTACTGACGCCGCACAGCGGCCTGACTCCCGGCCAACCCGTGCGCCTTCGCCTTCCGGCCGAGAAGATCCGGATCTTTCCACCCTCCTCCCTCCCCAACCCTCCCCGCAAGGGGGAGGGGGATCCAGATTAAAATCTCTTCCACTGAGTGAATTGATGAACACCATGCATCAAATGGTAGAATTACTGCCGAAGGTTCGGGCGTACCTGGATGAGCAAGACTGGAGAGACGTCCCTCGCATGCACGGCCGCACCTTCGAGGTGTCGCCGCTGGCTCAAGGGGAATACAACCTGAACTACCTGATCGCCGCGGGTGAATTCAGGCTTGTCTTCCGCGTAAACATCGGCACCCAGATTCAGCGCAAAGATCAGATCGTATACGAATACAAAGCCTTGAGGCTGCTCGAAAGAAGCGGGGTCACCCCTCGGGCGTATTTCGTGGACGACTCCCGCCGGTTCTTCGACTATGGAATCCTCATCATGGAATTCCTGGCAGGAGAGCCCCTTGACTACCGCCGCGATACGGCGCCGGCAGCGGCGCTCTTCGCACGAATTCACCAGACCGAGGTTCCCGAGACGGACAACCACCTGATCCGCGAATCTGCGCCCCTGTCCCTGATCTACGACGAGTGCGCCGGACTGCTGCAAAGATATTTCGAATCCGATCAGGCCGATCCGGCGATCCGAGATTACCTGCGGAATCTGCTGCGCTGGGCCGATGCCGCGCGCCCCAAGGAGCGTTATTATCAAGCCGACCCTTGGCCCTGCATCGTTAACACGGAGGTCAATTCGGGGAATTTCATCGTCAATCGCAGTGCCAACACGATCCACCTGGTGGATTGGGAGATGCCGCGGTGGGGGGACCCGTCCCAGGACCTTGCGCACTTCTGCTCGCCGCTCACCACCCTGTGGAAAACGGATTTCCGCATGCTCCCGCAGGACCGGCAGCGCTTTCTCGATGCCTACCGCCGCCGCATCCGCGACCGGCACCTCAGAGACACCTTGATGGATCGCATCCGGCTGCGCGAGCCGTTCGTTTATCTGCGGGGAATCTCTTGGTCCGCCATGGGCTGGGTGGCCTACCAGTCCGATTATGCCGGAGTGAAAAACGCGGACACCTGGACCAAGCTGCAGCAGTACATGGCCCTGGAGTTCATCCGATCGCTGTTCAATCCCTTTTTGGAATCAGCCGAATGACCCCGAACCACCGCCGAATCGTAAGGAACCCATGAGCGCAGCGCTCGACCGACTCATCCTGTTCACCCGCTATCCCGAGCCGGGCACCACCAAGACCCGACTGATTCCGGTGCTGGGGCCGGAAGGTGCGGCAGAGTTCCAGCGGCGGCTGACCGAGCGGGCGGCGCGGGCAGCCGCCGCAACGCAATCCCAGCGCGGGCTGTCGATCGAAGTCCGGCATTCGGGCGGCACGGAAACAGGCATGCGGCAATGGCTGGGAGAAGGCTTCCGCTATCGCCCCCAGGGACAAGGCGATGTCGGCGCCCGCATGCAAGCCTGCATCAGGGCCGCCTTTGAGGAGGGCGCCGAACGCGTCGTCCTCATCGGAGCGGACATCCCCGATCTCACCCCCGCGGTCTTGATCCAGGCCTTCGACGCATTGGCCCGTCACGATCTGGTGTTTGGGCCGGCCGCGGACGGAGGCTACTACCTGGTCGGTGCGACCGCCGCCGGTTTTCAAACCAGCAGCGCCTATCTGGGGCCGGGCATCACCTGGGGGGCTCCCGACGTGCTCGCCCGAACGCTGGCGATGGTGCGCGACGCACCCCTGACCTGCATGCTGCTGGAAACGCTTGCGGATGTGGACGGCCCGGAGGATCTGCCGGGAGCGCTGCGGGCGCTCGGCCGCCAGCGAAGCCGGTCGGCGATCTCGCTGGTCGTACCGGCCCTGAACGAAGCCGGACAACTGGGGATAACCCTTTCAGCTTTGGACCTGAACCACGGCCTTGAGGTCATCGTAGTCGACGGCGGCAGCAGCGACGCCACGGTTGCCATCGCTCGAGCGGCCGGGGTACGCACCCTGGCGGCTCGTCCGCCTCGCTCCGTCCAAATGAACGCGGGTGCGGCGGCGGCCGGCGGGGACATCCTACTGTTCCTGCACGCCGACACCCGGCTGCCGAAGAATTTCCAAGAGCAGGTCCGCCGCACGCTGGCCCATCCCCGGGTGGCCGCCGGCGCTTTCCACCTTCAGATCGACGCGGCCGGGAAGGGGTTGAGAATCATCGAGCAGGCGGCCAACTGGCGTTCCCGTTTCCTGCAACTGCCCTATGGCGATCAGGCCCTGTTCCTTCGAAGGGATGTTTTTTGGGAATCAGGGGCCTTCCTCCCTATTCCCATCATGGAGGATTTCGAGTTTATCCGTCGGCTCAAACGCCGGGGCCGGATTGTCATCGTCCCCGGCAGCGCCGTCACTTCCGCCCGGCGATGGCAGCAAATCGGAACCCTTAAAACATGGATCGTCAACCAGCGCGTTATGATCGGCTATTGCATGGGAATCGCACCGGAGCGCCTGGCCAAATGGTATCGGCTGAAAAAGACCTGATGGGATTTGCCGAATCGCCTATATTCTGTTAGAATCACATTTTGAAATTGATTTCCTGTGAAATACAGCGAAAACGGTGCCCATGAAAATCGACTCCTTGCATCGGATCATATTTGAGCGCCCCCACCTGGATGAGCTGACCCAGGCTCACACGGTCGTGGACTTGCATTTCCACAGCGAGCTTTCGGACGGCCGCGCCCGGATCGAGGACATCGCCCGCCGGGCCATGGAACTAGGAATCGGCATCGCGGTCACCGACCACAATTCAATCCACGGGGCGGTGGAAATCGACCGCTTCAAGAACGTCTTCAGCATCCCCGGAATTGAGCTGACCTCCTATGAAGGCACTCACCTGCTGGTCTACTTCTATGATATCAAGAGTCTCTTGCGTTTCTACAGCGGCCACATTCAGCCGTCTATGGGTGCAGAAATCATGTCATCGCTGTCCTTGGAGCTGGAGGACATCATCCAGCGGGCACGCACGTTCGAGACGGTGATCATCTTTCCGCATCCGTATTGCGGCAGCTACACCGGCATCCACAACCCCTATTTTCAGGACGAGCGCTTCGAGCAGCTGCTGGACATGGTCGACGGGGTGGAGGTCATTAATTCGGAAAACCTCAACAAATGGAACCTGCGCAGCGCCCTGCTCGGCTTCAACCTGAACAAGGGCATTACCGGCGGAAGCGACGGGCACCGGCTGGCTCAAATGGGGCGGGTCGTGACCGTAGCCGATTGTGCCTGGAAACGCCGGTCCTTTCTGGATGCCATCAAGCGCGGCAAAACCCGCGTGATCGGCAAAGAGATCGACATCCTAAAAAAAATGAGCTCCAACGGCGCCAAACTGCGCTCGAGCCTGCGCCACTACCCGGATCTGGTCGAAAAGAATCTGCGCTACCTCAACACCACCTCACGCATGTTACGGGAAAACGTCAAGCGCAACTTGAACGAGCGGATCAAGGAGCGGCGGCGGCAGAATGGGACGTATTAGGGGATGCCCGTTTTTGGCTCAAGTCAGCCTTCCTGAACGTCGAAATTCCTCCAGGCTCTGCGGGTCGACCCGTATCATTTTTCGTCTCCGATCAGCCCGGATTCGCCCGAAATCGATCAGTTGGTAGACAATCCTGCGGCCGACTCCCAGGTAGCGTGCTGCCTCTCCAACCGTGACATAGACCGAGCCGTCATCATCCGGCTTCGCTGAATTCATCATCATCGAACTCATAGCCATCTCCGATTCACACAAATAAGGATCAGCCAAAACCACTGAAAAACTGAAAACCCGTATGACAGGTGTAACCATCCTGTCGCCTTTTTCAACGCCGGCGGATGCGATCTTGATTGTTGTGAGGCTGAATGCTATGCCTGCATAAAAAGAAAGAAACTGGTAACATGGCATGACCTCCGGCTTTCTCATGGCCTGCCACGACTGTGATTTGCTGCAGCAGATCCCTCCGGTGCCCGAGGGAGCGGCGGCGATTTGCCGGCGCTGCGGGACCCTGCTCATCCAGAACAAGCCCAAAAGCTACCAGCGCCCCTTGGCGCTGCTCTTTGCCGGGGTGATCCTCTTCGTCATGTTCAACGCGTTTCCGTTTTTGACCTTCAAGAAGGAGGGCATCGAGCATCAGACGCATGTCGTCACGGGTATCCTCCAGCTCGCCGAGCAGGGCATGGAAGCGCTGGCCGCCCTTGTGGCCATCAACCTGATCATCGTCCCCGGCCTGCATCTTCTGGCCTCGCTGTACGTGCTCGTGCCGGTGAGCCTCAACCGCAGGGTGCCGGGCATGTTCCGTGTCTTCCGGTACTTGCGGCTTTTGCAGCCCTGGCACATGGTGGAGATTTTCATGCTGGGGGTACTGGTGAGCATGGTCAAGCTCGCCAAGATGGCCCAGATCATCCCAGGGGTGGCCGTCTACTCCCTGACGGCTTTCATTTTCGTCATGGCCGCCGCCTCCGCCGCGATAGATCCCCATGAAATCTGGGAGCGCTGGGAGGACCCCCGGTGAAGAAGCCTGTCCTGACGGCGCGCAAGGCCGGCATGATCGCCTGTTCGGTATGCCACCTCTTGTGCGCGGCAACGCCACCGGAGCCCACGGCCGGGGCTGCCAAATGCCCGCGCTGCGGCGCGACCCTGCACAGCCGCAAGCCCGACAGCATCGCCCGCACTTGGGCGCTGCTGATCGCCGCCTGTATCTTCTACATTCCCGCCAACGTGCTGCCGATGACCACCGTCACCTCGCTCGGCATGGTCCAGTCGGACACGATCATGAGCGGGGTCATCTACTTCGTTCAGAGCGGCTCCTGGCCGATTGCACTCATCATCTTCATTGCCAGCATCTTCGTGCCGCTGTTGAAATTGTTCATCCTGATCTACTTGCTGATATCCGTCCAGCGCCGGTCTCATTTCCGTCCCAAGGACCGCACGCGGCTGTACCTCATCACGGAGGCGGTCGGCCGCTGGTCGATGCTGGACATCTTCGTGGTCACGATCCTGGTGGCGCTGGTGAATCTGGGCGCGCTGGCCACCATCCAGGCCGGGCCGGCCGCCCTGTTCTTCGCCGCCGTGGTGGTGGTCACCATGCTGGCCGCCATGAGTTTCGACCCCCGCCTGATCTGGGATGTAAAGGAGAAGATGCATGAGTGAGCAGGATTCGTCGGGTCTTGACTTCCCGGAGGCACCGGTGGCATCCGTCAAGCGGCGCCGGAGCCGCTTTTCGCTGGTATGGGTGGTACCGGTGGTGGCGGCCTTGATCGGCGGCTGGCTGGTGATCAAGGCGCTGACGGAGAAAGGCCCGCAGATTACGATCACCTTCAAGTCCGCCGAGGGGCTGGAGGCCGGCAAGACCAAGGTCAAGTTCAAGGATGTGGAGATCGGTCTGGTGGAGGAGATCCGCATTGCCGAGGATGCCTCCCATGTCGAGGTGAAAGCCCAGATGGTCAAGGAGGCCGAGCGCTTCATCTCGGAGAATACCCGCTTCTGGGTGGTGCGGGCGCGGGTCTCGGCCAGTGCGATCTACGGCCTGGGAACGGTCTTTTCGGGGGCCTTCATCGATATCGACCCGGGCAAGCCGGGCAAATCGGCCCGCCACTTCACGGGGCTGGAGGAGCCGCCCATCGTGACCACGGGGCTTCCCGGGAGGCATTTCATTCTGGAGGCGGACCGGCGGGGATCGCTGGAGGTGGGCTCCCCGATCTACTACCGCCAGATCCGGGTCGGCGAGATCGTGGCCTATCAGCTCAGCGAGGACGGCACAAAGATCGTCTCGAAGATTTTCGTCAATGCCCCCTACCACCAGTTCGTGCGAACCGACACGCGCTTTTGGAGCGCCAGCGGGGTGGACTTGAAGCTGGATGCCACCGGGATCACGTTGAACACGGAGTCCTTGGTCTCCATCCTGGTGGGGGGCATCGCCTTCGACACGTTCAAGAACCACTCCGAGCCGCAGGAGCCCGCCGCGGAGAGCGCAAGCTTTAAACTCTATCCGAACCGCTATGCGGCCCAGGAGAAGGTCTACAGCACGAAGAGCCACTTTGTCCTGCTCTTCGAGGAATCCGTGCGGGGTCTTTCGCCCGGTGCACCGGTGGAGTTCCGGGGCATCCCGATCGGGCAGGTGATCGACATCAAGTCGGAATTCGACTTCAAAGCGAACAAGGTCAAGATTCCGGTGATCG
>Ga0105093_10000139_pt1 | contig 27046 bp, 26 predicted proteins | sample PPLLak3March2015_2_FD_79111 | JGI IMG/M metagenome (GOLD analysis project Ga0105093, IMG submission 79111) | Freshwater sediment microbial communities from Prairie Pothole Lake near Jamestown, North Dakota, USA - PPLs Lake P8 Core (3) Depth... | ecosystem: Environmental > Aquatic > Freshwater >... | reverse complement strand
ACAGGTTGGGCTGGATTCCATCCTGGCAGATAAATTCGGGATCAAAGTCAATAAACGTCACCAGAAAGCCAATTGGGGCAGACGCCCCCTGCCGGCGGATATGATCGAATACGCCAGCCAGGACAGCCACTTCCTGCGGGCGCTGCGGGATCTGTTCCACGCCGAATTGCTCCAGGAGGGCCTCTGGGAATTGGCGCACGAGGAATTCGTCCGCATCAGCCACCATGTCAACCAGAACGGCAATCCGGCGGAACCGGCCTGGCTGCGGGTGAGCGGGGCTCGCAAGTTGACCCCGCGCCAGGCAGCCATCCTGAACGAACTCTGCGCCTGGCGCGAAAAACAGGCCGAACGGATGGATCGTCCGGTGTTCAAAGTTATCGGCGAGGGCATGCTGATGAGCCTTGCCCAGCGCGCCCCGAAAAGCGCCCGCGACCTGGAAGCAACCGGCGCGACCGATCGCCAGATCCAACTCTTCGGCCATGACCTGCTGCGCGCCATCCAGCGCGGGCTTGCGGTACAACCGATCCGCATCCCGGACCAGCGTCGCAGGAGTGATGCCGTTCTACGCCGCCAGGAAGCGCTGAAAAAATGGCGCAAACTCGCCGCCCAATCCCTGGGGGTGGAATCGGATATCATCCTGCCAAGGGCCTTCCTGCACACCATCGCCGAACTTAACCCGCAGGATATCGAAGCGCTGAAAGGCTGTATGCCGGATTCTCCCTGGCGCATCGAACGATACGGAGAAACCATCCTGTCATCCCTGAAATCCGCGAGGTAATCCATGCACATCCACTTCCACGGTGCTGCACAGACCGTCACCGGTTCACAACATCTACTGGAAATAAACGGTACGCGCCTGCTTCTGGATTGCGGCCTCTTCCAGGGCCGTCGAGCGGAAGCCTACGAACGCAACCGGCATTTTCCCTTCGATCCTCGTACGGTTGATGCGGTCATCCTTTCGCATGCCCATATCGACCATAGTGGCAACCTGCCCAATTTGGTCAAGAGTGGTTTCACGGGCTTGATCTACGCAACGCAAGCTACCGTCAGCCTGTCCGATATCATGCTGCGCGATTCCGGCCATATCCAGGAATATGATGCGGAATTCGTCAACCGAAAGCGGGCACAGCGCGGCGAACCGCCGATCGAACCCATTTATACTATTGCAGATGCCGAAAGGGTCAGTGACCAGTTTCGGGGTTTTCGCTACACGCAGCCTTTTGAACCAGTGCCGGGAGTGATTGCCCGGTTCATCGAGGCCGGCCACATTCTGGGATCGGCAGCCGTATCCCTGGAAATTGAAGAAAAGGGACGCAAGCTCCGGTTATGGTTCTCCGGCGATATCGGTCGATATGACCTCCCCATCCTGCGCGATCCGGTATTGCCTGATGGGGCCGAAGAGTATCTCATCATGGAATGCACATACGGGGATAAAACCCACGAACCGGTGGAGGCGGCCTTTGATGAATTTCGAGAAGTTGTCAAAAAGACCGTCAAACGAGGTGGAAAGGTGATCATCCCAGCCTTTGCGGTTGGACGCACGCAGGAACTCGTTTACTACCTGAACCAGATGATCAATAACGGCGAACTCCACCCAATACCTGTCTTTGTGGATAGTCCCCTGGCAATCAACGCCACCGAAGCATTCGAACAGCATCCGGAATGTTACGACAAGGAAACGCACGAGTTCATCCGCTCCCGCCGCCACCCTGCGTTGGAATTCAAGACTTTGTCCTACACCCGATCAGTGGAGGAATCCAAGGCGATCAACAATGTCAAGGGACCAGCCATCATCATCTCTGCCTCAGGTATGGCTGAGACCGGGCGCATTCTCCACCACCTGCGGAATAACATCGAGAATTCCAAGAACACCATCCTCATCGTCTCCTGGCAGGCTCCCTATACACTGGGACGCCGGCTAGCAGAACGGGAACGCCAGATCAAGATCTTCGGCGAAATCCACTACCGCCGGGCTGACATCGCCACCATCGGTGGACTTTCATCCCATGCCGGGCAGAACCTGCTCGTGGATTACGCCCTATCCGCCCGTAAGAGCCTCAAACAGGTTTTCCTCGTTCACGGTGAACCGAGAGCCGCCCTGGCATTGCAGGAAAAACTGAAAGATCATAGACTGACAAAGGTTCACTATCCAGAGACGAACGTTAGCATTGAAATCTGAGTTATAATACCGCCCGCGTTAGGAGTGCTAACGTGTCATGTGTCAAGTACCACGTTGATGCAAGATATGGCACGGGAACACCTGACACTGGAACACTCGGCGCTTGACACTTATGGAGAGGTGCCAGAGCGGTTGAATGGGACGGTCTCGAAAACCGTTGTGGGCTTCGGTCCACCGTGGGTTCGAATCCCACCCTCTCCGCCAGGTAAACCCTGAAGGTTTTCAAAAACCTTTAGGGTTTATGTTTATGGTAAGATTGATTCATGAAGTTGACCCTCGCCCTCGCCCAGATCAATACCAAACTCGGAGATGTTCAAGCCAACCTGGAAAAGCACTTGTCCCTGGTGAAGGATGCCAGGTCGCAAGGCGCAGAGCTGCTCATCTTTCCAGAACTCTCGTTGACCGGTTACGCTTTACAAGACCTTGTCCCGGCTGTCGCCTGCCGCGCCTCTGCGGATGATCCGATCTTCAAACCCCTGCTCCAAGCCAGCCGGGATCTCGATCTGGTTGTCGGATTCGTGGATGAAGATGTACGCTCCCGGTTTTTTATTGCAGCAGCCTATCTCTCGCAGGGCAATATTGTCCATATACATCACAAAGTTTACCTGCCAACTTACGGCCTGTTCGATGAAGGCCGCTTCTTTGCCTGGGGAGATTGTGTGCGCGCCTTCGATACCCGCTTTGGCCGTATGGGTATCCTGATCTGCGAGGATTTCTGGCATGCCTCCCCGCCATACCTGCTGTGGCTGGATGGGGCAGACTTGATGCTCTTCACCTCCGCTTCGCCGGGGCGCGGCCTGACCTCCGAACCGCAACTGGAGTCCGCCCGCTGGGTGGAAAAGATCAACCAGGCCTATGCCAGCCTGTTCACCACCTTCGTTGCCCATGCCAACCGGGTTGGCTTTGAGGATGGCCTGAACTTCTGGGGCGGCTCGACCGTGTTCGATCCGAACGGCCACCTGGTTGCTCAGGGGCCATATTTCGAGGAAGCGTTGGCCGTCATCGAAATCGATCTGGCCCAATTGCACCGCACGCGCGCCCGGCTTCCGCTGCTGCGAGATGAGCGCACAAGCCTTGTGCAGAACGAACTGCATAGAATCTTGCATAATTTAGGTTAATCTTGTAATTTAACATTTTGCCTTGTATAATGCTGTGTGGAGGTAAAATGGAAACCACTCTTACGAAACGCGGCCAAACCGTTGTTCCAGCCGAGATCCGCAGACGCCACAATATACAGGAAGGGGACAAGTTAGTGTGGCTGGATGATGGCGAAACGATCAAGGTGATCATCGTTCAGTCCGATATCGTCAAAGCATTACGCGGGTCTGGCAAGGGCTACAAATTGACCAAACGCCTGCTGGCGGAAAGAAAAGCAGAATACGATCATGAAAAAGTTCGTTCTTGATACTTCTGCGCTCTTTACCTTGATGGAGGAAGAAGAAGGCCAGGAGCGCGTCGCACAAATTATCGATGAAGAGGAAGTTCTATTGCCATTTATCACCCTCCTGGAAATCCACTACATCACCTGCAGAGAGCAAGGATCGGCAGAAGCCGATCGCAGAATGGCTATCTTGAAACAACAGAATATCATCTGGGCATTCGATGAACCAACCCTGCTCATAGCAGCTCGTCTGAAAACAAACCACCATATCTCCCTGGCCGATTCCATGATCGCAGCGGTCGCCTACCAATACCAGGCCACGCTCGTGCACAAAGACCCGGAATACGAGGCGTTGATAGGCCAGGTTGAAATGGAAATCCTGCCATACCTCAAATGATAGATCTCTCGATAAACACCGACCTCGCCCGCCAGATCCTGACCGGCTTCATCAAGACGGAAGTTACGCGCGCCGGGTTTTCCCGCGCCGTGGTTGCCCTCTCTGGCGGGATCGATTCCGCCCTCTCGTGCGTATTGGCCGTGGAGGCCCTGGGTGTTGCAAATGTATTGGCCGTGCGCATGCCATACAAATCCTCCAGCCCCGATTCGCTCGAAGACGCCCAGTTGTTGATCGAAAGGATGGGTATCCCCTCGCTGACCATCCCGATAACGGATATGGTCGATCCATTGATAGAAGAACTACCGGAAATATCAAAAATCCGCAAGGGGAACATCATGGCGCGTGCCCGCATGATCGTTATCTTCGACCAATCAGAGGCCTTCAAGGGATTGGTGATCGGCACCAGCAACAAAACCGAGATCCTGCTTGGCTACAGCACGGTTTACGGCGATTCAGCCTACGCACTCAACCCCATCGGCGACCTCTACAAGACCCAGGTGCGGCAGCTCTCTCACACGCTCGGTATACCGGATGTAATCATCGATAAACAGCCCTCCGCGGATCTGTGGGCTGGTCAGACGGACGAAGATGAACTGGGTTTTACATACGGGGAAGTAGATAAACTGCTCTACTTGCTCGTTGACCATCGCTACAGTCCACGGGAATGCGTCGAGTCGGGGTTTAGCGAAGAATTCGTAAACAAGGTGGTAGATCGGATCCGCAAGAACCAGTTCAAGCGCATGCTGCCACCTATTGCCAAGCTCAGCAATAGGACCGTCGGCTACGATTTTCTCTACCTGAGAGACTGGGGAACTTAATCCACCCAAACCGAAGGACAACCTACCTTTATGCCGCTGCACATTCCACCATCGTTGCGCCACCGGAAGTTCCTGTACCTGTGGATCGGCCTCCTGATATCCATCGCCGGTTCCCAAATGCAATTATCCGCCCTCCATTGGCATATACGCGAACTGACCGGTGAACCTGATCCACTGGCCCTGGGCGGGATTGGTCTAGCGCGCATTCTGCCCATTATCCTTTTTTCCGTGATCGGCGGACCCGTAGCCGATACCCTCAACCGCCGGAAGATCCTGTTCATCACCCAAAGCGCGATGGCGCTGATCGCCCTCGCGCTTGCCATATTGACCTACACTGGTCACATCACAATCTGGTGGATCTATGCCCTGACAGCTGCCCAGGCGGTTGCCATGGCCTTCGATCTGCCTGCCCGGCAGGCCATGGTTCCCAATCTTGTTCCTACAAAAGATCTGCCGAATGCCTTCAGCATGCAATCGATCTCCATCAACGCGGGAGCAATTGTCGGTCCAATGCTGGGCGGGATCGTGATTGCCACCCTCGGCCAGGGATATACATATCTCATCAATGGAATTTCCTTCCTGGCAGTCATCATCGCACTTCTTGCAATTGGAAACGTTCCACAAAACCTGAAAGCAGCCTCTGGTATCAGTTTCGCAGCCATTCGGGACGGATTTCGGTTCATCTTCTCCCGTCCGATCATCCTTTCGACCATGCTGATGGATTTCTTCGCAACTTTCTTTGCATCTGCAAATACCATGATGCCAATCGTGGCACGCGACATTCTCAAAGTAGGCGAGGTTGGATACGGCATCCTTTCATCCGCCCAATCGATTGGATCGGTAACAGCCGCCCTGATCATTTCACAGGTATCTGAAATAAAGAAGCAAGGCCCAATATTTATTGTGTCTGTAATCATTTTTGGCCTGGCAACCATCCTGTTTGGATTATCAAGCGGTTTCGTGCTGGCCTTTCTGGCGCTGATCGTGATTGGCGCAGCAGACTCGGTCAGCACGATCATCCGCAACACCGTCCGCCAATTACAGACCCCGGACCACATCCGTGGCCGCATGATCAGCATCAACCAGATCTTTTTCCAGGGTGGCCCGCAATTGGGCGAGGTGGAAGCAGGGATTGTGGGAAAGTTACTTGGCGTTCCCATGGCGATAATCACCGGTGGGATTGGCGTGATCATTTCTGTCTGGCTGATCGTGAACAAGTGGCCGCAATTGCGCACCTACAACGGTGATGAACCCATCCCGATGGCAGTAAGCGCTGATTAGAATTATTAGAGACACAACCCAGGCAAACCAGGTTGTGTTTTTATGACAATTTACTTGAAAACATGTGATGAATGTGCTTGCACCCGTTCCGCCAAATGATTACTATGTTAGTTAACGTTTACCATATTTGTAAAGGTATCCCATGTTCCGTGTAAACCGCCAAACAGACTATGCGATCCGGGTTGTGCTGGCTTTAGCCCAACAATCCGAGGATTTCCGCGTTCCCACTGCTCGAATTGCCAGGGAGATGCTGATTCCCAAATCCTTCCTCCCCCGCATTGTAGCCCAACTGGCCCAGGGAGGATTGATTAAGACATTCCCCGGCCGCGACGGCGGGGTGACGCTTTCCCGGCCAGCTTCTGCCATTACCCTGAAAGATGTGATCGAAACCTTCGAGGGATCCCTGCTGATCTCCGAATGCATCCACACGGAACAAGCTTGTCCCTTCGAAAACAATTGCCCGGTCCGGGGTCGCTGGTCACGCTTGCAGAAAGTCATCTTGGAAGAATTATCTTCCACAACATTCGATATCTTGGCCCAAGAGGCAGCCCTTGCCTGAACAACACTTTCATTTCTAAAGGAGGCAGAACATATGGATCCAGTTTTACTCTCGAGATGGCAATTTGCCATCACCACGGTGTACCACTTCTTCTTCGTTCCGCTGACACTGGGACTTGGGTGGTTCGTCGCGATCATGCAAACCAGGTATTATCGCACTGGTGATGAAACATACCGGAAAATGACAAAATTCTGGGGAAAGTTATTCCTGATCAACTTTGCCATGGGAGTGGTCACCGGCATTGTGCAGGAATTCCAGTTTGGCATGAACTGGTCGGAGTACTCTCGATATGTGGGGGATATTTTCGGCGCCCCGCTGGCCATCGAGGCACTGCTGGCGTTTTTCCTGGAATCCACTTTCCTGGGGTTGTGGATCTTCGGGGAGAACAAGGTTCCAAAAGGCGTTCACTTGGCATCCATCTGGCTGGTTGCAATCGGCTCGAATCTTTCCGCCCTGTGGATATTGATCGCCAACGGCTGGATGCAGCACCCCGTTGGGTTCGAGATCAATGCAGTCACCGGCCGCGCCCAGTTGGTGGACTTCTTCGCCCTGATCGGCAGCCCGAAAGCCTGGTTGTTTTTCTGGCATACCATCTCGTCCGGCCTGGTGACCGCGGCTTTCTTCGTTCTGGGGATCAGCGCCTGGCACCTTTTCCGCAAGAACAAGGATGAACGGGTGTTCAAGGTTTCCTTCCAAATGGCCGCCATCATCGGGATGATCGCCCTGGTCAGCGTTGGCCTGGCCGGCCACACCCAGGGACAGGAACTGGTCACTAACCAGCCGATGAAGATGGCCTCCATCGAAGCGCTTTGGGAAACGGAACAACCTGCCTCTTTCTCGATCATCACCATCGGCGACCTGACCGGTAAGAACCTGGTTTGGGAATGGCGCGTCCCGAAACTGCTCAGCTTCATCGCCTGCAACAATTTCGACTGTGAAGTGAGAGGGGTAAACGATATCCAGGCCGAATACGAGCAGCAGTATGGTCCGGGCGATTATGTTCCCCTCATGGTGATCACCTACTGGACATTCCGTCTCATGTTCGGGGCTGGCATCATCATGTTCCTGGTTGCCCTTTTTGCACTCTTCCTGACGTTCAGGAACTGGCCCAACAAGGCAATGAAATGGTTGAAATGGATGCCCCTGATGATCGCCCTGCCATACATTGCCAACAGTACCGGCTGGATCCTGACCGAGACTGGGCGGCAGCCCTGGATCGTGCAAGGTCTGCTGAAAGTCGAGGATGCGGTTTCGCCCAACCTCGGAGCAGGTACCATCCTGATGAGTCTGATCGGTTTTACGGTTGTCTACGCCGCCCTGATGGTCGCGGATCTCTACCTGTTGACCAAATACGCCAAAGCCGGTCCGGATGCTGCCCTTAAGGAATCGGTCGATGTCGCCCCAACCCTTGTGGGCACAGAAAATTAGCGGAGGAAGCCATGAGTTACGAAGTTCTCCAAACCATCTGGTTCGTTTTGATAGCCATCCTGTGGATCGGTTTCTTTTTCCTGGAAGGCTTCGATTTCGGCGTGGGTATGCTGCTTCCCTTCCTGGGGAAGAAAGATGAGGAGCGCCGCGCCATCATCAATACCATCGGCCCCCACTGGGATGGAAACGAAGTCTGGCTGCTGACTGCGGGCGGGGCAACCTTTGCAGCTTTCCCGCAATGGTATGCCACCCTCTTCAGCGGATTCTACCCGGCATTGTTCCTGCTTCTGGTTGGACTGATCCTGCGCGGGGTTGCATTCGAGTTCCGCTCGAAAGATGCCAACCCAAAGTGGCGGACTTTGTGGGATTGGGCTATTTTCGTTGGTTCATTCCTGCCTGCCCTGCTGCTTGGCGTTGCCTTTGCTAACTTGGCCAGAGGCGTGCCGATCGACAACACCATGACCTACACCGGCAACCTCCTGACCCTGCTCAACCCCTATGGGCTGTTGGGTGGGTTGATGACGGTGGCAGCCTTCCTCCTGCATGGCGCCATCTTCATCGCCATGAAAGTGGAAGGGGACATCTCCGAGCGCGCAACGGCTTTTGCTCGCAAAGCCTGGATTGTCGTTGTAGTTCTCTCCGTTCTGATGGTGGTTGCCACATACTTCTACACCGATCTTGTGGAACGCTTGGGCATCAACCCGGGCATCATCCCCCTGGCGGGCATCGCAGCGATACTGCTCTCCGGCCTGTTCATCCACCGCAAGCGGTATGGCTGGGCATTTGGCATGACCAGCCTGATGGTGGTGTTGACCGTGGCGACAGCCTTCCTGATCATGTTCCCGCGCGTGATGATTTCCACCACCGATCCCGCTTTCAGCCTGACGATCTCCAACGCGTCTTCATCCCAATATACCCTGACAGTGATGACGATCGTGGCAGCGATCTTTACTCCCATTGTGCTCATCTACCAGGGCTGGACCTACTGGATCTTCCGAAAGCGGATCACGGCAGATCCAAAAAAACTGATCTACTAGATCCAATCTCCGTAAGGGCGATGGCATTGTCATCGCCCTTACGATTGCCATACGCTTCCCATACGATCCTGTCAGATTCGCCGCGCGAGAGTTGACTTTGAGCCGAAATCGCAATATACTGTAGTCAGGATTTACGCTTATGCGAGTATTTCTGACATATGATGCAAGAGTTCCGTGAAAGGCACGCCATCCTGTACGCGTGCCTTTCGTCATCTCTAGCAAAGGAGAACAGACAATGGATTCTGGAATGATCGGCAAGATAGAAAAGGCTAAACGATATGCCCAAGAGCGCAAACGCTTTCAGTTCGAGGCTTTCACGGTCAGTATAAAAGGGGAAAACAATACCCACCGTGTTGAGTATGCCGATAATAAATGGAATTGCGATTGCGACTTCTTTCAAACCCGCGCCTACTGTACCCACACCATGGCCCTGGAGGAAATCCTCAAGGATATGATCCCCGCGCAGGCTTGACAAGGTTAGAATTGGAACATGAGCCCTCCGGAGCATGCTTGCCCCGGAGGCTTTTTTTCAGGTACAATCTGGGTTTGTCCGAATAACATAGAATTAAGGTAACTTCTCAATAAACAGGGGAAGATGGGGGTGTGTGGGCGGCTTCGCCGCCCACACACCCCCCGCCCCCCCCCCAAGTTATTGAGATGATACGAATTAAGGATCAGTGGATGAAACAGCTATCACGGCGTGACTTCTTAAAATTGAGCGCACTTTCCATCGGTTCGATGGCTTTCACGCCGTTCCTTCCCGAAATCACCGAATTTGAAGCTACCAGTCTGGTGCGTGTCGCCATAACAAGTGTCAGTATTTACAGAGAACCATCCGACGAGAGTGCCATCGTAGGGCAGTGGTATCGCGACGATCTGGTTACCGTCTACGATGAGGTTGAGGCAGAAACGCCAAAATACAATCCCATCTGGTACCGGGTTTGGGGCGGCTATATGCACCGCGCCAGGTTGCAGAAGGTGAAGATCCACTATAACCCGGTAATCTCTTCAATACCAGAAGGCGGTCAACTCGCGGAGGTGACCGTACCATACAGCCAACCATTCCTGCATGATGGCTCAACCTGGGAACCGCAATACCGGCTTTACTATGGTTCTGTTCACTGGGTTCTTGGATTGGAAGAAGGACCGGATGGGCAGCCATGGTACCGGATCCTTCATGGCGCGAAAAGATTTGTCAATCTCTACACGCCTGCCATCCACTTGCGGCTCATCCCGCCAGCGGAACTTTCTCCGATCAATCCTGACATACCCTTCAGCCAGAAACGGATCGAAATATCCAAGCGAGATCAACTCCTGACTGCTTACGAAAACGATCAGGTTGTCCTGCAAACGAAGGTTTCCACGGGTGTGCCGAGTGGCCCGAACACCGATAATGGCATCCCTACCACCACACCATCCGGGGAATTCAACATCATGAGCAAGGTACCATCCGCCCACATGGGGGAAGGTAATCTTGTTTCCGACCTGGAGGCTTACGAACTGCCTGGCGTACCGTACAACAGCTATTTCACTGAAGTAGGCCACGCCCTACATGGCACATACTGGCACGACAATTTTGGCATCCCCATGAGCCATGGCTGTGTCAATATGCGCACACACGAAGCCCGTTGGATCTATCTCTGGTCGAAACCTGTCATCGATCCGGATGAACGCGAGCAGCCCGGGTTTGGGACACAAGTGATCATCTACTGACCCATGCCCTCCCTTCATTGGCCGTCAAAAGCGCTACACGACCCTTCACCTGCCGAACTGGTTCTCGAGGCGGTGACCTACCCGCATGGACAGGGTTACCCCCTGGAAGAGCCGAAAAGCCATCTCATCCTTGGGGATAACCTAAAGGTGATGCCTGCCCTGCTTGCAAAGTATGAAGGAAAGATCGATCTGATTTACGCCGATCCCCCATTCTTCACTAACAGGCGCTATCCAATGCGGGTCGGGCGTGGGGAAGATTCACGCAAGCCAACCGAATGGCAACTGTCTGAAGGGTATGCCGATCATTGGGAAGATTTGGATGCCTACCTGGATTTTCTCTATCCCAGGCTCGTGTGGATGCATCGATTGCTTTCTCCAACCGGGATGCTTTACCTGCATCTCGATTGGCATGCAAATGCCTATGCACGCCTGATTTTGGACGAGATATTTGGACGCGAACGGCTTCTAAATGAAATTGCGTGGGTGTATCACGGGCCTTCACCTATCCGGTCTGCGTTCAATCGCAAGCATGACACGATTTTGGTATACACCAAGAGCGATCGATATACCTTCAATGTCGATGCCATCCGGGAACCGTATAACCCCAGCACAGTCAAAACATTCGAGGCTTCGAAGAAAGCTGGATTCGGGAAAATACCAGATCTCGCTCGCGGAAAAGTCCCCGAAGATTGGTGGTATTTCCCTGTTGTCGCCCGCCTCCACAAAGAACGCACTGGTTACCCCACACAAAAACCGGAAAGCCTGCTGGAAAGGATTATTCTGGCATCATCCAATGCAGGAGATCTTGTCGCAGATTTCTTCTGTGGTTCTGGAACAACACCGGTAGTTGCGACAAGAGCGGGGCGGAATTTCCTGGCTTGCGATGGCACCTGGCGTGCAATCCACACCACCCGCAACCGGTTGGTGGATTCCGCTCGATTTCCATTTACATTCCAACGCGATGCCGAGGCGATAATCCCGACCGGCAAACAAAACCTCCACTGCGAACGGGATGGCAACATTCTTCGCCTGACCAATACCTCCAACCTGGATTACTGGGAGATTGATCCGGATTGGAATGGAAGCACATTCCAGAGCAGGATTCAGGCCCACCGTCCGAATCGCTCCGGGGAACTCTCAGGAATGATGACGCTCCCAATGGTTAATACCCCCATCTGTATCCGGGCGGTTACCATATCCGGCGATCTGCTAGTAAAGGAGATTTAGATATCCAGGCGATAACCTATCCCGCGCACCGTTCTCAGGAAGCGCGGATGGGAGGGGTCCACTTCGATCGCCTGCCGCAGCCAGGATATATGCACATCCAGCGTGCGAGTGTCATCCGTGTAATCTGTTTCCCAAACCTTCGAAAATAACATTTTACGTTCTACCACCTCGCCGCGGTGATCGATCAAAATCCGCAACAATGCTACCAGCCGAGGGGTTATCCGATTTTGCCGACCCAGGCTTCGAACAATGTGATTTTCGACATCCAGTTGGATTGGCCCCGCCTTGATGTTGTTCTTCCCATCACCCGGCAGCAGGTTTCGGATGCGGTTTACCAGTTTCTGGGCCGTAAAGGGCAGGTTCAACGTCACATTCGCACTTGTATCCTCGACACTGGCTTCCGGATCCAGGATCAAGATGATGGGCAGATCGCTTTCCTTATCGCGCAGCGCCTGGCAAATGCGCTTTCCGCTGGTTCGCAATGAGGCGGCATTCACAACAACAGCGCTGATGGTTGGTTCCTGCTCCAGGCGCGTCGATGCTTCCTTGCCGCTGGAAACAACTTCCACATCAAAACCCTTTTTCCGAAGAGCAGGAGTGAAAGCTGGATGATCTGCGTGCTTGGCCTCAATCAAAAGAAGCAATTCTGGTTTCATGGAATTATCAATAAATCAACCTTAACAATTTCTCGCATTATACCCCAATGTTAAAAAAACGTAGGAATTCCAATAGTACCATTTCCAGTAACATCTCAAGAAATGGGGGGTTGGGGGGTGTGCGGGCTGCGGAGCCGCCCGCACACCCCCCACCTTTCCCCTTCTTTTTGAGAAGATACCATTTCCAGTATGATTTCCATTGATCTACAGGGGGGCAATGAAAAAGATGAACACGATTCCTGCTTCGGTTGTGGGAACCAAAACCCCGGCACTATGGGTGTTTATGTGGAAACCCCACAAATGTTCAAGGCGATGTTCGTTGAGGAGCGATAACCCCGAATATGTTCGAACTCATCCTTCCAAAACCCAATCACCTCTGGTAAAATCAGCCGCCGGAGCGTTGTACCCTTCGCTCAAAATCCTAAAGAAAGGGCTTGATGAAAGATGAAAGTATTACTCCTGAAAGATGTTTACAAGTTGGGCCGCGCTGGGGATGTCAAACGCGTGGCGGATGGCTATGGTCGTAACTTCCTCATTCCACAAGGATTTGCAATTCTGGCTACACCGGGCGCACTGCTACAAGCTGAAAAGATTCGCTCAAATGCAGCCGCACAACGTGCTTTGCTGAATGAGGAAATGAGCGCCGTTGCAGAGAAATTGGCCAATGTGGAACTGACCTTTGCTGCTCGCGCCGGGGAAACCGGAAAACTATATGGTTCCATCACATCCCAGGATGTTGCCGATGCTCTCGAAAAGAAAATCGGTTACCCGATCAAGAGGCAGCACTTGGATATGCAACCCTTACGCACACTGGGAGAGCACACCATCCGCGTTCGCCTGACAATGGACCTCATCCCGGAAATAACAGTGATCGTGTACCGTGAAGGTGAAGCAGAACCCAGCATCCCGATTGAACCAGCCAAACCCGCGCCAGAAAGCAATCCCGAAAAGTCACCTGAACCATCTGAACCTGAGGATGCCGAACCAGGCGAATCCGTAGAGGCCTGATCCCATCATAAAGGATATAAATACATCACCGGTCATTCCACCCTGGGGACCGGTGATGTTTTCTTCCTGAACCACCATGGCAGATACAATTGGCCGGAAACTCAAACAAGAACGCGAGCGGCGCAACCTGACCCTGGAACAAGTTTCCGTTGCGACGCACATCCGGGCGCGCCACCTCGAAGCCATCGAGGCTGATCGGCTGGATGATCTACCATCCCGGCAATCAAGTCAGGGATTCCTGCGCTTATATGCAGATTATCTTGGGTTGAACCTGGATCCAATTACCACTCAACCGTCGACAGACGCACTTTCAGAAAATACGCTTGTAGATCTATACCAAGAAGCTCAACCTGAAAACGGGGAAGAGCCAACAATTACACCTAGTGACATTGCGACTTCCCAAGAAGTAGGTAAGATTGAAGGAGAAATAGAAGAAACCTCCCATGCCCCCAAGCCGGAGCCGGGATCTCCACTTTCCAGCATAATATTCGGTTCAATTGGCGATCAACTGCGCCGCCAAAGGGAAGTTCTTGGATTTTCATTTGATGAAGTGGAGCGCCACACGCATGTTCGCAGGCACTACCTCGAAGCCCTCGAGAGCGGGGATTTCGATCACCTGCCATCCTCAGTCCAGGCACGCGGGATGCTCAGCAACTATGCTCGCTTTCTGGATTTGGATGCAGATGCCATCCTCCTGCGCTTTGCGGAAGGTTTGCAGGAAAGGCTGCGCGAGAAACAGCCAATCCCTGACCAGGAGCAGGCTTCCCAAAAAGACCGCAGGGTTTTGCCAAAAATCATTCGATCCCTGTTATCATTTGATGTTATTTTTGGGGGTGGTCTGATCATTCTCCTCGTAACTTTTGCCATCTGGGGAACAAGCCAGGTTATCTCCAACCAGCAAATACCTGCGCCCGCATCAACCCTATCCATCTCTGAGGCCTTGCTGGAAACACCCACTCCAGTTCTCGAAGTCACCTTACCTGCATCGCCTGTGGCTGAAATAACCTCGATACCTGAAGAAAATGGAACAGCCATTCCTCTCCCAACCGCCCTGCAAGGCCGAATCCAGGTTGTGACCATCATCCTGGAACGAACCTGGATGCGCGTGACGGTCGATGACAGGATCGAGTTCGAGGGCCGCGCACTACCGGGGACAACTTACTCCTTTGGCGGAGACCAGCGTATCGAAGTATTGACCAGCAATGGTTCGGCGGTTCAAATCTCTTATAACCAGAATGACCTCGGTGTGATGGGTAATTTCGGGGAGATCGTTGGTCGGATATACACGGAGGCGGGCATATTCATCCCAACGCCGACCATCACACCAACACCTACCAGAACGAAACCTGCAACTCCCGGACCAGCCCGGACAGTTACACCAGTAGAATTACCTTGAAGCAAAAACCCTCTTCAAAGACATTCCATCTCGTTTCACTTGGTTGTGCCAAGAACTCAGTCGATTCTGATTCGATGGCCCAGTTATTGCAACGCGATGGCTACCGCCAGGTTAGGAACCTCCTCAAAGCGGATGTATTGATCGTGAATACCTGTGGATTTATCAGCCAGGCTCGCGAGGAAGCTTACACGGTATTGCAGGAATTGGCTGCCCAAAAACAGCCTGGCCAGCTTCTGATCGCAGCTGGCTGCCTGACACAGCGCTACGGGGTGCAGGTCGCCCAGCAAGTTCCCGGCGTGGACGGCATCCTGGGTACTCGCCGCTGGATGGATATCGTAGAACTGATCGGCCAATTGCGTGCAAGCCCACATCCAGGGCCCCTTTACCACTTGCCCGATGACGCCCTCACCATGGGCATGGATGAAAAGGATACGCTGCGGGCATCCCTCGCCGGGGCAAGCGCCTATCTCAAGATCGCCGACGGCTGCCACCGACCTTGCGCCTTCTGCTCCATCCCATTGATCAAAGGCACGGCAGTCAGCCGCCCCAAAGAGGTGATCCTGGCCGAAGCCCGCCAACTCCGGGATATGGGTGTTCGCGAGATAAACCTGATCGCCCAGGATACAACCGATTATGGATATGACCTGGGCATCAAGGATGGCCTTGCGGATCTATTAGAAGGTTTTGTGAAAGTTATCCCGGATATGGATTGGATTCGTATCCTGTATGCCTATCCTGGGTATGTTACCGACCGGTTGATCGATGTGATGGCCACCCATGCTCAAATCCTGCCCTACCTCGATATGCCCTTGCAGCACGCCCATCCAGATACCCTGAAACGGATGCGGCGCCCTGCAAACATGGATTGGGTGAATCGGACGATTTCGAAAATGCGAAACGTACTTCCCAATCTGGCTATACGCACAACATTCATCGTTGGCTACCCCGGCGAGACCGAGGAAGAATTCGAAACGCTCTTTGACTTTGTACAGGCTACCCGCTTTGACCGGGTGGGAACTTTCCAGTTTTCTTTCGAACCCGGAACAGCCAGCGAATCCCTTGGAGACCCGGTTCCGCAAGAAATAAAGGAATACCGCTACGACAGGTTGATGTCTATGCAACAGAGCATTTCGCTTCAGATCAACCAATCATTTGTTGGCCAACAACTTGATGTGCTCATCGAAGGCCGCGATCGCAAAAAAGGCATCTTCCTTGGGCGCTCATACCGGGATGCCCCCGAGATCGATGGTTGGGTGTTTGTTGAAGGGAAACTCGAAATTGGGAAGATTGTTCCTGTGCGGATTACAGGGGCTATGGCATACGATCTCACGGCTGTGCATATCAAATAAACCCATACAAGCCAGTTACATTCGGTATACTCGCCCCGGCAGCATACACGCGCGGTTATATTACAATTAGCACAGATGAAACCCTCTCGCCGTACCAATCTCCTCGCCCTGGCAATCAGCCTCGCAACCATCCTGGTTGCCTACTACTTTGTGGCAGAGAAAACTTTCGAGCAACTCCCCCACATCGAAGATGAGATGGCCTTTGTGTGGCAGGCGCGCGTTTTCGCAGAAAACCAAATCACAGTTCCATCACCACCGCAACCCAAATCCTTCTTCATCCCCTTTGTGATCGATTACAACGGACAACGCTTTGGCAAGTACCCACCCGGTTGGCCGATGATGCTTTCTCTTGGAATCCGGCTAGGGTCACGCGCTTGGGTCAATCCACTGCTGGCTGGATTAGCAGTCTGGTTAACCTATCGTCTTGGGCAAAAACTCTTTTCAGGAAAAGTCGGCCTGTTGGCTGCACTCCTCACAGCCACTTCCCCATTCTTCCTGATCAACGCCGGCTCCCTGTTATCACATACCTGGTCTTTCTTCCTGACCCTGGCGTTTATGGCCTCCTGGCTGGATACTTTTTATCTACCGGGGAATAAAGGTTCCATCAAGCGTGTGCCCAAATGGATAACGATCAGCGTGGCAGGATTATCCCTGGGCCTGCTCGCCATCACCCGTCCTGTAACCGCCCTTGGCGTGGCGACTCCCTTCGCCTTGCATGGCATCTTCTTGTTATTCCGCGGCAGTTCCCAGGTCCGGAAACGCGTCCTTATCATTGGCGCTCTGACAATTCTGGTAGGTAGCTTCCTGTTTGTCTGGCAATATGCTACTACTGGCGATCCCTTGTTGAATCCCTATACCCTCTACTGGCCATATGATAAGGTTGGATTTGGTGAGGGATTTGGCCGCCAGCAGGGAGGTCATTCACTGTATTGGGCTAGGCGCAACCTGGGAATCAGCCTGAAAGCGGTCGAGATGGATCTCTTCGGATGGGGGATAGTATCGTGGGTTTTCGTGCCATTCGGTTTATGGGCTGCTCGGCGGAATTTACCCGTCTGGTTATCGATCGGCGTTTTGTTCGGATTGGCCGGATTCTATGGCACATATTGGGTGACATCTACGGTTACCGGGCCACGTTATTACTATGAAGGGATATTCATGGTTGCTCTCTTGAGCGCTGCAGGGATCGCCTGGCTGGCAGGGACATGGAATAAAACGAGGAAGGCGCGGTTTGCGCTGACAACGATCCTGGCTATCTTCCTGCTGGGGTACAACCTTTCGATCTACCTTCCCAACCGCCTGGAATCATTCCATAACCTGTATGGGGTTCAACGTGCAGATATCGAGCCGTTCATAACGCCAGAAGCAGAAGAATTGGCGCCCGCGCTAGTGTTTGTTCAGGTTCAAGGTACCTGGACAGATTATGGTGCACTGCTCGACCTGGAAGACCCCTGGTTGACCTCGCCATACATTTTTGTCATGGGCCAAGCAAATGCAAAGAACATAGCTTTTATAGAAATTTTTCCCGAAAGACAATTCATCTACTACTACCCCGATGATCCCCATACTTTTTACTTCTCCCCCCGATAAAAACCGAGTCCCGCAATTGGAGCCCGGTTTCTTGTCTATGAAACTCTGGCCAGTGCAGTCATCAACAGGATCAGAACCAATAACGCCATGTTCAAACGCACCAGCCAGGTTTCACGTTTGCGAAGCGTGGCCAGGTCCCCCTCATCACCGGTTTTCTGCGCCTTGAGCAATGTCCGCCGGATCTCGGGGAGAACACTCCAGGTTTGCGTCATTGATACGACCACCATCGCGCCAACCAGTAAGTGCTTGACAAGGATGGCCTGAGCCCAACCGTTAGAAATGGAAAAGAATCCGCCATAGTTCGGATTGGCACTCAATTGGAACATCCCTGTTACAACCAGAGCGGCCAAGCAGAACCACCCCAACATTTCCAGGCGCCGCAGAACTTTTTCCAAAAAGGCAGCTTGCGTTACCAGATCCAGGATCGAACGAGCAGCAGGCAGAACCAGCAACGATAATGTTGCCAACCCGCCTACAGCGAAGATGGTCGCCAGCATGTGCAGCCAGTAGAAAATAGCCAACGCCCAATCAGGCATCCCGCCCATCGATCATCACTCTGTCGGCGTTGGCGTCACATCCGTAGTTGGTTCGAGGGTCACTTCGGGGGTTGGCGTAACGGTTCCAAAGATCTGGCACTGTTCATAAACGAACGAAGCGGTTGGCTGGACCTCCTCCAAACGAACGCTCGGATAAGATACATAGACAGCCATGTAATCATTGGCTGTACACCAGTCGCCGGATAACAAGTACAAGTTCGCCAACTCCAGGTGCGCGTCCCGGAAGCGCTGCATGACCGTCATACAGGAGGAATCAGCAAGCGAAGTGAGTCCCAAATCCATCAACTGTCCAAACCAGTAGATCGTCTGGTACCAATCCACACCCCAGAATGAAGCGCCGATAATATAATAACGAGCCCACTCATATAGATTGGTTGCTTCATTATCCAGGGGGCCAAAACGGGATGCCAGGGTCAGGTCGTACATGCCCCCCTCCAGGTTGACCTGGGTGCAATCCACATTCGAGATCTTGCTGACACCGCGGTTCCGCAAGGCAATGTAATACATGCCATCCACTTCCACGGTGCGATAGGATATATTGAGTTTCCGCAAGGTATCCAGCGTTTCGATGGCACCGCTCCAATCGCCCGCGTTCAGTTTTTCCCGGGCACTGGTGAAGATCTCTTCCTCCCCACGCAGGTCGGGAGTCGGGGACACGGTTGGGGATGGAACAACGGATGGCGTAGCCAGGATGCTCAGCCCTAGTAAGGCTTCAGTGTACTTCTCCTGGATACCAGGATAGCCCGGGTTATGCTCGATCACGAACTGGAACTGCTGAATGGCGATTTCATACTGGCTATTCTCCAGCGCTTCGACACCTAATTGAAAGGCTTGTTCCACCTGGGGGGCGATGGCTGTCTCCTGTGCAACGAGCCGCACGCCGATCCCGGAACGGTAACCGGAATAGATCCCGATGGCTAGTAGAAGGATAAATACCAATCCAGAAATCAGGCGAAAGGGTATCCTTTTCTTCGGTTTTTGTACTGCTTTCTTTGGTTGTGTATCAGATAGTTCAGACATGGCGGCTATTATACATCAGGTTCACAGGCGCAGCAGCAGGCGGGCTTCCTTCCATATGAAGGGCAGCGCGGCAGCTAGGCCAGCCATCAAGGCAAGCATCGTCGCGAATAATACGGATAACGGGAGATAACGGATTCCCAGCCAGGTAACCACACCACCCACAAGGGCCGCCAGCAGGCCGCGCACCAATGTCCCCCCAACCTTCAGGAGACCGGGAAAACGCCGGGAAAGCAGTGCCAACAGGATGACCGCCTGGGTGGTAAAGGTTATTGCCGCCGCCAGCGGAATACCCGCCAGACCGATCCAACTCGATAACATCCAGGCTAAGAGAATGAAAGAAGTTACCTGGATGAGGGCGGCAATGAGTGGCGTACGGGTATTCTGGTTGGCGTAATAAGAGCGCACCGCCACTTCCAGCCAGGTATCGCCCACCAGGCCGATCAGGAAAGCCCAGGTGCAGTATACGACCAGATCCAACTGGGCAGGTCCATAACCGAAAACGATCTCCGCCAGCGGACGAACAACCATCGCCAGCAAAGCTGCAGCCGGCAGCCCCAACCCCAGCATGACCCGCAAGGCGCGGTTGACCGTATCCCGGAAGGTATCCACCTGCCCGGCGTTGATGAATTCGGATAAGGTGGGCAGGAGTGCAATCGCGATCGCTGTCCCGATCACCGTCTCCGGGACTTGTTGGATGGTCCAGCCCAAGTTGAGCGCTCCGACGCCGGCCTCCCCAAACCGGGAACCGAGGCTATCCCGGGCAACATAATATGCCTGGATGCAGGCCATCGTCAGGACGCGCGGCCAGAGCAGGATCAGGATACGTACCACGCCGGGGGTTTTGAGGCCGATGACTGGTCGCCAGCGGAACTTGAAGCGGATCAGGCCTGGAACCTGGATTAAAAGGTGCAATCCTGCTCCAATGATGACACCGTACACCATCCCGTAAAGTCCCAGCCCAAAGGCAGGAAATTGGATAGGCCCTACTGCAAAACCATCAGTCGGTGTGAGTACCGTCACGCCAAAGATCTGCCCAAGATTGTAGAAGACAGGAGCCAATGCCGGGAGCAGGAAGTGCTGGTTGGCCTGCAATCCTGCCATCACCAAACCGCTGATCGAGAAGAGCAGGATCGCCAACAAATCCAGGCGCATCAGGGAAGCAGTCAGAAGCTGTTTTTCCGGCGTGAAGTGCGGGACGATGATATGACGCACCAGGGGTTCAGCGAAGGTGATGATCAGCACCGAAACCACGGCAGTGACCAGAAAAGCCAGGTTGAGGATGCGGGAGAACAGATCCCAGGCCGCCGAACGGCCATCCCGATCCAGGTACTCCCGCAGGACAGGGATGAAGGCCATCCCCAACGCCCCGCCCGACAGCAACGCGGAAAGATAATCGGGGATATTGTTAGAGGCCCCAAAAATCCCCATTCCTTCCAAGCCAACGATCCTGTTGAACAGAATGGTTTTGATAAACGCCAGGGCCTTATCCAGCGTAAAGAAAAAAGCCAGCAGCAACGAGATGCGGGTCAGGTGCGAAAGTTTTGGCATGGGGGTGATTATATCGTAGGATAACCAGAGACCCGGTTTCTTGAAGAAACCGGGGCTCTGTGCAATTTTTTTAATCCAATTTCCCCACAATCCTCTCCACCTCATCCAGGATCTCCCCCGACTTCACCAGCGCCTTCATTGCGTTGTGATCGGGATACAGCGGCCGGTCCACATCCAGGTGCTTCACATGCCTGCGGATCACATCACGCGCTTTCTGTGTCCCCTTGCCAGGCGTGAACTCACGGAAATCGAGCGCCTGGGCTGCCGCCATGAACTCGATCCCCAGGATGCCATAGGCATTATCCAAGATCTGCCCATTCTTGATGGCTGTGTTCATCCCCATCGAAACGAAATCTTCCTGGTCGGCGGCTGCGGGAATGGACTGCACGCTGGCCGGGGCGGACAGGATGCGGTTCTCAACGATCATCATATCCGCCGTGTACTGGCTGAGCATCAGGCCGGAATAAAAGCCTGGCTCATGAGCCAGGAAGTCCGGCAGGCCTACCGAGAGCGCCTTGTTGGTCAGGCGGTTCAGGCGCCGCTCCGAGAGCACGCATACCATCGTTACCGCTACACCAGCCATATCCATCGGCAGGGCCACGGGCGACCCCTGGAAGTTGGCGCCAGTCAGGGTCAGTTTCTGTTCGGGGACGAAGATGGGATTGTCGCCCACTCCGTTCAGTTCGATCTCGACCTGCGAACGGGCATAGACAAGGGCGTCGTGTGCCGCGCCGATCACCTGCGGGGTGGAGCGCATCGAGTAGGCATCCTGCACCTTGGTTTTCATTTTGCCGGTGGTCAAGTCTGAGCCTTCGACAACCTTGCGAATATTCGCCGCACTGGTCACCGCACCCTTAAAGCCGCGCAGTTCGTGCAACTTGGAGTTGTACGGCTTCATGTTGCCCAGCAGCGCCTCGATGGACATCGCGGCGGCGATCTCGGCCTGTTTCAGGAAACGCTCCATCTCATAGATATGCAGGGCGGACATGGCCGTCAGCAGGTTGGAGCCGTTGATGGTTGCCAGCCCGTCGCGCGCCTGCAAGCCGGGGATCTCGATCCCAGCCCGCTGCATCGCCTCGTGACCCGGCAGTCGTTCACCACTGAAATAGGCTTCGCCCTCTCCCATCAGCAGCAGCGCGATCTGGGACATGGGCGCCAGGTCGCCGGAAGCCCCCACCGAACCCTTCTGGCACACCACTGGCGTGACACCCTTGTTGAGCATTTCAACCAAAGTCAGGGTGATCTCGGGCCGGCAGCCGGAGTTGCCGTGCGCGTGGACATTGATCCGCCCAGCCATGGCCGCCCGCACGTATTCCTGCGGAACCGGATCACCGATGCCGGCCGCATGGTTGTAAACCAGGTAACGCTGGAAATCCTTCACCTGCTCATCGTTCAAGATCACTTCCGAGAATTCGCCGATGCCGGTGTTGGTGCCATACATGATCTCTTTCTTGGCCAATTTCTCTTCCAGCATGGCCCGGCAAACGTTGATGCGCTCCAGGGCTGCGGGGGCCAGTTCGACTTTTTCGCCGTTGCGGGCGATGGATACAAGTTTTTCGATGGTCAGGGAGGAACCGTCGAGGATGATTGTCATTTGTGGTGTCTCCTGGAAATTATTTTTGGAATGAGGGTATTGTACCGCAATCACATCATCTCATCCTCATAATCCCTTTACTCATACCTGTCGCTTATTCTTTTCCAACTAGCCAAGCCGTCGTATCATTGCTCCGTTTGGCGGGTTTTTATTGATGCGCACCCGGCGCGGGATATCCGATCCAGGAGATGCAGATGGAAGAAAAGAATTCCGGCCTTTGCAGCATGTCGACATTTTTGCTGGTTGCCTTCGGGCAGATCGTTTCCGTCACCGGCTCGGCATTGACCGGGTTCGTTCTGGGGGCGTGGGTCTACCAGCAAACCAACTCGACCACCCAGTATTCCCTCATCCTGTTATTCACCGCGCTCCCCTCGATCTTCCTCTCCCCATTGACCGGCGCGCTGGTCGATCGCTGGGACCGCCGCAAGGTCATGATCTGGTCGGATACCGGCGCGGCGGTCACAACGGCCATCCTGGCCATCCTGGCCCACTTCGAAATCCTGCAAATCTGGCAGATCTACCTGCTGACCGGGATCAGTTCGATGCTGCGCAGCTTCCAGATCCCGGCTTACATGGCCTCGGTCAGCCTGCTGGTGCCCAAGAAACAACTCGGGCGCGCCAATGGCATCATGCAATTTCAGAACTCATCCCGCTACCTGATCTCGCCTGTCCTGGCAGGTTTCCTGATGGAATGGATCGGCGTATCGGGCGTGATCGCCATTGACCTGGCGACCTTCCTGTTCGCTGTCACCACCCTGCTCATGGTGCGCTTCCCGAAAGTGGAAACGCCCCCGGCCAGGGAACGCAAGCCGCTCTGGCGGGAGGCCGCCGATGGCTGGAAGTACATCTCCATCCGCCCGGGCTTCCTCTGGCTGCTGCTCCTGTTCGGCCTGGGTAATTACGCCAACCTGATGACGGATACCGTCCTGCCTCCGATGCTGCTGGAAACCAATTCCCCGGCGGTGCTCGGCTCGATCCTGTCCGCCGGAGGCTTGGGGATGCTGGCCGGGACGATCGTTATGAGCCTTTGGGGCGGCCCGAAGCGGCGCATCAACGGGGTGCTGGTATTCAAAACGCTGGCTGGCATCGGCGTGATCCTGATCGGGTTCTTCCAATCCATCCCGCTGATCGCCGCGGCAACCTTCCTGTATTACTTCCCCTTCCCGATCGTGAACGCCTGCGACCAGGCCATCTGGCAGAGCAAGGTCCCACAGAACATGCAGGGACGCGTCTTTGCCATCCGGCGGATGCTGGCATTTTGCATGATCCCGCTTGCCTATGTAACCGCTGGTCCGCTCTCAGATGGGGTTTTCAAACCGCTGCTCAGCGCGGGCGGCGCCTGGACCGAAAGCCTGGGCCCCGTTTTTGGGATCGGTCCCGAACGCGGCATGGGATTGCTAATCTCCCTGATGGGCTTGTTGATCGTGACCCTGACATTGGGAACCGCCCTGAACCCGCGCGTGCGCAAGATTGAAGAGGAAGTACCGGATGTGGTGTAAGAAAACCTGAATCGAGTACAATCATCCCCATGAACAAAGAAGAATACATCCCCAAGATCGCCATGTCCATACAGGCCCACCCGGATGACCAGGAGTTCACCATCGCCGGGACGCTGGCCAAATGGGCGCGGGCAGGCTGCCAGGTCATCTCGGTCATCGTTACCAGCGGGGATGCTGGATCCAACGCGACAGATAAAGGTGTAGAATACAAACCGGAATTAGCCCGCATCCGCCAGGCAGAGCAACAGGCTGCCAACGATATTTTGGGCGTTAAAGAGACCGTCTTCCTCGGATACCCGGATGGCGAACTGGTTCACACCCTCGAACTGCGCAAGGAACTGACCCGCCTCGTCCGGCGTTACAAACCGGATGTGGTGCTGACCGGCGATCCGACCCGCCGTTTCTATGGCAGCGACTACATCAACCACCCCGATCACCGCGCTGCCGCGGATGCTGCCTGTGACGCAGTCTTCCCCTCCGCCGGGACGCGCCTGATCTTCCCCGACTTGCTGGAGGAAGGCCTGGAACCTCACAACGTCAAGCATCTCTACCTGTGGGGCGCGGAAAATCGGAATACCTGGGTGGATACTTCCGGAACGCTGGAGATTAAGATTGCCGCCCTCAAACAACACGCCAGCCAGATGGGCGATTGGGACCCCTCCGGGATGATCCGCGAGTGGGCGGCAGATACCGGCAAGGAGAAGGGTTTGGAATATGCAGAGGCATTCAAGGTGATGATCCTGGTTGAGGAAAAAGAAGAAAACAGCAACGAAAAATGAGGAGCATAAATGATCATTTTTCAATTCCACCACTACATCAAGCCCGAATTCATCGAAGCCTACAAGGAAGCCATCCTGGAGGATGCGCGCGAATCGGTCAAGGAAGAGGGGATCATCCGCTTCGAGGTATTCCAGGATGCCGAAGATCCCACCCATTTCAGCCTGGTAGAAATGTACACGGATATGGCCGCGCGCGAATTCCACCTGCAACAACCTTACTTCCTGAAATTCAAGGATACGGTTGTAAACCAGGAGATGTTTGCCCGCAAGGGCGAAGGGCATCAGTTCGAGATGGTATTCCCCTAAAAAACTTAACCCGGGCTTCCTGATCGCTTCTTTCTCAAGAGCATTTTCTCCGGCCAGATCAACACAACTGCCAGGATCACCATCAAGACGGCTGGCAGGGTGAACTGCACGCTTTCCGAAACAAAGCCCATCATCAGGATCAATGAAATCGCCAGGATCGGCAAAGGTGCATTCTCCGGCTGGATGACCCGCTTGTCCACCGCCAATGTCAAAGCCGCAGCAACCGGGAAGACCAGCAAAGCCAGGTCATGGTAGTGGAAGTGGGGGGCAACGAAGAGACACACAACCGTCGCCAATCCCAGCAACCGAAGGCTCAGTCTCTCCTGCTTCCGCCAGACCATCCCCAAGACAAAGATCGACACCGCGTAGATGCTCCAGCCGCCCGTGCGGATGATGGCCGGATCCACCCCCGGCAGGAGACGCCTTGCCACGCCGATGAAGTTCAGCATCGCCGCCTCGCCAGAACGAACAGCCGTGTCGAATAATATCCACAGGAAATCCTTTAGGCCATCATAGCCAAGCTGGAGGATGCTGACCAATGCCAGCAGTGAAGCGAATGCAACAAACCATAGGAATACTTTGCGATGGCGGAACAGGAATGGGATGGCCAACACCAGAGCGAAATGCGGCCGGATGGTCATGAGCGCCAATCCCATGCCGGCCAGCCACGGCTTTTCGCTCATGATCCCCAAGTAGAAACAACCCGCACCCACCAGAAGGAAAGCCGTATCCTGTCCGTTCAACAGGCTGACATAAATCGGGAAGAACAGGAAAAGGGCCCAAAAAAGGAAGGCCTTCTTCCCGCCCAGTTGCGGCATGGATTTCATCAACAGCCAAACCGCCAGCCCGTTCAATGCCAGCAGGACCACCACCCAGGTGATAAAACCAGACAGGTAATCCCCACCCGTCACAGCAACCAGCGCCACCAGGATCGGGTTGAGGAAAGGCAGGTGGTTGTGCGGCAGCACCTTGTCATCCGGGAGAGAGAAGCCCACAAGTTCATCTTCCACTGCCTTTTGCAGTTCGAACTTGTAAACGTGATCCAGCCCATATTCCTGACCAATCCGGCCTGCGGTGTAGAAGGTGACAAAATCCGCCCGGGTATATTCGACCGGGTTGGTGATCATCTTTACCCACAACAAAATGTAAGATACGCTTAACGAAACCAAGGCACCGACCAGGAACACCCGGCGGAAATCAACCGATCGATTTGTCATGCACTCACGCCCCAATGATCTTCACCAGGACGCGTTTGCGCCTGCGGCCATCGAACTCCCCGTAGAAGATCTGCTCCCAGGGACCGAAATCGAGGCGGCCTTCGGTGATTGCCACAACCACTTCACGGCCCATTACCTGGCGTTTCAGGTGTGCATCAGCGTTGTCTTCGCCGGTCAGGTTGTGATGGTAGCGGTTGATCGGTTCGTGGGGAGCCAGCTCCTCCAGCCAGCGTTCGTAGTCCTGGTGCAGGCCGGATTCATCATCATTGATAAAGACGGAGGCGGTAATTTGCATGGCATTGACCAGGCACAGCCCCTCGCGGATGCCGCTCTCGCGCAGGCACTGCTCCACCTGGGATGTGATATTGATAAAGGCGCGCCGTGTGGGCACGTTGAACCAAAGTTCTTTACGGTAAGAGCGCATGGCGTTAATGGGTTCCCCTCCCGGAAAAGGATTTTCCTCTGGCATGGTCATTATCCTCCATCGTTACTTGCAAGGGCTATCAAATT
>Ga0105093_10000138_pt1 | contig 27105 bp, 18 predicted proteins | sample PPLLak3March2015_2_FD_79111 | JGI IMG/M metagenome (GOLD analysis project Ga0105093, IMG submission 79111) | Freshwater sediment microbial communities from Prairie Pothole Lake near Jamestown, North Dakota, USA - PPLs Lake P8 Core (3) Depth... | ecosystem: Environmental > Aquatic > Freshwater >... | reverse complement strand
GCGAACTCCTGCAGCCGCTTGGCGACATTCACCGTGTCGCCGACAACGGTGTAGTCCATCACCTTCTCCGAGCCGATGTTGCCGACGATTGCCTCGCCGGTGTGTAGGCCGACACCCAGGCCCAGCGCCTGCAAATCAGCGTCCCCCTCGCTGCGCAGCTCGCTGAACAGGCGCTGCATGTCGATCGCGGTCTTGACCGCCCGCTCGGCATCGTCCTCGGCTGCGATCGGCGCGCCGAAGAAGGCCATCAGCCCATCCCCCAGGTACTTGTCAAACGTGCCGCGGTGGGTGAACACCACCTGACTCAGCGAGCGGAAGAAGCGATTGAGGGTCTCGACCACCACCGGCGCCGAGGTGCGTTCGGTGTAGCGGGTAAACCCGCGGATGTCGGCGAATAGCACCGTCACCACCCGCGCCTCGCCCCCCAGCTTCAGGTAGCGCTCGGGATCGGTCAGGATGACGTCGGTCACATCCTCGGCCATGTAGCGATCGAGCACCTGGCGCAGCAGCCGGTTGCGCGCCTCGACCTCGTCGTTCAGTCGCTTCAATCGAAGCAGCGAGCGGACACGCGTGAGCAGGATGATCGAGTTGTAGGGCTTGGTGACAAAGTCATCGGCGCCGACATCGATGGCTTTGATCTTCTCTTCCTCGCTGTCCAGCGCCGTGACAATGACCACCGGCACGAAGCGGGTCTGCGGGGCGGCCTTGATCTCGGCGCACAGTGTCAGACCGTCCATGCGCGGCATCTGGATGTCGACCAGCGCCAGGTCGATCGGACGGGTGCGGGCGATCTCCAGCGCCACCACGCCGTCCGGCGCGGTGTAGACCTCGGCCCCCGAGCCGCGCAGGTAGGCCTCGAGCAGATCGCGGTTGAGCCAGTCGTCATCGACCACCAGCACCCGCGGCGGCCGGTTGAAGACTGAGATTAGATCCATCGCGACGCCCGCCTGCCGCCTGCCGCAGAGCCAATCGGCTTGGAGTGCGCTACCATATCCCTTGCCCCCACCCGAATCTCACCGGACACGCCCGGTGACAATGGCCATCTTGACCTCGCCGATGGCCTTGGTGACCTCAATGCCGCGCGGGCAGGCCTCGGTGCAGTTGAAGATGTCGTGGCAGCGCCACACGCCCATGCGGTCGTTCAGCAGGCGCAGCCGCTCGGCAGCGGCCCGGTCGCGGCTGTCGAAGACGAAGCGATGTGCCTGCACGATCGCCGCCGGCCCGACATACTGCCCGTTGCTCCAGAACGAAGGGCAGGAGGTGGTGCAGGCGGCGCACAGGATGCACTTGGTCGTGTCGTCATAACGCGCCCGCTGCTCGGGCGATTGCAGCCGCTCGCCGGCCGGGAGCGGCTCGTCGTTCACCAGGAAAGGAAGGACCGCGCGGTAGCTCTCAAAGAACGGCTCGAGGTCGACGATCAGGTCCTTGATCACCCGCAGCCCGAGCAGCGGTTCAACGGTGATCTTGACGCCGACCTCGCGCACCAGCACCTTGCAGGCCAGACGGTTGAGGCCGTTGATGCGCATGGCGTCCGAGCCGCAGATCCCGTGGCCGCACGAGCGGCGGAATCCGAGGGTTCCGTCCTGGTACCACTTGACCTGGTTCAGCAGGTCAAGTACCAGGTCGGTTTCCTCCGCCTCGACCTCGAAGGTCCGATAGTGCGGCCGACGATCGACCTCGGGATTGTAGCGGAACACGCGCAGCGCCACTTGCATACCGTCTCCCGTGGAAGTGTCTGGTAGGGGCGAAGCATTCTGCTGTTCTGAATGCTTCGCCCCTACATCAATACGTACGTTCGCGCGGTTGGTATTTCGTGATCTTCACAGCTTTTGTCGTCAACTGGATTCCCTCGTCCGTCAGCCGGGCCAGACTATGCTTGAGCCAGCGTTTGTCGTCGCGCTGGGGGAAATCCTCGCGGGCGTGCGCCCCGCGGCTCTCCTTGCGCTTGAGGGCGGCGACCGCTGTCACCTGGGCGGTGTCGAGCAGACAGCCCAGCTCCCACGCCTCGAGCAGATCGGTGTTGAACACCCGGCCGCCGTCGTCGACGCCCACATGCCGGTAGCGCTGCTGGAGTTCCTCCAGCTTGGTGATCGCCTGCTGCATGCCCTCGGCGGTGCGGAACACACCGACGTGTTCGAACATCAGCTCCTGCATCTCGCGGCGGATCACCGCCGCGCGCTCGCTGCGGTCCCCGTTGCGCAGCGCCGCCAGGCTCTCCAGCACCGGGACCTCAGGTCCCTTCGGCAGCGGGGTGAACGCGGTCTCGGCGGCGTGGGCCGCCGCCCGCAGGCCGGCCTGCTTGCCGAACACGACCAGGTCAAGCAGCGAGTTGGTGCCCAGCCGATTGGCGCCGTGCACCGAGACGCAGGCACACTCGCCGGCAGCGAACAGCCCGGGCAGGAGGGTGTTGCGGGCATCCATCACCACCTCGCCGAAACGGTTGGTGGGAATGCCGCCCATGGCGTAGTGGGCGGTCGGCTGGACCGGCATCGGCTGGGTGATCGGGTCGACGCCCAGGTAGGTGCGGCAGAAGTCGATGATGTCGGGCACCTTGGCCAGGATCTCGGCGGCGGTAACGCGGAAGGCTGTGCCGTCGGGCCGGGTGCGCCCGTCGAGGGAGGCATAGCGGTTGACCGTCTCGGGCCGCACATCCAGATTCAGCATGCGTCGGCCGCCGATGCCGCGCCCCTCGCGCATCTCCAGGTACATTGCCCGACTGATGACATCGCGCGAGGCCAGATCCTTCACTCGCGGCGCGTAGCGCTCCATGAAGCGCTCGCCCTGGTCGTTGAGCAGCACGCCGCCCTCGCCGCGCACGCCCTCGGTGATCAGGATGCCCATCTTGAAGATGCCCGTCGGGTGGAACTGGAAGAACTCCATGTCCTGCAAGGGAACGCCCCGGCGCAGGGCGATGGCCATCCCGTCGCCGGTGTAGGAATGCGCGTTGGAGGTGATCTCCCAGGCGCGGCCATAGCCGCCGGTGGCCAGGATCACGGACTTGGTCTGGAAGGTGTGCAGCTCGCCGGTGGCCAGCGCCACCGCCACCACGCCGCACACCACGCCCTCGTTGAAGAGCAGGTCCAGCACCTGGAACTCGTCAAAGAAGGTCACCTGCTGGCGGATGCACTGCTGGTAGAGCGTCTGCAGGATCATGTGCCCGGTGCGGTCTGCGGCGTAGCAGGCGCGGCGCACCGGCTGGCCGGTGCGGTTGTTGGTGTGGCCGCCGAAGCGGCGCTGGGCGATCTTGCCCTCGGGCGTGCGGTTGAAGGGCAAGCCCATGTGCTCGAGCTCGTAGATGGTGGGCACCGCTTCGTGGCACATGAACTCGATGGCGTCCTGATCCCCCAGGTAGTCGCTGCCCTTGATGGTGTCGAAGGTGTGCCAGTCGGGACTGTCTTCCTCCTCGTTGCCGAGGGCGGCGCACACCCCTCCCTGAGCGGTTCCGGTGTGTGAGCGCACCGGGTAGAGCTTGCTCAGCACGGCGGTGTGGGCGCCGCGCGAGGCATTCAACGCCGCCATCAACCCGGCGCCGCCGGCTCCAACGATCACCACATCATAGGCGTGTTGCATGCGGCGCTCCTGGAGACGTGCAAGGCATCATGATGCCAGGATGACATAGACAGCGATGATCAGGCAGCCCAGCCAGATCACCAGCAGCAACCCGCGCACGATCAGCACCGCCAGCGGACTGCGCAGGTAGTCCTCGAGCACCATGCGCACACCGTTGAAGCCATGGGCGCTGGCCAGCAGAATCATCAGGAAGCCGAAGATTTGCCAGAAAGCGTTCGACCACCCGAGGCTGACATCCGGGATGTTGCTGTTGACGACGTGGTTGGGGTTGGGGAAGAACATCCAGCGCAGCATGGTCGGCAGGTCGAGCAATGAGCGTGCGCCGAGCATGAAGGCGGCCGCCATGCTCAGCGCGGCGAACAGCATCAACCCCAGTCCGGAAAGGCGGGTGAACAGCCACAGGCTGTAATCGAGCGAACCAGCGCTGCGTGTCAGGCGGGTTGGCTGCATGGCGTCTCCTATCCCGCCGCCAGCCCGGTCTGCAGCAGGAAGAACACCGGGAGCAGATACGCTGGCAGGAAGATGATCCACTGCAGCCAGTACAGCTCACGCTGGTAGCGCAGCAGCGCCGGGAACAAGTCCACCAGCGCCAGGCGCGTACCGTTGAAGGCATGGAACAACACGCAGAAGTAGACGAAGATCTGGAAGCCCCAGGATTCGTAGAAGGCGGTCACCGCCGTGGCCAGGTCGTTGGCGAACTGCTGCATACCGAAGGCGGCGATGACGTGCATCCCGACGAAAAGCACGATGCCCAGACCGGTGACGCGGTGCAATACCCAGTTCAGCATCCCGGTCTGGCCCCGGTAGCCCGTCCGCAGGACGATTGGTCGGCTGGCAGACATTGCACCTCCCTGGGCGAGATTCGTCCGGGATGATCCGCTGGGATGATTATACCGGGAGGAGGCGTGCCCCCTGCACGGCTCTCGTCCAGCGAGGAATGCGGCCGGTTTGGTACAATCGCCGTGCTGTCCGGGCGCGGTTGGAGTGAGGCATGGCGGGAGGCGAGGAAGCGAGTGGCCTGAGCCGGCGGAAGTTCGTGACCGGCATGTTGGCTGTGCTGGGCGGCACGATCGCCGCCGTCGTCGGGCTGCCGGCCATCGGTTACCTGATCGCTCCCGCCCTGAAGCGCAGTCGGACCGATATCTGGGTGCCGCTTGCGCCGGTGGAGAATATCCCGGTCGATCAGCCAACGCTGTTCACCTTCTCGCGCACCCAGCGCGTCGGCTGGGAGACCACTGCCACCAGCTACGGAATGTACGTGCTGCGCAGCGCCGAGGATCGTTACCAGGTGATGTCGAACGTGTGCACCCACCTGGCCTGTCGCGTCGTGTGGAAGGATGACCTGCAGGACTACACCTGCCCCTGCCACGATGGGCACTTTGCCAAGGACGGCAGCGTGATCTCCGGACCGCCGCCGCGCCCCTTGGACTCGGTCGAGCACAAGATCGAAGAAGGCACGCTCTACGTCCACGTGGTGGAGGCCTAGCCGATGATCGCCCGGGCGTACGCCTGGCTGGACCACCGGCTCGGCCTGACGACGATCTACGCCACCACCCTCGACCGCAAGGTTCCCAAGGTCAACTGGGCCTTCACCCTCGGCAGCGCCACGCTCTTTCTGGCGGTGATGCAGGGGATCACCGGCATCTTCCTGACCGTCTACTACGTCCCGCACCCCGAACAAGCCTACGACAGCGTCAACTACATCATGAATGACGTCGCCTTTGGCTGGCTGATCCGCGGGATCCACCATTGGGGTGCGACGCTGATGGTGGTGACGGTGTTCCTGCACATGCTGCGCACCTTCTTCTACGGCGCCTACAAGTACCCGCGCGAGATCACCTGGATCACGGGCGTGTTCTTGCTGCTGGTGACGCTGGGGATGGGGTTCACCGGCTACCTGCTGCCGTGGAACCAGCGGGCTTACTGGGCGACGACGGTGGGGACCTCGATCGCCGGCACGGTTCCGCTGGCCGGCCCGTGGATCGAGCGCATCCTGCGCGGCGGCGAGGCGCTCAGCGCGCTGACGCTGGCGCGCTTCTTCAGCGCCCACATCTGGATGCTGCCGACAGCGCTGCTGGCGCTGATCGGGATCCACCTGTACCTGGTCGTCCGCCTGGGCATCAGCCACATTCCCAAGGAAGGCGAGTAGGGCCGTGGACGAGTCGAAGCGCCAGCAGATTGACGAGCGCTACGCCGCCGAGAAGCAACACGGCGTCAAGTTCTTCCCCGACATCGTCTACAAGGACATGCTGGTGGCCTTCGGCGTGTTCCTGCTGCTGGTCAGCCTGGCGACCTTCCTGGGGGTGAAGGCCGAGCCGCCGGCCGACCCAAGCGACGCCTCGTACATCCCGCGTCCCGAGTGGTACTTCCTGTTCCTGTTCCAGATGCTCAAGTACTTCCCCGGCCAGCTGGAATGGATCGGGACGACCATCGTTCCGGCGGCCGCCGTGCTGTTGCTGCTCCTGCTGCCCTTCATGGACCGCTCCCCCTACCGCCACTGGCGCAAGCGGAAGCTCGCCCTCGGGATCATGAGCGTGGCGCTGCTGGGGATGGTGGGGCTGACGCTGATGGCGGTGGCCGAAACCCCGCCGGCGGAAGACGTCGGCGCGCTGACTTCGATCAGCGAGCAGGTCGTGGCCGGGCAGGACCTGTATGCTGTGTACTGCGTCGAATGCCATGGCGACGAAGGGCAGGGCGGGGAGATCGTCGGCGTGGAAGGGCTGGAGGGCGTGGTCGTGGCGCCGCTCAACGCCGCCGACTTCATGTACACCCGCACCGACGACACGCTCTTCAACATCATTGACTACGGGCAGCCGGCGCTTGGAATGCCGCCCTTGGGCCTGGCCTATGGCGGCGAACTCACCCGCGGCGATATGCAGGCGGTGGTGGCCTTCATGCGCTACACCTGGGACGACCGGGTCGAGCTGCCAGCGGATGCGCTCGCCGCGTTTGCGATCCCGGCGCTGGCCGAAGGCGAGATTCCGTCGTACAGCGTGCATATCGAGCCCCTGGTGCGCCGATCGTGCATCTCGTGCCACCGGCCGGGCAAGCTGAACAACAACTACCTGATGCGCGATCTCAACGAGATCCTCACCACCGGGGACCATGCGCCCAACCTGATCGCCGGCGACCTGGGCAGCAACCTGATCCGGATGCTGCACCGTGAGGAGATCGAGGCGGGCGGGCCGATGCCGCCCACCCGCGAGCTCAAGCCGGAATGGATCGCCATCTGGGAGGCCTGGGTGCTGGCGGGCATGCCGGAGTTCCCGGTGGCGGCAACGCCCGGCGCCAGCCCGGCCGCCTCGAGCCCCACCTCCGTCCCCGCTCCGGCCTCGGCCACGCCGACACCGTAGTCTCAGGCGGCCCGGGGGCGCCGACCCCTTGGCCCCTCTCAGCGATTCTCCTTAAGCCAAGTGGATGACACGGCCCGTAGGCGGTCATTTCCCCAAACGCGGACCCGGGCTTCCCCAAGCCCTGCGACCACAGCCCTGCCGCTTGGATGGTTGCCCGTGAGGAGGCGAGATGGGGGCGAGGGAGTGGTTTTGTCGGGCGCACTCATCAGGACCGAGTATATGGATTACTATAGTCTAGATTGAGTTTCCGCCCCTTCACCGCCAGACCAGGCCCACCGAAAGGAAGCAAGCGAAGTCCACCATGCAGAAGATCACGCCGTTCCTGTGGTTTGACAACAATGCCGAGGAAGCCGCCGAGCTCTACGTCTCGATCTTCAGGGACTCCAAGATCCTCAGCGTCTCGCGCTATGGAGACGCCGGTCCCGGACCGGCAGGCTCAGCCATGAGCGTCACCTTCGAGCTTGAAGGGCAGCAATTCATGGCGCTGAACGGCGGGCCGCAATACAAGTTCACCGAGGCGATTTCGCTGTTCGTCCACTGCACCACGCAGGAAGAAGTCGACGACCTGTGGGCGCGATTGAGCGCGGGGGGCGAAGAGGGGCCTTGTGGCTGGCTGAAGGACAGGTACGGCCTGTCCTGGCAGATCGTCCCGAGCGTGCTGGGTGAATTGCTGGGGGACGAGGATGCCGAGAAGGCGAAGCGCGTCATGCAGGCCATGCTTCAGATGAAGAAGCTCGACATCCGGCGCCTGAAGCAGGCCTACGAGAGCGGGTAGCCCCGGCGAGGGCCGGGCACCCCGGCCGGGGTCGGAAGCGCCATTGGAAATGGTGTATTGGCCGGCCCAGGTGAGTGCGAGGCAGGACCGAGCACGGACTCGCAGACGGGAAGGGATCCCCGCCGGCTGCGGGCCCTGTTCGGGTAGGCTCGAAAGAGGCCGCCCGGATTACCGGCGGCGATTGCCAAAGGCCCGTTTGAGTCTGACCACAAGACGCCAAAGTAGCGCGTCCGGGACATTGTTGGGAGTACATCTTGCGGTTCTGCCCGTGGCTCGGCACCGCCCCACTTGACAGACCCGCAGAAAAGTAGTATATTTGTTCTAGTCGCGGTGGGTGAACCAAACGTGATCCGGCCACCCGGGCCGGAACCTGACCCAGCCCCCCACCGGAAGGAGATCCCCATGTTTCACAAAGTGATTCTCGTCGGCAACCTTGGGCGTGACCCCGAAATGCGCTACACGCCCGGCGGCCAGGCGGTCACCAACCTGTCGGTGGCCACCAACCGCACGTACACCGATGGCAGCGGGAACCAGGTCAAGCAGACCGTGTGGTTCCGCGTGTCGGTGTGGGGCAAGCAGGCCGAGAGTTGCCACCAGTACCTGCGCAAGGGAAGGCCGGTGCTGGTGGAGGGTCGCCTCAACCCTGACGACAACGGCAACCCCCGCATCTGGAATGCCCAAGACGGCGCGCCGCGGGCCTCGTATGAGGTGACCGCCGAGACGGTGCGCTTCCTGGGTGGGCGGGAGGACGGCGGGATGGCGCCCGACGAAGGCGGCCCCGGCGTCGGCCCTGAGAGCGAAGAAGAGATCCCGTTCTAGGCAGGCTACCCCTCGGGCCCTAAGCTGCAGCCACGCGGCTTAGGGCCCATGCCATTTGCGGAGTCCAATGTGAGCAAGAATGAGATTACCCAGCCGCCCAGCCAGGTTCAGGTTCAGTTGCCCTCCAATCTGGATCCGGTGTATGCCAACTTCGCTCTGATCACCAATTCAGCCTCCGAGATCGTGATCGATTTTGCCCAACTGATGCCGCAGATGCCGCAGGCGCGCGTGCGGGCGCGCATCGTGATGACCCCGATCAACGCCAAGCTTGTGCTGCGCGCCCTGGGCGAGCGCATCGGGCGATTCGAGGCGCAGTACGGCGAGATCGTGATCCCGGAGGGCTCGGGCCTGGCCGATCAGCTCTTTCGCCCGCGCCCGGGCGAGGCCCCAGAAGGGGAGGACCGGCGTGGATCAGCTTGAGGCGATCGGCAGCCGGATTCGCGACCACCTGGAAGTTAAGAACTCCGCCCGGGACCGGGCATTGCAGCAATCGCGCACGCTGGTGCGGCACGCCTCGCTTGCCATCCGGGCCGTGCACCGCGACGAGACGGAGACCGCCGACCGCGAGCTGTCCGAGGCGCATGACCTGGCCGTCTCGCTGCGCCAGGGCCTCGCCCCCTACCCGGACCTGCTCCACGCCGGCTACACCCAGGATGCTCTGAAGGAGTTTGCCGAGGCCAGCCTGGTGCGGGCGTTGGTCGCCGGCCAGCCCATCCCAGAGCCCGAAACTCTGGATGTCGACTATGCCAGCTACCTGGGGGGGCTGGGTGAGGCGGCCGGCGAGCTGCGGCGGCGGGTGCTGGACCTGTTGCGCAATGGCCACAGCCAGGAAGCAGAACGGCTGTTGGCGGCGATGGACGACATCTACGGGCTGCTGGTGACCGTCGACTTTCCGGATGCCATCACCGGCAATCTGCGGCGCATCACCGACATGGTGCGCGGCGTGGTCGAGCGCACCCGCGGCGATCTGACAACCAGCAAGCAGCAGCACGATCTGCGGGCGGCGTTGCAGGCCGTCGAGCACAAGCTCGAGCGGCGGTGAGACCCGCCGCGGTGCGGAAGACGGCGCCGCCTGCGGTTCGCCGCGTATAATACCGGCGCATGGAAGCTCAGCCTTCCCCTCCCCGCCGGGTCACCCTGGTTGCCAATCCCAAGCTGGCCGAAGCCTTCTCCACGATGGCCGAGATGGCATCCTACCTGACCGGCCGCGGCCTGTCTGTCGTTATGGGTGTACTGGGCGACGAGCAGGTTCGACACAGTGTGGAGCGCCACCAGGCGGACGTGCTGATTGCCCTGGGCGGCGACGGCACCGTGTTGCGCGCCGGCAATCTGTGCGCCCCGCACGCCGTTCCGATCCTGGGCGTCAACCTCGGCCGCATCGGCTTCCTGACCGAGATCGATCGCGGCGAGTGGCGTCCGGCGATCGAGCCGTTGCTGACCGGCGACTTCTGGCTCGAGCCGCACATGATGCTCAACGCCACCCTGTGGCGCGGCGAGGCGCTGCTGGGCGAGTGGGACGTGCTCAATGAGTGTGTCATCGGCCGCGGGGGAATGGTACGCCTGGTGCGCCTCAAGGCCGAGATCGAGGGGCGCTACGCCACGCACTTCGCGGCCGATGCGCTGATTGTCGCCACCCCGACTGGGTCGACCGCCTACGCCCTGGCGGCTGGCGGGCCGATCCTGCCGCCCGACCTGCGCAACATCCTGGTGGTGCCGGTTGCGCCGCACCTGTCCGTCGACCGGGCGATTGTGCTGCACGAGGGATCCTGGGTGCGGGTGACGGTCTACAGCGATCATCCGGCCTCCATCAGCGCCGACGGGCAGACACCGGTGGAGGTGCTGCAGGGCGACCGGGTCGATGTGCGCGCCGGGCAGCACAATGCCACCTTTGTTCGCTTCCAGGACCCCGGCTACTTCTACCGCAACCTGACTGCACGCCTGACTCAAAACTCGACGCCGAGAGTAGATGAATGACCGACAACGCCATGGTGTGTGCGAACCACCCCGATCGACCGACGACGCTGCGCTGCAATCGCTGCGAGAAACCGATCTGTCCCAAGTGCGCCGTGCAGACCCCCGTCGGCTATCGCTGCAAGGAATGCGTCCGCGGGCAACAATCGGTTTTCGAGACCGCCACGAAGCTGGACTATGTCCTGGCGTTCACCATTGCCGCCATCGGCACCGCCATGGCCACAGGCGTCCTCAACTTCATCGGCTTCTGGGGGATCTTTGTGGCGCCGATCGTCGGTGGTGCGCTGGCCGAAGCGGTACGCTACGCCGTGCGCCGGCGGCGCGGGTTCAAGCTCCCCCTGGCGGCCGCGATTGGGGCCATTGTCGGTGTGCTGCTGAACCTGATCGTGCCGGTGTTCAACGCCATCCTGATCTTCACCAGCGACGTTGGGATCAATTTGCTGGCCGCGGTCGGGCTGCAGCTGGTCTGGCCGCTGGTCTACGGCGGCCTGATCGCCAGCACGCTGTACTATCGCCTGCGCGGCATCCGCATGTAAGCCGGCCATGCTTCGCCACCTCCGCATTCGCGATTTCGCCATTATCGACGAGCTGGAGTTGGAGCTGGCGGGCGAGTTCGTCGTGCTGACGGGCGAAACCGGCGCGGGCAAGTCGATCCTGGTCGACGCGGTGGAACTGATCCTGGGCGGCCGGGCTGAGACGACCTTCGTCCGCGCCCAGGCCCAGGCGGCGTTGATCGAGGCGGACTTCTCGGTCTCTCCCGAGACTTACGCCGTCCTACAGCCGCTCCTGGAAGCGGAGGGCCTGGCTGACGAGGCGGGCCAGCTGACGCTCGGCCGCGAGATCCGGCGCGAAGGACGCAACATCTGCCGGGTCAATGGCCGCTCGGTCAGCCTCAATCTGCTGCGCGAGATCGGGGAGCGGCTGGTGGATGTGCATGGCCAGTCCGAGCACCTTAGCCTGCTGCGCGTCGGCGAGCATCTCGACCTGCTGGATCGCTTTGGCCACCTCGACGGCGTGCGCGCCGAGTATGAGGCGGGCTATGCACTGCTCAGCCAGGTGCGCAAGCAGCTGGGCGCGCTGCGCCAGACCGAGCGGGACGCCGCCCGGCGCAGCGAGTTCCTGGCATTCCAGATCCAAGAAATCGAGTCGGCGAAGATCAGGCCGGGCGAAGAGACCGCCCTGGCCGAGGAACGCACCCGCCTGGCCAACGCCGAGCAGCTGGCATCGCTGGCGGCCGAGGCGGCCAGCAGCCTGGACGAGGCCATCGATGAGCGGCCGACGGCTGTCGACCGGCTGGGCGAAGCGGTGGCTGGCCTGCAGTCGCTGGCACGGGTGGATCCCAGCCTGGCCCAGCTTCCGCTGGAGGTGCAGGCGCTGCTCGAGCAGACGGCGGACTTGGCGAAGCGGCTGCGCCAGTACCGCGAGACGATTGAGTTCAACCCACACCGGCTGGATGAAGTCGAGGAACGCCTCGGGCTGCTCAAGGGCTTGATGCGCAAGTATGGCGACAACCTGCCTGCAGTGCTGGCGCACGCCGAGGCAGCGCGCCACGAACTGGAGACAATCACCCACGCCGAGGAACGCCTCGCCGAGCTCTCCGCTCAGGAGGATCAATTGCTGCATGCTCTTGGCGCAGCAGCGCAAGCGCTCAGCCAGGCGCGCGCCTCCGCCGGGGAGCGGCTCGCAAGCGGCATCGAGGGCGAGCTCGAAGACCTGCGCATGCCCGGCGCACGCTTTGGCGTCGAGCTCCAGCAGCAGGCTGACCCGCAGGGCGTCTTCATCGACGGGCAGCGGGTGGCCATCCACGCCCACGGGGCTGACCGGGGCGAGTTCCTGGTGGCGCCCAACCCGGGCGAAGGGCTCAAGCCGCTGGTCAAGATCGCCTCGGGCGGGGAGACCTCGCGGCTGATGTTGGGCCTGAAAAGCGTGTTGGCCCGGGCCGATCGCACCCCTACCCTGATCTTCGACGAAATCGACCAGGGAATCGGCGGCCGGGTGGGAGGCATCGTCGGATTCAAGCTGTGGCGCCTGGCGCGCCAGCATCAGGTGCTGTGTGTCACCCACCTGCCGCAACTGGCAGCCTACGCCGACCAGCACTTCCGCGTCGAGAAGGTACAACGCGCCGGGCGCACCTTCACCACGATTGGGCCGCTCAGCCAGGCCGAGCGCCTGGCAGAACTGGCCCTGATGCTTGGGGGCGCCGGGGAAGCCAACGCCCGGTCCGCCGCCGAGTTGGTGGCCCAGGCCGAAGCAGACAAGGCCACCCCGCCAGCGCCCTAGCTACTTCCCCGGCGAGGTTTTAGGCCAGACTAATTTCTGGTAGAATGATGCCGAGTGGCGACCGTTTCGGGGGTAAGGCGGGGCACGCCGCGGCATCACTTCATCCAGGAGATACTACGTTGGTTGACTGGTTTCTGGGACTGAATCCCATTCAGCAGGCCTTCTTGGCCACCTGCTTTACGTGGTTCATTACCGCCTTCGGAGCAGCGCTGGTCTTCCTGTTCCGCGAGATCAAGCCCAAGGTGCTGGACGGGATGCTTGGCTTCTCAGCGGGGGTGATGATCGCCGCCAGCGTATGGTCCCTTCTGCTTCCGGCGATCGCCCTCTCCGAGGGCGGCCCCCTCCCGGTGTGGCTGCCGGCGGTCGTGGGTTTCATGCTCGGGGGCGGATTCTTGCGGTTGCTCGACATGTTACTCCCTCACCTGCATCTCGGCTTCGCCGATGAGGAAGCGGAGGGGCTGCCGACGCGCTGGCGGCGCAGCGTCCTGTTGGTGCTGGCGATCACGATGCACAATATCCCCGAGGGACTGGCGGTCGGCGTTGCCTTCGGCGCGGCGGCCGCCGGGCTTCCGGCGGCCACGGTTGCGGGCGCGGTGGCGCTGGCGATCGGGATAGGCCTGCAGAACTTCCCGGAGGGCACGGCCGTCTCGGTCCCGCTTCGGCGCGAGGGACTGACCCGGCGCCGGTCCTTCTTCTATGGACAGGCCTCCGGGATGGTCGAGCCGGTGGCCGGGGTGCTCGGCGCAGCTGCGGTGCTGCTCGTGGCGCCCATCCTGCCCTACGCGCTGGCGTTCGCTGCCGGAGCGATGATCTTCGTCGTCGCCGAGGAGCTGATCCCCGAGGCACAGCGCGCCGGGTTCACCGACGTCGCCACCTTCGGCACGATGCTCGGTTTCGCCGTGATGATGACGCTGGACGTGGCGCTGGGGTAGCACCGAGGCCGGCGCGCACGATTCCTCCGGCCGCCAGCCCGCGTCTTACAGCAAGGCCAGCGCCTTGCCGCGGTCGCACAGCCATGTGCGGCCGTCCTTGCCTGCCGCCATTCCCCCTATCTGTCTCCGGCCGGCCGCCCCGGACGCGCACACGGGCCGACGTCCAACGTCTTGCAGGACCGGGTGAAAGGAGCGGGGCAAGCCCGCCGTCTGTGCCCTGCGGGCACGCGCCTGTTCGGATTGGAAGGCATCGCCTGAAGGGGCGGGACAGCATCTGCCCCGGCCTTCGGCGAGAAGGAGGGTGCATGCGCGGCGAAACGGGGCTGGCGGAGTGCGATTCCCCGCTCGACAGACACGCGTTGGACTGTAAAATCAAGGCTGAGGTGCAGCATGCTGAGAGAGTTCCGCCAGTTCATCCTGCGGGGGAACGTGCTCGACCTGGCCGTCGCCGTGGTGATCGGGGTCGCCTTCAGCGCCATCGTCAATTCGCTGATCAACGACATCGTCATGCCGCTGATTGGACTGGCCCTGGGCGGCATCGATTTCACTCACCTGAGCGTGACAGTGGGCGACGCCGTGATCGCCTACGGGAATTTCCTGCAGGCGACCGTCAACTTCCTGGTGATCGGAGTGGTCCTCTTCCTGGTGGTGCGTGCGGTCAACCGGCTGCGCACTCCGCAGGAGGCGGCGCCACCGGAGCCGCCCGCCCAGGAGAGGCTGTTGACCGAGATCCGGGATCTGCTGCGCGACAAGCGCGCCACGTAGCTGCCGCGTCCAACCACATCCACCAGGCAGGCTGAGTCAGGCTCCAACCGCCGCGCTAGCCGCGAGGAGGCAGGATGAGCTTCAATGTATACCGGCATGTTGCCGGTGGACGCGACGATCTGGTGGGACGGGTTGAGCCGGACGGGAAGACCTACCGCGCAACCCCCGGGCGTGACGACTACCTGGGCCGGGTCGATCAGGAGCATGGCCGGATCTACCTGGCGAATCTTGGGCCGGACGACTATGTCGCCCGGGTGCACCCCGAAGACGGCAAGGTCTACCAGCACCGCGCCGCGGCCCGCGATCGCTACTGCGGACGAGTGGACCTGCGCCGCGGGCTATATGCTCAGCGACGCTGGCGCTCGGACGTGTACCTTGGACGGGTGGATGAGGCCGCCTCGCTGACGCTGGCCGGTGCTGCGCTGTACTTGCTCTTCCTTCATCCAGGCGCCGGCCGGGAATCGGCGCAAGCCTGACCCGCGCCCTGCGCCTGACAGGCGGGCTTGGCGGCTGCGGCTCAGCGCGCCGCTGGCGTCTGTCCTTTGCCGGATGGCCCCGGAAAAGCCGCAGGCCCCGGAAGCGGGGCCTGCCCTCAGCTTGCGATCTGAAAAGTGCGCCTGCGCTCAGACCGAGGCGTGCTGCTCGAGGCGCACCGGCGCGCCCTTGTCCCGCCGGCGGAAAGTGACTGCCTTGGCTGCCTCGTCGTAGTCGACGATCACCGTATCGCCTTCGTCGAACTCGCCCTCGAGGATCTTGGTCGACAACGGACTCTCGACGTACTTCTGCAACGCCCGGCGCAGCGGGCGTGCCCCGAAGGCCGGATCGTACCCCTCGCGCGCCAGCCACTTGCGGGCGGCCTCGGTCAATTCGACGCCCAGCTGGTGCTCGGCCAGGCGTTCGCGCACTTCCTTCATTTGCAGGTCGACGATCAGTTCGACCTGGTCCTGCTTGAGCGGAGAGAAGATGATGATCTCGTCGATGCGGTTTAGGAACTCGGGTCGGAAGGTCTCTTTGAGGGAGCGCTCGATCTTTTCTTCGGCCTCCTCGCTCGGCCCGTCCTCACCGCGGCGCAGGAAGCCCAGGCTGCCGGAGCGGGTGACGAACTCGGTGCCCAGGTTGGAGGTCATGATCAGGACCGTGTTGCGGAAGTCGACCACCCGTCCCTGACCGTCGGTCAGCCGGCCGTCGTCCAGGATCTGCAGCAGCGCGTTCCACACCTCGGGGTGCGCCTTTTCGATCTCATCGAACAGGACGACGCGGTACGGCCGACGGCGCACAGCCTCGGTGAGCTGGCCGCCCTCCTCGTAGCCCACATAACCGGGTGGCGCGCCGAACAGGCGCGAGACAGTATGCTGCTCGCGGTACTCGCTCATGTCGACGCGCACCAGCGCCTCTTCGTCATCGAACATGAACTCCGCCAGCGCCTTCGCCATCTCGGTCTTGCCAACGCCCGATGAGCCCAGGAAGATGAACGAGCCGATCGGCCGCTTGGGATCCTTCAGCCCGGCCCGGGCGCGACGGATGGCGTCGGCCAGGGCATGGATGGCTTCATCCTGCCCGACGATCCGTTCGTGGACGCGTTCCTCCATCTGCAGCAGCTTCTTCGCCTCGGTCTCCATCATCTGGCTGACCGGGATGCCGGTCCACTGTGCCACGACCTCGGCGATGTCATTCTCGTCGACGACCTCGTCCAGCTGATGCTCCGACTCCCAGGAGTCGCGCTTCTCGCGGAACTCCGTTTCGATGCGCAGGCGGTGAGCTTTCTTCTCGGCGGCGCGCTCGTAATCGCGTTCGACGCCCGCCTGCTCTTCCTCCGCCATCAGCCGGTCAATCTCACTCTTGAGAGCCTTGAGCTCGGGCGGCAGGGAGTACAGGGCGATGCGCAGCTTGGCGGCGGCTTCGTCGATCAGGTCGATGGCCTTATCGGGCAGCGAGCGGTCGGTGACGTAGCGTTCGGAGAGCTTGGCGGCGGCGACCAGCGCCTGGTCGGAGAAGTGCACCTTGTGGTGCGCCTCGTAACGGTCGCGCAGGCCGCGCAGCATCTTGATCGTTTGATCGACGCTGGGTTCGTCGACGAAGACCGGGGCGAAGCGCCGCTCGAGGGCGGCGTCCTTCTCGATGTGCTTGTGGTACTCGTCGAGCGTGGTGGCGCCGATGCACTGCAATTCGCCGCGCGCCAGCGCCGGCTTGAGCATGTTCGAGGCGTCCATCGCCCCTTGGGCGGCGCCGGCGCCGACGACGGTGTGCAGTTCGTCGATCATCAGGATGATCTCGCCCTCGGACCGCTGGATCTCCTCGATGGAGGCCTTGAGCCGCTCCTCAAACTCGCCGCGGAAGCGAGAGCCGGCGATCATGGCGCCCAAATCGAGCGCCACTACCCGCTTGCCGGCCAGGATCTCCGGCACGTCGTTGGTGGCGATCTTCTGGGCCAGTCCCTCGACGATGGCCGTCTTGCCGACGCCCGCCTCGCCAATCAGCACCGGATTGTTCTTGGTGCGGCGCGACAGGATCTGGATCACGCGCAGGATCTCCTTGTCGCGACCGATCACTGGGTCGAGCTTGCCCTCTTTGGCCAGCGTGGTCAGGTCGCGGGAGTACTTCTCCAGCGTGCGGTAGCGCGACTCGGCCTTGCGATCGGTTACCCGCTGGCCGCCGCGGATCTCCTTGACAGCGTCGTACACGCGCTCCTTGGTAATCCCCTCCTCGGCCAGCAGGCGGGCAATGGCGGTGTTGCGCTCGGAGAGCACTGCCAGGAAGAGGTGCTCGGTGGAGATGTACTCGTCGTTAAGGCGGTTGGCCTCTTCGTTGGCCATGTCGACCACGCGTTTGACGCGGGGGGTGATGAAGATCTGGCCGGCGCCGCCGCCGTAGATGTTGGCCTTGGGGCTGGCCCGCAGCATCTGGTCGATGCGGTCGCTCAGCCCGTCCAGGTCGATGTTCATCTTCTCCAGGATCTGCGGGATCACGCCCTGCGGCTGCTCGATCAGCCCCAGCAGGATGTGCTCGGTATCGATCTGGTTGTGCCCATACCGTTGAATGATCTCCGCCGCCCGCTGGGCGGCATCCTGGGCGCGCTCGGTGAAGCGGTCAAAACGCATCATGGAAGCCATCCTCGTGCCCCAAGGGGCAATTCGACCGGATTATAGCATCCGGCCCGCCAGAAGCCCGGTTTGCTAACATAAGAGTTGCATATGCGCTTCGGGCGGGCTTGGCGGCTGCGGACTAAGCGCAGACAGCGCCGTCGAGGCAAGTTGCATGCCCGGAACGACACGCTCGGCAACCTGGCCGTGATGCCGGGATTGGCCGGGCGCCGCCAGGGCGGCGGGTGTGGTACCGAAGTTGCATATCCCTCGGCCAGCCAACCCCTCGAACATAGGGGGACGAGTCGGAGATTCCGCGGCAGGCAGTGCGGCGATGGGAACGCAACCGGAAAAGGGTCTTCCGAGCATCCTGTTCTTGGGCGATCGCGCCTTGGGGAAGCAGTTGGCAGCGGCTCTCCCTCAGGCGCATGTGCGCACGGCAGACTCGCGCCTGGCGGCCGAGAGCACCCTGGCTGACGGCGCGCCGGATCTGGTCGTGGTGGATACCCGCCAGGCATGGGCCTGTGACGTATCCGAAGGTGCTCTGCCTGACGTAAGCGCGCCTATGGGCCCACTGCGGATCGCCTGGTCGCCCGCCAAACCGGCCGCGCAAGAGGACACCCAGACAGCAGGCTTGCTGGCAGCACTGGTTGACGACATTGGCCGGGTCCTGGCCGCCCATGACCCGCCCCTCGACGCCCAAGGCGCCTATGCCAGCCTGTTCAGCGGCATGCCAATCGGCCTGTACCGCTCGACACCCGACGGACTCATCCTGGACGCCAACCTGGCGTTGGTCCAGATGCTGGGCTTCCCCGACCGGGAGGCGCTGCTGCAGGCCAACGCCGCCGACCTCCACATGCGACGCGAAGAACGCCAGCGGGTAGAGGCCGAACTCAGTCAGCACGGCATTGTGCGCTCGACGGAAGTCTGTCTGCGCCGTAAGGATGGAAGTCCGCTGTGGGTGGAGGAACACGCCCGCAGCGTGACCGGCCCGAATGGCCAGGTGCGCTACTACGAAGGCGCGTGGATCGATATCACGGAGCGCAAGCGGACCGAACAGGCCGTGCACCACCGCGAAGCGATTCTGAAGGCGGTCACTTTTGCCGGGGAGCAGTTCCTGCAGACCACGCCGTGGACGGCATGCATTGACGGTGTCCTGGCCAGGTTCGGCCAGGCAGCGGATGCCAGCCGGGCCTATCTGTTCGCCTTCCACGCGGATGACGCTGGCCGCCCGGTTGCCAGCCAGCGATTCGAGTGGGTGGCGGCGGGGATCGAGCCGCAGATCGACAACCCCAGACTCCAGAATCTCCCCCGGTCCGAGGGCGGCTTCCTACGGTGGGCGGAGCTATTGGAAGGGCGCACGGCGTTTGCCGGCCGGATCGAGGACTTCAGCCCGCAAGAACAGGCATTGCTGCAGGGGGAGGCGATCCGCTCGCTGCTGCTGGTGCCCATCTTTGTTGAAGGTGCCTGCTGGGGCTTCATCGGCTTTGACGACTGCGTCGAGGGTCGGCTGTGGTCGGAGGGAGAGATCGATGCGTTGAAGGCGGCGGCCAGTGGACTGGGCGCAGCCATCCTGCGCCAGCGGGTCGACGCCTCGCTGCACCGGCTGCGGGCCTTCAACGAAGAACTGCTGCTCAACATGGCCGAGGGCATTGTCGTCGATGATGCCGAGGGCCGCGTCATCTATGCCAACCCCGCCGCCATACGCATGCTGGGCTATGCCCAGGAGGAGTTGCTGGGCCTGCACTGGTCGGACTACATCCCGGCCGACCAGCACGACAAGGTTCGTGCGGCGATCACTCGGAGAGGCAGGGGCGAGTCCGACACATACGAGATCGATATCATGCGCAAGGGGGGGGTGCGCTTCCCCGTGCTGGTGGGCGGAGGTCCGCGCTTCGACGGAAACGCCTTCGCCGGCACGATGGCAGTCTTCTCCGATATCGGCGATCGAAAGCTGGCCGAAGAGACACTCGCCCAGCGGGCTCGTGAGCTGACGGCGCTCTACGAGATCTCCCTGGAGATCGCGGGCCAGCGTGAGGTGTCCGATCTGCTTCAGTTGATTGTCGCCCGGGCCACAGATCTGATGGGCGCGCCGTTTGGCGGGCTGTACCTGATGCGACCCGATGGCCAGTCGCTGGAAATGGTCGTGGCGCTCGGGCTGGAGGGCATCCGCGGCAAGGTGCTCCAGTTGGGGGAGGGCCTTTCCGGCCGGGTGGCCGTCTCGGGCGAGCCGATGATGGTCGCCGACTATGCGCGCTGGGAGGGCCGGGCCTCGATCTACGACGACCTGCCCGTGCAGCGGGTCCTGGCTGTGCCGATGAAGCATGGCGGGCGCGTTATCGGCGTGATCAACGTTACCGACCGGGTATCGACGGAGCTGTTCACGGACGACCAGGTGCGGCTGGTGAGCCTGTTCGCCGACCAGGCGGCGATTGCCGTGGTAAATGCACGCTTGCTGGAAAGCGAGCAGAGGCGCAGCGCCGAGCTGGCGAGATCGAAGGGACTGATGGCTGCCCTGAGCCAGGTGGCGGCTCAGATCGAGCGCACCTATGACCCGGAGCAGGTGCTGCTGACCTTGGCGCGCGAGGTGCGAAGTGTTGGGCTGAACTACTGGCTGGGGTTCACCGACGCCGAGAGCGATGGGATCATCGTGCGCTATAGCTCCCTGGAGTCCGCGCTGCTGCGCCGGCTGCAGAAGATCGTCGGCACGCCCGCCAGCGGCCTGGTCGTGCGCCGGCGGCGAGCGGCGTTCTTCGACCAGGTCGTGCTGAACCGCCAGCCAGTCATGCTGACGGCCCGGGAAATGCTGCGCGGCATGGCGCCACAGCTGCCCAGGCTGGCACAAGACCACGTGCTGGAGCTGTGCGAGGCCGCACGCGACACCAAGGTGGTCTGTCTCCCGCTGGTAGTCGGGGACCAGGCGCTCGGCGTGCTCTCGATGTGGGGGCAGAGCATCGGCGACGAGGACCTGACTCCCTACAGCGTGTTTGCCAGCCAGCTGGCGAGCGCGGTCGAGAAGGCCAGCCTGCTCGATGAGACCCGTCGCCGCGCTTCGTATCTGGAGGCGATCACCCGGGCGGCCTCGGCACTGCGCGTCGCCAGTAGTCGGGACCAGATGCAGGCGATCGTGATCGATCAATTGCTCAGCCTGTTGCAGGCCGACGGGGTGTGTGTGGCGATGCTCGATCCCAAGCACGAATACCTGGTCTACGAGGCGGCCTGTGGACGCTGGTCTGGCCTGGCGGGCAAACGGCACCGAGCAGACCAGGGAACCGCCGGAAGGGTGATCGGGAGCGGGGACTCCATTGTGCGCGAGGAGGGCCAGCCGGTTGCGGCCGATGATCCGGCCCCGCTACGCAAAGCACACTCGCTGGCCTGTGTTCCCCTGGGCGTGGAGACCCTTCGGATGGGGTGCCTGGTGGTGGGCCGTGAGCGGCCAATCCAGCCCGAGGACCTGCGCCTGCTGACGGCGGTCGCCGAGATGGCCGCGAATGCCATCCACCGGGCGGGCCTGATGGAGACGTTGGAGGCGCACGTTGCCGACCGTACGCGCGAACTCAAGGCGGCTAATGCCCGCCTGCGTGAACTGGATTCCCTCAAGAGCGAGTTCGTCACCAATGTCTCGCACGAACTGCGCACGCCTATCACCAACATCCTGCTCTACCTGGATCTGGTCGACCAGCCGCTCGAGAACCAACGTCGTTCGGAGTACATCTCGATCCTGAAGAAGGAATCCGAACGGCTGGGACGGCTGATCGAGGACCTGCTGACGCTCTCGCGCATTGAGCGCGGGGTGCTGCCGCTGGACTTCCAACCGCATGCGCTGGATCCCCTGATCGCTGAAGTGATTGCGGCCCATGAGGCGCGTGCCCAGGCCAAGGGAGTCCAGCTAACACACGAACTCAACCCGACGCTGCCGGTGGTGCTGGTCAGCCGCGAGCAGATCCAGCAGGTGTTCACCAACCTGCTGGGCAACGCCATCGCCTATACCCCGTCCGGCGGACAGGTCGCCATGTGCAGCGAGATCTGGCTCGAAGATGGGCGGGCACAGGTTGTGGTGCGGGTGCACAATGACGGGCCGCCGATCCCGGCCGAGGACCTGCAGCGCATATTCGAACGCTTCTTCCGTGGGCGGACGGCACAGCAGACAGGCGAGCCGGGGACCGGCCTGGGGCTGCCGATCTCGCGCGAGATCGTCGAGCGTCACGGGGGGCGGATCGAGGTCGCCAGCAACGAAGCCGCGGGCACGGTCTTCAGCGTGTGGCTGCCAACGGACGGACACGCCGAGTAAGTCCCCGTTGGGCGACGCCCCCAGGGATGCCGACCGGGCCAGGGGCGCCGGGGCAGCCAGAGCGGGCCCCCTGCCATCCCAAATCCCAGTTGCCTCCTGCGGCGGGACATGTCCGCCGGGTACTCCAGGACTACATCCGCAGCAGCCTTGCCGTAGGCGCTGGGCATCCCTATAATGGATCGATTGCGGGGGAATCCTCTCGGTTTGCCCACGAACTGGCGGGCGTCAGGCCTGCCTGGATCCGATCTAAGGACAAGTCTCGATGAATCGCAGCAGGCTCACACGCAGGCGGGGCTCCACTGTGCGCTTGGCGTCCTGGCTGGCGCTTTGTCTGCTGGCGGCGCCGCTGCCTGCCCTGGCTGCGGGCGACCATCCAGCGCCGCCGGTCGCGGCGCCGGTGGAAGGACCGGCCGGGCGACGCAACGCTGCTCCGCCGGCGGATTCGCCCCCCACAGTGACGCTCGGTGTCCCGGGCGAGGCTCCACTGGGTTCGGATGTCAGCTTCACCGTCACCTTCGACAACAACGACCCATCCGATGTCGGCTTTGGCCCGGTGCTGGACATCGTCCTGGACACGACCGGTGCCGATGGCGATGACGGGCTGGGGACGACCTCCATCTCTGCCACCTACGCCGGCATCCCGTTCACAACCGGCGGGGCCAACCCGACGATGTGGGTGCTCACCTTCGATGCTGCTGGCGAGGCGACCCATCCCCTGTTCCGCGACGCAACGGGAGCTCACATCACGGTCAGCGGGACTCCGGGCGATACGCTGGTCGTGTTGCGCCTGCCGTTCGGCAGCTTCGCCCCCGACCAGCCCCCGGCGACGGTGAGCATGACCGTCAACATGAGCGACTTCGCCGATGTTGGCGTGCCGCTCGAGGTCCAGGCGCGCGGCGGCTACCAGTTCGGCTTCACCCCGCTGGATGACTGGTGCTGCGGCGACGCCGCCTGGCCGGATGCTGTCAGCGGCTGGACCAGTGACCCGGTGACGCCGACGCTGCTTTCCCTGTCGAAGGCGTACTCCGGGCCCGAGGACGAGACGGCCACCGGTCCGAACTTCCCGCGCGAGTACACCGTCAACATCGGGATCGCACCGGGACAGAGCGTGACCAGCCTGCAGGTGACGGACTTTGTGCCGGACAATATGCAGTACGACGGACTGGTTGGTTCGGCGCCGGCCGGAGCGGCCTGCACCCCGCCCGCAGCGGGGCCGGGCGGCACGCTCACCTGCACCTGGCCGGCGCCGGTCTCCAACAGCGCCAGCCTGACCTTTGCCTTCTACATCCCGCTCGATGACGCCGGCGGCAGTCGCGTGCTCGATCCGGTCAGCGGGGATGACGAACAGTCGTGCAACCAGAGTGAAGCCGCCGCCAACTGGATGCCGCTCGACCCGCGCGACCAGGCCGGCGGCCCGTTCGCCGTCGCCGCCGACCCGGACGGCTGCGAGCACACGCTGACCAATAAGTCGATCGCCATCCAGAAGGGCATGACCAATCTCTCCGGCGCCCCGACCGGTCCGGGCGACACGCTGGAATACACCTTCGCCTTCCAGATCTCGGATTTCTTCGCCTTCGACGGCGTCGAGATCCGCGACGTGATCTCGGACGGGCAGCAGGTGGACGCCAGTTTCACCCCGACGCTGCAGGTGACGGGCAACGGCTTCGACCTGCCGGCGCTCGCCATGACCGCCACCAACTTCGACGTGGTGTGCAACTACAGTGGGGGCCCCGGGCCGGAGTGCACGGCCAATGACCCGGCCGCCAACGATGGGACCACCGAAATGGTCCTGCGCCTGTCCGACGAACTGGTCAGCCGCGGCCGGCCGCTGCCAGGCCGCTGGATCGGCGGCTGCGTCAATCCTGGGGGAGGCACCGTCGACCCAGATTGCGGCCTGTACAACGATGGGCCGACGACCGGCGTGGTGCGCTTCCGCACCGTGATCCAGGACGACTTCACCGACAGCTATCTCCCGCCGAACTCCGGGGATTCGAGCGTCGATCAAGGCGACGTGCTGAGCGACAGCGTGACGATCGATGGCTACGTGTTGAACACCGACACGCTGGACCGCACCGGCAGCCGCGAGGCCGATACCTCCGGCGCCGGGCTGCAGATCAGCTACGGCACCCTGACCAAGACGATCTACGCCTTGAACGGCGATCCCCCCGCCAGCCGGGTCGAGGTCAAGCCGGGCGATGAGCTGACCTACCGCCTGCGCTATCGGCTTCCGACGAGCAATTTCGAGAACCTGGAGCTGGTGGACTACCTGCCGCTGCCGATCTTCCTGGTCGGCGACCCCGATGCCAACGGGTCGGCCGGGCCGCTCTGGACCTTCGACAACGTGAGGAGCCTCGATGAGGGCGATTCACCCGACCCCGGCGAGGTCAAGCTCGGCCCGGACGACACCTTCTACGAATACAGCTGCACCAGCGCCGGCCCGCCGGCCACCGGCACCCCGCCCGGCTGCCTGCCGCCGGCGCTCAGCCACGACACCACCAGCAACTGGCTGCGAATGTACTTCGGGGACTTCAACGACACCCGAAACCAGGAGACCTGGGTCGACCTGCTGTTCACGGTGACGGTGTCGGACGATCCCTTCGCCGACCAGCTGTTCCTGACCAACCAGGTGCAGTCGACCGAGGGCAGCACCAACGCCGGCACGATCACCAGCGAGGAGATCGTGCAGATCGTGCTCACCCAGCCGGTGTTGCGCACGACCAAAGGCATCATCTGGACCAGCAATCCCAACGATGTCTTCGACCCGGACCCGCCCGGACCGTTCGCCTTCCTTCCGCCGGCCAGCGCCCCGCGCTGGGCCGGGTTGATCAACTCGACCAACCTGGCGGCCACGCCGATCGACAGCAACGTGCGCGGCGTCGATGCCGGGGACACGCTGTCCTTCGCCATTGTCGTCGAGAACACTGGCACGAGCCTCAAGGGCGCCTTCGACATTGTGCTGCGCGATGACCTGCCGGCACAGTACCAGATCCCGGCCGGGGGCCCCAACCTGCAGGTCTATTATGGCAACGGCACCGGCCCGATCGACACTGAGTATCCGGCCGGCGCCGGGGCATGCACCGGCGCCTGGCCGGGCGACCCGTGCGGTCCGGATGGGACCGCCGATACACCGGATGACCTCTTCGGCGCCGGCATCCAGTTGGTCGATCCGGTGGGCGCCGGCGTGTGCAGCGCCCACGACCCCAACCTGGGCAACAACATCATCCTGGTCACCTTCGATCTGGAGTTGCGCGACGATGTCACGCCGGGAGACGTGATCAACACCTCCGAGCTCGTCGGCTTCGCCGGGAGTGAGGGCGGCCCGAACCATCTGCCGGAACCGCTACCCGACACCGCCCAGGCGACGATCGCCGGGACCGCCGTCAAGGACCTGGTTGGCACCGAGATCGACAACGCCGTCAACAGCAGCACCCAGGCGGTTATCGGCGAGCTGGTGACCTACCGGTTGACGCTCACCGTCCCCGAGGGTGAGACGCCGAGCGCCCAGGTGGTCGACACGCTCGACGCCGGGCTGGCCTTTGTCCAGGTGGACAGCGTGACCGCCTCGGCGGGGCTGACGATCGAAAACCCCATCGGCACCGGAACGGCGCCGGCCAACGTCAGCATTGGGGCCGGCGGGACTCCCATCACCTTCAATCTGGGGGATGTGACGAACGCCAATCGCGACAATGGTGTGGCCGAGACGGTGGAGATCGTGTACAGCGCCGTCGTCCTGAATGTAGCCGGCAACCAGAGCGGCACGCTGCTCAACAACCGCGCCGTGTTCTCCTGGGAGGGCGGATCGGCGCCGGCAGCCTCGGCGCCGGACGTGACCGTGATCGAGCCCCTGGTGGCCGTGGACAAGACGGCCTTGGTCAACGGCCTGGGCACCAACGGCGACGCCGGGGATCCGGTGGAATACACCATCACCGTGCAACAAGCCGCCGGAAGTCAGACCGACGCCTTCGATGTTGTGCTCTTCGACGAGCTCCCGCGGGCGACGGGCGGCCAGTCACTGATCGGCGGTGTAAGCGTGATCAGTGTGGTCGACAGCGCCGGCAGCCTCGGGCCGGCCGACTTCACCCTGGCCGGGGATGATGCCAACGGCTACGTGCTCTCCAGCAACACGCCCTTTGACCTGCCGGCCGGGCGCGTGGTCACCGTGACGATCAGCGGCGCGCTGTCCGTGTACATTGAGCCGGGATCCTTCACCAACACAGCGGTTGGCACCTGGACCAGCCTGGCCGGTGCGCCGGGTGTGCGCTCGGGCTACAACGCAGCCTCGACCGAGCGCACGGGAACCTACCCGGTCATCCAGCCGAATGATTACACCGACACGGGCACGGCGACGATCAACGTCAACACTTCACCGTCGAAGCTGACCATCTCCACCTCTGAGCCCCACACCGGCCAGGTTGGCGGGAGAGAGCGGCTGGCGATCGGCGAGATCGTGCGCTACCGGCTGCAGGCCGTGCTCCCGGAGGGCACCTCGACCAACCTGCAGCTGATCGACCTGCTGCCGCAGGGCCTGGTGCTCCTCGACACCGATCAAGTGCGTCTCTCGTTCACCGCCGACAACGACATCACGGAGCCGGGCGACCTTGCCGGGGCCGACAACGACGCCGTGCCTCCGACCTTTGTGCTGCCGGTGGGCAGGATTGCTGTGGTCCCCATTGGGGCGCGCCAGCAGCTCACCTTCAGCCTGGGAACCCTGGTCAACAACGACAATGACCTCGACGCCGAGCTGATCACGCTCGAGTTCAACGCACTGGTCGACAACAGCCTCGCCGGCAGCAACGACGCTGGCGACAACCGCGACAACACCTTCACCGTCTGGGCCAGCGGGGTCCAGGTGGCCGCCTCGAACACGGTGCTGGCGGGGATTGTTGAGCCGTCGATCACCAACCTGCTGAAGGTGGTCGCCGGGAGCGCTCCGCAAGATGCCGGCGACACGGCCGCCTTCCGCATCACCTATTCCAATCCGGCCGGGTTGCCGCGCACGACCGCCTTCGATGCCCGCCTGACCGACACCCTCGACGCGAACCTGGTGCTGGATGTGGGGAGCATCACGGTCGCCCTGGCCGGTGGTGCAGCCGGCGTGACAGATGCCTCGGCCGGGAACATGGTTGACGTGACGATCGGCTCGATCCCGGCCGGCGGCAGCGTGCAGATCGACTTCACCGCCGCGGTGATCGACAACGTACTGGTCGGCGTGGTCATTCCCAACAATGCGGCTCTGCTTTACACCAGCCTGCCGGGTCCGAACGGCTCG
>Ga0105093_10000136_pt1 | contig 27128 bp, 24 predicted proteins | sample PPLLak3March2015_2_FD_79111 | JGI IMG/M metagenome (GOLD analysis project Ga0105093, IMG submission 79111) | Freshwater sediment microbial communities from Prairie Pothole Lake near Jamestown, North Dakota, USA - PPLs Lake P8 Core (3) Depth... | ecosystem: Environmental > Aquatic > Freshwater >... | reverse complement strand
TCCTGTTGGGCGATGGAAAGGAGAAGCCCGAGCTGATGGCGCGTGCCGCCGCCGAGGGCCTGGGCAATGTGCACTTCGTCGCGCCGCTGCCCAAGCGCGAGATGGCGGAGGCGTTGGCGGCGGCGGATGCCTGCCTGGCGATCCTCAAGCCGCTGGCGGCGTATCGGACGACCTACCCGAACAAGGTCTTCGACTACATGGCAGCCGGCAGGCCGACCATCCTGGCGATCGATGGCGTGATCCGCCAGGTGGTGGAAGAAGCAGGCGCCGGGGTGTTTGTGCCGCCTGGCGATGGAGGCGCACTGGCTGAGGCGATCCTGCGCCTGGCGAAAGAGGGTGAGGCGTGCCGGCGCATGGGCCTGGCGGCGCGGCGCGCGGTCGAGAAGGCGTTTGACCGGCGCCAGCTGGCAGCCCAGCTGCTGCAGGCGATGGAAGACGCGCAGGCAATCCGACCCGGGGGGAGTCCGCAGTGAGTGCCTCGCTGTTCCCGGCTGGTGTGCCTGTGCGCAAACGCCTGTTCGATTTGGCCGCCGTTTCCCTCGGCCTGATTGTGCTTTGGCCGCTGCTCGGTGTGCTGGCGTTGTGTGTGTGGATTGGCTTCGGCCGGCCGATCCTCTTTGGCCAGCAGCGGCCCGGCTACAAGGCGCGTCCCTTCATGCTGTTCAAGTTCCGCACCATGACCCGTGCGCAAGACGCACGGGGCCAGCTATTGCCCGACGCCCAGCGCCTGACCCGTCTGGGGAAACTCCTGCGCTCGTTCAGTCTGGATGACCTGCCGAACTTGTGGAATGTGCTGCGGGGCGAGATGAGCCTGGTAGGCCCACGTCCGCTGCTGATGCAGTATCTGGAGCGGTACACGCCTGAGCAGGCTCGGCGGCATGAGGTGCTTCCCGGCATCACCGGCTGGGCGCAGGTCCACGGCCGGAATGCGCTGGACTGGGAGGAGCGCTTCCACCTGGATGTGTGGTACGTCGACCAGTGGTCACTCCGCCTGGACATCAAAATCCTGTGGATGACGGCCGCCAAGGTCCTCCGGCGGGAGGGGATCAGCCAGCCTGGGCACGCCACATCGGAGGAGTTCCAGGGAGGCCGGCGCTAGACCTCCCCCACCTGTGGGGGTCCTCCCCCCTTTCTGGGCTGAAACAGGGCTTTCCAGCGCTTGCGGGGATATTCAATCGCAAGTAGGATGAATTCGTGCGGAAGCCCGCACGGCCGGGCCCACCAGGAGGTGAGGAGAGATGAAACCCGAACTGGAGTTCTATGACGTCAAATCCAAGTCCAAGTTCATGAGCACGGACTGGCGGATCGAGACCAGGCAGAACAAGGACCGGACCCAGTACTTCGCCGTTTCGAAGGTCCCGAATGCCACCCACGAAGCGTGGAAGATCGTGAAAGAGGCCTTCGGCAAAGAGAACATGTGAGCGGCGGCTGAAGCCAAAGAGACCTCCGCACACTGTGCCGCCCCGGAAACGGGGCGGCACAGTCTCCCCCCGGGGAGACTCCCAAGGGTGACGGCGTCCCTCCGCCTGGCGCCGGCTGTCCCGGTGAACGGTCCCGCAGGGCAGCGATGTTATGATTGCGGCTGTTGGGCGGCCGCCCCGGGCAGCCTGTCACGATGCCTGCCGAATTGACCCCCGCTGAGCTGTACCGTCAGATGCTGCGCATCCGTCGTTTCGAGGAGACGGTGCTGGAGGCGTTCCCGCGCGGCTGGTTCTACGGCACGACCCACACCGGGATCGGCCAAGAAGCGAACGCAGTGGGCGTGCTCGGTCTGCGCAAGCCGGGCGAAGTGGTCGTCAGCAACCATCGCTGCCACGGGCACTTCCTGGCCTACGGCGGGTCGATGACCGCACTGGCGGCCGAGCTGATGGGGCGGGCGACCGGCGTGTGTGGCGGGCGCGGCGGAAGCCAACACCTGATCGACAAGGACTTCTATGCCAGCGGCGTGCTGGGCGGGACGTTGCCGCTGGCTGTGGGCATGGCGCTGGCCGAGCGGCGGCGCCAGCACCTGGTAATCGCCTTCCTGGGGGACGGCACCCTGGGCGAAGGCGCGGTGTATGAGTCGCTGAACTTGGCAGCTCTGTGGCGCCTGCCGGTCTACTTCATCGTCGAGAACAACCGCTACGCCCAGACCACACCCATCCATCTGCACTTGGCCGGCGAGATCCCCGCTCGCTTCGAAGCCTTCGGCATTCCAGTAGAGGAACGCGACACGACCGACGTGCTCGAAATCCGTGATTTGGCCGAGTCAGGGCTGGATCGCCTACGGCGCGGGTCGGGCCCGCAGGCGCTTGTCCTACACACCTACCGTTTCTCGCCGCACTCAAGGGGCGATGACCTGCGCGACCCGCGGGAAATTGAGCGCTTCCGCCAGCGAGATCCGCTGCGGACGCATGGAGCACGGCTGCGACCCGAGGACCGGCGCCCAATCGAAGCCGAGGTGGAGCAGGAGGTCCACCAGGCGTTCGAGGCGGCCCGGGCCGCGCCGGTGGCCGACGCCGCCTCCATCACGCCAGCGCTGGGGCAGGGCACATGACCACGGTGCTGGCCTCGCTCAATCAGGCGCTGCGGCGCAGCCTGACGGCTTCGCTGGACGTGATGGTATTGGGGGAAGACGTGCTCGATCCCTACGGAGGTGCCTTCAAGGTGACCCAGGGCCTGTCGTCGACCTACCCGGAACGGGTCCTGGCAACGCCAGTGTCCGAAGCGGGCATCGTCGGCCTGGGTGTGGGCATGGCGCTGCGCGGGCTGCGGCCGGTGGTCGAAATCATGTTTGGGGACTTCCTGATGCTGGCGGGGGATGCGCTGGTCAACCATGCGGCGAAGTTCCGCTGGGTGAGCAACGATCGGGTGCGGGTACCGCTGGTAGTTCGCACGCCGATGGGAGGACGCCGCGGCTACGGCCCGACGCACAGCCAGTCGCTGGAGAAGCACCTGATGGGCGCCGCCGGACTCAGAACCGTGGCGGCCTCGGCGTTGCTCGACCCCGGTCCGATGCTGGAAGCTGCTATCCTTAGCGACGACGATCCGACGCTGTTTGTCGAGCACAAGCTGCTCTATGCGCAGCAGATCGGTGCGGGCCTGGACGGCGGCGAGTACCAGGTGCAGTCCGCTGGCGAGCGCTACCCTTCACTGACCGTTCGGCTGGCTGGGGCGCCGGCGCCTCGGCTGACGTTTGCCAGCTACGGCTACATGGCCGGCTTGGCTCTGGAGGCGATTCACCGCCTGGCCTACGAGTACGAGCTGTTCGCCGAGATGGTCGCCTTCACGCAGTTGGTGCCGCTCTGCCTGGAGCCCCTTGCTCAGAGCGTGCGCCAGACGCGGGCATTGCTCACGCTCGAGGAAGGCAGCGGCGTGCTGGGATGGGGGAGCGAGGCCATCTCGGCGCTGGTCGAAGAGCTGGGTCCGGTGTTTGATGCCCGACGGGTGAGCGCCCGCCCTGTGCCCATCCCGGCCAGCCTGCCGCTGGAGCAGGCAGTCCTGCCGCAGGTGGAGGATCTGGTGCGCGCGGCGCTTGCCGTGAGCAACAGCGATCGAAGTGGGTCGATGAGGCGCTCAAATGGCTGACGCCACCCCGGTGACGGTTCCACTGATCAACCCCAATGAGTCTGAGGCGCGCCTGGCGCTGCTGGCCGTCCGCAACGGCCAGGCAGTGCAGGTGGGTGAGCCGGTGGCGATCTTGGAGACGACCAAGGCGGCGCACGAGCTGGTAGCCGAACAGGCGGGGTTCATCGCCGGGCTGCGCGCTGAGGTCGGGGCGAACCTGAGCGCCGGCGAGGTGCTGTGCTGGATCGCGGTTGCGGCGGACTGGCAGCCGGGCGAGATGCTCGGCGAGCCCGCATCGCCGCTCGAGGGCCGGCGGGCGACTGCCCCGGCGAGGCGGGCAGCTGAGCAGGCCGGCCTCGACCTGGCGGAGTTCCCAGCTGAACGCCTGATCACGGAAGAGATGGTCTTGGCCCGCATCGCGGCCGGCCGCCGGGTCGACCTGCCTGCCGGCCCATTCGGTGAGGCGGACCTGGTGGTCTACGGCGGCGGCGGCCATGGCAAGTCGCTGATCGAACTGGTGCGCACGGTCGGCCTGTACCGGGTGGTTGGCGTCATCGATGATGGCCTGGCGCCGGGGAGCCAGGTGCTGGGCGTGACGGTGCTTGGCGGCGGCGGGGCGCTCGCCGAGCTGCGCCGGCGCGGGCTGCGGCTGGCGGCGAACGCTGTCGGAGGGATCGGCGTTGCACACAGCCGGATCCAGGTCTTCGAAGCGCTGCGCCTGGCGGATTTCGAGTGCCCGCCGTTGATTCACCCGACGGCCTGGCTGGAGTCGACGGCGCAGGTGCAGCCGGGCGCCCAGATCCTGCCACTGGCCTACATCGGCAGTGAAGCCATCATCGGACGGGGTGCGATCGTCAATACCTCGGCCGTCGTCTCGCACGATTGTCGATTGGGCGATTATGCCAATGTAGCTCCGGGAGCGCTGCTGGCTGGAGGGGTGGAGGTGGGTGAGGCGGCATTGGTCGGGATGGGGGTGACCGTGCACCTCGGCGTGCACATCGGCCGCCTAGCGCGCTGTGGAAACGGCTCGGTGATCGCAGAAGATGTTCCCGAGGGCGGCTTGGTTCGCGCCGGCAGCCTATGGGCGGAGAGGAAGGTCGGGTGAGCTATAAGGTTGCCATGTCCTCGCCGGACCTGAGCGAGGTGGAGCGCCAGGCGGTTGGCGAGGTGCTGCAGACGCCTCGGCTGAGCATGGGCCCGCGGTTGGAGGCCTTCGAAGGCGCCATCGCGGAGCGTGTCGGGTTGCGCCATGCCATTGCCGTCAACTCCGGCACCGCCGGCCTGCACCTGTGTGTGCGCGCGGCCGGGATCGGCGCAGGCGATGCGGTCATCACCAGTCCATTCTCGTTTGTCGCCTCCTCCAACGTGTTGCTGTACGAGCGGGCCGTGCCGATCTTCGTCGATGTCGACCCCCTCACCGGCAACCTCGATCCAGCGCAGGTAGCTGCTGCTGCGGCAGACCTGGCGCAGGGTGGCCGGCGCGCCGAGCGCTGGCTGCCGCGCTGCGGCGCCGAGGGCTGGACGAGCCTGCGGGGCCTGCTGACGGTCGATGTCTTTGGCCAGCCGGCCGACCATGACCCGCTGGCGGCCACGGCGCGCCAGCACGGGCTGACTTTGATCGAGGATTCGTGCGAGGCGCTGGGCGCCAGCTACAACGGACGCCCGGCCGGCACGCTGGGCGACATTGCTGTCTTCGCCTTCTACCCCAACAAACAGATCACCTCCGGCGAGGGCGGCATGGTCGTCACCGATCGCGATGACCTGGCGGGCATGGTGCGATCGCTGCGCAATCAGGGACGAGCGCCCGGCGACACCTGGCTCGACCACACCTTCCTTGGCTACAACTACCGCATGGACGAACTCAATGCTGCCCTCGGCTATGCCCAGATGACGCGCCTGGACGAGTTGCTGGACAAGCGGGAGGCCGTTGCCGGCTGGTACGCCGCACAGCTGGCGGGCATCCCCGGGGTCGAGGCGCCCGTTGTCGTGCCAAGCACCACCCGGATGAGCTGGTTCGTGTATGTCGTGCGCTTCGATCCGGGGATCGATCGCGATGCGCTGATCCACCGGCTGGACCAGGAAGGGATCCCCAGCCGACCGTACTTCAAGCCGATCCATCTGCAGCCGTATGTCCAGCAGCGCTTCGGCACGCAGGCCGGGGACTTCCCGGTTGCCGAGGACCTGGGGGCGCGCGGGCTGGCGTTACCCTTCTCGGGTGTGATGCGCCAGGATGAAGTGGCGCTGGTTTGCGACATCCTGCGCCGGGTGATTGGCTGAGGCGGGCACGAGTTCGCCCCCATTCATCCACTTGCCTCAGCCAGGCTATCCGCGCCAGAGCGAGTCCGGCTCAGCCAGGCCTGCCCACCGGGTAGGCGAACATGACGAGAACCCGGAAGCTCATCAGCACAATCCTGGCGCTCCTGGGCACTGTGCTCGTCTGGCTTCCCCTGCTGGGGCGGGTCACGTTCTCGATGGCCTTCCTGGCGAGATCGCGTGCGTTCCAATTCGACTACCTGATGCTGGCAGAGCTATTCCCGGCAGTTCTCGTGGGCGGGCTTGCTCTGCTGTGGGCGGCGCTTCGGGCGCGCATGCAACGGAAGACCATCGCTTGGGGGCATGGGATCTCGGTCGGTGCGCTGGTCGGCGGCCAACTGCTCGCGGTGCTCACTGGGCTGGCATCGGGGGAAACCGCGCCGGCAGGTTGGCCGTGGGCACTGGTATTGGCCTCAATCGCAGCCTACTCCCTGGCGGCTCTTGCGCTGGGGGTGGGCGGCATTCTCCTGCGCGCGGACCTGTTCGGGCAGCCCAACCTGCCAGGCCAAGGGAAGTAGAAACATCCTCCATGAGGCGAGCACTGTTCATGGGAGCGTGGCCGTCAGGGCCGCAACGTGCGTGTGTGCTTTTGACCGGGCTGAGCCCAGGCTGGGGTTGATGGGATCCGGCGGGGATGGACTTCGTTCTTGCACTGCGCTGCGCCTGGTGACCGAGTGCAGCTTCGCTCGCCAGCTTCCATCATGCAGTTCAGGCCGAGGCCGCTGCGCCTGCGTGAATGGGCCGGCAGGGCGGCCTCGGGAGGGGTGAGCAGAGGCCGGTGACGAGCTTTGAGTCATCCACCCGGCGGCACACTACAACGCGCAGTTTCTGAAGGGACGACTGTGCTTCGAGGAGAATCAGCGGGGCCCGGCAAGCTGCCGGGCCCCGTCAGTCTGTGAACGGCTGGGGCTCAGCGAACCTGCCGCCAGTTGACCAGGATCAGGTTCTTCTGGCAGTCCTCGTACGTGGTGAGCAAGTACTTGTCGGACAGCGGCAAGCCTGCCGTGTCGCGCAGCTGGACCCAAAGTGTCTTGTCGCTGGCGATTGGCCGGTCGGACAGATTGAACACATAACCGGCCGGACCGAGCTGGGTGGCGCTCCCCGATAGCGTGTCCAGGCTGACCGGCAGGCCGCCGAGCTGCCCTTCGAGATGGATTGTCTGAAGGGCAAAGGGCGCCCCGTTGAGATCGAAGACCTGACCGCCGACGCCCATCCATTTGCAGGCAGCGTCATTGGCGATGTTGGCGATGGCGTAGGGATCCGGCTGGACATTGAACGGGAAGCCGGTCGGTGAGACGGGGGCGGTCGCGGTCGCCGATGGGGTGACGGTCGGCGTATCGGTAGGAATCGGTGTCTCGGTAGGCGTCGGGGTCCGCGTGGCGGTCGCCGTCCAGGTTGGCGGCAGATAGATCTCGGGCGTGTTGGTTGGGGTTGGTGGGCCGAGCGTCGCCGCCATCACCGGCGGCGGGAAAGGATTCATTGGCGTGTAGGGGTTGATGAACAGCGAGAGCACGATCAAGCCGACGACAAGTGTGGCCCCCAGCACGACCAGCGTCAGGCAGTTCAGGATCAGGCGACCCAGACTGAATCCCCCGCTGCTCTGTGCATCCGAATCCATGACTGCTGACTCCTCTCGCACGGCGCCGGCTGGTTCTGGCTAGCCGGTGTCGACCAGTATGATGATCTCAGTGTCCTTGCGGCGCAAGTCCAGCCAGTCCTCCACCGCCTTGAGGCGCAGCCGGCGGCTGGCTTCCGGGCTGAGCGGGTGCTGGCCTCGATCGAGTACCTGCAGTACATGGTACCCCAGGCGGGAAGCGATGACCTCGGGGTTGAGCTCGCCGGCTTGCAGCGCAAAGGCGGCTTGCTCGACCTCGGGCGAGGCCAGGTAGTCGCGCGGGAACCATCCCAGGTCACCCCCGCCGGGCCGCGTGCTCAAATCAAGGGAGTAGGTAGCGGCCAGCGTGCCGAAATCGGCGCCGGCCGCCAGCTGCTCGAGCAGCGCCTCGGCCTCCTGGCTGCTGCCAACCAGGATGTGCCGGGCACGAACCTGTTCGACGGACTCGGGCACCGAGCCGGCGATCTGGTCGACCATGCGCTGGGCTTGCATCTCCTCCCTCAGGGTGGCCAGGAAGCTGGCCGTCGAGTAGCCGTTGGCGGCCAGCCATGCGGCCACCGCTTCCTGCCCGCCGCTCTCAGCGGCCAGCGCTTGCAGGCGGGCCTCGGCCTCGGCCGGGGTGACGCTCAGCCCGGAGAGGCCGGCACCGCGATCGAGCAGGCGGCGATCGATCAGCGCCTGCAGCACTCGCTGACGGTACTCGGGGTCGGATGCAAGGTCGATGCCAAGCTCGACCTGCGCCTGCTCGTAGCGCCGCAGCTCTTGCTCGAAGCTGGCGAGCAGGATTGGCTCGCCGCCCACGGTGGCCGCGGCCGGCTCCGGGGTGGGCGTCGGGGGGGCTGGGGTGACGGTGGGCGGGACGGGGGTCGGGGCAGGACCCAGGCCGATCACCTGGCAACCCCACAGCGCCAGCGTGCCCAGGCCAATGGCGACTCGGAAACGGAAGGACATGCTGCCGGCGATTATACCCATGCCTCGCCGCCCCGTCGGCGCGGCGGACGCCGAATCAGCCGGAGGTGGCCGCGGAGGTCGAGGTGAAGACGAAGATCATCGGCTGGCGTTTGGTGGACTGATAGAACAGGCGCGACAGGTCTTTCTCAATGCGGGTCTTCAAATCGCCGGCGGGCGCCTCGCGCGTCAGTTCGTGGATCCGGGCCCGTGCCAGTTCGAAGAGCTCCTCCGCGTCGCGCAGGAAGACAAAGCCCTTGGAAACGATCTCCGGCTCCTGCAGCAGCCGCCCGCTCTGGCGGTCGACATGCAGGTGGACGGCGACGAAGCCGTCGCGTGCCAGCGCTTCGCGCTCGCGCAGCACGGTCGGTCCGATGTCCCCGACGCCGGAGCCGTCGACGAAGACATAGCCGCCGGGGATACGCTCCCCGACGCGCATCTCGCCATTGCGAAACTCGATCACCGTCCCGTTTTCGATCACGGCGATGTTCTCCCAGGGAATCCCGGTCTCGTGGGCGAGCGAGGCGTGCTGGTGCAGGTGGCGGAGTTCCCCGTGGATGGGGATGAAGTACTTGGGGTGCACCACCTGCTGCAGCAGCTTCATCTCCTCCTGACTGGCGTGGCCGGAAACGTGGACCGGGGCAATCGCGTCGTAGATCACGCTGGCGCCCCGCTGCATCAGCCGGTTAATCGTGCGGTGAACCATCTCCTCATTCCCCGGAATCGGGTGGGAGGAGAGGATCACGGTGTCGCCGGGGTGAAGGTCGAACTGGCGGTTGGTCCCGGTCGACAGCCGGCTAAGGATCGAGGCCGGCTCGCCCTGGGTGCCGGTGCACATCAGCACAACCTCGGAAGCCGGCATCGACAGCGCCTGATCGAGGGGCACGATCAGTTCGTCGGGTATGTCCAGATAGCCCAACTTGCGACTGATACGCACGTTCTCGATCATGCTGGTCCCGACGAACGCCATCACCCGGCCGTGGTTGGCGGCGGCCTTGGCCGCCTGGGCCATGCGCGAGATCAAAGAGGCGAAGGTGCCGATCAAGATGCGCCCGGCCGCCTCGCGAAAGACGGAGTCGAGGGCGGGATCAATTACCGCTTCGGACGGCGTCCAGCCGGGGGTGTCGGCGTTGGTCGAATCAGCCAGCAGCGCCAGCACGCCGCGTCCGCCCAGTTCGGCCAGCTTGCCAAAGTCGGTTGGCCAGTTGTCCACCGGCGTCTGATCGAACTTGAAGTCGCCGGAGTGCACGATCAACCCGGCCGGCGTGGTGATGCCCAGGCCGACGCAGTCCGGGATCGAGTGGCACACGTGGAAGAACTCGACCTCGAATGGGCCGATGTGCGCCGAGCCGCCGGCCTCGACCGTGTGCAGGTCGGCTTTCTGCAGCATGCCGCCGCGCGACAGTTTGACCTCCAGCAGACCGCGGGTCAGGGGTGTGGCGAAGATCGGAGCACTGATCTCCTCCAGCACGTGGCGGATGGCGCCGGTGTGGTCCTCGTGGCCGTGGGTGACCACGATGCCGCGCACCTTGTCGCGCTTGTCGAGCAGGTAGCGGAAGTCCGGGATGACGTAGTCGATGCCCAGCATGTCGTTCTCGGGAAACATCAAGCCGGTGTCCACGATCAGGATGTTGTCCCCGTATTCGATGCACATCATGTTCTTGCCGATTTCGCCGAGTCCGCCCAGCGGAACCAGTCGTAGCGGTTTGTCGCTCATGGGTTTGCCTTGTGGATCATGTGAGAATGCCGCGGCCGCCTCCCGGCTGCCAGGTGCGGGATATCTGCGGAGCGAGCCTGCCGGTGTGCGGGCATCAGTTCAGGCGGGCAACGTCGGTGGCTTGTGGACCGCGCACGGTCTGTTCGAGGAAGAAGGCCACCTGGTCGCCCGGAGCCAAGAAAGGCGCACTGGACCCGGCGATGGCGGTATAGTGGACGAAGACGTCCACGCCATCCTCGCTGTTGATGTAGCCGTAGCCCTTGGAGCCGTCAAACCACCGGACGGTGCCGGTCGTGCGCTTGGACACGCGGGGATCCCCAGGATCGCTATGGAATGAATGCTGGCGCAGTGTAGCACAGCGGAGGCTGAGCGTCAATCGTGCCTGCCCTTCCCACCCTGCATGAAGCCGGGCTCGGGGCCTTGGCCTGAGCACGCGAGGCTCGCATGCGCCGCAGGGATGGCCAGCTGCCACGTCGGAGGTCTGTGGGGGGTAGATGTCCGGTGCCTTCCCCTGCGGAGGGGGCGACCCCGTGCCCGCGCCGTCGCCGAGCGCTTGACGGATTGCGAGGACGGCCTATACTCTTGCCAAACCGAAGACACGTGAGTCGGGGTGGCCTGGCGCCCGGATGCGCAGGCCATCAATGGGGAAGCCGGTGACCCCGCAAGGGCAGTCCGGCACTGTCCCGCAACTGTAAGCCCGGCGGCTGGCGTGCCAGCCGATGGGCGAGTCAGGATACCCGCCCCTGCTCCCGCGCTGAGATGCCTTCCGCGGAGAGGAGGTGGCGCCAATGGACCAACCCCTTGAGCCTTCCTGACCCTTCCACCAGGAAGGCTTCGTGATTCCACCCACCTCCACGATCACCGGATGAAAGGAGCATACCCCAATGCGTCGCTCGTTCTTGTTCCTGGCCATGGCCTTGCTGACCACCTTTGGCGCGGCAACTGCCCAGGCCCAGACTCCCCATGAAATCGATCGGGCCCTCACCTGGCTGCGGACACAGCAGCAGGCGGATGGCGGATACTCCAACGGGTTCGCGCCCGGCAGCGATCCGGGCACGACGGCGGATGCTGTGCTGGCGATCGCCGCCGGCGGAGAGGATCCGGCGGCGTGGAGCGCAGGAGCAGCAACCCCGCTGACCTACCTCAAAGCGGCAGCGAGCAGCCAGCCGCTGTCCGCCGGCCTGGCCGCGAAGCTGACGCTCGCTGCCGTGGCTGCCGGCATGGATCCCGCCGATTTCGGCGGCGTCGACCTGAATGCAGCCCTCGAGGGCAGCTTCGACTCGGCAACCGGGCTGTATGGCAGCGGGCCGTTTGACAGCACCCTGGCGATCCTGGCGTTGCACGCTGCGGGGCGCGCCATCCCGGCGCAGGCTGCCGATGGCTTGCTGGCCTACCGGCTCGCCGACGGCTCGTTTTCGTTCAGCGGGGACAAGACCCCGGGGGCTGGCGATTCAAACACGACCGCCCTCGCAGTCCAGGCGCTGGTCGCCTCCGGCCGAACGGATGACACCTCCCCATCGATCGCCTACTTCCGGGCAACGCAGAACCCCGATTCCGGCTGGACCTATCAGAAGCCGAGCGAATTTGGCGAGGCAACCGATGCCAATTCCACGGCCCTGGTGATGCAAGCGTTGCTCGCTGCCGGTGAACAAGCGGCGGAGTGGGGGGATCCCGTCCAGGCGCTGCTGGCGCTGCAGCTCGCCAGCGGAGCATTCAGCTACAACGCCGCCACCTCCTCCGAGAACTTGTTGGCCACGGTGCAGGCCGTGCCTGCCATCGCTGGCGTGTCCTTGACTGATATCGGGCAGTCGATGGTGGGGGAGGCTGGTCAGCCCACGGCGGCGTGGCTGGATCGGCGGCTGTTGGTCGGCAGTCTGGTGGCGCTGGGGGTGATCCTGATCGGCATGGCGTTGTTTGCCCGTCGCGGGCGAGGAGAGGCATAAGCCTGGAGTTCTGGAGCAGGCGATGCGGCTGCATCCGGTAACGTGGATCGTGTGGACGATGGCGGCGACGGTGGTCGCGCTGATCGTTCGCCATCCCGGCTACCTGTTGATCGTGGCACTGGCGGCGATTGCGGTGCGCGCTCGCGCCAGCGGCGGCCGCACAGTGGCGGGGGATGTGCGCCTGGGCTTGAGCCTGCTGCTGATCCCGGCCTTGTTCAACCTGGCTTTCAGCCGGGTGGGGCAGACCGTGCTGCTCGAGCTTCCCCTGCCGCTCATCGGAGGGCCCTACACGCTGGAGGCATTGCTCTATGGGGTTTCCGCCGGCGTGCAGATTGCGGCGATGATGTTGGTCGTGCTGGCGATGAGCCTGGTCGTGCGGCCGACCGACTTGCTGCGACGCATGCCTTCCGGCCTGGGCCAAGTCGGCATGAGCGCCTCGATGGCGATCAGCTTCGTACCTCAGGTGCGAGCATCGTTTGCCTCGATCCGCGAGGCGCAATGGATTCGCGGGCGGGAGGTCCGCGGGGTGCGCGACCTGGCGTTGGTCGTGCATCCAATCCTGGTGCTGAGCCTGGAGAGGGCACATGCCAGCGCCGAGGGGCTGGCCGCCCGGGGCTGGGGAGCGCAGCGGCGCTCCAGTGGGCGCCGGCGCCTCGCCAGCCTGAGTCTGCTGGGTGTAGCGGCCGGGCTGGCCTGGTGGAGCGTCGCGCCGACCGTGCCCCTGGCCGGGCTCGTGCTGACGCTGATCTGCATGGGTGCACTGCTGCTCCAGTGGCGCACCGAGGGCACACATGCCCGCTATCGGCCGGAGACCTGGCGACGCATCGACAGCCTGGTCGTCGGAATCGTGCTGGGCAGCCTGTCGGTCTTTCTCCTGATGATGACTGCGGCGCCGGAGTTGATCAGCTACACACCGTATCCAGCCATCAGCCTGCCCCAGATGTCGCTGCCCTTGGTGGTGGCGGCGGCCTGTCTGGCCTTCCCGGCCGTGTTCATTCGCCATGATCCGCATTGAGCGTCTGACCTACACATATCCGGAAGCAAGCCGGCCGGCGTTGCAGGGTGTCGGGCTGGAGGTGCGGCCTGGTGACGGGCTGCTGCTGACGGGCGCCTCGGGCTCAGGGAAATCCACGTTGCTGTGGTCGCTCAACGGGCTGGTGCCGCACTTCTACGGTGGCCGCTTTGCCGGCCGGGTGCGCGTGGCCGGCCTGGATACCCGCCAATCGCTGCCGTCGGCGTTGGCGGCGCGGGTGGGGACGGTCTTCCAGGAACCGACCTTCCGCTTCATCGCCTCGACCGCCGGCGATGAGATCGCCTTTGGGCTGGAGCTGGCGGGGCTGTCGACGGCGGAGATCCGGCGCCGGGTGCAGGAGACGCTAGAGCGCCTGGAGATTGGCGAGGTGCGTGACCGGCCGCTGGACCGCTTGTCCGGCGGTGAGCAGCAGCGGGTGGCGATCGCCGCCGCCCTTGCCCGCCAGCCGCAGGTGCTGCTGCTGGACGAGCCAACCTCGCAGCTGGACGTGTTCGGCGCCGCCTCGTTGATCGAGTGGCTGACGGATCTGCGGCGCGATCTGGGCCTGACAACGCTGATCAGCGAACACCGGCTGTTCCGGCTGATCGAATCCGTGGACTGCATCGCCTACCTGGCGCCGGATGGACGACTGGCGGCATGCGGAGAGCCGCGCACGGTCCAGGAATCCATGCCGTATGCCGTGCCGGAGCTGGAGGCAGCCCGGCGGCTGGGCCTGACGTGGGACACCAGTCCGGCGGCGAAGGATGGGTTGCGCCGCAACCTGCTGCGTTTGCCGGCCCCGGCACCTTTGGACCCGCCAGGAGATCTCCACCTGCAGGGGTCCGGCCTGCAGCTCGGCTACAATGGCCGGTCCGTCCTGCGCGGCATCGACCTCGAAGTGCGCCGAGGCGAGATCCTGGCCGTGCTTGGCCGGAACGGCTCAGGCAAGACCTCTTTGCTGCGCGGCCTGATGGGGCTGGAGCGCCTGCAGGCTGGCGAAGTGTGGCTCGACCGGCAGCGCATCGATCAGCTGCCGCCTGTGACGCGCTCGCGGGAGATGGCGTTCGTCCCGCAGTGGCCGGCTGCCTTGCTGTTTGCCGACAGCGTGCGGGCTGAGCTCGACCTGACGCTGGCCAACCACGGCCTGCTGCACGAGCCGCCGGTCGCTCCCGGCGAGCTGCTCGAGCGGCTCGACCTGATGGCCGTCGCCGAGCGTTCGCCGCGTGACCTGTCGGCCGGTGAGCGGCAGCGGGCGGCGCTGGCAGCGGTGATGGTCGCCGGGCCGCGGCTGTTGCTGTTGGATGAGCCGACCCTGGGTGTCGACCCGCTGGCGCAGCGCCGCCTCGCCCGGCTGCTGCTCGACTGGCGCCGGGACGGGATCTCCATCGTCCTGGCGACGCATGACATCGAGTTCGCCGCCCAGCTGGCTGACCGAGTGCTGCTGCTCGATGCAGGCCGGGTAGTCGATCAGGGGCCGGCGGCTGAGACGCTCTTTCGCCATGTGGAGCTGCGGACCTCGCTGCAGCGCCTGACCGGGAGAAGCTGGCCGGCCAGCCCAGCGGATCTGCCGCCTGCCGGCGAGCGCTGAGGAGGAACGGATGCCGACCTACGCCGAAGCGAAGGCGTGGAATTCGCCGGACGATCCCGTGCACGGCTGGGATCATGTGCAGCGGGTATGCGCGCTGGCCGAGTGGCTGGCGCGGCAGGTGGGCGCCGACATCGAGATCGTGCGCACGGCGGCCTGGCTGCACGATGTCGCCGGCGCCGCGCCCGAGGCGGGGCAGGCCGACCGCGCCGGGCGGACGGCCCACGAGCAAGCCTCGGCCGAATTCGCCCGCCAGCGACTCACCCAGGAAGGCTGGAGCCCGGCTCGCATCGAGGCCGTGCTCCACTGCATCCGCTCGCACCGCTTCCGCAGCACTGAGCCGCCGGCCTCGCTCGAAGCCCGCGTGCTGTTCGATGCGGACAAGCTGGATGTACTCGGCGCCTTTGGCGCGGCGCGCACGATCGCCTATGCGGTCCAGGCTGGCACGCCGATCTATGCCCGGCCTTCGGAGCGCTTCCGCTCGAGCGGCGAGGCCGAGCCGGGCGAGGCGCATTCCGCCTATCACGAATACTGGTTCAAACTGCGCAAGATCCTGGATCAGCTGCACACCGAGCCGGCGCGGGCATTGGGGCGGAAACGACAGGCGGTGCTGACCGCCTTCTTCGAAGCGCTGGCAGAAGAAGCGGCCTTGGCCGAGCCGCCGACGGATCGGGGCTAGTCCGTGCCGCGGTCCGCCCTGGCTGGTATCATTTCGGGTAGGAGACCATAAGCTTGAACGATCAACGTGTGCAGATCTTGCTGACCAATGACGACGGGATCCGCTCCCCCGGCCTGTGGGCGGCGGCCGAGGCGCTTTCCCGCCTGGGCTACGTCACGGTGGTCGCGCCGCGCGAGCAGTGGACCGGCGCCGGGCGAAGCATGCCGATCTCTTCGGATGGCTTGATCCGCGAAGAGCAGGTCACCGTGGGCGGGAAAACGTGGAAGGTCTTTGCCGTCGGCGGTACACCGGCCCAGGCTGTGCAGCATGCCGTATTGGAGCTGACGCCCCGCAAGCCGGACTTGCTGGTGGCCGGGATCAACTATGGTGAGAACGTCACGGTCGGGGTGACGATGTCCGGGACGGTGGGGGCGGCCATGGAGGGCGCTTCCTTCGGGATCCCTGCCCTGGCAATCTCCCTGCAGACCGACAGCAGCTTCTTCCACAGCCATTCCGCCGACATCGACTTCCGCATCGCTGCCCATTTCGCCGCCTACTTCGGCGGCCTGCTGCTCCGGCTGCCGCGCGTGCCCGACGTCGATCTACTCAAAGTGGACGTGCCGGCGGATGCCACGGCTGCCACCCCTTGGAAGATCACCCGCCTTTCGCGCACCCAGTACTACCACCCGGTGGCGCCGGATCGGAGCGTGCCCGGTGCGTCCCAGCGGGTGGGTTACCGTGTGGCCGTCGACCATACCGCCTTGGAGCCGGACTCGGATGTGCACGTCCTGCGCGTCGACGGCTGCGTCTCGGTGACGCCCATCAGCCTGGACACGACCTCTCGGGTGGACCTGCGTTCAATGGAAAACCAGATCCGCGCCGCTGCCCTGTAAGGCGCGGCCGCGGGGTTGACTCCGCCTCAGCCTGGGTTGCGCATCTGTGCGAGCAGGCTCAGCATCTCGGCGTGGATGTGGCCGTTGCTGGCCACCAGCGACAGTGGCTGGCGCAGCATGTCGGATGAGCCATCCAGGCGTGTGACCACGCCGCCCGCCTCGCGCACGATCACCACGCCAGCGGCCAGATCCCAGGGCTGCATCTCAAGTTCCCAGTAGCCATCGAAGCGGCCCGCGGCGACGTAGGCCAGATCGAGCGCGGCGGCTCCCAGCCTGCGCACGGCGCGCGCCCGCAGGTGAAACTCGGCGAACTCGCGGAAGTTGTTGTCGGGGTGGGTGTGGATGTCGTAGCGGAAGCCGGTCACCAGCAGGCTGTGCAGCAGGTCGTTGGCGCTGGAGACTCGGATCGGCTGGCCGTTCAGGCGGGCGCCCTGCCCGAAACTGGCCTCGAACAACTCGTGGCGCATCGGATCGAGGATGGCGCCGAACACCGGGATGCCCTCGAAGGCCAACCCGAGGGAGACGGCGAAAATCGGTACGCCGTGAGCGAAATTGACCGTCCCGTCCAGGGGATCGATGTGCCAGGTCCATGGACGGTCGGTGGCGCCGCCGCGTTCCTCGGCAAGGATCGCATCGTCCGGGAAGGCAAGCTGCAGCCCGTCAACCAGCAGTGCCTCGGACTGGTGATCGAACTGGGTCACCGGGTCGATGACGCCCTTCAGGTGGATTTCCTTCTGCTGACCGAGTCCCTGGCGCAGCACTTCACCCGCCTCGGCGATCAAGCGCAGGGCGAGCGTGCTGCGGGCGGCGATGGACTGCGGATCAGGTGAGGTCATGGATGGAGTGGTCAGGCCGAACCGGCGCCGGATTGTACCCCACCCTGCCGCTCCCGATGGGTGCGAGCGGCAAGGCACCGACATGGCCGAGGCCAGCCGGGCGGTGACTCCCTGAACCCCCAGCTCCATAATATCAATATGGACATTGACAATTCTTAGCAGAGTAGTACCATGGGCTAAGATAATCCAGCGCTATATTAACTCCACGACGGTCAGGAACGGAGCGCCGAATGAACAGCCTGTTGACGGTCTGTCCGGTGTGTGGCGACAAGCTCGAAGTCAGGCGCCTGCACTGTCGGAGCTGCGACAGTGCGCTGGAGGGGCACTTCGACACCGGCCGGCTTGGCCGGCTCTCGCCGGAGCAGATGGCGTTTGTCGAGACCTTCCTGCGCTGTGAAGGCAAGCTCAACCGGATGGAGCGGGAGCTGGGTCTGTCGTACCCGACCCTGCGCTCGCGCCTGAGCGAGATCATTCGCCAGCTCGGGTTCCCGGTTGGCCCTGAGGCCAACGGCCTGTCGGCCGAGGAGCGGCAGCACTTGCTCGACGACCTGGCCGGTGGACGGATCAGCGCCGAGGATGCGATGCGCCTGCTGGAAGCCGAGTAACTGAGGGACGGGGGCAGCGATGCACACGGAACGCTTGCAGCTAGGAGCCGGTGACCGCCTGCGGGTGTCCCAGGTGAAGGGCGACCTGCGCCTGGCGGCATCGGAGGGCGCCGAACTGCGCCTCCAGGTCGGCGAGGCTGGCGCGCTAAGCGTGAGGCGGCAGGCAGACCTGGTTGAGGTCGAATGCCGCTCTGGCTGTCTGCTGTTCGTGCCGCGCAATTGCCCAACCTCGGTCGGTGAAGTGGGTGGAGATCTGCGCCTGTACGGCTTGCCGGCGGACCTGGAGGTCGAGCACGTTGGGGGAGACCTGAACCTGCGCGAAGCGGGCGCGGCGAACGTTGGCCGGGTAGGTGGAGATCTGGTCGCACGCAAGTTGAGCGGACGGCTGCAAGCGACGAGCGTCGGTGGAAATGCCCAGTTGGAGGACCTGCGCGCAGACGCTACGCTGCGCCAAGTCGGTGGGGATCTCCGCCTGCGTCACGTGACGGGATCGGTGGATTTGCAGGCCGGTGGCGACATCTGGCTGGAGCTCTTGCCAGCGGCGGGAACCCACAGCACGGTTCGCGCCGGTGGAGACCTGCGTTGCGTGCTGCCGGCCCAGGCTTCGGTCTGGATCGAGGCGCGCGCCGGCGGCGACCTGGCTTGGCCGGGTGGCGTCGAAGTGGCCCAGCAGGGGGACAGGACACGCCAGCGCCTCGGCGCAGGCGAAGCCGAACTTGTGCTTGAAGCAGCGAACGATCTGCGAGTGCGGCAGACGGGGGAGGGCGAGCGACGCGAGGAAATCGACCGCTTTGTCGAGGAGATCAAAGACTCGGTCCGTGCCCAGGTGGAGGGAGCCATGGCGGCTGCAGCCTCGGACCTGAAGTCCCTCGAATCGCTGCCGGATGGGGCAACGATTGCCCGGCAGGTTCAGGAATCGCTGCGCGCGGCGGGGATCGGGGGCCCGGCACCCCGGCCGGCGCCAGCGGGGCGCGGGCGCCCGGCAGGGCGCAGCGGCGGTCAGCCGGAGAACGCCGAACAGATGGCCATCCTCGACATGTTGCAGGCGGGGAAGATCAACAGCGGGGAAGCCGAGCTGCTGCTGCGGGCGTTGGAGACGGGATCGTGACTGCAGCCGCCCTGGTCGGCGTCCGGCGGGCAGCGCGCCCGAACCTGCGGCCGGTCAACCCGCGCTCGGACATGGCCCAGGTGGCAGACCTGATTGGCCTGGCATTTAGCGGGGAACTGGATGCCAGTGGACTGCAGATGATCCGCGAGATGCGCGCCTTCGGACGGGCGGGCTGGCTTGGCTATCAGCTGTCCCGGATGATGCTTCCCCCGGCGGCGCGGCCGCACGGCTTCGTCTGGCAGGAACAGGGGCGGATTGTCGGCAACGCCAGCTTGCTGCCGGTCGAGGGCTATCCTCAACGCTGGGTGCTGGCCAACGTGGCCGTCGATCCGGAATGGCGCCGGCGGGGCATTGCCCGCAGGTTGGTCGTGGCAAGCCTGGCCGAGGCGGCGCGCCTGGGTGCACGCTTGCTGATCCTACAGGTGGCGCAGTCAAAGCGTGAGGTGCAGGCCTTGTATGCCAACTTGGGATTCGCCACGACCAGCGTGCGCACGCACTGGAGTCGTCCGGCCCGCCTTCCCGCGCCGCAGGGGGAGCTGCCGGATGGACCGCAGCCGCGCCCGCCAACGGAATGGGAAGAGCAGTGGACCTTCCTGCGGCAGCTGCATCCTGAGGGCCTGATCTGGCCCTTCCCTCCGGAGGATGATCTGTTTCGCCCCTCCGGAATGAGCGCCTTCCTGAGCGCCGGACGGGTGCGGCACTGGCTGTGGCGCCAGGACGGTGAACTTGTGGCCAGCCTGACCGCTCAGGCGCGGGCCGCGTTCCAGGAGTGGCGGCTGGTCCTCAGCTGCGCGCCGGCCAGGCGGGGCAAGCTCGAAGGGGCGATGTTGGCGCACGCTCTGGCGGAGCTTCCCCCCGACCTGCCACTATCGCTCGAGTACCCCACCGGGACGGCCGATGCCGCCCTCGAGGCGCTCGGCTTCCGCGCGGGCAGGGCGCTGACCTGGATGGCGCTCGATCTGCCAGCCGAGGCGCAGGGAGTGCCAGGATGACGAACGAGCGCGATACCCTCTCCATTCTGCAGGCCGTGGAAGCCGGCGATCTAGATGTTGAGCAGGCGATCCGGGCGATCGAGTCGGGTGAGCCGGCGAGCGCCAGCGGGACTCGGGCCGAGCCAACCACACCGACCGCCTGGTTTGTGCTGCTGGCTACGGCCATCGCGCTGACCGCTGGCGGCGGCTACCTGGGATCACTCGGCGGCTGGTGGTGGCTGTTGGCGGGGCCGCTGCTGCTGGTGGGAGGTGCGTTACTCCTCGTGGCGCTGGCCTCCTACCGGTCGCCCTGGCTGAGGCTGCACATACGCTCGGCTGGGACCGACTGGCCGATCAACCTTGCGATTCCGCTTCCCCTAGGACTCGTCGCACGGCTGGTGCGAATGGTGAGTCCATGGGTGCCGGAGGCGCGCTGGCGGAGCCTCGATCAGGTGCTGCTGGCGATGGAGGATGAGTTGCCTCCAGGTCACTCGCTGGTGGTTGATATATCGGATGAGGTGGATGGCGAGCGGGTGGACATCCATTGGGTTTGAGGCGGAGGCCGCCATGGCGACGACCGAAGAAAGAATGAAGATCCTGAAGATGGTGGAGGAAGGCAAGATCACTGCCGAGGAGGCGGCGCGCTTGCTGGCGGCGCTGGCGCGCAGCGACCGGCGCCGGCCGGCCACCGGCCAGGACGAAACACGCTGGCTGCGGGTGAGCGTCACCGACATGGAGTCCGGCAAGCAGTCGGTCAACATCACGCTGCCCATGAGCCTGGTCAATGTCGGCCTGCGCATGGGGGCGCGCTTCGTCCCGGATCTGGACGGCCTGCAGATGGAGGAGATCGCCCAGGCGGTGCGCGAAGGTGCGATGGGTAAGATCATTGACATCGACGACCTGGATGAAGGACAACATGTCGAGGTCTACCTCGAATGATCCCGGCGCCGAGGGGAGCCAAGCCGCGCCTCCCACTGGGAGGCGCGGCTGTTTTGATCGTTGAAGGCAGAGCCGCCGGCGAGCGTGCTAGGGAGCGAGCATGCCCAGTTCCCCCAGGATCGCCGCCAGAGTGAAGGCCGCGCCCGACACCATGAGTTTGACCGAGAGGCTCAGAACCAGTAGGACCAGGGCCGCGACGACCGGCAGGAACACGGACCGCCAGCCGCGCAGGTTCTGCGCTTCGCTGGCCCCCATCCACAGCGCCACAAGATGATAGAGCGTTGCCAGGAAGCGAGCGACCGGGCCCGCCGGGGTGAGGGCGAGGATGCCTTCCAGCACCCAGGCAACTTGGGCGAAACCCAGGCTGCGCAGGGTAGGGCTGAAGCCTCCCCGTGCGCGCAGCACCCGACCGGCGGTGACCACGGCCAGAACGGATACCAGCCAGCTCGCGACCCGGCTGGGCATCAGCCATGCGTGGGGCGGTCCCATCAGATAGCCGGCTAGAGCGGAGCCCAGGATGCCGATCAGCAGGGCGGGCGCGGTCATGTAGGGATCGTCGGCGGCGCGGCGGAACGCCCGTCGATCGAGCACAAGGGCGTGAAGCGCAAGCGACACCCACTGCCCCACGCGCGCCATCCCGGTCTTGAGCGTTGACCATGCCCATTCGTCGACCGCGGGCGCGCGGCGTGGAGGCGGAGCGGGCGGCAGCCCGCGGCGGGCATTCAGGATGGCGAAGACGTCTGCCGAGTTCTCGGTCTCTGGGACCACAAGGTCGGGCGGGTGGAACAGGAAGGCGTCCGTCTGCTCGCCCCCCAGACCGCCGTGGCTGCCGATCAACTCCTCCATGGCAGCCACCGTGCCATCGGGATACACCGTGCTCATCACGATCAGATCCCCGGCGTGAGGGTAGTCAGCGATGCGCCGCACCTGCCGGCCGCGCAGCTCCGGGTCGCCATACGGCAGCAATGGATCGTCACCGCTGACCTGTCCGGTGTGCAGGTTGCGCTGGCCGCGCTTGCCAAACACCGCCGGCGTGCCGTCGGGAAGATAACCCATGACGAAGCCGACGCCCTCGTGCTGGACTAGGGCTTCGACCATCCCGGGATAGGCCTGGTCAAGCTCGGACCGGGTGAGCTTGCGGGGATGCAGATCAAAGTACACCTGACCGAGGTTGCCGCTGCCGCACACAGTGACGTTCGCCGGGGCGGCCTCGACCGCCACCGTCCCCAGGCTTGCCTGCCCGCTCCAGCGTTCCCCCTGCTTGACGACCGTCTTCCCGATCCGGCCGCCCAGGTCCTGTTGCTGCATCGACTGGAACTCGCGATTGACCGCCTGCACGGAGATCGTGCCGTCGTCTCCGCCGGCGGTCTGTGAGACCTGGGTGCCGTGGGGAAGCTGGCGCTCGATGAAGGTCTTCAGGTCGTAGCCGTAGCGCTGCAGGAAAGTCGCCCCGAAGGACTGACCGTGATCTGAGAGCAAGATCAATTCGTACGGGCGGGGCGCTTTGGTGGCGATCGTCCGGCGGATCCGCTCGATGGCGCTGTTGTAGCGGCCGAGGACGCGGAAGGCATCGCCGGTCCAGGGGCCAGAGTGATGGGCCACCTCATCGTAGCCAGGCCAGGTTATGTACATCGCCGGAGTGCCGCGCACGATCTCCAGGACGCCCAGATAGCAGGCGACATCGCGCATGAAGGTGGTCGTGGCCGCACGCAGGAAGGGGTAGCCCATGTGGAGCCGGTTCAATCGCGGCCGGACGTTGCGCACGCGCTGGATCAAGCCTTCGCAGAACTCGAGCGCCGCGTCCCCGAAGTAGACGACGATGGCGCGGATCAGGAAGTACGGATTGACGACGAGCAGGTAGATATCCTGGGCGCGTCGGCGGCCGATCTCGGGGTCGTCCGACTTGATGTCTGCCAGGGTCAGTAGCGAGCTGAACGCGTCGCCATTGAGCATGTTGTTGATGCTGCTCCCGTCGCGGAGCAGGCCGTTTCCATGGGCATAGCGGGCATTCAACTCACCCGCATCCCGGCTGGAAACATACAACTTCTGCTGCTGCTTGTCGTACCAGCGGAAGGAGGGGATGTTGTGATTATCCCCGAACAGGATGCCCGCCTGGCAGGCCGAGGTCTGGGAGGGCAGGCCGCAGTCGATGCGCGAGAGCCGATAGCCGTCGACCTCCATCATTTCCTTGATGGCGGGCAGGTAGCCCTTCTCGATCGCCTTCTGAATGTGCCAGTAGCTCAGCCCATCGATCTCGAGCATCACCAGGCCGCGGGTGGGTTCTGCGCCGACGTCATATGGGCGGCGGCGGGCGAGGGCCTCGACCCGGCGCTGGTACACCGAGTTCTCATCGTCGACGTTGAGCAGGACGATGATGATCGTGTTGACCAGGGCGATGAACAGGCTGGCCAGAAAGGCATCCAGGAAACCGGAAACCTCGAAGCCAGGAAGCAGCCGGGAGGTCAACAGCAAGAGCAGTGGGTTGATGATCAAGCCGGCGACGAAGGTACCCAGGAAGCCGAGGGGGAGTGCCAGCAAGAGCAGCGCCGGGCGCAGCAGAAAGTTGGCGAGTCCCAGGACCAGGGCCGCGCCAGCAGCCACCACCCAGAAGGAGACCCCGTCGGCGTCCTCGATTGTGATGCCGGCAAAGATCGCCGCCGCGCCGAGCAGCGACAGCCAGTCGACGAACCACAGCAGGATCATCCGCAGGAACCGCCGGAAGAAGCCACCCAAAGCTCTCATTTTCCGCTCCCCTGGCAACCCTGAGATGTCCGGCTGAAGCGCGCCGTCATGGGTCGCGCCGCCTGAACCCTAGATGGCTTGCCGACAGGTGGATTCTACCTGCTTAGGGCCCGCAGGCAGATCCCTCGCCGAAGACTCCGCCTCGGGGCGACACGCCCAACAAGCCACTCATCCCGGGCACCTGGCCTGAGCGGAGCGAGGCGAAGCGAGGGATCGATTCTAGCCCCCTCGCATCCTCCTGGCGAACCGCAAGCAGATTCCTCGCCGATGACCCCGCCTCGGGGCGACACGCCCAACGAGCCACTCATCCCGGGCACCTGGCCTGAGCGGAGTGAAGCGAAGCGAAGCGAGGGATCTGTTCTAGCCCCCTCGCATCCTCCTGGCGAGCCGCAAGCAGATCCATCGGCGAAGATCCCGCCTTGGGATGACATACCCAACGAGCCTGCCGTCCCGAGCGCCTGGCCTCAGCGGGGCGCAGCAAAGCGAGGAATCTGCTTTCCACCGCCGCGCTGCCCGCTGAGAGGCATGCTTCCCCTTCGGTCGCTTTGCCCCGAAGGGAGACTACGAAGGCGGAGGCTGATGACCCACCCCGTCCGAATCTTGGCTGCGGATGGGGTGGGCGGTCGCGGTGCGCCTGGAGGGGATCCTGCATCCGCCGATTGGCGGCTGGCCTGCGGATCTGCGCCGGAATCGATTGGCCAGGCCGCTGTGCTATACTGCCGTCCACAGTCACCCCTGGACGGCGCTGCGAGCAGGCTCGGGCCGGGATGTGACGGCGGGTTGAGAGGAAGGCCCCGAGTGTCAGGCAGCAAGGCCAAGCGGCGCCCCAGCGGCCGTGCGCAAGACTCGCTCGATCTGCTCTTCTCCATCAGTCGTGAACTGGCCGCCCAGCTCGACCTGCGCCAACTGCTCCAACGCATCCTGCAGCTGACCCTTGAGAGCACCGGCGCGCCCAGCGGGAGCATCCTGGTGATCGGCGAGCAGGGCGGCGTGACGGAGGGTGCGCTGGCCTACGAAGGCCAGGTGCACGACCACACCGCCGACCAACTCAACGACACCTACGAACGAGGCCTGGCCGGCTGGGTGGTGGAGCACCGCCAGCCGGCGCTGGTCGAGAGCACGCGCGCGGATCCGCGTTGGCTGCGCCGCCCCGAGCAGGATGGCGATGGAGACACGCGCTCGGCGGTGTGCGTCCCACTTACCACCCGAGACCACGTCGTGGGCGTGTTGACGCTGGTGCACCCCGAGGCCGGCTTCTTCACCGACGAGACGCTGAGCATCCTGACCATCATCGCCGACCAAGCCGCGATCGCGGTGCAGAATGCCCGCTTGTTTGCGGCGGAGCAGGAACGGCGCCGCTTCGCCTCGACGTTGCAAGAAATCGCCCGGGTGATCAATTCGGCGCTCGAACCCAGCCAGGTCTTCCCCCAGGTGCTTCAGCAACTGGAGCGGCTGGTGCAGTACGACAGCGCCAGCATCATGGTGGTCGACGGCGATCGGCTGCGCCTGGTGGCGGCGCGCGGCTTCGAGGACAGCGAGGGGATCCTCGGACATACGATTCCGGTCGATGAGCGGCTGCTCACTGGCAGCGTGTTGAAGACTCGCCAGCCGATGGTGGTCGCCAACGTCCAGGGCGATCCGGGCTGGGTGCTGTCGAACGGCCTGGCAGAATCGACGCAGATCCGCGGTTGGATCGGTGCACCGCTGATCGTGCGCGAGCACGCCGTCGGGGTGCTGAACGTCGACAGCCATCGGGCCGCGGCCTACGGGCGCGCCGAGGTCGATGTGGTCTCGGCATTTGCCGACGTGGCGGCGACGGCAGTGGCCAACGCCACGCTGTTCGCCGAGAGCCAGCGCCAGGTGCGGGCGCTGGCAGCCCTGTCCGAGACCGCCCGGGTGGTGACAGCCAGCCTGAATCTAGATGAGGTGTTGCAGCGCATTCTGACCCAGACCATCCAGACGCTGAACGTCGAAGCCGCCTCGCTAGCAATCCTGGACGAGGCGACGGACGAGCTGGAGTTTCGGGTCGCACGTGGCGAGCAGGCCGGCTCCGTGCAGGGCATGCGCATGCCGCGCGGCCAGGGGATCACCGGCTGGGTGGTCGAACATGGCGAGCTGGCGGTGGTGGCCGAGGTCGACAGCGACGGCCGCTTCGACCCTCAGGCCGACGCCCGCTCGGGTTTCCGGACGCGGGCCATGGCCGTGGCTCCGATCCGGGTCCAGGATCGAACGATTGGTGCACTGGAAGCCATCAACCCGGTGCAGGGCGATTTCGTGCCGGAGCAGGCGGAGCTGCTGATGGGCATCGCCGGACTGGCCGGCAGCGCCATCGCCCATGCCCAGCTGTTTGAGGAAACCCAGGCCGCCCGGCAGCTGTACAGCGGCCTGTTCGAGGACAGTGTCGATCCCATTCTGATCAGCAATCTGCAGGGGGGGATCACCGGAGCCAACCAGCGCGCCGAGGCCTTCCTGGGAACTACGCGCGACAGCCTGGAGGGCATTCCGGTCGAGCAGCTGGTGCTGGCCGAGGGGAGGGAGCTGCCGCAGGACTGGAACGGTCTCGCCGCCGGGGAGGAGATCCGCGCCAACAGCCAGGTCAGGCATGCCGATGGACGAATGTTGCCCGTTGAGGTGCACGTGCGGCGGGTGGACATCGGACGCCAGCCGTTCTTGCAGTGGATTCTGCGCGACGTGTCCGAGCGGCAGGCGCTGGACGAACTGCGCGCCGATCTGACCTCGATGATCTTCCACGACCTGCGCTCGCCGCTGGGGAATGTGATCTCGAGCCTGGAAGTGCTCCACGCCTCCCTCCCGGCGGATGACGAGACGCTGCAATCGGTCCTGGGGATCGCACTCCGATCCGGCCGCCGCCTATCGCGGCTGGTTGAATCCTTGCTTGACCTTGGCCAGCTTGAATCGGGCAAGGCCGTGCTGCACAAGGCCCCGGGGGCCATCGGGACGATTATCGTCGAGGCTGTCGAGGAGATCCTGCCAGTGGCGGAGGCCAAGGGGCACTTGCTGCAGTTTGCCTTCGCGCCCGGGGACCTGCCGCAGATCGACATGGACCCTGATATGATCCGGCGAGTGCTGATCAACCTGCTGGAGAACGCCATCAAGTACACGCGCAGCGGCGGGCGGATCACAATTTCGGCCCGGCCGCACGAGGGGCAGGTGCTGATCAGCGTCTCCGACACCGGCCCAGGCATCCCCACCTCGGAGCAGCAGCACATCTTCGACAAGTTCTCCCGCGTCCAGGAGGCTGGCCGGCCGAAGGGCCTGGGTCTCGGCCTGGCCTTCTGCCGCCTGGCGGTCGAGGCGCACAATGGCCGGATCTGGGTTGAAAGCCAGGAAGGCCAGGGTTCAGTTTTCCACTTCACCTTGCCTGTATAATCACCGTCTGAACCCCCTGCGGCTGCGATGGGAGCGAGCATGCGAAAGGTAGCGACTGGCGTGTATCTGGAGAGCCGCTACCCGGCCGTCCAGCTCGGGGCGATCGCCTCCGAGTCCGAGATTCTGCTGGTCGACACACCCCTGCGCAGCGAAGACGCCCGAGAGTGGACCAGTGCCGTCTCCCGTCACGGCCAGCCCCGCTTCGTAGCCATGCTTGACCACCACCCTGACCGCGCCTTGGGCGGGCGCAGCTTCGACCTGCCCATCCTGGCGCACGACCTGACCCGAGAGGTGATGGCCGGTTGGC
>Ga0105093_10000135_pt1 | contig 27196 bp, 23 predicted proteins | sample PPLLak3March2015_2_FD_79111 | JGI IMG/M metagenome (GOLD analysis project Ga0105093, IMG submission 79111) | Freshwater sediment microbial communities from Prairie Pothole Lake near Jamestown, North Dakota, USA - PPLs Lake P8 Core (3) Depth... | ecosystem: Environmental > Aquatic > Freshwater >... | reverse complement strand
CGCTCGAACAGGGGGACGGCGGTCTGCGGGTCGTCAATGCATTCGAAGAGGTAGAAGAATGCGGTGCACTCTCGGTTGAACTCGTTGAAGTGACGGTTATCCATCACCGCCAGGCGGCCGACAGGGGAGCCATCCTGCTCGGCCAGCAGGAATGCCGCATCGGAGTGGGCGTAGAACGGATGTCGCTTGCGATCCAGCATGCGGCGCATGTCCCGATCCATCGGTGGAACCCATAGCGAGCATCTCCGGTAGATGACGAACGGCAAGCCGATGAAACTGCGGACGTCGCCGGAGTTTGTGGTATCGATGGCTCGGATCTTCATCGGACGACCCACTTTCGAACGTCGGGCAGGGGGAAGACGCTGCCGCGGTCCTTTCCGGATTGAGTGGGGGCGCCGGCGGCAGGCAACACAATCAACTGGGCTGGCTCACGTCAACAGCTTGCTTCGAGTGCAGCCAAGCCGGCCGAGATGAGGCAGCACGTCCTGGCAGCGGACCACCTGACCCGTGCCGCCGTGGCCCAGAGTTGACAACCCGCCGACAACATTCCCCCAGCGCAGACAGTCTTCCAGCGGCAGGCCATCGAGCCAGGCCTTGATGAACCCGGCGCTGAAGCAGTCGCCGGCGCCGGTCGTGTCCAGCGGCTCGAGCGTCAGTGCCTCACAATGGATCAGCTCACCGTCCTGGATGGCGTAGGCGCCTTGGCGCCCTGCCTTCACGACTGGGGTTCGGGTCAGAGCCTGGAGACTGCGCAGGGCGGCTTCGATTTCGCTCTCTCCGGTGATCATCTGTGCTTCGAGCTTGTTCGGGAGGAATGCATCCAACGCTTCCAGTACGCGGCGTACGTCAGCCTGGTTGGCGTCATCGGCGCTGAATAGATTCCCGTCCATGATGATCTGCGCAGCTTGTGCGCGCAAGAAACGCACGCCCGTGTCGAAGGCCGGGCCGGTGTACATCCCGGGGATGTAGACAAGGCGTGTGCGGATCTTCGCCATTCGGCGGATGGCGGCAGGGATCTTGGGTTCCGGATCGTAATAGGCGACGAAGGCGCGGTCTTCTGGGAACGTCAGCGCCGCCGTGATCCTGCGCAACGGACGCTTGTGGTGAACGAACAGCGTCTCGTCCAATCCCTCGCGGCGGACGAACTCCAGGGCCTGGCGCGAGAAGTCATCGTTGCCAAAGTCGGCGGCCCAGCCGACGCCCAGCCCCAGGCGGTGCATGGCCACGACCGGGTTGTAGGCCGCGCCGGGGACCAGGCCGAAGGATCGGCTGATGACCTCAACCCCGAGCGAAGGGAATGCCTCCAGTCGGGCAAAGATCAAGTCCAGACAGTAGTTTCCTGCGACCACGACGTCGTACATTCAGATCTCCGGTGGCGGTTGCTGCGCCCCTCGGGAGAGTCAAGCGCCGACGAAACCGATACGGACACGCAAGTGGCGGGCTTTGGTCGGCCGGGCGCGGGTCCGAGTCGCCCCAGTTCTGGCTCCAGGCTGTGCTGTTTCGTGAAGGTGTACACACTGAACGAGGGCCACAAGTGACGTGTCCTTCTTGTTGGAGAGCAAGGAGGAACGCTCATGACCCTTGAAGACAGCATACCCGCGTTTTACCTGCGCGGCATGGCACGGGCGCAAGAGCCGCACAACCTTCCTCGGGCGTGCCGGGAAGCCGGGATCTCCCGTACTGTGGATTACCGCTGGCGGAGGCGGTACCTGGCCTGCGGCCGGGATGGCCTGCACCCCCGCTAACCGGGCCCGCGCCGAGGGCGTCCGCCACTGCTCAACTTCCCGGCCGAGCGGGCCATCCTGGCCTTGGCTCTGGCTTGGACCACTTGGGGCCCGCTTCACTTGGCCGATCAGCTCGGCCGTCCGGTACACGGCGGCCTGCGTATCGCCCCCAGCACGATCGGCCGGCTGCTGCGGCGCATGGGGCTGCACACCGTCCCGGTGTCCTGCCAAGAGACCCGCTGGGGGCGCGTGGCGATGCTCGACCTGCACAGCGCCCAGGCCGCAGGCGGGCTTACGGAGCAAACCCGAGCCCAGCTGGCCGCCGCTCAGCGGCGCCAAGTCCCGCACATCCAGGCGTCGCAGCCCGGAGACCTGGTGTGCATCGATACGTCCTACAGCGGCGAGCTGAAGGGCGTGGGGAAGGTGTGGCAATACACCGCCTGCGACGCGGCCGGATCGCTCGCTGTGGCTCAGGTGAGCTTGGGGTTTTCGGCCAAGGCCGCCGCCCGCTTCTTGACCCGCCGGTTCTTTCCAACGTACCAAGCCAGCGGCTGGCCCCTCCAGCGCATCCTGGCCGATCCAGGCAGCGAATACCGGGGAGCTTTCGACCGGGCCTGCCAGGAGCGGGACATCCGACATTGTCGCACCAAGCCTCGGCACGCTTGAACAAACGACTCTATCGAGAGATTGCAGGACACTACCCTCAGCAAGCTCCGGCGGACAGTTGCACTGCGCTGCACGCAGTGCGGTGCGAGTGTCGAATACCGACGCCGGTTCTTCACCAGCGCAGCCGCTATGCAGACCGCAGTCGATCGCTACCTGAACTCCTGCAACCACCGCCGTTCCCATGAGGGATACAGGACCCGAGGCAGAACCCCTGGCGAGGTCTTCTTCCCCCCGCGAGGCACACGTGAGCTGCAAACGCGAGATCAAAGCGCCAACACCCATCCGGTATTGGACATCCTAGCTGAGGTCCGGAAAGTACTCCCGGTGCGCATTCCGGTACTCGTCCAGGATGATCCTGGCGGCGGCTTCATCCGCCACCAGGGGGTGCAGGGTGAGGGCGGTGCGGGCCTTCGCCAGCGAGGCGTCGCGCACGGATTCGATGGTCGACCTCTCGAAGGCTTTGACTTGCTTCATCAATCCAAGGCAGTGGTCTGGAATCGATCCGACGGCCCGCGGCGCGGCGCCCTGCGAGGAGATCGAGGCGGCCACCTCGACGACGTCGGTTGAGGACATGCCTTCGATCGCGCCCCCGTTCGGCAGGTTGATGATCGCGGTGCGCGTGCCCCCGCCGGACAGCGCGGCAATGACGTTGAGGGCGACCCCGGCATACCCCTCCGTTGCCAAGGCGTGGATCCAATCCGGCTGCAGCCCCCCCGCTGGGTGACGGTTCTGCGTCTCTGCCGCCATATAGGTGGCCCCACGCGCGCGCATGTACGCCTGATAGGTCGAGAGGATCCCCGCTTCGTCTTCGGATCGAATGGCGACCTCGAGATCTCGGGCAAGGGCGCGGTTCATCTCCAACAGGACCTGGCCTCGGGTGGCCGGCGCCGCCCGCAGGTTGGCGACGGCCTTGCGCGACGAGTAAAAGTAGTAGAGGTACTCATTTGGGATCAGGCTGAGAGTCGTGAGCAGTTCGGCCTCGAAGGGAAGCCCAGGGAAGGAACCCGCTTGAGCGAGAGTTTGCAGGAAACGCGGCAGATGATCCTTGCCGTGGTGGATGATGCGCCGTACCCAGCCGAGGTGGTTCAGGCCGAAGTATTCCAGCTGCACCTCATCCACTGGGGCGTTCAGCAGTCCAGCAGCGACATGCTGCATCCCGTGGGGGGCATCGCAGATGCCGATCGTCCTGGGCCACCCTGCCAGATCGAGCGCGGCCTGCGCCAGCAGGCCCGAGGGGTTGGCGAAATTGACCAGCCAGGCTTCCGGGCACTCTGTGCGCATCTGTTCGATGTACTTCAGCAGAACGGGGATGCTGCGCAGCGCCATCGCCATCCCGCCGGCGCCGGTGGTCTCCTGCCCCAGGACACCGTGGGCCAGGGGAATGGTCTCATCCAGGACGCGGGCCTGCATGTTGCCCACGCGGAAGGTGGTGATCACAAAGTCAGCGGCGTGCAGAGCGGGGGTGGCCTCGGTGAAGGCGTGCAGCTTGAAGGGCAGAGGTGCCTGGTGGGTCATGGCGTGCACCACGCCAAGCACGCGATCGAGCTGGGAGCGGTCAACATCCATCAAGGCGACCTCGGTCAGGCCGAGTTCAGCCTGCCGGGCCGCCATCGCCTGAAGGATCAAAGGCGAGCGAACGCCGCCCCCGCCAAGGATGGCGATCTTCATTGCTGTCCTCCGAGAGCATCTCTTCGCCGAGCCATCAGGCGTCGCCTGCCTCGGAGAGGAGTTGCTCGACAAACGGATGAAAGCGCGCAACCCGGAAGGCTTCGGCGTAGGCGAAGCCCGACCGGGCTCCGATCTGGGCCGCCGCCATTCGAACGGCCGCAGCGAGCATCTGCTCGGCAGAGAGCGCATTCCCGCCGAGCAGGGACGGCAAGTCAAGACCGGCGCGTGCCGCCTGCCGCGCAACATCCTCGACGAGGAATTCGACCTGGCTCTGATGTTGGAGCAAGGCCTCGACCTTGCGGTCAATCGTGCGGCTGATGTCGATGTAGCGGCTGGCGAGCTGCGGGGAGTCGCAGGCGAAGTGCTTTTCGCTGACGAGGTGAGGCGTATGCTCACTGCCTGGTCCAGGGTCGAACAGCGGCAGGTGGCAGAACACCAGCGCTTCGGCCACTGCCCGAGCCAAGGTGCGATGATCAGGATGGGTCTCGCGCCCATCTTGCGGATCGAGGCTGACGACAACCTCCGGCTGGTGTCTGCGGATCAACCTGACGATCTCCAGCCGAAGCTGGCCGGCCGGCAGCCTGTCCAGCCCGCCATCCGGATGTCCCAGCCAATCGACGGCACCGATCCCGAGCACGGCGGCTGCCCGCTCGGCTTCCAGCTTGCGCTGTTTCGCCAGCTCGTGGGCGGGCATTGAGAATGACCCCAACCCACCGTCCGTGGCGAGCGCCAGGAGTACGCGGTCCGCCTGCGCGGCGCGCAGGGCGAGCATGCCCCCGGCGTAGAACTCCGCATCGTCGGGGTGGGGCATGACCGCCAGGATCGTCGTCAATTCTCACCTCCGCTGGAGCCAGACCGCCCGGTGATTGTAAGCGCAGACGCTTCGGACCGCAGCCGGTGGACCGAGGCGAGACAGCCCCTGGGGGACGACGCCAGGCGATGGGAAGGTACAATCGCGTACGCCATTCGTTCATCCTTCAATCGGAGGCAAGCCATGCAGCGAGTTGGATACATCGGCCTGGGGCTGATGGGGAAGGCGATTGCCCGCAACCTTCTGCGGGCGGGCAATCCGCTGATTGTGCACAACCGCAGCGCGGCGGCGGTCAAGGAACTGGTGTCCGAGGGGGCGCAGTCGGCGGCCTCGCCGGCCGAGGTCGCCCGTCAAAGCGACGTGGTCTTCACCAGCCTTCCTGACTCACCGGATGTGGAGCAAGTGGTGTTGGGTCGGGGTGGAATCGTCGAGGGGCTCCAGCCTGGGATGATCTACGTCGACAACAGCACGATCAAACCCGAGGTCGCCCGGCGGATCGCGGCTGAGCTGGAGAAGGTGGGTGTCCCGGCGCTGGACGCACCGGTTTCGGGGGGAGATATCGGGGCGCGCGAGGCGACGCTGGCAATCATGGTCGGAGGTCCGCCGGAGGCCTTCGAGCAGGTGCTCCCGCTGTTTCAGGCGATGGGCCGGACGATCACCCGCGTGGGCGACAGCGGCGCCGGCCAGGTGGCCAAGGCCTGCAACCAGATCATGGCGGCTGCCCAGATGGTGGCGATGGCCGAACTGCTGGTCCTGGCACAGAAGGCCGGCGTCGATCCGCAGCGTGTGGTTGAGGCGATCCGCGGCGGGGCCGCACAGTGTTGGACACTGGATGTCAAGGCGCCCAGGCTGTTTGCCGGAAACCGCCAGCCGGGATTCAAGGCGCACATGATGCACAAGGACCTGGCAATCATCCTGGAGACGGCGCGCACCTACGGCGCCTCGCTGCCGATGAGCGGACTCAACCTGCAGCTGTACGAAGCCATGCTGCAAATGGGGATGCGCGAGCTTGACAACTCGGCGGTGCTCGGGGTGTACGAGGCGCTGGCGGCAACGCGAGTTCCTTCCGCCGACCCGACCAGGAGCTAGCGCGAATCCCTGGCCGCCACGCGCGCCGCCATGGCGCGGTGTACGGTCACCCGCCCTGGGGATTGGACCCGAACGACGCTGGCCGGATCAGCGCAGGCGCAACGCTCCCGGAGCCGGTCACCCGGCGGGGGACGCGAGAAGCGTTGGGTTCTTCCCAACGCTTCTCGGGTACAACCTCCGGCGGCCCCGTTCCGCCTTCGATCACAGCATCGGGTAAGCAGCCTGCAACTCGTCCATCAACGGCACAAAGATCAACAGGGTGATAACCACGGCGATCAGAATGAACAGGAACATCACGACCAGCACGGAGCCGATCGCTCCACCCCAGCCCAGCTTGGTAGCTGCTCTCACCGCCAGGAACTGCAGCGCAAGAGCGTAAATCCCCAGCGGCACTGCCAGGCATGCTGCGCAGGGGATCAGCGATAGCAGAGAAGAGATCAGGGTGATCGGGGCATAGTAGGCAGTGTTGGCGTACATCATTTGCGAGAAGGTGCCCTGGCCGCCGAAGGCGCTGGCAGTGAAGTGGACCAGGCCGAAGTACAGCATCTGCCCGAGGACAACTGCGATGGCGGTGATGGGAATGGCGCACACCAGGGCTGCCGCCATGCCCAGTCCCGCAGGTGCAAGCTGTTGCGGCAGAGCTTGGGCTGACCCAGCAAACTGCGAGAAGGCGCTGCTGCCCATCAGTTGCATCCACACGAACTGGCTGGCGGCGCTGAGCATGCCCGAAATCGCGCCGACCACGAGCAGCCAGACGACCGCCCGGCTGAGCGTGGCCTTCGGGTCCTGAAGGAGACGTTCGTAAGACTCCAGCGTGGGGCGACGGAGCGCGATATTCCAGACCTCGTAGAACGGAAGCGAAGGGGGTTGGATCGGGGCTTCGGGCATCGCCAGTTCGTCGGACATGGGAAGCTCCTCCCTGCGGTACGTGCCTCGCGGTTTACCGGGCGGGAAACGCATCCGTCCGGCGCGCGCGCGAGTGCATTTCTCCAGCCTAGACTACATTCACCCCCAGCAGAAGGCAAGCTGCGACTGACACGGCAATCGCGGGTTGCCTCAGGGGGTGAGCAGAACGATCAATCGCCCAGGGCCATGCACGCCCAGCGTCATGGTCATCTCGATATCCGACGTGCGCGACGGTCCGGTGACCAGGACCACCATCGGTGAACCCTTCAGCTCGGCCTTGCCGCCGGCCGCCAGCCAGGCAGCGAAATCCGCGTGCAAGTCGCCCTGCGATAGGATGACCGCCAGCGTCGGCGGAAGGAGGGAGGCTGTCAGCGTGCCAACCGGGCTGGATGGAAGCACCACCGTACCGCTGTCGGCGAGACCCGCTTGAGCCCAGACGATCCCCCAGGCAGCCCGCTCGGGGTTCAGGCTGTCGGAAGGAGCGGGCCATTGACCCTGCAGCATTTCGATCCCTGCTCGATTCAGCTCACCGACCAGCGCCGGCGCAGCCCCAGCTTGACCGGCATATAAGCCGGGTCCACGATCGGGAGGGAGCAGCCGCTCCAGCGTGGCGAAGATCTGGCTGGGATCGACGGCGATGACCTCGCCGGATACGGCCGTGAGCGCCTGGGTGAACTGTACGCACAGGTCCTGGGGGCTTGGTGACTCGGCAGGCTCAGGGTCGGATGGGCGTAGCACGGCGTGATCCACCGGATGTCCGTTCGTCGACGCGCGGGCCAAGCCTTGAGTCTCGCGCCAGCGCCGGTGGAGCGAGCGTGTGGCGATCGGCGGGAAATGCCGCGATCCGGTCCAGGCGTTGGCGGGGGGCGGGAGCCACCGCAGCCAGTTCTTACCCCGGGCAAGCAAGGAGGTGGCCAGGGCTGCCATACGCTGAGCGGCGGCAAAGAGGGAGGGGCGGGTGGCGCCCCAGCCGAACAGCCGCAGACCCACGCGCAGGTAGCGCCGCCCACCGCCGCCGGAGAAGTGCTGGTGACGCACGTGCAGCAACATGCGCGGGATGTCGATCCCGATCGGGCAGGCCTCCTGGCAGGCGCCGCACAAGGTCGACGCCTTGGCCAAATGGCCGAAGGCGGCGACTCCGAACAGTCCCGGGGAAACGATCGAGCCGATTGGGCCGGGATAAGGGCTGCCGTAGGCGTGGCCGCCCAACTCCTGGAAGACCGGGCAGGCATTCAGACAGGCGCCGCAACGGATGCACATCAGCCCCTCGGCCAGCGGAGTGGCGTGCATCGCCCGCCGGCCGTTGTCGACCAGGATGAGATAGCGGTGCTGGGACCCATCGGCGATCGCAAGTTTGCCGGGGCCCTGGATCAGCGTGACGTAGCTGGTCAAGATCTGGCCGGTCGCATTGCGCGGCAGCAGCTGTAGGATCACCGCCAGGTCTTCGACCGTTGGAACCAGCCGTTCGATGCCCATCAGTGCCACGTGGACCGGCGGAAGGGTGGTCACCATGCGCCCGTTGCCTTCATTGGTCACCAGGCACAGCGTTCCGGTGTCGGCCGTCGCCAGGTTGACCCCCGAGATGCCCATGTCGGCAGTGAGAAAGACCTGGCGCAAGGTTCGCCGCGCCACGTCCGTCATCGCCGAGACATCCTCCGTGTAGGGCATGCCCAGGTGCTCGGCGAAGGTCCGCCCGACCTCCTGCCGGCGCAGGTGGAGCGCAGGCGTGATAATGTGCGCGGGCGGCTCGCCACGCAGTTGGACGATGAACTCCCCCAGATCGGTCTCAACGACCTTCAGCCCGGCTCGCTCCAGGTAGGGGTTGAGGTGAATTTCCTCGCTCACCATGGACTTCGCCTTGGCCACCAGGCGCACGTCGTGCCGGCGAGCGATCTCCAGCACATGGGCGCAGGCCTGCTCGGCGGAGGACGCCTGCAACACGACGATCCGATTCGCCTGACAGGCCCCGATGAAGCGTGCCAGCATCGGTTCCCAGTCGTCGAGGACCGTCTGTCGAATGGCGCGTGCGTGCTGACGCACGGCAACGGGATCGTCCAGGGTAGCGTTTGCGCGGCGCGCCCCCGCTTTGCGCCGGGCGGCGTTGTTGTCCAACGCTTCCTGCAGCACCGGGTTGGACAGGGCGCGCCGCACCGACTGGTGGAAGGAAACGCTCACCGCAGGCCTCCGCCATCGCCCGCCAGGACTTGGGCGAGGTGGGCGCAGCGAACGTCAAGGCCTTGTTTGCGGAGTCCACCTTCGATGTGCATCAGGCAGCTTACATCGCACCCAATCACGCGCGCTGCCTGGCTGGCGTGCACCGCCTGCAACTTGCGGGCGAGCATCGCCGATGAGAGCTCTGGCTGATCCACCGAGAACACCCCGCCGAAGCCGCAGCAGTCCGGTTCGAGCCGGGTGACCTGCATCTCAGGGATCGATTCGAGCAGCTGGAGCGGCTGACTCTCTATCCCCATGCCGCGCAATAGATGACAGGAGGGATGGTAGGCGCAAGTTCCTCCAGGGACGCCCGCCCAAGCCTGCACGCCGAGGATGTCGACCAGGAACTGGCTAAGTTCGTAGGTGCGCGAGGCGAGCTGGTCCGCGCGGGCGAGCCAGGCTGGTTCGTCGGCAAACAGCTGAAGGTAGCCATGGCGCACCATATGGGCGCATGAGCCCGAGGGGATGACCACCGGATCCTGCGTGGCTTCCAGCACCTCGATCGTCTGGCGGGCCATCTTGCGCGAGCTGCCCCAGTCTCCCGCATTAAACGCCGGCTGGCCGCAGCAGGTCTGATCGAGGGGGAACGCCACCTGCACTTCGCAGGCTCGCAACACGGCAACCACCGCCTCGCCAACCCCAGGAAACAGGCTGTCGACCAGGCAGGTGGCGAACAGCTGCACGCGCATCGCCTCTACCTCCGCCGCTCGCCGGGCGAGCAACTCAGCAGGAGCATACCTTCGCCGGCGGGTGTGGGAAAGGAACAAGCGTCCCGGTCTCGCCCGCCAGGAGGCATGCCGAATCCGATCGGCGTGTGACGGCGGCCTCGGACGTTGCAGCTAGCGAAAACGAGGCCGCTCGAAAGAGCGGCCTCGTGTCGGGGCGGGCGGATTTGAACCGCCGACCCCCTGCACCCCATGCAGGTGCGCTAGCCGGACTGCGCTACGCCCCGGACTTCGCGTGCATTGTACCGTGGCGGTAAGGTGGACACAAGGTTTGAATCGGCGGAGGGATGCACGCCCGGGCGGCGGTAGATTGCGTCCCGGCGCGAGGCAAGCCTCAGGAACCTCCGCGTGGGACCAGACGGCCTTGGCCCAGAAGCGTTGCGCCTGGTTCGAAGCCGGTCAGGCCGGGGAGGCGCAGCCTCCCCTTGCCGAAGGCGCGCGAACCTCGCTTCGGCGGGCCGATCACTCTCGGACTCCCTTGCGCCGGCCCGCTGGTTTGACCGGGAGCAGACCATCGCAGATTCCAGCCCGCGGCGCCCGTGCGGGGAAACGCGCCCCCCGACCGTGCCCGCGTTCCGAGGCCGAAGCCTGACCGAGAGCATTGCCCACCGTTACCCTTGCGCGGTCTTTGAATCTATAATCGCCCCCGAGAGGTGCAGGATGCGTGTATATGACATCTCGGTCGGGATCCAGTCGGGGATGCCGGTCTGGCCGGGCGACCCGCCGGTTGAGCTGACGCGGATCTCCGCCATCGCCAACGGCGACAATGCCAACGTCTCTCGCCTGTCGTGTGGGGTTCACGTCGGAACGCATCTGGATGCGCCGCTGCATTTCGTCGAAGGCGGCGCCTCCGTCGAGAGTCTTTCGCTTAAGGTTCTCATCGGGAGGGCTTACGTTGTCAGCCTGCCCAAGGTGAACGTGATCGATGCAGCCTGCCTGGATGCGGCCGACATCCCGCCCCGCACCAAGCGTGTGCTCTTCAAGACGCGCAATTCGGCGCTCTGGGCACGCGGCGAGACGCGCTTCCAAACCGACTTCGTCGCCGTCGACGAGGGCGGCGCCCAGTGGCTCGTGCGCAAGGGCGTGCAGTTGGTCGGCGTCGACTATCTCTCAGTGGCGCCCTATAAGCGCAGCAAGCAGGTGCATGAGACTCTGCTCAAGGCTGGCATGGTTGTCGTTGAGGGACTGGACCTGAGCAAGGTCGCCCAGGGGCGGTACACCCTGTACTGCCTGCCGCTCAAACTGGTCGGCAGCGATGGGGCACCGACGCGTGCGGTCTTGGTCGGCGTGTAAGCGCCAGCTACAGCTCCCCCGTCTCCCGCTCTTGCCTGAGCTGCGCCCAGTACCCGGCTGACTCGAATCGCTCCAGCAGGAAGGACCGCGCATACGGCGTGCGGTCCTGGCCGAGGATTGCCCGCGCCAGCAACTCGCCGGCCGCCGGTGAGGCCATCACCCCGAATCCTGAGAGCGCCGCCATCAGGAAATACCCTGCAACGGGGGTCCGCCCGATGAGCGGCAAGTTATCCGGCGTGCGCGTGTAGTAGCCTCCATCGACCACCGTCTTGGGCATCCGAGTGAGGTAGGCTCGCAACCCTGGGATCAGCCGGCTCATGCCGCGCATGGCGATCTCGGCGTACGCCGGATCGGGAAGGATGGGGAAGACCGGTTCGACGGGCGCAAGCTGGTACGGCCAGAGCACAAGACAGTACGGGCTGTCGGCCGGGCCTTCGGGCCTGATGTGTGCACCGCCGGGGAGTCGGCCGAGCAGGTACCGGTCAGCGGGGGATTGGTCCAACAGCGACTGCTCTTCCTCCGACCAGTCCAAGGACTGCTCGTCCGACAGGATCACCAGCGGCGCCTGACGTGGCACGACTTGGTCGCGGTCGCGGAAGGCTGCCTTCAGGTGAAGCTCCCAGGAGAGCGGGAGCTCGACACCCACCAGAGCGCTGACCTGCCCGGCGAAGGGACCGGCGGCGTTGACCAGGATCGGCGCTTCGATCCGGCGGCTGCCCTCAGCCGACTCGACCCGGACCGCGCGCAGTATGCCGCCGGCAAGCTCCACCGCCGTCAACCGGCCGGCAATCCGGAGGATGCCCGCCAACTCCGCCTGCTGCAGCAGCCAGATCCCCAACTCGTGAGCCCGGAGCCAGCCGGCGCGGCGGATATGCAGTACGGCGCGGGTCTCCGGTGAGAGGTAGGGATACAGCCGTCGGATTTGTGAAGCCTCTGAGCAGTATTCTGCGCCGCGCTCTGGCGGCTCTTCCCGTTCGGCCGTGCGCGCGTCTGAACGGCGCGTATTCGAGCCTGATCCAATCCGCAGCGCTCCGGCGCCCAGGCGCGCCATCGTCTCGGCGCGGGTGAGCAGATCTTGCGCCCCGGCGTCGGTCGTGCTGGCATACAGGTAGCCGCGCCGGTTGAGGCCGAAGGCGTTGCCGGTCTCACCCGCCCAACGATCGAACCATTCAACGCTGCGGTCGATCAGGTGGATCATGGCGGTTTCCGGCCACCAGTTGCGATAGCACTCGGTCGACTTGTCACTGGTCAGGCTGAGGGGAGGTCGCTCATCGATCAAGGCGATGCGCAGGCCCGGATGCAGCCGCGTCAGGTGGTAGGCGGAGGAGACGCCGGCGATCCCGGAGCCGCAGATCACAATGTCGGCGGTCGCAACTGGCATCGGATCGACCCTCATTCCATCGCTCCCGAATGGTAGCCGCCGGGGCCTTTGGGGGCAATCGCTTGCAGCACAAGGACGCAGAAGGCTTTCATTTGACTGACCCGCAAAGCGGATCGCTCACTCGCTTGGCGATTCTCTTGGCAGGATGTTCCCCAGCGGGAGTGCTCACCGGTCGCGCCGCCGGGCATTGGCAGAATCAGCCGCACAACGCGGCAGCGTTGGCTGTGGCCGCTGCACAGCCCTGAGACCGGACGGTCTCCATTGCCTTGGGCGGAAGAGTATCGCGTGGCCAAATGCCGGGACTTGAGTCGGGCGCATACTCGCGCCTCGAAGCGCCAGAAGCCGGGCTCGGGGATCACCCCGGCCCGGCTTCTGGCGTCCGCCGGCCGTGGAGGCGGCGCTATATCGGTTGCTCAGCGAACTTCGAAGGCAAGCGTGCGGTCAAGTTCGTCGTTGAGATACACCTCGACCTGGTAGGTACCCGTTGGCCACAGGCTTTCGTTAGTCAAGTCAAAGGTCACCGTGCCATCGCCCGAGGTGATAGAGCTCTCGTCGATTGCGAAGTTGGGCTCGACCCCCTCCGCCTCGACCGCTGTCCACACGCTCTTGACGGTGGTGTCTTCTGGGGCGTTGGAGAGATCAACCAATAGATAGAACGTCTGCTGATCCGGTGAGAACACAGCAGTCTCGGGGGACCCAGACGGATCCGCTGACAGAACCGCGCCCGAGATCTTGGCGGTGCTGATGGTTCCCCCGCAGGCCAGGACGGCTAGGGCCAGCAGGCCGACTACCCCCGCGATGCGTATTCCGTGTGACTTCACTGTCTTCCTCCTTTGTCGGGGGAGACTCCCCCGGGCGATGCGCTCGCCGGCATGCCAGACGTTCAGTGCCGGTGGCGCCACGGCGAGACTCTACTCCACAGGTGCGCCTGCGCCAAGGGTGGATTCATGCCGGGAGGGACATGGCTCTGATTCACGACGCTGCAGCAGGAGCTGAGGATCGGTGGCGCGCAGGCGAGCGCCTGCCCGCGCGGGTGGAGCCTCCCTCACCTGCGAAGGACACCGCGCGGGCAGGGCGATCGCTGTGGACGGATTCAGCGTGTGATTAGCGTGACCAGCGCCCGCTGCCCGAACCGCCGCGGCCCTGGCCCATGCCAGGCTGGCCGCTGCGCGGTGCGGATAGATCGGTCTCGGTGAGGCGATCGCTTTGCCGGGAGAAAGTCGACAGGTGCCGGGTCGATCCTCGCAGCAGTCTGGCGTATACGCGTTGGATCGCCGGCTCATCCGTGGCTTCGAGCCGCACCTGCAGATCGGCGATGTCCGTCTCCTCCACCACCACGGCTGCGCTCAGCGCAGCCCGGGCCGAGGCGGATCCTTGTGCCAGCAACTGATCATAGAGCGCCTGGAGGGCGGGGTCGGCGAAGGAGCCTACTCCAGCGCCGCTGACCGGGTTCTCGGCTCCGTACATCTCCAGCAGCCGGGCGACAGCGGCCATGTGCGTGGACTCGCTTGCGGCAATGCGATCGAACACGGGCAAGCCCCACTGGCCGTAGAACGCCAGGTACAGGTCGTGCGCAAGCTTCTCTTCCTGGATCATGAATTGCAGGCCGGCAGCTTCCTCCTCAGCCAGGACCCTGCTCCCCGATGCATGGATCGTCGAAGCGGCATCCGCTGGCGGCGAGCTCAAGAGGTCGCCCGACGCCGGCATAGCAACAGAGCCCGGTACGAGTTCGTGAGCCGATGCGGTCTGGGCCGGGGCAAAGGGCATCGCCGTTGCCAGGAACGTTGCTGCGATGAGCAGCAATCGACTTGGGTGGATTGGGATCATAGCCATCGTGCAGAGCCTCCGGAGCAGCAGTATCGTCGTATCGGCCACAAGCGTAGCTTCCGCGTATGCAGATTGCGTGAAGAATCCAGGCAAGTGGGTTGCCCATCGTGGTCGTCGCCCGGAGCTCCTGAGGCAGCGGGTTGGGAACTGGGTGTGCGAGCTGCAGGCGTGGCAGACGGGCTGGTCGACCGGCACAGCAGAGACGGTGCGCGGCTTGCCGGCGAGCTCTCAGTCCTGGGGAGGCCGGACCGGGAGGGTGTAGCCGCCATCGACGACGATCGTCTGGCCGCAGATCATGGCGGCATCCGGCGAGCACAGGAAGGCGACGACATTGGCGATATCCTCCGGGGTTGCCAGACGACCGGTGGGCGTCGTCGCCGCCAGGCGGGCGAAGGAATCCTCACCCTGCAGCGACTGGAAATGGCGCAGGGCCTCGGTCTCGACCACGCCGGGGGACACGGCATTGACGCGGATCGCGCGCGGCGCGAGCTCGACGCCGAGGTAGCGGGTGAGCGCCTCGATGGCAGCCTTGCTGGCGCCGACGACCACATACTCCGGCAGCACGCGCGTCGAGCCGGGGCTGGATAGGCTGACGATGCTGCCGCCATTGTCCATCAGCGGCACGGCGCGTTGAGCGCAAAACAGGAGCGAGCGGGCGTTGATGTTCATCGTCCAGTCCCAGCCGCGCGGTTTCTGTTCCATCGCCGGCCGGTTGTACCCGGAGGCGGCGTTGCACACCAGGATGTCCAGCCGGCCGAACTCGGCGCGCACCGCCTCGAACAGCCGGTCGATGCCGGCGATCTCTCCGACATTGGCGCGCACGATCGTCGCCCGCCGGCCTAGCCCCTCGACGGAGCGGGCAGTCTCCTCGGCGCCACTGCGGTTGCGGAAGTAGTTGACGATGACCGAGGCGCCCTCGCCTGCAAGCTTGACGGCGATGGCCCGTCCGATGCCACGTCCCGACCCGGTCACCAGGGCGACCTGATCCTGAAAGCGGAGGGGTTGGCCATAGGACATGCCAGGCATCTTACCACCCGTGGCCGTCCTGCCCGGCCCCGGCAGGCGCTGCACCCACAGAGAAGTGTCATATGGCTGCGGGAGGCAGTTCAACCCGCGCTGGATGTCTATGATAGATTGGAGGCGTGAGGTATGCGCACCTGGGTGAGCAAGTGGCCGCCGAGCTTGCCCGCGCCCATTGGGCGCGGCAGGCCGGGAACCACGGTCGAGCCCGCGTGTGCGCCCGGCGAGCCGCTGGCTGGGCGCTGGGGGGCTGGCCGACGAGCCAGGCGGAGCTGCCAGATGGGAAGCCGGGCAACGCCTACGAGGCGCTGCGGTCGGCGGCAGAGGATGAAGCGCCGCCAGCGCCGGTTCGGGTGGCGGCGCAGCGGCTGACGGCCCGCGTCGACGAGGCGTTTAGCCTGCCGTTCGATCAAGATCCGATTGAGGATGCCCTGGAGATCATCCGTTGGCGCTGGCCTGGCTGGCAGCCGCCTCAAGGGTGAATTGAGGAAGACAGGCACTGGACATTGCGCTGGCGTTGGGTGGCGGGGGAGCGCGCGGCCTGGCACACATCGGTGTGCTGCGAGCCTTCGAGCAGCAAGGCGTGAAGGTGGCTGCCATCGCTGGAACCAGCATGGGCGGCATCATCGCGGCTGCCCATGCTTGCGGCATGTCGGCGGAGACGATCCAGCAGAAGGCAGCCGAGCTGGAGATCCGGGAGATGCTCCAGCTGCGAGCTTCGGGCCCGTCGCTGTTCGGCCTGGAGCGTGTCGAGGAGTGGCTAAGCGATCTATTTGGGGACCGCAACATCGAGGACCTCGAGATTCCGCTGGCGCTGACGGCAGTGGACCTACAGGAGTGCCGCGAGGTGGTCATCCGCAGCGGCAGAGTTGTGGACGGGGTGATGGCGACCATTGCCCTGCCGGGCCTGTTTCCCCCGCATGGCATAGGTCAACATCGATTGGTGGATGGGGCCACGCTCGACCCAGTGCCGGTCTGCCCGGTGCGCGAGGTACATCCCGGTCCGGTGGTTGCCGTCGTGCTCTCGCCGGAGCAGAGTCGCTGGCGTGAGACCCGCTCTCCCAGCCTGATGGGCGGCCTGCCAGTGGTCAGCTTCATGGCGCGCCTGCGACCGCTGCGGGCGCTGGAGATCTTCCAGCAGTCGCTGGAGATCACCCTGCGCATGTACACCGAGCTGCACCTGCAGGTGGACAAGCCCGAAGTGATCATCCGACCCGAAGTCTGGGATGTGGGCCTGTTCGACAGCCCATCCCTCGAGCAGATCTCGGCGGTAGGTGCGACGGCGGCCATCGAGGGCATGCCCGGGTTGCGCGCTCAATTCGCCGTGCACCGCAGGCTGGAGCGGTGGTTGCGCTGGCGGACGCGCCAGCGGGGAGCGTGAGGGGGATGCGCCCCGGCCGCGACATGCGCGCCTACGCCCACGGGACGCAGCTCCGTCTGATCGCCGGCGGGCTGTTTTTGGCCCTGGTCGTGGCGACGCTGCTGATTCGCCTGATCTATGGCCCGGATGCCGGGGGCAGCGCATTCATCTGCACGATCCTGGCACTGCTGCCACTGGCGCTGATCTGGGGCCTGTTGTCTCTGATCGGCTGGATCGCCCACCGGGCAGGAGGAGACTAGATCATGCCCTCCGGTGGTGCGGAAGGTCGACTGACGATCGTGTCTGAAAGCCCGCGGCCTCAGCCCACGCACGGACTGGCGGTGTTCCTGCATGGCTGGACGGGTGATGAGCACTCGATGGATGTGCTCGATGCGGGTCTGGCTCCAGGCTGGTGGCGCCGCTCCCCCCGCGCTCCGTTTCGCGCAGCTCCGGGAGGGTTCTCCTGGTCCTCGGAGCCAGAGCCGGCCGGGGCTTCCCCGCAGGCCTTTCGCTCAGCGTCCATCGCGCTGCGGGGATTCGTGGAGCGCCTGGAGAAGACGGACGCAACGCCCTGGGCGCTGGTGGGGTTCAGCCAAGGCTCGGCCCTGGCCTTCAGTGCGATCGCTGCCGGGATGATCCGACCCTCCGGGTTGGCCGTGCTCTCCGGATGGATGCCGGCACAGGTCGAGCCTTCGGCCTTGGCTGGCCTGCCCATCTTCTGGAGCCACGGGATGAGGGATGCCTTGGTCAGCCTCGATCGGGCGCGGGCGGATGTCCGCCGGCTCGACCAGGCGGGTGCGCAACTGACCTACTGCGAGGCCGACGTCGGCCACAAGGTCGGGCTCCCATGTGTGCGCGGGATGCGTGCCTGGTTGATGCATCTTGAACAGAACGCAGGAGCTTGAATGAGCGCTGCGGCGGACTGCGCCGCACAACCGATTCGCGCCGAATCGCCGGCTCTCCTGAGAGGGCCGGCCGGAGCCAAACCCTACACTGCGGAGCGTGCCATGTCAGACCCTCAACTCACGGAACGTGCGATCAACACCATTCGCTTTCTGGCTGCGGATGCGGTGCAGCAGGCGAAGTCCGGCCACCCGGGGATGCCGATGGGCGCCGCCAGCATGGCCTACACCCTGTGGACGCGACACCTGAAGTTCGATCCCGGCGATCCCAAGTGGCCGGATCGAGATCGCTTCGTGCTTTCGGCCGGGCACGGCTCGGCACTGCTGTACTCCCTGCTGCACCTGTCGGGCTATGACCTGCCGATGGAAGAACTCATGCGGTTTCGCCAGTTGGGGAGCAAGACACCTGGACACCCCGAGTATGGCGACACGCCGGGCGTTGAGACGACCACCGGACCGCTCGGACAGGGCTTTGCCATGGGGGTCGGGATGGCCTTGGCCGCCGAGCATCTGGCCGCCCAGTACAACCGGCCTGACAATCCGGTCGTCGATCACTACATCTACGGGATCGTCTCCGACGGCGACCTGATGGAAGGCGTGTCGTCGGAGGCTGCCTCGCTGGCCGGGCACCTGCGCCTCGGGAGGCTGATCTACCTGTACGACGACAACCACATCACGATTGATGGCACGACCGAACTGGCCTTCACCGAGGACCGCGTCAAGCGCTTCAAGGCCTATGGCTGGCATGTGGTGGTCGTGCCGAACGGTGATGATGTGGCGGCGATCGACAAGGCGCTCAAGGCGGCCAAGCGCGATCCACGACCGTCGCTGATCGCCTGCCGCACGCACATCGGATTCGGCCTGCCGACCAAGCAGGACAAGTCTTCGGCTCATGGCGAGCCCCCCGGCGAGGAGGAACTCGACGGCGCCAAGCGCAACCTGGGCTGGCCGACCGAGCCGCGCTTCCTCGTCCCGGACGATGTGCGGGAGCACTTCGCCAAGGCGGCGGCGCGCGGCCGGCGTGCCCACAAGAAATGGAAGAAGCTGCTCGCAGGGTATGCCCAGGCGCATGCGGAGCTGGCGGCGCAGTTCAAGCGGACGCAGGCTGGGGATCTGCCAGCGGGCCTCGCCGCGCTGGTCCCGCCGCTGCCCGCCGATCCCAAGGGTGTCGCCACGCGAGGCGCCTCCGGCAAGGCACTCAACGCGCTGGCGCCGGCGCTTCCCGAATTGATCGGTGGCTCGGCCGACCTGACGCCCTCCAACCAGACGCTGATCAAGGACGGTGGGGACTACACGCCCGAAGCGCCAGGCAACCGCTACATCCGCTTCGGTGTGCGCGAGCACGCCATGGCGGCCATGCTCAACGGCATGGCCTTGCACGGCGGGCTGATCCCATATGCCGGCACCTTCCTGGTGTTCGCCGACTACATGCGGCCGTCGATTCGTCTGGCGGCGCTGATGGGCCTGCGGGTGATCTACGTCTTTACCCATGACTCGATCGGGGTGGGCGAGGATGGCCCGACTCACCAACCGGTCGAACACGTGGCCTCGCTGCGTGCCATTCCCAATGTGACCCTGCTCCGCCCCGCTGACGCCAATGAGACCAGCCTGGCCTGGCTGGTCGCCCTGGAGCACACCTCCGGCCCAACCGCACTGGCACTCACCCGTCAGGCGCTGCCGATCTACGACCGCCAGAAGTACGCCTCTGCCGAGGGGCTGCGCAAGGGCGCGTACGTGATGGGTGACCTGGGGCAGGGCGCGCCGCAGGTCCTGTTGATGGCCTCGGGGTCGGAAGTGGAGTTGATCGTGCAGGCAGCCGAGCAGCTGGCGCAGCAGGGGATTGCCGCTCGGGTTGTTTCGTTCCCCTCGTGGGAGCTGTTTGCCGCGCAGCCCGAGAGCTATCGCAACCAGGTGCTGCCCCCCATGCTTCCGGCGCGAGTGGCGGTGGAGGCCGGGGTCAGCATGGGCTGGGACCGCTGGGTCGGCGACCGGGGCGTGATCCTGGCCATCGACCGCTTCGGCGCTTCTGCGCCCTACAAGGACGTGTACAAGCACCTTGGCCTGACGGTCGAGGCGGTGGTCGGCGCTGCCAAGAAGGCGATGGGCGGCAAGTAGAATCGGGAGAACGCCCGACCTGGCGGGGGATCTTCGGGTGAGGTTGGGACGAGGGTTGACTTCTAGCGGGCGACCAGGAGGTAGTTCATGCGTGTTGCGATTGCATCCGATCATGCCGGGTTTCCGTTGAAGGAAATGGTGCTGCAAACCGTGCGCGCCGCAGGGCATGAGCCGATCGATCTCGGGACCCACGACACCAGTCCTGTCGACTACCCAGACTTCGCCGAGAAGGTGGGCGGCGCCGTGCAGCGCGGCGAGGCGGAGCGCGGCATCATCCTGTGCGGTTCCGGGATCGGCGCCTCAATCGCCGCCAACAAACTCAAGGGTATCCGCAGCGGTGTATGCCACGACACCTACACCGCCCACCAGGGCGTCGAACATGACGACATGAATGTCCTGGCGATCGGAGCGCGCGTGATTGGGCCGGAGCTCGCGGTTGAGATCGTGCGCGCCTACCTGGGCGCCAGGTTCACCGGCGAGGAGCGCCACGCCCGGCGCGTTGGGAAAATCAAGGACATCGAAGCTCGCGGCGTAGCCGCCAAATAGCCCTGGGCGCCGGCGGACGGCTGTCCAAGCAGAGGCCCGCCTCCGCGGAGACGGGCCTCGTTGTTTCCGGTGTTGGAATGCTGCAGGTCCGGTATCATGCAGGGCATGCCTCAATCGGCTGCACGCCGCCCCCGAGCGGATTCCCGCCGTTGGGTTCTTGACGGGGAGGGCGAGGCCATCTTCACCTCGCTGCCGCAAACGGTCCTGGCCAATCTGGCAGGGTCACGGTCCGAGAGCCCGCTCGTCTGGAACGCCTTCTACCCGCTGGCTGCGCGACAGGAAGTGCTGGGCGAGCTGCTGGCCCTGCCGCCGCTGTGGGGAACCCGTCTGCTGCCCCAGGCCGCTGGGGAGGCAGACGTCGAAATGTACTTCTGGGGATATGCGCTCGATGGACGGCCGATGCCTGGGCTGCGCGAGGCTGTGCGGGCGGTCGATGGGCCCGGGGGCAAGACCGAAGTCGATCTGTTTCTGGTCGGCGGCGGACAACTGATCGCGGTCGAGGCCAAGCGTCGGGCAGCGCCCGGGAGGTGCGGGCGCTATGCGCGCGGCAGGTGCCCGGAAGTGCACCCCGCAGACGGACGGGAAGCCTGTCGCTACTGGGAGCCCGGGCCAGCCGAGTTCACCCGCTGGCTGGAGACCGGCCAGCGTCCCGGGCCCGGCACGGACTCACCACCTTGTAGCATGCACTACCAGCTCTTCCGTACGCTTGGGCTGGGGCGTCACCTCGCCAATGCCATGGGACTTGACCTGGGATTGTGGCTGGTGCTGCCTCGGATGAGCTGGCCCAGGCTGGAGCCGACTTGGCTGGACTTCGCCGACCGTGTGCGGGACGAGGCTATGTGGCGGAGGCTGCGTGTGATCGCCTGGGAAGACCTGCTCGGCCTAGGCCGCGCCCGTCGCCACCCGCGCTGATCCCCTCAAGGCACCTCATCGGCAGACGCCTCGCGCCCGGGGAGCGGATCGCCAACTAGCGGCTTCACCTCAGGTTGAGCCTATCCTGGCGACGGGATAGCCCGCGGCCTGCCACGCCTCCAGCCCGCCGACCAGATTGAGCACGTCGGTGTAGCCGTAGGCGCGGAGCATCATCATCGCCAGCAAGCAGCGGTACCCCGTGCCGCAGTAGGTGACGATGCGCGTCGACTTGTCTTCCGGCAGGCTCCCCCGCTGGGCGATCAAGGCGTCGATCGGGATGCGCTGTTGTGCATCGGCGTGAATGTACCCCTTGGTCTGGATCTCGTCCAAAGACCGTACGTCGAGCAGGACCAGCTCGCCGCCCTCGGCGAGCGCCTGGGCGAGATCCTTGGGCTTGATCGCTCCATCGTCTTCGGGAAGGGCCGCCAGCACAGCTTGCATGTGCTCGAGCACCTGCGGATCAGGTAGGGCAGCGTTGAGCTCGGGGGGTTCAGGGGGAGCGCCGGGCTCAACCGGATACCCCTGGAGCTTCCATCCGGTCAGGCTGCCATCCTTCAGCGTATACACGGACTCCCAGCCCATAGCGACAAGCACCGGCACTGCCATGGTGCAGCGCCAACCGCCGCCGCAGTAGGTGACGATTGGTGTGTCGAATCCAGGCAGCAGCTCGGTCCGGCCGGCCAGCTCCTGCAGCGGAATGCGCACGGCACCGGCGATGTGGCCGGTTGCCTCGGATTCCTCCTGGGTGCGGATATCCAGGATGAATGGAGGCGGATCGTCGTCAAGCCAATCCTGGACGGCGGCCATTCCCAAAGCCCCGTAGGCCCTGGTCCCATCCAGGTAGGACTGGAAGCGCTGATCGAGCAGGGCGTCCAGGCTCTCAACCTGGCGCGCGGTCGGGCTGGGCTGGGGTGTGGGGGTGGGCGCAGCCGTGGCGCAGGCCGCGAGCGCCCACACAGCGAAGGCCAGGCTCCAGGCGGGATACACAGCCAAGCGTTGCATCAGGGTTCCTCCGAGGCGCCGATACTACCAGACAATCGCCGGAGCGGAGGACGGTCGCCCGTTCGGCCAACAGGCTGGACAGGCTTGAATATTCGGATAATTTCGGGCATAATCGACCCAGGCAGGGACAGCGGTGGCCCGGTCAACCCGATCGGGCAATCGTCGCTGAGTGTGCCTTCATACGCGTATGCCATCTTGAGCGTCCGTGCCAGCGGAGGTGAGTGATGGGCTTCTCGCAGCGGCGGGGTTTGTCCCGCCGATCGTTCCTGCAGGTGATAGGCCTGGCGGCGGGCGGGGCCGGCTTCAGCGCATGTGCCCCGCGCGCGCCAGGGGAGGGCCCGCTGTACGGCAACACGGCGCAGTTGGTCTACCAGGACTGGCGTACGGATTGGTTCCCGGCGATGGCGCAGCAAATGCTCGAGCGCTTCCACGCCAATCACCCGAGCGTTCGCGTCTTCTACACGCCGGATCCCGAGAACCTGCATGAGCAGATGATGACTGATTTCGATGCCGGGACCGCGCCGGATGTCGTCGCTGGCTGCTGTGACTTCCTGCCGATCTGGGCGCAGAGCGGGCACCTGCTCGACCTGCGCCCCTTCGTCGAGGCGGACCTCGACCAGGCAACGATTAACGACTGGGATACGGCGCAGTACAGGTCCTACTTTGTCAAGGACGGCATACAATACGCCCTGCCCAAGTACCACGGGGCGCTTGCCCTCTTCTACAACAAGGACGTGTTCGATCGGTTCGGACTCGACTGCCCGGATCGCACCTGGAATCACGACGACTACCTGACCGCCATGCGCAGGCTGACCCATGACCGCGGCATCGACGGCCGGCCGGACGTCTGGGGCAGCATGCTCGACATCTCATGGGACCGGATCCAAATGCATGTCAACGGCTGGGGAGGCCATTTCGTCGACCCGGCCGACCCGACGCGCAGCATGATGGGACGGGAAGAGGCCATCGAAGCGATGAATTGGATCCGAGACCGGATGTGGGATGACGGCGTGATGGCCAGCCTGCTGGACGTGCAGAACCTCGAGACCCGGCACGCCTTCATCCAGGAGCGAGTCGCCATGGTGGAGGATGGTTCCTGGGCGCTCAAAGACATCCTCGAGCTGGCACCCTTCCGGGTCGGGGTGACGACCTTTCCTGCCGGGCCGGTGCGCCGCGTCACGCTGGCAACGACCGATGCCTACGCCATTTACGCGGGGACCAAGCATCCTGAGGCCGCCTGGGAGCTGGTCAAGTTCCTCACGGGCCGCGAGTATGGCCGGGCGATGGCCACCGCCCACCTGCTGCAGCCGGCCAGGGCGTCGTTGATCGAGGAGTGGGCGGAAATCATCCGCCAGTCGTACCCCACCCAGGCGGAGGGGCTTGACCTGGGAGCCTTCGCCGATGGTCACCTGCAGGGCTACTCGGTGACGGCCGAGATCTTCGCCAACATGGAGGACGCGCGCCGGATCGCCCAAGCTGCCTGGGAACAGATCTTCACACTGGGGCAGGCTCCGGTCGAGGTGATGCGCCAGGTCTCTGACGAAATCCAGGGCCTGCAGCGGGATCTGGAGACCACTGCGGGATGAGCGCAGATCCGTCCTCGAGTGGGAAGCGCGGCAAGATCATCTCGATGGCCATGGTGCTGGCTTTCCTCGCCTTGGCCGGCGTGGCGGCCTTCGCCTATCTGTCGTACCGCGAGGCGCTGTCCCAGCTGGTGATCGAACGCGACCACCAGCTCGCCTACCTTTCGGCCTCGCGCCTGAGCGACGAGTTTTCCAAGTTCACCGAGGTGCTCGACTCGGTCTCCGCGACCCCCGGACTCGCCGCCCCAGATCGCCTGCAGCGTCGACGCGCGCTGCAGAATCTCTCCGGCCGGCTGTCCGTGTTCGATGGCGGGGTGGTCTTGCTGGACAACTTCGGCACGGTGGTCGGCGCCGAACCCGCCCGCCCCGAGATCATCGGCGAGGACTGGTCCGACCGCGAGTACTTCCGTGACCTACTGATCCGGCGTCGGTTCGTGCTGTCCGACGCGCTGCTGGATGGCGCGCAGGGGAGTTGGGTCGTGGTGATGGCCGTCCCGATCCGTTCTGCGAACGGCGAGTTCCTGGGCGCCCTGGCCGGGATGTTCCGCCTGGGGGAGTCGACGATCAGTCCGTTCTATGCCAGCATCGTCCGCCTGCGCTTGGGCCAGGGCGGCAACACCTACCTTGTCGATGGCGCGGGCACGGTCCTATACGACTCCAGTTCCAGCGGGATGGGCCGGAACATTTCCGAGAGCAACCTGCCGCAGCAGGTCATGGCGGGCACCTCGGGGGCCATGCGCCTGACCGACGAAGCTGGCCGCGAGGTGATCGCCGCCTTTGCCCCCATCCCAGGCTCCGACTGGATGCTTGTCACCGAGGACGATTGGGCGTTGATGATGTCGTCCGTGCAGGGGTATGCCCGCTCGCTGCTCATCCTGCTGCTGGTTGCAAGCCTGCTCCCGGCGATGGCGGTGATTGTCTCGCTGCGCCAGAAGAACCGCGAGATGCAGCTTAAGGAACGCCGCCTGCAGGAGGACCGGGTTGCCCGCCTGATTCACCAGTCGCTCCGCCCGGCCAATCCGCCGTTGACACCCGGATGGAGCTTCGCCGCACTGCACATCCCCTGCCAGGGAGTGGGTGGGGACTTCTATGACCATTTCATGCTGCCCGACGGGAAGGTGATGGCCGCCGTGGGCACAGTCAGCGGAGGCAGCGTCGACTCTAGCGTGGTGATGGCCATCACGCGCACAGCCTTGCGCGGCGCCGTCATGCGCATGATTCCGCTGGATGATGCGTTGGCCTGCAGCAATCAACTGCTCTGTCCAGACGTGAAGGAAGGCACCACGGTTGACTGCGTGCTGACCTGCCTCGATCCTGTCCAGGGCAGATTGACCTTCGCCTTGGCCGGAGGCGGGACGGCGATCCTGCGCAGCGGGGATGAACCGGAATCGGGGGTTGGTGCCGGTCCGGTTCTGGGGCAGGACCTCGAGGCGGTATTCATGGCCTCGGCGTGGCAGATCGCGCCAGGGGAGGCTGTGCTGATGATCAGCGGCGGCGCGCTCACCGCGCTGAGGGCGAAAGGTGGGGACCGCGAGCTGGAGAGGCTGTCGCGTTTGGCTGCCGGAGCCAAGGATGCTCAGGCCGCGCTCGCTGTCGTCGAGGCTGAATTCGCCGCCATGCTGGGGCCGGCCGAAGCACCCCCAGCCGACTTGACCGCGCTCTGTATCGTCCGGGCCTCAGCCGGGAGCAGGCTGGCGGTAGGGCAGTCGAATGCGCCGATCCCCCTCAAATGACATTCTGGAAGTCGTCAGCCGCTGGCTGACTCAACTGTCCTTCACCCTGGGCGTGCTCGCCGCAGTCGCCGCACCGCTGTTGGCGCTGGCTTGGAGCAATCGCCCTTTCCCCGGCTTCATGGTTGAACCGACATTGGTCGTCACGGACCGCTCGGGGGAGGCCTGGACGGGGGTGCAGGCGGGCTTGGTTTACCCAATGCGCGTCGAGCGGCTGTCCGGCCTTGCCGCCACCTCCACCTGGGACTTCCAGCGCCTGGTCCGATCCCTGTCTGAAGGCCAAGCCGTGCCGGTCTTCACCCGGTTGCCGGATGGCAGCGCCCATCACTTCCCAGGGGTCGAGTTAATCGCCTTTCCCCGGGAGGACCTGCTTCGCCTGTTCCTCATTCCCTACGCCGTCGGAATGGCCTACCTTGTGATTGCCATATGGATCTACCGGGTGCGCGGCACCACCCGGCCAGGGCGCGCACTGGCCTTCTTCTGCGCCTCGACTGCGCTGGCGAGCATGCTGCTCTTTGACCTCTCAACCACCCACGTGGGGGCGGCCGCATGGACCCTCGCCGTGGCCATGCTGGGTGGGGCGCTGATCAGCCTGGCGATGCGCTTCCCCGAAGATTGGCACTTGGCGCGAGCACGCGGTTGGATGTTGGCAATCCCCTATCTGGTCTCGATGGCGCTGGCGGTCTGGGGGATCCGCCTCGTCTATGACAGCTCGCGTCCCTGGGCTTATGTGGACGCCTGGGGCGCCAGCTACCGCTACACGGCCGTCGCCATCGTGTTCTTCCTTGGGGCAACGATCGTGCGCGCCGTCTCCGGCCGGTCCGCCCTGGTGCGGCGCCAGTCGCGCCTGATGCTGTTCGGGAGCGTGCTCGCCTTCGCGCCGATCGCCGTCTGGTTCATTCTGCCGGTGTTTGGCCGCTCGGTCCCCTTCTCGGCGGCGTTCTTCCTTCCGGGACTGCTGTTCTTCCCGGCGGCGGTGGCGGCGGCAATCCTGCGCTACCGGTTGCTCGAAGTCGATACGCTGGTTAACCGGGCCCTGGTGTACGCTGTTCTGACGGCGATCCTTGCCGGCACCTACACGGCGGCCATCGGGCTCTCACAGCGGGTGTTCGTTGCGTTCACCGGAGAGCGGAGCGATGCTGCGATCGTGATCACCACACTGATCGTGGCAGCGACCTTCACGCCGGTCAAGGCATGGTTGCAGGGGCTGGTCGACCGCCGCCTCAAGGATCCACCGGGACGGGTCAAGGATCTGCGCCGATTTGGTGACCAGGTGCGCGGCTACGCGGACATGATGGATGCCGAGTTTCTGTCGCGGCAGCTGCTGGAAAGAGCGGTTCACGATCTGGATGCACAAGGGGGGGCAGTGCGTCTGACGTCCAATGGGGAATTGCGCACGGTGCACCAGGAGGGGACTTGGCGCGGAGCCGCTGAGATCTCGATTCCCCTGATGGCGCACGGCCAACGCGTTGGCCTATTGCTGCTGGGCCCGCGTCGCGGCGGCCAGGCATATGACGCGCTGGACTTCGAGGCGCTGGTCAGGGTGACCGGAGACGTCGAGCGGGCGATCGCGCATGCCCTGCCCAGCAGCCGCCCGGCGGCGCCGAACCCAGACGCTCGCGGCCGGGAGGAAGGCACGGCAGCGCACGTCTAGTGTCAACGCCGGCGAGAGGACAAAAAAAGGGCGGCCCACTTGGACCGCCCTTTGAGCGCTATTGCATG
>Ga0105093_10000134_pt1 | contig 27206 bp, 28 predicted proteins | sample PPLLak3March2015_2_FD_79111 | JGI IMG/M metagenome (GOLD analysis project Ga0105093, IMG submission 79111) | Freshwater sediment microbial communities from Prairie Pothole Lake near Jamestown, North Dakota, USA - PPLs Lake P8 Core (3) Depth... | ecosystem: Environmental > Aquatic > Freshwater >... | reverse complement strand
TGCCGCTCTGGCTCATCCTCCAGCCGCGCGACTTCATCAACGTCCAGATCCTCTACGGCGGCATCGGCCTGATGGTCGTGACGCTCTTCAGCTGCGGCTTCCAGGGCCTGCGGGTGACCATGCCCCGGTTCAACCTGGCTGAGGGAGCGGTGAACCTGGGCTTCATCTGGCCCATGATGTTCATCACCATCGCCTGCGGGGCCATCTCGGGCTTCCACTGCCTGGTCGCAGGGGGGACGACGGGAAAGCAGCTGGCCAAGGAGCCCGACGCCCGGCGCGTCGGCTACAACGCCATGCTCCTCGAGTCGCTGCTGTCGGTCTGTGTCCTCCTGGCCCTCGGGGCGGTCATGGCCTTCTCCGACTACAAGGCCATCGTCTGGCCGGCCGACCCAGCCGTGAGATCCAACCCCATCCTCGGCTTCTCGCTGGCCGCGGGCAGGCTCTTCCATGAAGGCCTGGGCATCCCCGTCGCCTTGGGCACGGTCTTCGGCATCCTGCTCGTCGAAGGCTTCGTCATCACGACGCTCGACGCGGCCGTCCGGCTCAACCGCTATCTCTTCGAGGAGCTGTGGTCGATCGTCCTCAAGAAGGTCCCGGCCCTGATGAAACATTACTGGTTCAACTCCGGCCTGTCGGTCGTCCTGATGTGGTGCCTGGCCTATTCGAACGCCTTCAACGCCCTGTGGCCCATATTCGGCACGGCCAATCAGCTGCTCGCGGCCATGGCCCTTCTGACGGTTTCGGCCTGGCTGCTCCTGCGCAAGCGGCGCAACTGGTTCACCCTCGTCCCCGCGGTCTTCATGGTCGCGACGACGCTCGTCTCGCTCGGCATCCTGCTCGTGGGCTACGTCAAGAAGGCGAACTATATCCTCATCGGCGCGGACGTCCTCCTGCTGGCCCTGTCCGCCGGAGTCGTCATGCTGTCGGTGAAGACCTTCGTGAAACGGCGGAGAGCCGTCGCCCCATGACGCCGAAGGCGCTCCAGGTCTCCTGCGTCCAGCTCCACTGGGCCAAGTCGCTGGACCGGAACCTCGATCAGGCGCAGCGCTACATCCGGCTGGCCGCCGGCGAAGGCAGCCGCGTGGTCCTGTTCCCCGAAGCGAACCTGACCGGCTATGACTTCCCCGACGCCGTCAACCTGGACCCGGCGGCGGTCGAGAGGGCGCTCGAGCGGACCTGCCGGGCGGCCGCCGAGTCCCGGATCTGGGCCATCGTGGGGACGATCCGGAAGACCCCGGACCGCTGCCTCAACCTGGCCCACGTCATCTCGCCCGAAGGCGCGATCGTTTACGAGTACGCCAAGGTCCACATGGCCGGGCGCGACGAACGGGTTTATTGCCGGGGCGGGGACAAGCTGGCCCTCTTCGAGATCGACGGCGTCAAAGCGACCCTGGTCATCTGCCGCGACGGCCGCCACCCGGAGCTCTACCGCATTCCGGCCATGGCCGGGGCGAAGATCCTCTTCCACCCGTCCTGCAGCTCGGACGAGATCGAGGCGGTCATCTGGAAGAGGACCTCGGGCCGGGCCCAGCAGCCGGCCGGGCCGACGACCCGGATCTTCCACTGCGTCGCCAACACCGTCGGGCAGTCGCCCGACGGCAGGCAGACCTCGAGCGGGCAATCCTTCATCCGCGAGCCCGACGGAATGCCCCTGGCCGAGGCCGGCTTCTATCAAGAAGAGATGGTCACCGCCGTTCTCGACCTCGAGCGGGCCGATCGCGCCTATGCGCTGGCCAGCCTCGAAGCCCCGCCGTTCCTGCGCTCCCGCTGGGAGGCGATGGTGGCGGAGGTCAAGGCGCGGGCGAACATCAAACCCGAATAGCGAACCGATCGAAAGGAACGTCCATGGCCGAAACGAGAGACATCGTCATCATCGGCGGCGGGCCGGGCGGATATCTGGCCGCGATGCGGGCGGCCCAGCTCAAGAAGACGGTCACGCTCATCGAACAGGACCGCATCGGCGGCACCTGCATCAACTACGGCTGCATCCCGACCAAGTACCTCCTGCATCAGACCAAGGTCCTCAGGGAGATCGGCGGGACGAAAACGCTCGTGGGCCCGGTCGGGGACGTCCGCCTGAATTGGGCCAAGGTTCAGCAGGGCCGCCAGGCGGTCGTCGACCAGCTGGTCAAGGGGCTCATCTTCCTTCTCGAGAAGGGGAGGGTCGAGATCGTCAAGGCCGCGGCCCGGCTGAGGGCGGATCGATCGGTCGTCGTCCGGACAGCGGAAGGGGAGAGGCGGATCGAGGCCGGCAAGGTCATCGTGGCCACGGGAAGCCGCGCGGCCGGACTGCCGTTCCTCGAGGTCGACGGCGCGATCGTGATCACGAGCACCGAAGCCCTCACGCTCGCCGAGGTCCCCAAGAGCCTGCTCGTCATCGGCGCCGGCGCCATCGGCCTGGAGATGGGCTCGATCTACCGGAGACTGGGGACGGACGTCACCGTGCTCGAGATCCTCCCCCAGATCCTGCCCGGCTCCGACAAGGAGACGGTGACGAGGCTCGAGCGGGCCCTCAAGAAGCAGGGCCTGAAGATCTTCACCGAGATGAGGATCGACGAGGCCGTGGTCGCGAACGGCGGGGTCACCTTGAAGGGCGCGGGCCTGAAGACGAGAGCGCCGTTCGAATACCGCGCCGAGAAGGTCCTGCTCTCGGCGGGGCGCAAGCCCAATACGGCCGACCTCTTCGACGGCGAGCCGTTCCTCGATATGGACCGGGGCTTCATCAAGGTCAGCGCGTCGCTCGAGACGAACGTCCAGGGGATCTACGCCGTTGGTGACGTCATCGGCGGCAAGCTCCTGGCCCACAAGGCCTACCACGACGCCATCGTCGCCGTCGAGAACGCCTCGGGGATGAGCCGGGCGGCGGACTACGCGGCCCTGCCCGCGGCCGTCTTCACCGAGCCCGAGTTCGCTTCGGTCGGCCTGACCCAGGAAGAGGCCGCGGCCAAAGGGATACGGGTCAAATCGGGCGTCTTCCCGCTCCAGGCGAGCGGCCGGGCCATGACCATGGAGGCGACCGACGGGCTGGTCAAAGTCCTGGCCGACGGGTCCGACAAGGTCATCGGGGCCCACGTCCTCTCGCCGGGCGCGTCGGACATGATCCCCGTCCTGACCATGGCCGTGGCCAAGGGGATGACGCTCGGTGAGCTCGACCGCATCATCTACGTCCATCCGACGCTCTCGGAGACGATCGGCGAGGCGGCCCTCAAGGCCAACGGGGCGGCCTTGCACATACTGAATAGTTGACAGAACGGGGACACGTACCCTAGGTCCATGCCCCCGGCGGCCAACCGACGCCCGTCGAGGGCAGTCCTCCGTTGAAAATCAGCCCGCGATTCTATACAATCGTCACGGCCAGGGATCATGCTGGAACTCGCGATCGCCTTCCTCGTCTTCGGGCTCCTGTCCGCCGTCATGATCCTGGTCAATTTCATCCTCGGGCCGAGGAAGCCCAACCCGGCGCGCGAGAAGCCCTTCGAGTGCGGCAGCCCGCCCCTCCAGGCGTCCATCGGTCCCGTCCACATCCCGTTCTTCCTCGTGGCCCTGCTCTTTCTCCTTCTCGACGTCGAGATCGTCTTTTTCTACCCTCTGGCACTCGCCTTCCGCGGCCGCGGCTTCGGCGGTCTCGCCGCCCTCGGCGGCTTCTTCGTCGTTCTCGCGCTCGGGTTCGTCTACGCCTGGAAGAAAGGGATCTTCCGCTGGTCATGAGCGGCTTCGATTTCGTCGCCACGCGGCTCGACACGGCCATCGGCTGGGGCCGCAAGTTCTCGCTCTTCCATTACCCCTTCATCACCGCCTGCTGCGGCATGGAGTACATGTCGACCGCCTGCGCCCACTTCGACATCGACCGCTTCGGCGCCGGCCTGACCCGCTTCTCGCCCCGCCAGGCCGACCTCCTCCTCGTCGTCGGCACGATCACCCACAAGCTCGCGCCCGTCCTCAGGACGGTCTACGATCAGATGCTCGAGCCCAAGTGGGTCATCGCGTTCGGCGCCTGCACCGTGAGCGGCGGCATCTATCAGAACTACGCCGTCCTCCAGGGCATCGACCGGGTCATCCCGGTCGATATCTACATCCCCGGCTGTCCGCCGCGCCCCGAGATGGTCCTGGACGGCATCCTCAAGCTCCAGGACAGGATCCAGCACCAGAAACAGGATTGGCGATGGGCCAAGAGACCCTGATCGAGGCGATCCGGACGAAGCTCGGCCCGGCCGTCGAGGGCGTCGCGGATTCCTTCGGCGACACGGTCCTCATCCTCCGGGCCCAGGATGTCCGGCCCTCGCTGGCCGCCCTGCGCGAGGCGCCGTTCGATTACGCCGTCCTCCTCGACCTGACCTGCGTCGACTTCGCCGCGGCCGAAGGCCGCTTCGAGCTCGTCTATCATCTCTATTCGATGTCCCGAAACGTCCGCCTGCGGATCAAGGCCTCGGTAAACGCCGCCGACCCGTCCATCGGGACCCTCGTCGGCCTGTGGAAGAACGCCGAGTGGCTCGAGCGCGAGGTCTATGACCTGTTCGGGGTCCGGTTCGAGGGCCATCCCTATCTCAGGCGGATCATGATGTACGAGGGCTTCGAGGGCCATCCCCTGCGCAAGTCCTATCCCTGGCGGCTCGAGCAGCCCCGCATCCCGCTGAAGGACGACGTCTGAGATGGAACCGCTTGCCAGGATCCAGCGGGAGGCTCGGCCCGGGAGCATGCTCCTCAACCTGGGCCCGTCGCACCCGGCCATGCACGGCACCCTTCGGATCATGCTCGAGCTCGACGCCGAGAAGATCCTCAACGCCGAGTGCGAGATCGGGTATCTCCACCGCGGCTTCGAGAAGACCTGCGAGAACAAGACCTATTTCAACCTCCTCATCTACACCGACCGGCTGAACTACGTCTCGCCGCTGATCAACAACCTCGGCTACGTCATGACCGTCGAGAAGATGCTCGGCGTCATCGTGCCCGAGCGGGCCCAGCTCATCCGGGTGCTGATGAGCGAGCTGTCGCGCGTCTCCGACCATCTGACCTGTCTCGCGGCCATGGCCATGGAGAACGGCGCCTTCACCGTCTTCCTCTACATGATGAAGGCCAGGGAGTTCCTCTGGGACGTCATCGAGTTCACGACCGGGGCCCGGATGACGACCTCCTACATCCGCATCGGGGGCGTCCGGGCCGACCTCCATCCGGGCTGGCGGGCTTCCCTCGTCACGGCCATCCTCGAAACGCGCAAGGTCCTCAAGGACGTCTCGGGCCTCCTCGACCGGAACAGCATCTTCATCGGCCGGACCCGCGGCGTCGGGACCATCTCCCGGGAGGACGCGCTGGCCTACGGCTGGACCGGGCCCTGCCTGAGGTCGACGGGCATCCCGTACGACGTCCGCAAGGCCCACCCCTATCTCGTCTACGACCGGCTCTCGTTCGAGGTCCCGGTCGGCGAGCTCGGGGACAATTACGACCGCTACAGCGTGCGCATGCGCGAGATGGAACAAAGCTTGAGGATCCTCGAGCAGGTTGCCGCCCTCATCCCCGACGCGCCGCCTCTCGGCGCCGGCCCGGCGATCGAGCCGGCCGAGGCCATCAGGAGATCGAGGCGGCGGCGGACGTCCGGGCGCATCCGCCTTTCGCCCAACCTCGAGGGCTCCGAAAAGGAGCGCCTGTCCGGGCTCGTCAGCGCCGGCTGCGGCGTCGCCGTCCCCCCCAAAGAAGACACCTACACGACGATGGAGGGGCTCATCAGCCACTTCCTCTTTTTCATGAACGGCAAGGGCATCCGCCCGCCCAAAGGCGACGTTTATTTCTCCGTGGAGGGGGGGAACGGCGAGGTCGGCTTCTACATCGTCTCGGACGGCACCGACAAGCCCTACCGCCTGCACCTGCGGGCGCCCTGTTTCCACCTCGTCTCGGCGCTCGAGCAGCTCATCAAGGGGCGGCTCATCGCCGACATCATCCCCACGTTCGGCTCGATGAACATGATCGGCGGGGAGCTCGACCGGTGAGCTACACCCCCTCTCCCGCGGCGCTCGCGAGGATCGAGAGGACGCTGGCCCTCTATCCGGAGAAGCTCGCGGCCATCCTCCCGGTCCTCCACGCCGTTCAGGCCGACGCGGGGTTCATCTCCCATGAGGCGGAAGCCTGGGTGGCGGCCCGGCTGGCCGTCGAGCCCGTCCGCGTCCGCGAGGTCCTTTCCTTTTATACGATGTTCCGCCGGGCGCCCGGGGGGCGGGCCACCCTTCGGGTCTGCCGCAACATCACATGCACTCTGGCCGGGGCCGGGGACATCCTGGATCTCATCAAGGACAAGCTCGGGATCGGGCCGGGCGAGACGACGCCGGACGGGGCCATCACGCTCGTCACCGCCGAATGCCTGGGCCATTGCGACCACGCGCCGTGCCTTCAGGTCAACGGCGTGGACCACGGACCGGTGACCCGCGAGACCGTCGCGGCGCTCATCGAGGAGCTCAAGGCCCATGGTTGAGAACGAGGTCCGGCTCCTCCCGGACGATGACGGCTCCTGGCGGATCGAAGCCTACCTGCGCCGGAACGGCTATCAGGGGGCGCGCAAGGCGCTGACAACGATGTCGCCCGAGTCCGTCGTCGCCGAGGTCTGCAAGGCCGTCATCCGCGGCAGGGGAGGGGCGGGGTTCCCTGCGGGGGTGAAATGGGGCTTTGTCCCCAAGGGCGCGGCCGGGCCGAAGTATCTCTGCGTCAACGCCGACGAGGGCGAACCTGGGACGTTCAAGGACCGCCTCGTCCTCCTCCGCGCTCCCCACGCCCTGCTCGAGGGCATGCTCATCGCGGCCTATGCCGTCGGCCTCCGGACCGCCTATGTCTACGTCAGGGCCGAGTATGCGGGCCTGGCGGCGCGTCTGGACGAGGCGATCGCCGAAGCCCGGGCCGCGGGATTCCTGGGTGAGCGCGTATTCGGAACGGGATTCGGCCTCGAGGTCGTCGTCCACCTCGGCGCCGGCGCCTACATCTGCGGCGAGGAAACGGCGCTCCTGGAATCGCTCGAGGGCCGCCGCGGCCAGCCGCGCCTCAAGCCGCCGTTCCCGGCGGCGGTCGGTCTCTTCCGCTCGCCCACGGTCATCAACAACGTCGAGACCCTGGCCGCCATCCCTCAGATCCTGGCCCACGGCGCGGACTGGTTCCTCGGGCGGGGCCTGCCCAGGGACGGCGGGACGCGGCTTTTCGGCGTGAGCGGCGCCGTCCGCCGGCCCGGCGTGTACGAGCTCCCGGTCGGGACGCCGCTCCGAACCCTCATCGAGGTCCACGCCGGCGGACCCCCCGAGGGGCGCAGCATCAAGGCCGTGATCCCCGGCGGCCTCTCCGCTCCCGTCCTCCTGCCGGACGAGCTCGACATCTCCTTGGACGTCGATTCCCTGGCCAAGGCCGGCTCGATGCTCGGGTCGGCGGGGGTTGTCGTCATCCCCGACGGGACGCCCATGCTCGACGTCCTTCATGTCACGGCCCGCTTCTACGCCCACGAGTCCTGCGGCAAGTGCACGCCTTGCCGCATCGGGACCTCGTGGATCTTCAAGACCGTCGAACGGCTCCGGCGCGACGGCGGGGGACCGGCCGATCTCGATCACGTCCTGCGGCTGGCCGACGGCATCCGGGGCCGGACGCTCTGCCCCTTCGGCGAGGGCGCGGCCTTGCCCGTCCGGGCCCTGATCCTCAAGTTCCGCGGCGAGCTCGAACAGGCGGTGGCCCGATGAGCGGGGCCAAGACGGTCGGCCTGACGATCGACGGACGGAATATCCAAGTCCCGGAGGGGACGAACGTCCTCCGGGCGGCCGAGCAGGCCGGCATCGCCATCCCGCATTTTTGCTACCACCCGGGCCTGGAGGTCGAGGGCAATTGCCGGATGTGCCTGGTCGAGATCGAGGGCCTGCCCAAGCTCGAGCTCTCCTGCTCGACCCTGGTCCGCGAGGGCATGGTCGTCCGGACTTCAACGGAATGCGTCCGCCAGGCCCGCAAGGACGTCCTCGGGTTCCTGCTGGCCGAGCATCCGCTCGACTGCCCCATCTGCCCGAAGGCGGGGGAGTGCCGCCTCCAGGAATACTATGAACTTCACGGGCGCTATGCCGGCCGGATGATCGAGCCCCGGGAGCGCCGCGAAAAGAAGCTGCCGATCGGCCGGGGCCTCCTTCTCGACCGCGAGCGCTGCGTCCTCTGCACCCGTTGCGTCCGCTTCCTGCGCGGATACACCCGGACGGGCGAGCTGGGGATCTTCGAGCGCGGCGTCCGCTCCGAAGTCGGGATCTTCGACGGCCAGCCGGTGGACAACGATTATTCCGGGAACCTGGTCGACATCTGCCCCGTCGGGGCCATTACGGCCGATGATTTCCGGTTCAAGACCCGGGCCTGGTTCCTGAAGCGGAGGCCCTCGGTCTGCCCCCACTGCAGCCGGGGCTGCGCCGTGGTCGTCGAGTTTGTGGCCGGCTATCCCTTGAGAAGGAGCGAGAAGCGCGTCTATCGCATCACCGCCCGCGAGAATGCCGCGGTCAACGGCTTCTGGATCTGCGATCTCGGCCGGGACGGGCGCCACGACATCGACGACGGACGGCACGACCGGCTGCTCAAGGCAGGCGCGCCGGCCGCCGGCCTATCCTGGCCGAAAGCCCTCGCCGATGTTGCGGCGGTCATCCGGTCGGTCCCCGGACCGGAGCGGACCGGCAAGATCGCGGTCGTCCTGAACGCCCGCTTGACCTGCGAGGAGCTGGCTCTGGCGAAGGGCCTCTTCGTCACGGGCCTCGGCTCGGGCAAGGTCTTTTTCGCCGACCGGAAACCCGGCGCGGCCGACGGCCTGCTCCTGACGTCGGACCGGGTGCCCAACGGCCGGGGAGCCCTCGAGGCCGGGTTAGAGCTCCGGCCGGCCGACCTCGACGAGATCGCGACCTCGCAGGTCCTCCTCGTCTTCGGGTCCGCTCTCGCGGGGCATTTCGAAAAGCAGGAGATCGCCCGGGCCTTCGCGGCGGTCCCCTCGAAATACCTCTTCGCCGCGCATACCGGACCTCTCGACCGGCTCACGGACCTGGTCTTCCCGGTCGCCGTTCCAGCGGAAAAATCGGGCACATACGTCAACACCGATGGGATTCGCCAGACCTTCGATCGGGCCGTCGATCCCTGCCCCGGGGTCGTCCCCGAAGGGGCGATCTTCGCCTGCCTGGCCAACTTGCTCGGCCTCAACCTCGGGGACTTCGATGCTCGCTGACGTCCTCATCATCCTGGTCAAGGTCGTCCTGGCCCTGGTGTGGACGCTCCTCCTCGCGCTCTTCCTGACCTGGGTCGAGCGGAAAGAGAGCGCGGTGATGCAGGACCGGATCGGGGCCAACAGGGCCTCGGTTTTCGGGCTGAGGCTCTTCGGGCTCTTCCAGCCCTTCGCCGACGCCATCAAGATGCTCTTCAAGGAGGATTTCGCCCCGACCTTCTCCCAGAGAGCCCTCCATTGGCTGGCCCCGACCCTGTCCTTCTTCTTCGTCGCGGTGGCCATGGTCGCGGTCCCGTTCGGGAGCCCTATCCGCCTGTTCGGCCGGACCGTCCCCCTCCAGGTCGTCGACCTCAACGCGGCCGTCCTCTTCGTCTTGGCCATGCTGAGTCTGGGCATCTACGGCATCCTCGTCGCGGGCTGGGCCTCGTCGAACAGGTTCGCCCTGATCGGCAGCCTGCGCGGGGCCGCCCAGCTCGTTTCCTACGAGGTCGCCCTGGGTCTGTCGCTCGTCGGCCTGATCATGGTCTTCCCCTCGCTCAGCCTGGCCGGGATCGTCGAGTTCCAGGGCGGGCTCCTCTTCGGGTTCCTGCCCAAGTGGGGCATCTTCCTCCAGCCCCTCGGCTTCGTCGTCTTCTTCATCGCCGGCCTGGCCGAGACCAAGCGCGTCCCCTTCGACATGCCCGAAGGAGAGTCCGAGATCATCGGCTTCTACACGGAGTACGGCGGGCTCAAGTTCGGCCTGTTCATGTTCACCGATTTCCTCGAGGTCATCGTCCTCTCGGCGATGGCCACGACACTGTTCTTCGGCGGCTGGCAGGTGCCCTGGCTCGGGGACGGCGGCTTCGTCTTCCCGTGGGGCGGCCGGGCCGGGATGGCGCCCTGGGCCGTGACCGTCCTGCGCGTGCTGTCGTTCAACCTGAAGGTCCTCTTCTTCTGCTGGCTGCAGATCCTGACGCGCTGGACCTATCCGCGGTTCCGCTATGATCAGATCATGGACCTCGGCTGGAAGGTCCTCGTCCCCCTCGGAGCGGTCAATGTCCTCGCGACCGGGCTCATCTTCGCGTGGCGATAGGAGGAGCATGCTCAAAGCCTGGAAGGTCGCCAAGGAGATCGGAAGAGGGTCGTGGATCACGGCCCGTCACTTCTTCGTCAATATGACCTTCCACACGCTCCGGCTCTTCGGGATCAAGACGAAGAGACGGGGGGCCGTGACCATCCAGTATCCCGAGGTCCGGAAAGTGCTCTCGCCGCGCCACCGCAGCCTCCACCGCATCCGGCCCCGCGAGGACGGCAAGCCGAGCTGCGTCGCCTGCATGCTCTGCGTCACCGTCTGTCCTTCCGAGTGCCTCTACGTCGAGGCGGCCGAAGATCCCGATCCCGAGGTTCAGAAGCTGCCCTCGAAGTTCGTCGTCGACCTCAACCGTTGCTGCTTCTGCGGCTTCTGCGTCGAGGCCTGCCCGGTCGACGCGATCCGCATGGACACCGGCGAGATCCGCCTGGCCGCCCGGAGCCGGTCCGGCCTCGAGGTCCCCCTGGACAAGCCATGACCCCCGGCGCCGACCGGCTGGCGATCGGCGACTGTGAGATCGTCCGTCTCCTCGACGGCACCTTCCGGGTCGACGGCGGGGCCATGTTCGGAGTCGTGCCCCGGACGCTCTGGGCTTCGAAGGCCGCCCCGGACCGGGAAAACCGGATCACGCTGGCCCTGAACTGCTATCTCGTGCGGACCCCCGGGTCGACCGTCCTCCTCGATACGGGCGTGGGGCCCGACCTCGGCCGGCGCTACGAGGACTTCTATTCGGTCGACCGCCGGCCCGGGCTCCTGGCGGCCCTCGCCGGACTCGGCCTCGAGCCCGGCGATATCGACGTCGTCGTCAACAGCCACCTCCACTTCGATCACTGCGGCGGCAACACGCGGAAGGCGCCCGACGGAGCGTGGACCCCGGCCTTTCCAAAGGCCCGCTATGCCGTTCGCAGGGGCGAATGGGAACAGGCCCTCCATCCCCTCGGCCGGGACAAGCCGAGCTACGTGCCCGCGAGGCTCACGGCCCTGGCCGAGGCGGGCCGCCTCGACTTCCTCGAAGCCGACGGGCCCGTCACGCCCGGCGTCGAGGCCGTTCTGGTCCCCGGCCACACAGCCTTCCACCAGGGCGTCAAGGTCACCACGGGGGGACGGACGTTCTTCTTCGCCGCCGACGCCATCCCCACGGCCGGCCACGTCGACCTCGATGCCATCATGAGCTACGACCTCTATCCGGTCGATTCCTTCGACGCCAAGCGGGACCTGCTGGCCCGGGCCGAGGCGGGGGACTGGGTCCTGGGCTTCAGCCACGACCTGTCGATCCCGTTCGGTTCGCTGAGGCGCACCCGCAAGGGCCTCGATGTCGTCCCTGCCGTCTATTCATAAAAACGCCGGTCTTGGGTCTTTATGTCTTGCTGAGAAAACCGGCGTTTTATGAATAATCCAGGTTAAAGGGTTGACATTTCGGGGGCCTGTCTTTAAGATAAGTCTTCCAATTTTCGAGGAGGTTCGATCCATGAAGAAAGTCACCGTCGAAGAGCTGTTGGCCAAAGCCCAGCAGCCTTCCCTGGACGCCCCGAGGCTCCACAGGTTCTACAAGGGCAAGATGGGCACGGCCCTGAAATGCCGGGTCCGCGATTTCAACGACTTCGCGATCTGGTACACTCCCGGCGTCGCCGCGGTCTGCAAAGAGATCCACGCCGACAAGCAGAAGGTCTACGAGTACACCAACAAGTGGAACTCAGTGGCCGTCATCAGCGATGGCACCCGCGTCCTCGGGCTCGGCGATATCGGCCCCGAAGCGGGCCTGCCGGTCATGGAAGGCAAGGGCATCCTGTACAAGTACCTGGGCGGCGTCGACGCCTTCCCCATCTGCCTCGACGAAAAGGACCCGGACAAGATCATCGAGATCGGCCGCGCCCTCCAGCCGTCCTTCGGCGGCTACAACCTCGAGGACATCTCCCAGCCCAAGTGCTTCCGCATTCTCGATGAGCTGCGGGCGAAGTGCGAGATCCCGGTCTGGCACGACGATCAGCAGGGCACGGCCTGCGTGACCGTGGCCGGGCTGATCAACGCCCTCAAGATCGTCAAGAAGGACATCGCCGAGGTCAAGATCACGATCGTCGGGGCCGGCGCCTCGGGCATCAATATCGCCCACCAGATCATGCTGGCCGGGGCCAACGGGGACAACATGCTCTCCGTCGACTCGAAAGGCATCCTGTCCCGCGACCGGACCGACCGGGACAACCTCCAGAAGAACTACAAGGAAAAGTGGGACATCTGCCTGCGAACCAATCCCAAGGGCCGGTTGGGCTCGATCGCCGATGCCCTCCAGGGCGCCGACGTCCTCATCAGCGCGTCCACTCCCGGGCCCGGCACGATCAAGCCCGAATGGATCCTGGCCATGGCCAAGGACGCCATCGTCTTTGCCGAGGCCAACCCCATCCCCGAGATCTGGCCCTGGGAAGCAAAGGAGGCGGGCGCCCGGATCGTCGCGACGGGCCGGTCCGATTTCCCCAACCAGGTCAACAACTCTCTGGGCTTCCCCGGCATCTTCCGGGGCGCCCTCGACGTCCGGGCGAAGACGATCACGGACGGCATGTGCATCGCGGCCGCCCGCGAGCTGGCCAAGGTGGCCGAGGACAAGGGCATTCACGAAGAGTACATCATCCCGAACATGGACGAGTGGGAGGTTTTCCCCCGCGAGGCCGTGGCCGTCGGGTCCAAGGCCATCGAGGAGGGTGTCGCCCGGTTCGATTTCCCGGCCGATGTCCGCCTCAAGATGGCCGAGAAGATCATCCGCGACGCCCGCGAGGACGTTCAGAAGAAGATGCGGGAAGGCGTCATCATCGACCCGGACAAATAAGCCGGGCCCGAGAGCGAGCGAAGCCCGAGGGAGGACGAGGTGACCCCTGTGGCCGCCCGTCCTCCCTTTTTTTTTGGATTTGACACGGCCCTCCGCGCTGTGGTATAAGAAATGGCAATAAAGGTTTGTCTATCGTCTAGCCAAAGAAGGACACCAGTATCCCAGATGTTGATGCCTATCTCACGTCATTCATAATAAAGATACCTAAAGGAGGTAAGATCATGAAGAACATCGTGAAAGGCTTAGCGCTGGCGCTCATCGTCGTGGTCGCATTCACGAGCTGCGCCAAACAACCCACCCTGCTGATGGACCAGGCCAAGGCCGCCATCCAGGGCGTCATCGACGCCAAGGGCGGGATCTACGCGAAGGACGAGCTGAACAAGCTCCAGGGCGACCTCCAGGCCGCTCTTGACGCCGTCACGGCCCAGGCCAAGAAATTCTTCAAGAAGTACGGGCCGGCCAAGGACATGCTGACCAAGGTCGCTGCCGACGCCGCGAGCGTCCAGGCCCTCATCCCCGGCCGGATCGCCGAGGCCAAGGCTGCTGCCGAGACGGCCATGAACGAAGCCAAGATGGCCGTCGAAGAAGCCACCGCCCTCCTCGAGAAGGCCCCCAAGGGCAAGGGCACCAAGGCTGACATCGAGGCCATGAAGGCCGACCTCGCCGGGCTCGCGACCGCGATGGGCGAAGTCGACAGCGCCATGATGTCCGAGGACTATTTCGGCGCTAAGGACAAGGCTGTCGTCATCAAGGAAAAGGCCGCCGCGATCATCGAGCAGATCAACGCCGCCATCGCCAAGATCAGGCGGTAGTCGCCCGCATTGAGGCTCCGTAGAACAGCCGTTTTCGCCCTGGCTGTTTTGCTTTTCGGTTGTCGAACCGCGCCGGTCCCCGCGGAGGTTCTTGAAGCCGGGCTTCAGGAACAGGACCTTCGGGGGGCCGGTGCTTCTGTTTTCGCTGCGGAAGAGCATGCAGCCTATCTCCAGACCTTGAGCTCCGCCAGGCAGACCCTGGACAAGGAGAATCTCAAGCTCGGCTGGCTGCGCGACTACGGCAAGGTCCGGGAGGAGTTCGCGGCGGTCCTCCTTACCGGAGCCACGCTCAAATCGACCGTCCAATCCCGGGTCGCCCGGCGGGCCTCGACCCTGTCCGAGAAGGCCCAATCGGTCCGGCGGCGGCTCCGGACGCTCGATGAATTGACCCTGTCTCTCGTCGAACGCGGCGTCGCCAGGAGCCGGCTGACCCGGGCCTCGCTGGCCCTGGTCGAAGCCGACGGCTTGATCAAGCAGGCCCGCTTCGATCAGGCGGCGGCCAGCCTCGACAAGGCCTCGAGCCTGGCCGCCGAGGCCGAGAAGGCCGTCATCACCCATATCTCCCGCTATCTCGAGCCGGACCAGGTCGCGAGCTGGCGGCGCGCCGCCGAGGCGACCATCGCCGATTCGAAGAAGCGGGGCATCACGGCCTTGATCGTCAGCAAGCTCGAACGGCGGCTGGCGGTCTACCGGAGCGGCAAGCTCGTCCGGACGTTCGACGTCGGGCTGGGCTTCAACGGCCTGGCCGACAAGCGCTTCGCCGGCGACAACGCCACCCCCGAGGGCCGCTACACGATCATCCGGAAGATCCCCTCGAGCCTCTACTACAAGGCCCTGCTCATCGACTATCCGAACGACGAGGACAGGCAGCTCTTTGCCCGGGAAAAGGCGCGGGGCGCGATCCCGCGATCGGCCAGCATCGGGGGCATGATCGAGATCCACGGCGGGGGCCAGGACAGCCTGACCCGCGGCTGCATCTCGCTCGACAACGCCAGGATGGACGAGCTCTATGCCCTGGTGCCCGTCGGCACCCCGATCACGATCATCGGGACGCTGGAGCTCGAGAACTACGTCATCAAGGGCATCAGGGACAACTGACATGACGATCAAGCGACTTCTCATCGCCTTGGCGGCGCTGGCCTATCTGGGGTTCCTGGCCGTCCTCGGAGCGTCCTACGTCATCGGGCTGAAACAAGCCTCGACCTGGCCGCCGGCGGGGGAGGAGATCGCCGGGAAGGACGTGCCCAAGGTCGAACGGAACGTCCAGCAGCTAGAGAAAAGGATGGGCGGGCTCCTGCCGAGGGGCCTGTACATCGTCATCGATACCGCGGAGAACAGGCTCTTTCTCAAGAACGGTGACAAGGTCCTGCGCGAAGCGGTGGTCTCCTGCGGCAGCGGTGTCGTTCTCGAGGAGCCGGGCGGCAAGAAGCGGAGCTGGGTCTTCGATACTCCGCGCGGGGAGTTCACGGTCAAGTCGAAGATCACCAACCCGTATTGGGTCAAGCCCGACTGGGCTTTTATCGAGGAAGGCGAGGCCATCCCCCGGGGGATGGAAGACAGGATCGAGGCCGGGACGCTCGGGGACTATGCCCTGGGCTTCGGCCAGGGTTACTTCATCCACGGCACTCTCTATAGCCGCCTCCTGGGCCGGAACGTCACTCACGGGTGCGTCCGGGTCGGGGACGAGGACCTCAAGTACGTTTTCAAGGCCGTTTCGATCGGCACGAAGATCTATATCTACTGACGCGGCGAACGATGAAAAGAACAGCAGCGATCGTGGCGCTTTTGGCGGCCGGCCTGGCCGGCCCGGGATGGGCGGGCGGGGCGGACACCGCGGCTTTGGCTAAGAAGCAGAGCTCGCTCAACGCCGAATATGGCCTGGCCAAGGATTCGAAGTTCTATTTCGTCTTCGACGTCCTCGGCCGCAGGCTCGAGCTGAGGGTCCGGGGCATGGCCCTCCGGACTTGGCCCCTGCAGTCCATGCGGTTCTGGGGGCAGCCGGATTTTGCCGGCACGGTCGAGCTGGTCAAGAAGACGGCGCTCAAGGCCCCGGAGCGGATCGTCATCAAGCCGGGGGAAACCGAGGAAGCCCCAGCCCCTGCCCCTGCGGCCAAGCCGGAGGCGCCGGGGACGGAGGCGGCTCCCGCGGAGTTCGACCTGGAGGCCCTGGAGCTCCGGGACATGCCGAAGCGTTTCGAACTTGATTTCGACAACGGCCTCCATGTCATCATCAAAGCCAGGGGGGGCGCCGCCTCGAGCTTCGGCACGCAACTGAGGGACGCCTGGCGCTGGTACGTCCAGATGCCGCTCCGGAACCTCTTCGGGCGGGAGGAAGGCGCCGGGACCTCCCAACTCGAGCTCGTCTTCGACGAAGAAAAGGACGCCCAATCGATCTATTGGCACTTTTTCGACGGGATCAAGGGCATCATCCTTTAATATCTCTCTGAAAATAGTTGTATTAATAATATTTTGGCGTTTCCTCAATCCACACTTGACAATACTGTGCTCACATTTTATAATATCTTAGCGCTAAATCGAAATCACCAGGAGAGGTTATAATGGCAAAGATCATCGGCATCGACTTGGGCACGACGAATTCCGTCGTGGCCATCCAGGAAGGCGAAAAAACGACCGTCATCCCCAACGAGGAAGGCGGCCGGACGACCCCGTCCGTCGTCGCGTTCTCGTCCAAAGGGGAGATCCTGGTCGGCCAGGTCGCGAAGAGGCAGAGGGTCACGAACCCCGAGAATACGATCTATTCGATCAAGAGGTTCATGGGCCGGCGCTTCGGCGAGGTCGGCCAGGAGATCAAGCAGGTCCCGTTCAAGGTGACCGAGGCCCAGAACGGCGACGTCCGCGTCGAGGCCCACGGCAAGATGTACGCGCCGCCCGAGATCTCGGCGTTCATCCTCCAGAAGCTGAAAAAGGCCGCCGAGGACTACCTCGGGGAGAAGGTCGATGAGGCCGTCATCACGGTCCCGGCGTACTTCAACGACAGCCAGCGCAAGGCCACGAAGGACGCCGGGCAGATCGCCGGGCTCAACGTCAAGCGGATCATCAACGAGCCGACGGCCGCGGCCCTGGCCTACGGCATGGACAAGAAGAAGGACGAGACGATCGCCGTCTACGACTTCGGCGGCGGCACCTTCGACATCTCCATCCTCGAGGTCGGCGAGGGCGTCGTCGAGGTCAAGGCGACCAACGGCGATACGCACCTCGGCGGCGACGACCTCGACCAGCGGGTCCAGGACTGGATCGTCCAGGAGTTCCGGCGCGAGTCGGGCATCGACCTGACCCGCGACAAGATGGCCATCCAGCGCCTCAAGGAGGCGGCCGAGAAGGCCAAGGTCGAGCTGTCGACGACCATGGAGACCGAGATCAACCTGCCCTTCATCACCGCCGACGCCTCCGGGCCGCGGCACCTGCTGATGAAGCTGACCCGGGCCAAGCTCGAGCAGCTCTGCGAGGACCTCATCCAGCGCTCGGTCGCGCCGGTCCGCCAGGCTCTGGCCGATGCCAACCTCAAGGCCTCCGATATCCACGAGGTCATCCTCGTCGGCGGCCAGACGCGCATGCCCCGCATCCAGCAGCTCGTTCACGAACTCTTCGGCAAGGAGCCCCACAAGGGCGTCAACCCGGACGAGGTCGTCGCCGTCGGCGCGGCCATCCAGGGCGGCGTCCTGTCGGGCGACGTCAAGGACGTTCTCCTGCTCGACGTCACCCCGCTGACGCTCGGCATCGAGACGCTGGGCGGCGTGTTCACCCGGATGATCACCCGGAACACGACCATACCGACCAAGAAGACTGAGATCTTCTCGACGGCCTCGGACAACCAGCCGAGCGTCGAGATCCACGTCCTTCAGGGCGAGCGCGAGATGGCCTCCCACAACCGGACGCTCGGCCGCTTCCACCTCGATGGCATCCCCCCGGCCCCGCGAGGGATCCCCAAGGTCGAGGTGACCTTCGACATCGACGCCAACGGCATCCTCCACGTCTCGGCCAAGGACCTCGGCACGGGCAAGCAGCAGGCCATCACCATCACCGGCCACAGCGGCCTCGACGAGAAGGAGATCAACCGGATGGTCAAGGACGCCGAGGCGAACGCCGCCGAGGACAAGAAGCGGCGCGAGACCATCGATGCCCGCAACCATGCCGACCAGCTCGTCTACAGCCTGGAGAAGCTCCTGCGCGAGAACAAGGAGAAGATCCCCGCCGAGGAGGCCGAGCGCGTCCAGCGGGAGATCGAGAGCACCAAGAAGGCCATCGAGTCGGACGATCTCGAGCGCATCCGCAAGGCCATCGAGGACCTGTCGAACGCCTCGCACAAGCTGACCGAGATCATGTACCGGCAGGCCGGCCCGCAACCTGACGCCGACGCCGGCGCGGCGGGCGGGCCCTCCGGCTACCAGCAGCAGCAGCAGCAGCAGCAGCCCGGCGGCGACGGTCAGGGCGGCTCGGACGAGGGCGAGGTCATCGACGCCGAGGTGGTCGACGACGATAAAAAGAAATAGGCCCGGCGGCCTCTGACGGATAATCCGGGCCCGCGGGGGCCCGCAGCCTGTCCGAGGTGCGGTGATGGCTAAAGACTACTACCACGTCCTGGGCGTCCCCAAGAGCGCCGCCCTGCCCGACATCAAGAAGGCCTATCGCAAGCTGGCCCGCAAGTACCACCCCGATCTGAACCCGGGGGACAAGACGGCCGAGGCCCGGTTCAAGGAGATCCAGGAGGCTTACGCGGTCCTGAGCGACCCGAAAAAGCGGGCCCAGTACGATCAGTTCGGCGATCTCGGCGGCGTCCCGCCGGGAGCGGGACCGGGGGGGCCGGGCGGAGCGGGCTTCGAGGGCTTCGACTTCTCCGACTACGGATCGTCGACCTTCCGGGATTTCTTCGAGAACCTCTTCAGCGGGAGCGGCATGCGGGGGGCCGAAGCGGCCATGGCCGGCCCGCAGCGGGGGGAAGACCTCCAATATTCCATGCAGATCGGCTTCGAGGACGCCATTCACGGCATCCAGACCAAGCTCCGGGTCAATCGATTGGCCGCCTGCCAGCCCTGCGCCGGCGGAGGCCGCGCCGCCGGGTCCAGGAAGAGGGCCTGCCCGAACTGCGGCGGCACCGGCCGGGGGACCGTCCAGCGCGGCTTCATGAAATTCTCGGGCGCCTGTCCGGCCTGTGCCGGGACGGGCCAGGCCGCGAGCGAGCCCTGTCCGGCCTGCGGCGGCCAGGGCGCCGTCCAGATCTCAGACCTCATCGCCGTCCGCATCCCGGCCGGCGTCGACAACGGCTCCAAGGTCCGGGTCCCGGGTCGGGGCAATGCCGGCCGCAACGGGGGCCCTCCCGGGGACCTCTACATCGTCATCGAGGTCACGCCGCACGCGTTCTTCAGGCGGGAAGGGGCCAACATCTCGGTCCGGGTGCCCATCTCCGTTCCGGAGGCGACCCTGGGGGCCAAGATCGAGGTGCCGACGCTCTGGGGCCGGACGACCATCCGCATCCCGCCGGGCACGAAGTCGGGCCAGAAGTTCCGGATCAAAGACCAGGGCGCGCCGCTCGCCGGGCGGAAGGGCCGGGGCGACGAGTACGCCGAGGTCTACATCGTCCCGCCGCCCTTCGATAACGAGAGGATCCGGGAGATGATGAAGGAGCTCGAGGCGATCTCGGGCCCGAACCCGAGACAGGGCCTGGGAGTGAGCTGAGATGAAACGTGCGCGCAAAGCCACAGCCGCGGAACCGGGAGGGCCGTACTACCATATCTCGAGCGTCGCCAAGATCTACGGCATCCATCCGCAGACCCTCCGGCTCTACGAGAGGGAAGGCCTGCTCAAGCCCTCCCGGAGCGAGGGCAACACCCGCCTCTATTCGTCCGGGGACCTCAAGCGGCTGGAGATCATCCTCAACCTCATCCGCGATCTGGGGGTGAACCTGGCCGGCGTCGAGGTCATCCTGAACATGAGGGCCAAGATCGAGAGGATCGAGGCCGAGGTCAACGAGTTCCTCGATTTCGTCCAGCGCGAGTTCCTCAAGGGCAAGGAGGAGGAATTCGAGGCCCGCCGGAGGGCCCTCATCAGCGTCCGCCCCGGCGGCGTCGTCAAGGTCAAGACCCGCGAGGAGTGAGCCATGGATCCCCGCGATTTCACGGACTCGAGAAGCATCAAGCGCTATCTCGAGGAGATCGCCAAGTTCCCGGCCCTGACCGAGGAGGAGGAGAAGAACCTCGGGGAGAGGATCCGCCAGGGTGACAAGGAGGCCCTGCAGGCCCTGGTCAAGAGCAACCTCAAGTTCGTCGTGTCCTACGTCAAGAAATACCGGGGCATGGGGCTGGGCCTGCTCGACCTCATCGACGAGGGCAACGTCGGGCTGATCGAGGCGGCCCGGCGGTTCGACCCGACCCGGGGCGTCCGCTTCGTCTCCTACGCCGTCTGGTGGATCCGCCAGGCCATCATCCACGCCCTGACGGTCTACTCGCGCATCACCCGCATCCCCCAGAAACTGGCCGATCAGATCTCCCTGATGAAGAAGAAGACGGCCGAGCTCAAGACCGGGCTCGGTCGGGACCCGATCCGGGAAGAGATCGCCCGGGCCATGGGGCTGACCGAGTCCGACGTCGAGGACCTCGAGATCCTGGCCGAACGCAATCTGTCCCTGAGCGACCGGGTCAGCGACGACGACCGGGAGGTCGAGGACACGATCGGCGACGAGACCTCGCCCTCCGTCGAATACCAGATCATCAAGGCCTCTGTCCAGCAGCAGATCCGGGATTCCCTGACGGAACTGGATGACAAAGAGGCTCTTGTGATAAGATTGCGGTTCGGGCTGGACGACGATAAGCCGCGGACCCTCCACGAGATAGGGGCCAAGATGGGCCTGACCCGGGAGAGGATCCGCCAGATCGAGCAGAAAGCCATGCGCAAGCTCGGCCGCTCGCGTTCCCTCCAGCTCCTGAGAGGATATCTGAATTGACGGAACCGAAGGCCTGCGCCAAGTGCCAGGGGACGGGCTGGCTCCTCGAGGACGCCGGCGGCTCCCAGGTCGCCAAGCGGTGCGCCTGCTACGGCGAGCGCTGGAAGCAGTCCCTTTTCGACCAGGCCAACATCCCGCGGCGCTATCAGACGTGCACCCTGGACAATTTCGAGGTCCATAACGATTCCCACCGGGACGCCCTCAAGATCTCGCGCCAGTTCGTCCAGAACTATCCGGCCCAGGACGTCGGGCTCGTCTTCATCGGCCCCTGCGGGGTGGGGAAGACCCACCTGGCCGTGGCCATCATCCTGGAGCTCATCCGGTCCAAGGACGCGGCCTGCATCTTCTACGATTTCCGCGACCTCATCCGGGAGATCCAGAGCACGTTTACGCCCGAATCGACGCTGTCCGAATCCGACGTGCTCACGCCGGTCTTCCAGTCCGAGGTCCTCGTCCTCGACGAGCTCGGGGCGAAGAGGACGACGGCCTGGGTCGAAGAGACCGTCTTCTACATCATCAATCACCGCTACAACCACAAGAAGCTGACCCTCTTCACGACCAACTACCCCGACGTCGACGAGGAAGAGGACAAGCGCGATTCTTTCTACAAGAAGAGCGGCGACAGCCTCATCGACCGCATCGGGGTCCGGCTGCGGTCGCGCATCTACGAGATGTGCAAGGTCGTCGAGATGTACGGCGACGATTACCGCAAGATGGCCAAGCAGGCCAGCTACCGCTTCTAGATGTCAGGGATCGTCCCGGCAGGGGACTGTCCCTCTCCAACTCCGGCCGGCCTCTCCATTGCCTTTTCGATGGCTTTTTGCTAAATTACCTCAACCTGCTCCTCGGTAGCTCAATCGGCAGAGCGGGTGGCTGTTAACCACTAGGTTGCAGGTTCGAGTCCTGCCCGAGGAGCCATTATACTCTTGCCTTCGCAGGGAGATGCCGCCTGACGCCGCGGTCGTCCTGCCAGGCTTACGGGTTTTTAAAAACGGATCCCCCCTGGCCGAAAGCTATCCGCTGCGGCCTGACCCGGGCCTCAGGGGCTGTTCTTCGGCAGGACGATGGCCTCGGCCACGATTTCGATGACCGTCTTGACTTCGGTCCCCAGCTTGTACTCCTTGCTGAGCTCGGTCAGCTGGTCGATGCAGTTGTGGCAGGGCGCGACGACCACCTTGGCCGCGGTCTCCCGGATCTGGTCGGCCTTGATCCGCCCCGCGGCAAGCCTGCGCTTGGCGTAGCGGGTCATCGAGAGCTGGCCTCCGCCCCCGCCGCAGCAGTAGTTCGTCTGCCTGTTGGGCGTCATCTCGCGGAAGTCCACGACGGCGTTCTTCAGCAGATAGCGCTGCTCCTCGACGATTCCACCCAGGCGAACGAGGTTGCAGGGGTCGTGGAGCGTGAGCGGCTTCGTGTTCTTCGAAGGGTCGAGCCGGATCCGCTCCTCGCGGAGGTATTCCGCGGCCACCTCGAGCACGCTCTTGACCGGGAACGGAAAACGACGGTTCAGCCATTGGGGCGCCTCCCACCGGGTCGAGGCGAAGCCGTGTCCGCATTCGCCGAGGACGAGGATCTCCGCTCCCAAGTCCTCTGTGGCCTTGACCAACCGCTCCGACAGGATCCCGGCGTGGGCGTCGTCGCCTGAGTACAGCCCGTAGTTGGTCACGTCGTAGCGGTCCGAGGAAAAGGTCCAGCTCTCCTTGGCCGCGTAGAACATCTTGGCCGCGGCAAGGAGGGAGAGGGGGAAGAACTTGGGTTCGCGCGGATTGACGGTGTAGAGGAACCGGGCCCCTTTGGCGTCGACGGGGATGCGGGCCCGGGGATCGCCCGTCTCGGCCTGAAGCTCCTCCTCGATCCAGGCCAGGGTCTCCAGCCACTCGTCCCGGGGGATGCCCATGTTGTTGCCCTGCTCGACGGCCGTCAGGACCGTGGATTGGAGCTCGGGCGGGACGAGCCCGGCTGCGGCCAGCGCCCCCCGGGCGGCCCGGATGAGGGCGTGGATCGCTATCCCGGACGTGCAGTTGGCCGTGCAGCGGCCGCAGCCGGAGCAACGGCCGAACAGCACATCGACCCACTCGCGGACAAGGGCCTTGTCCAGCTTTTTTGCCCCCGTCCAGCGGCCGGCGATCTTGCCCATCGTGGTGAAATGCCGCTTGAACACCCCCAGGACCAAGTTGAGCTTGTAGGCGGGCACGTCTTCGAGTTCGCCGTTGGTGAGGTAGTAGTGGCAGGCGTCGGCACAGAGCCCGCACCGGATGCAGGTGTGAACGGCGGCCACGTCGGCGGCCTTGAAGCGGCGGCGAAATTCGGCCAGGATCTTGTCAATATCCGCTTCGGTCAGGTTCTCGAGCTTCTCCTGGTAAGGGTCCCGCTTCGTCATCGCGCTTTCCACGGTCAGGCCTCGCGGCGGGATGTCCCCGGCAAGGCGCCCCGGCGGCCGAAATGCAGACCGAAGACGAGGCGGGTGTAGAAAAAGAAGAAACAGTGCCGGATCTTGCCCAGAGGGATGTAGACGAAGAGGAGGATCGAAACGGCCATCAGGGCAGGCTCGAGGGCCGGGACGTAGGCGTGGAGGAGGGCCAGAACGAGGAAGAGATCGACGAACAGGTTGGCGAAGAAGTCGTCCGGGCAGCTGAGCCGCCTCAGGTGGGGTTTGGCGGCCCGCTTGATGAACAGGCTCAGGCCTACGACGGCCCCGACAAGAAGGACGGGCCGGAAGGCCCAAAGGGGAGGGGACAGGCGGACGGGAATGGCCAGCCAAAGGACATAGCCCAAGCCGGCGAAGATGGCTAGGTGATAGAGCGCGCCGCCCAACATGGTCGGGCGATGCCGGGCGACGCTCTCCTTGTCCAGCATGCCTCTGCCGAAAGCGTAGATGATGCCGTTGCCGGCATAACCCCGAGGCGCGGAGAGGTAATCCCTTCGGCCGAACGAGAAGGACCGGACGACCAGGACCGCCAGAGCGGTCAGACAGAAACCGGCCGCGGCCAGAACGAGGATATGCAGGGACCCGAAAGGTGCCATCGCCGCTCAGACGCAGCCGTCGGGCTTGGGCAGGCCGGCCAGCTTGCAGGCCCCCTTGGCCGGTCCGGACGGGAAGAGCTCGTAGATCTGGCGAAGCTGCAGACTCGTGGTCTTGCAAATGGCCCGGACCATCGGAGCGAGCTTCTTTTCCTCATAATAGCCCCGGATGAAGCGGATCACGGCCCAGTGTTCGGGTGTGAGGGCATCGAGGCCCTCCTGATCTTTGGCCAGGACCAGGGCGATGTCCTCGGTCCACTCGTCCGGATGGGTCAGAAAGCCTTCTTCGTTCAGCTCCAGAGTCTTTCCCTGACACTCGACCGTCGGCATGATGGAGTCTCCTGACGACCTTAAGAAGAGGAACTATAGCATATTCCCCGGGCTCGCGCCAGGGCGCAGGCCGCGGCCCGGCCGGGAATCTGGCCGGATCTTGTTCGGGCCATGGTCCCCTCGCCGCGGCCCCGTCGAGGACTTGATAGAGAGGCTCAAAACACGGTACACTGTCGTCATCGTGACGCATAACACGCCGCAGGCGGCCCGTGTTTCCGACGACACGGCCTTCATGGTGCCCGGGGAGTTCGTCGAGTTCGACGTCACCGAGAAGATCCCCGCCGATCCTCGGCGCAAGCTCACCGAAGATCACATCAGGGGCCGGTCCGGATAAGGCGGGACCGGCCAGCGGAGGAGGCAGACTGATGAGCAAAGCAGAACGCCCGTTCGACGAAGAGCTGAAGGAGCTCAAGGAGAAGCTCCTTGAGATGGCCGCCCGGGCCGAGGAGCAGATCGCCTTGGCCATCCGCGCCCTCAAGGACCGCGAGGAGGGAATGGCCTGCCAAGTCCTCGACCGGGAAGAAGCCATCAACCTCCTGGACATCGAGATCGACGAGATGTGTCTGCGCCTCCTGGCCCTGCGTCAGCCCATGGCCACCGACCTGCGCTTCATCACCTCGGCCATGAAGATCAGCAATGACGTCGAACGCATCGGAGACCTGGCCGTCAACATCGCCGAGCGGACGATCGACCTGCTGAAGGCCCCCCAACTCAAGCCTCTGATCGACATCCCCCGGATGGCCCAGATGTCCCAGGAGATGGTCCGCGACGCCATCAACGCCTTCATCAACGGCGATGACAAGTTGGCCCGGGAGGTCTGCGAAAGGGACGATTCGGTGGACGAGCTCAACGACCAGGTCTTCCGGGAGCTCCTGACCTATATGATGCAGGACCCCGGCACGATCTCGCGGGCCGTCGACCTCATCCTGGTCGGGCGCCACCTCGAGCGCATCGCCGACCACGCTACGAACATCGGAGAGGACGTCATCTACATGGTCAAGGGGAAGACCATCAAGCACCACATCGAGGAGGGCCGGGCGACCGGCCTCAAGAGCTGTTCGGGCGGCGAATAGGCGTCGTCAGCTGAGCTTCCGGATCCGGACCTCGATGTCCTTTTCCCCCTGCAGAAGCCTGACCAGCTTGGCGGTGTCCGTGTCCCCGAAATGATAGGGGTAGAGGACCCTCGGCCGGAAGGCCTTGGCCGCTTCGGCGACCTGTTCGGGGGACATGGTGTAGGGCAGGTTCATCGGCAGGAACGCGACGTCGATCCCCCGCAACGCCTTCATTTCCGGGGTCTCTTCCGTATCGCCGGCGATGTAGATGCGCTTGTCGCCGAAGGTGACGATGTAGCCGTTGCCGCTGTCCTTGGGATGGAAGGGCTTCCCGTCGGGCCGCTTGTGGGCGATGTTGTAGGCCGGAACGGCCTCGATGGGCAGGCCGAGGACCGAGCGCTGGTCGCCGTTGGCCATGATGACGGCGCCTGTGAGCTCGGGCGCGCAGGCCGTCGACCCGACGATGACCGTATCGGGCTTGAGAATGGCCTTGAGCGCGGCCGGATCCAGGTGGTCGAAGTGTTCGTGCGTCACCAGGACGAGGTCGGCTTTGGGGAGCGACCCGTAGTCGGCGACCTCGCCGTACGGGTCGACGTGGACCGTCATGCCGCCGAAGGTCATCATCAGGGTGCCGTGGCCGAGAAAGGTGATCTCGAGGTCGCCCCGGCTTGTCGCCAGGATGTCCTTCTCGTGCTTCGGCTGCGCTGCGGATAGCCCGGCCAGCCCGAGAGCTAGAAAACAGAGTGTCAGGACGAGTCTGCTCATGGACGTCTCTCCCTGTCTTTGTTCTTATTATAGCCGGCCGTCCCCGCACGTGCAACCGGCGTTGTCCCTATGCCGGACGGTCCTAAAGGGCCGGCCGGGGCCGGCCCTTACGGCCCTCCGAGAAAGGATGTCCGGGATAATATCCGGTGCCAAAGGGGTTCGGTTTGTTTATAATACGGGGGACGGGATCGAAGGATGAAGAAAACGCTCTTTCTGCGGATCTTCGTGGGCTATGCGGCGGTCATCCTTCTCCTGGCCGCCGCGGTGACCCTCTTCGCGCCGCCGCTCATGCGGACGCATCACATCGCGTCCCGCGCCGCGGGTCTTGAGAACATGGCCCATCTCCTCGAGAGCCGGGTCGTGCCGTACATCACGGGGGCAGGCGCTGGTGATCTCGACGCCTTCGTGCCGTCCGTCGGCAGGCGGACGGAGACGCGGATAACGGTCATCGACGTCAACGGCAATGTGCTGGCCGACTCTGAGAAAGAGCCCCGGGACATGGAGAATCACCTCTTCCGGCCGGAGATCCAAGCGTCCTTACGGGGCGAGAAACTGATGTCCATCCGCCCCAGTACGACCCTCAAAGCGGACATGATGTACATGAGCATCCCTCTCCGGTCCGAGGGCCGGATCGTCGGAGCCCTCCGGATGAGCCTGTTCATGAAGGACATCGAAGCCCTCCTCGGCGCCCTTCGCGGCGACCTTCTCAAGGTCGTCAGCGTGGTCACCTTCATTGCGCTCCTCATGGCCCTCGTCCTGACCCGGTCGGTGACGGGACCGGTCCGCGAGGTCATCGACGCCTCGAAGCGGGTCGCAGGGGGGGATTTCGACATCGCCGTCTCGACTCGTTGGAGCGGCGAATTCCGCGATTTCACCCGCGGCTTCAACGCCATGACCGGGAAGCTCAAGGCCATGTTCGGTGAGATCCGAGTCCAGAACGAGGAGATCCGCAGCATCCTGGCCTCCATCCGGGAAGGGCTGTGCCTCCTCGACGGGGACGCCCGGATCGTCCTCTGCAACGACGCCTTCCGCAGCTTGGCCGGGCTGGACGCACCCGAAGGTCGTCATTTTTGGGAGGTCGTTCGGAGCTCCGCCGCGGCGGAGATCGTTCGCCGGGTCCGGGGCGGAACAGCGGAGGCGGCCGGTGAGGTCTCCATCGGCGAGAGGACCTACTATGCCAGCATCTCC
>Ga0105093_10000131_pt1 | contig 27581 bp, 24 predicted proteins | sample PPLLak3March2015_2_FD_79111 | JGI IMG/M metagenome (GOLD analysis project Ga0105093, IMG submission 79111) | Freshwater sediment microbial communities from Prairie Pothole Lake near Jamestown, North Dakota, USA - PPLs Lake P8 Core (3) Depth... | ecosystem: Environmental > Aquatic > Freshwater >... | reverse complement strand
CCGCTTCCACCCCCAGGAGACGATCGACACCGTCCGGGCCCTGTCCATGTGGATGACCTGGAAGTGCGCCGTCGTCGACATCCCCCTCGGCGGCGGCAAGGGCGGCGTCATCTGCGACCCGCATGACCTCAGCCAGCGCGAGCAGGAGCGGCTCTGCCGCGGCTGGATCCGGACGATCGCCCGGGACATCGGGCCCCTGCGCGACGTCCCCGCCCCCGACGTCATGACCAGCCCCCAGCACATGCTCTGGATGCTCGACGAGTTCGAGACCATCCACGGAGCCAAGTATCCCGGGTTCATCACCGGCAAGCCCGTGGGCATGGGCGGGTCTCTCGGCCGGACGGAAGCGACCGGCTACGGCCTCGTCTACACCCTGCGCGAGGCCCTCAAGGAGATGGGCCTCGAGCCCGAGGCTACGACGGCCGCGGTCCAGGGCTTCGGCAACGTCGCCCAGTACGCCATCAAGCTCTACTGCCGGCTCGGCGGCAAGGTCATCGCGGTCTCCTGCTGGGACCAGAACGACCAGGCCTCCTACACTTACCGGAAAAGGAGCGGTATCAGCCTCGACGAGCTCCTGGCCATCACCGACCGCTTCGGCGGCATCGACAAGGCCAAGGCCGAGTCGCTCGACTACGAGCGCCTCCCCGGTGACGCCTGGATCGAGCAGGACGTCGACATCCTCATGCCCTGCGCCCTGGAGAACCAGGTCAACGCCGAAACGGTCAAGAAGATCGGGCCGAAGGTCAAGATCATCGCCGAGGGCGCCAACGGCCCGACGACCCCCGAGGCCGACGCGGTCATCAAGAGCCGGGGCATCTTCGTCATCCCCGACTTCCTGGCCAACGCCGGAGGCGTCACCTGCAGCTACTTCGAGCAGGTCCAGTGCAACATGAACTTCTTCTGGTCCAAGGAAGAGGTCCTGAGCAAGCTCGACGACAAGATGACCGCCGCCTTCAAGGCCGTCAGCGAGCTGGCCCGGACACGCAAGCTCTACATGCGCGACGCCGCTTACGTCATTTCGGTCAGCCGCGTCGCCAACGCCTGTAGGGACCGCGGCTGGGTTTGATCGTCACTTAGCTCCGCGTACTCACGATCCGCTCCCCCCGGCCGGTCCGGGGGGAGCGGGCGATCCATCAGCCCCCGGCCCCGGGCCGGACAAGAAAGGGCCGCCGGCCCGGACGCCGCCTGACGGCGGGTGACAGGCGGCCAAGGAGGGACGCGCCGACATGTCCAATCAGCGCACTCCGTCGGCCGTCGACACCCTCTTCTCCACCCTTCACGAGCGGGCCAAGGAGCTCAGCTGCCTCTACCGGATCGAGGAGATCCTCAGCATCTACGACGTCCTGCTGGAGGAGGTCTTCCGCCAGGTCATCGAGGCCATCCCGCCGGGCTGGCAGCATCCCGAGTGCTGCCAGGCCCAGATCACCTACGGCTCCGACGTCTACGAGTCCCCCGACTTCGAGGAAACCCCCTTCACCTTCTGCGCCGAGATCCGGGTCCAGGACGCGTCGGTCGGCCGCCTCTGCGTCTCGTACCGGAAGCCGACCCCGGAGAGCGATTGCGGGCCGTTCATGAAGGGCGAGATCAAGCTCGCCCAGTCGATCGCCGAGCGTATCGGTCATTTCATCCTCCACCAGCGCCTGCGCGGCATGTACGAGCAGATCAGCGACGAGCGCCGCAACGCGGCCGGGGGCAACCAGGGCTGGCGCATCGCGCTGGACCTCCTCCGGAACACCAATCCGAACCTCCTCATCCGGGTGTCGCGCAAGATGATGAACTACCTCGGCTGGCGCGGCGTCACCGAGGCCCGCGACCTCCTCCAGCGCTTCAGCGGCGGCCGGATGCTCGAGGGGCTCTTCGGCGAATCCAATCTGCCCCAGAACAAGGAGTCCCTGGACCGCCTCTACGAGCTGACCGAGGAGACCTTCAAGATCGCCTCGGCCAACCTGACCGACGACGACATCCTCGACCGGATCCAGCGCTGGATCAACGAGGACCGCTCGAGCACGGCCGTCCAGAACCTGGAGAACATCTACGCCGACTTGTCCGAGGTCCTCGACGCCATGCGCCGGATCAAGATCCTGGCGCCGGCGGGCATCGAGCTGCCCCGGGCCACCGCCAACAGCGTCCGGGTCGCCCTCATCCGCCGGTTTTTCACCGAGCAGCTCGAGTTCATCAACGTGGCCAAGAAATATATCGGCCTCGAGGATTTCTTCGACCTCGTGGAACGGATCGTCTTCCCCCCGGGCAGCCACGGCAAGCTCGGCGGCAAGAGCGCCGGCCTGTTCCTGGGCCACCGGGTCCTGACCCAGGCGGCGCGCCGGACCAAGATCATCGGCGCGGTCAAGAAGCCCAAGACGTGGTACGTCACCTCCGACGCGCTGATCGCCTTCACGAGCCACAATAACCTCGACGACGTCCATGAGCAGAAATACAAGGATATCGACGTCGTCCGCCAGGAATACCCCCATCTCGTCCAGGTCTTCAAGAACTCCACCTTCCCGCCCGAGATCGTCAAGGGCCTGTCGGTCGCCTTGGACGACTTCGGCGAGGTCCCCCTCATCGTCCGCAGCTCGAGCCTCCTCGAGGACCGGCTGGGCACGGCCTTCGCCGGGAAATACAAGAGCCTCTTCCTGGCCAACCAGGGCGACAAGCAGAAACGCCTCGAGGCCCTCCTCGACGCGGTGGCCGAGGTCTACGCCTCGATCTTCAGCCCCGATCCGATCCAGTACCGGGCCGAGCGCGGCCTCCTCGACTTCTACGAAGAGATGGCGGTCATGATCCAGGAGGTCGTCGGGACCCGGGCCGGCAAGTACTTCTTCCCGGCCTATGCCGGCGTCGCCTTCAGCCGGAACGAGTTCCGCTGGTCGCCGCGGATCAAGCGCGAGGACGGCCTGCTCCGCATCGTCCCCGGCCTGGGGACCCGGGCCGTCGACCGCGTCAGCGACGATTACCCCATCCTCATCTCGCCGAGCCAGCCGAACCTGCGGGTCAACGTTTCGACCGACGAGGCGGTCCGCTACTCGCCCAAGAAGATCGACGTCATCGACCTCGAGGAGAACACCTTTCTGACCAAGGACATCCAGGACGTCCTCCGGGAGGTCGGCCACGACTTCCCCGCCCTGACCAGGGTTTTCTCCATCTACCGGGACGGCCTCCTGCAGAGGCCCATGGGGCTGGCGACGGATCTGGCCACGTCCGACGCCGTCGTGACCTTCGACGGCCTCATCGCCGGGACGCCCTTCATGCTCCAGCTCGAGGCCATCCTCAAGACCCTGTCGGCGGCGCTCGGGGTCCCCGTCGACATCGAGTTCGCTTCGACCGGCGCCGACTTCTATCTCCTCCAGTGCCGGCCGCAGAGCCAGGCCGCGGACGATGTGGCCATGGAGATCCCGGCCAACCTCAAGGACGAGGCCGTCCTGTTCACCGCCCGCAGGCACGTCTCGAACGGCCGGATCGGCGACATCACCCACCTCGTCTACGTCGAGCCGGACAAGTACGGGAACCTCGCCGATCACGCCGACCTCGTCGCCGTCGGCGAGGCCGTGGGCAAGCTCAACAAGCTCCTGCCGCGGCGGCAGTTCATCCTCATGGGCCCGGGCCGCTGGGGAAGCCGCGGCGACATCAAGCTCGGCGTGCGCGTCACCTACTCGGAGATCAACAATTCGGCCATGCTCATCGAGGTGGCCCGGAAGAAGGGCAACTACGTCCCCGACGTCTCCTTCGGGACCCATTTCTTCCAGGACCTCGTCGAGTCGGGCATCCGCTACCTGCCCCTCTATCCCGACGACGAGGGGGTCAAGTTCAACGAGAAGTTCCTGCTCGAAGCGCCGAACTCGCTGGCCGCGCACTGTCCCGAGTGCGCCCATCTCGCCGACACCCTCCGCGTCATCGACATCCCCGAGGCGACCGGCGGCAAGGTGCTCCGCGTGCTCATGAACGCCGACCGGGGTCTCGCCGTGGGCTTTCTCGCCCCTCCCGAGGCGGCGATGCGCGCCGCGTGCCCGGCGGGGGGCGCCGGCGCCCGCGAAGACGAGGACCATTCCCATTGGCGCCTGCGCGTGGCCGAGAGGATCGCCTTCCACTGCGGCGACCCGAAGTGGGGCGTCCGGGGCGTTTACGTCATCGACGCGGCCGAAGGCGGTGAGGTCGATCCGTCCAGCCCGATCGAGATCATCATCCATTTCCTGGGCAACTCCCGCCAGCGCAAGGATCTCGAGACCTGGCTCCAGGGCTGGAGCCTGTCGCTCGCCGAGGTGAACTACCTCCGCACGGGCTTCCATTCCGACGGCCTGCTCGACGTCCACTTCCTGACCGACGAGAAGATCCGCGGCGAACGGGATGTCGCCGTGCGCCTCGACGCCGGCCCGGATGTCGTCCGCGAGCTGCCCTTGGGTCCTAAGTCCTTATAGGTCGAGCAAGCTTCCGTTCCTCCCTCGGCGTCGCCCCCTATCATCTTTAGGCATGTTTGATTCAGGCAGCAGAATCAGGGATACTCGAAGCATGCCAGTCCCGGCGAAGTCCCAGGTCCATCGGTTCGCCCGCGAGGCCATGGCGACCGTGTTCGAGATCTTCATCGCGGACAAGGCGGAGGCTTACGCCGGGCAGGCGGCCCGGGCGGCTTTCGACGAGATCGACCGCCTCGAGCGGCTCTTCAGCCGCTTCGATCCTTCGAGCGAGACGAGCCGGATCGGCCGGATCGCCCCCGGCGGCGCGCTTCGGGTCGGCCTCGAGACGGCCGAGGTCCTCGGGCTATCCTCTTTCGTCCAATCCGAGACGGGAGGCGCCTTTGACGTTAACTATCTCGGGCCGGGAGAAGCCGCCGGCGGCCGGCGGCGGTCCCGGCCGCGGCCGCTGGCAGAGCTCCTTCGCGTGGCCGCCGACGGCCGGGGTTTCGAGGTGACCAGGGTGCGGCCCAAGGGCCCGGCGGCGGCGTCCGCCGTCGCCCTCGACCTCGGGGCCGTCGGCAAGGGCTACGCCCTGGACGCGGCCCTCTGCGTGCTCCGCGATTGGGACGTCGGGAACGCCCTCCTCCACGCCGGGACGAGCACGGCCCTGGCCGCCGGACCGGGACCGGCCAAAAGCGGCCGGGGCTGGCCCGTCGGCGCCGGGTCGATCGCGGGCGCCACCTCCGGGCCGGGCCGCATCCTCCTCAAGAACCGGGCCATGAGCGGTTCGGGGATCGAGGTCAAGGGCGCCCATATCATCGATCCGCGGACCGGTCGCCCGGCCGCCGGGCACGCCGCGGCCTGGGCCTCGCACCCCTCGGCGGCCGCTTCGGACGCGCTGTCGACGGCCTTCATGGTCATGTCGACGGAGGAGGTCGCCGGCTTCTGCGGCCGGCACCCCGGCGTCTGGGCCCTCGTGAAAACCGGGGCCAAAAAGTGTAGAATATTCAACGCGGCCTCTCTCACGGAAAAGCGGCCCGCAAGGACAAGGAGACGATCCCGATGAAGAAATGTTTCGGCCTCATAGCGATCCTCGGCCTCGGTCTCGCCCTGGGGGCACCGGCCGCCATCGCCCAGGACCAGGGGAAAGAGGTCCTGAAGATCCAGCTCCCCAAGCCGATGTTCGTCGGCACGCCCAAGAACATCCGCACCCCCAATCTCGAGACGGTCACCGGCCGTCCCCGCGGGCCGTTCATGGTCCCGGCCGGCACGGCGCTCCTCTCGGCGGGCAAGCCTGTCACCTCGAGCGACAAGGAGCCCGTCATCGGCGAGGTCGCGTACGTCACGGACGGCAAGAAGTCCGGCGAGGACGGCTACTACGTCGAGCTCGGTCCCATGCTCCAGTGGGTCCAGATCGACCTCGGCAAGTCCCAGGAGCTCCAGGCCATCGTCGCCTGGCACTATCACAGCCAGGCCCGCGTCTATCGCGACGTCATCATCCAGGTCTCGGATGACAAGGATTTCATCAGCGGCGTGACGACCGTCTTCAACAACGACCATGACAACACCTCCGGCCTCGGCGCCGGCAAGGACAAGGAATACATCGAGACGTTCGACGGCAAGCTCTTCGATCCCAAGGGGGCCAAGGCCCGCTATGTCCGCCTCTACAGCGGCGGCAACACCTCGAACGACATGAACCACTACGTGGAGGTCGAGATCTTCGGTCTCCCGGCCAAATGACGAAAAAGGCCTTCCGGGCGCTCTTCCTGCTGGCGGTCTTCGGCGCCCTCGCTTTTCGTACGCTCCGGCTGGATCTCCGGCCCATGCACGCCGACGAGGCCAACCAGGCGGTCAAGTTCGGCCATCTCCTCGAACGGGGCGAATACCGCTTCGACCCCGAAGACCACCACGGCCCGACCCTCTACTATATGACCCTGCCCGCGGCCTGGGCGGCCGGCGAAACGACCCTGGCCGGGCTCGACGAGCGGGTCCTCCGGCTCGTTCCGGCCGTGTGCGGCGCGGCGATCCTCCTCGCCTTCCTGCTTTTCGCCGGGGGGCTCTCCCGGGAGGCGACGCTCGCGGCGGCCGCCCTGGCGGCCGTCTCGCCGGCGCTGACCTATTACAGCCGCTTCTACATCCAGGAGACGCTGCTCGTCCTCTTTCTCGCGGTCCTCCTCGGGGCGGGATGGAGGTACGCCCGGCGTCACTCCGTCCTCTGGGCCCTCGTCGCCGGCCTGGCCGCGGGACTGATGTTCGCCACGAAAGAGACGAGCCTCATCCTCTTCGGCGGGCTCGCGGTTTCCTTCGCCGGCCTCTCGGTCATCGAGAGCATCCTGACGAAGCGCCGCGGCGTCGTCGCGGAAGGCGACGGCTGGGCCTGGAGGGACACCCGGACGAAGCTGCCGACGGTCCTTCATTCCGTCGTCTTCCTCGTTGCCGCGGCGGCGATCGCCGCGGTCTTCTACACGTCGTTCTTGGGCCATCCCCAGGGGCTGGCCGATTCGCTTCGGGCCATCGGCGCGGCGTTCGGCCGCGCCGCCGATCCCGGCTTCCATGCCCACCCCTGGTCCTATTACTTCCAGACGCTGGCGTATTCCAAGACGGCCGGCGGCCCCGTCTGGAGCGAGGCCTTCCTCCTCTTCCTCGCCCTGGCCGGCGGCATCGCCGCTTTCGGGCGCGACGCGGGCAAGGACGGCAGCCCCCGCTTCCTGCGCTTCGTCCTTTTCTTCACCGTCGTCACGGCCGCCGTCTACAGCCTCATCCCGTACAAGACGCCTTGGAACGTCCTGCCCATCTATCTCGGCCTCGTCATCCTGGCCGGCAACGGCGTCGGCCTGCTGCTCAGGATCAGCCGCTTCAAGCTGGTCAAGATCCTGATCCTGGCCCTCCTCGCTCCGGGTTTCGCGGGTCTGGCCGTCCAGAGCTACCGGGCGAATTTCGAGCGGCCCGCGGACCCGGCCAACCCCTATGTCTACGCCCAGACGAGCCCCGATTTCCTCAAGCTCGTCGCCGAAGTGGAAAAGGCCGCGGCCGCCGCGCCGGAAAAGCGTGATCTCCTCGTCGAGGTCGTGGCCCCCCCGGACGAGACGTGGCCCCTGCCCTGGTATCTCCGGAACTTTGGACGGGTGGGGTACTGGACGAGCGTCGAGTCGGCGCAAAAGGATGTGCCGGCCGGCCGGGCCGACGTGGTCATCGCCTCCGCGGCTTTCACCGAGGAGATCGCAGCGGCGCTCGGGGAAGGATATGCGCAGTCGTTCTACGGCCTCCGCCCGGAGGTCGTACTCTGCCTCTTCACCAAGCGCGCCCGCTAGGTCCGGGCGAAGACGGCCTTTCTCTCATAAAAAGAGATGTCCTGGAGAGCCCTCCTTAGATATTTCGCAGAAGCCCGGCTCCGTGTCTCTCCGCCGTCCTTCTGCCCTCCGCTCAGTCCCATCGCTGCGGTCGGATGGCCGGGTCGTCGCCCATGACCCGGGCGGCCCAGAGGAGCCCGCGCTGGACGATCTCCCGGGCCTCGGGGACGTCGAAGTCGGCCGCGACATGGCCGAGCGACGTGTAGAACACGCGCCCCTTTCCGTACATCTTCTTCCAGACGACCGGCATGACCGAGCCCTCGATCCAGGGCGCGTGCGCGCCCGTGAAGGTCGTCGTGGCCAGGACCTCGTTGCCCGGATCGACGTGCATGAAGTACTGCTCCGACTTCATGTGGAAGCGCCGCTTGAGGCCCTTGGTGATCGGGTCGTCGGGGTCGGTGATGTCGACGTCGTAGTCGATGACCCCTCCGGGGTGGGCCACCCACTGGCCGCCGACCATGAACTGGTACTCGACGGCCGAGCGGTGGGCGTCGCCGAGGCCGCCGTGCCAGCCGGCCAGGCCGACCCCGCTCTTCACGGCCTCTTCGAGGTTCCGCTCGAGCTCGCCCTTGATGTCGGACATGGTGAAGACGTGGACGATGAGGTCGAGCTTTTTGAGCTTCTCGAGGTCGGCGTAGGAATCGAGCGAGTGGGAGATCTCGACCTTGAAGCCCTGGCTCTCGAGCCAGGGGGCGAAGATGTCGACGCACTGCTTGGGCTCGTGGCCTTCCCAGCCGCCCCAGACCATAAGGGCCGATTTCGGCGACTGGGGCGCCGGGGCCGTCCCCGAGCAGACGAGGAGGCCGGCCGCGCCGGCGATGACGGCGGCGATCAGGGTCGTTCTCTTCATGACAGGCTCCCTCACTCGAGCTCGCGTAGCCAGACGTTCCGGAAGCGGACCGGATGACCGTGATCCTGCAGGGAGATGGGCAGCCTGGCCGCGTGGACCTTGTAGGGCGGCCGGGCCTTGTGGGCGGTCGGCCCGGTCAGGACGGCGCAATCGTGAACGATAAGTCCGTTGTGGAAGACCGTCATCCGGGCCGGGGCGAGGACCTGGCCGCCGTCGTCGAAGCGCGGCCGGCGGAAGACGATGTCGTAGGCCTGCCATTCACCCGGCGGCCGGCAGGCGTTGACGAGCGGCGGATGCTGGCCGTAGAGAGAAGCCGCCTGGCCGTCGGCGTACGTCGTGTTCCCGTAGCAATCGAGGATCTGGACTTCGTAGGTGTCCATGAGGAAGACGCCGCTGTTGCCGCGGTCCTGGTCCGTCCCCTTGGCCGGGGACGGGGCCATCCATTCGATATGGAGCTGGCAGTCGCCGAAGCCCTTGGCCGTGCGGATGCCGCCCGTCTTGGGGACGACCTCCATGGTACCGTCGGCGACCTTCCATTTCGCCGGCTGCCCCTTGGCGTCCGTCCATTGGCCGAGGTCCTTGCCGTCGAAGAGGACGACGGCGTCGGCAGGCGGCGGCGCGGGCGGCCCGGCCGGGCCGGGCGCGACGACCCTGGCCATGGGCCGGTCGGGGTCGTGGACGGGCCACGGCTTCTGGGCGGCGGCCAAGGCCGCGCCGATGAGAAAAAGGCCCGCCGCTATGAGGGCAACTCTTCTCAGGGACTGTCCCTCTTGAGACCTCCTTGCTTCACGTGTCATGTCGGTCTAGAGGCTCCAGCCGGGCCGGTAATCGAAGTGCAGGAGCTCGTTGGCCTCGGGGAGGTTGGTGAACTCCATCTTCGCGCCGTCCCACAGGAGCTTCACGTTCTTGTCGGCGAGCCGAACGGCGACGTTGGCGAGCAGCATGGCTTCCGTCAGCGGACCGGAATAGGAGAAATCGGTCGTCGACTTCGTGCCCTTCTTGATGGCCTCGATCCACTCCTCGCGGATGCCCTTGGAGCGGGGAATGGTCTTGGCCGGCCGCGTGTACTCCTGCATCTTGGTCTCGGGCACGATCCGGGGGTTCTCGCCGTAAGTCCCGCACATGAGCAGGCCCTTGTCGCCGCGGAAGAAGCAGCCGCCGCCGTCGTCTCCGACCATTCGGCCCTGCTCGAGCTCGGGCGGGCGGGGCGGCATGAGACCGCCGTCCCACCAGGTCATGGTCACGGGGCCCCGCGATCCCTTGGCCGGGAACTCGTAGGTCACCACTTCGGCCTGCGGGGCGTAATCTTTAGTGTACGGCGTCGAGGAGGCGACGACGCTCGTCGGGGACCCGAGATCGAGGGCCCAGAAGGGCTGGTCCATGATGTGGGCGCCCATGTCGCCGAGGGCTCCGGTGCCAAAGTCCCAGAGGCCGCGCCACTTGAAGGGGTGATAGGCCGGGTGATAGGGCCGGAAGGGGGCCGGGCCGAGCCAGACGTCCCAGTCGAGCGTCGAGGGGACCGAGGGGATCTCGGCCGGGGCGTTGACGCCCTGCGGCCAGATCGGGCGGTTCGTCCAGCAGTGGACCTCGAAGACCTGGCCGATCGCCCCGTCCGCGATCCACTCGCAGACGAGACGGGCGCCTTCGCCGGCGTGGCCCTGGTTGCCCATCTGGCTGACGATCTTGGTGCCCTTGACGGCCTCGGCCAGGACGCGGGCCTCCTTGATCGTATGGGTCAGCGGCTTCTGGACGTAGACGTGCTTGCCCAGCTTGATGGCGGCCATGGCGATGACGGCGTGGTTGTGGTCGGGCGTCGAGACGGTGATGGCATCGATGCCCTTTTCCCGTTCGAGCATGCGCCTGAAATCGCGGTACTTGGCCGCCTTGTCGTACATGGCCCGCTCGGCGGGCTCGAGGTCGTCGCGGCGGAGCAGCCGGGCGACGCTCTCGTCGTCGACGTCGCAGAGGGCGACGATGTTCTCCGAGCGGACGCCTCGCGTGTCCCCCGAGCCCATGCCGCCGACGCCGACACAGGCGATGTTGAGGGTGTCGCTCGGCGCTTTCTTCTTCGCGGTCTGCCCCACGACGTGACGGGGCACGACCAGGATACCGGCCGCGGCGGTCGAGGCCGCGCCCAGGAACTTCCGCCGGCTCCAGGACGGTTCGGCGGGCGTCGGATCCTTCTTCGTTTCGTCCATGTTCGTTCCTTCCTTATTCGGGGGTTTTGCGGATCTCTGAGGCTCAAACGGCTTATATCACAAAGGCGCGGAGAGGGTCAATTTGGCGAAAAAAAAGGGAGGGCGGGGGCCCTCCCTTGGTCCAAGGCTCGTTGCGTTCAGATCAGAAGGAGTAGCTCAGTCCGAACATGGGCACGAGGATCTTCATCTCGTAGAGGCCGGGCAGGTTGTCGCCGGAGGGGGCGACCGTCCGGTTCTGGCCCATGAGATACTCCAGCGCCAGGTCGACCTTGAGGCCGCCGCTCTTGAAGCCGAAGCCCGCGGCGACGGCGTTGAAGGTGAAGCTCGGGGTCAGGATGTTCAGCGTCGCGTCCGGAGCCGGAGCGGGGTCATAGTAGTAGCCGCCGCGGATGGCGAACGTGCCGAGGTCGTATTCGAGGCCCGTCCGGATCTGGGTCTTGTTGGCCCAGTTGAGGAGCAGGCTGCCTTCGCCCATGCCGGCGATCCAGGCCGGGTCTTGGAACTCGAGCGTGATCTCGTCGAGCTTGCCCCAGTTCGTGTACTGCGCGTCGACGGTCCAGGTCAGCCCCTCGATGGGCTTGACGGCGATGCCGCCGGCGATCCACATCGGGCTGGCGACGTTCATCTTGGTGTCCGAGTCATTGGGCAGGCCGAGGATGTTGATGTTCTCGATCTCGGTCGTCCCGGACAGCTTCATCTTGCTCTCGGTCCGGAACGTCGCGCCGAGGCTGATCCACTCGGCCGGCTTGATCAGGACGCCGAAGGTCGCGCCGAAGCCCCAGCCCTTGACGTCCAGCGTCTGCTGGCCGAAATTGATGAGCGTGGGAGCGGCGGCGAGATTTCCGGCCGGGGGCGCCGCGGGGGGCATGATGATCATGTATTCGCCCCACCGGTCCATCTTGAAGAAGCCGTAATTGATGTTGAACGAGGCGCCAAGGTACAGCATGTCGCTGACCTTGACCGCGATCGACGGCGCGAGAGTGACGGAGCCGATGAAGCTCTCCCAGGTGTAGGCGCCGAGGGTGGGCGTGAAAGCCGCCGGCGGGAGCGGAGAGGCAAGGGCCGCTTCGAGGCCCGTGTTGTCCCAGGCCGCGCCGAGGCCGGAGAGGGTGTAGGCGCCGACGCCGACGACGATGTTCTCTCCGATCGGCTGGAAGTAGCCGAGGAGACCGGCCGGATACATCTTCGACTCGGTCTCCATGCTGAAGCTGCTCAGCGTGTACTTGGCGCTCGGGATCAGGATATCGCCCGAAAGCCCGAAGGTCGCCTGATTGGACAGGGCCAGGCCCGCCGGGTTCCAGAAGACGGCGGTGTAATCGTTGGCCAGTCCGACGAACGCGCCGCCCATGGAAGCGGCCCGGGCGCCGAACCCGTTCAGGTTCAGGCCGTTGGCGAAGAGGCCGGCGGTCAAGCAAGCGGCCAGCGCCAAGGTGATGACCAGACGCGAGAATGCTTTCATTTCTAACCTCCTAGTTGTCGACGGATTTTATCTTATCTCGAAAGGAAAATCCACAATAATTGTCAATCCCCGGTAAATATTTCATTTTCAGCATATTGACAGCTTCGTCGCGGCCGGCCGGCCCTCCGGCCGATGGTCCCGACCGCACGCGAAAGGGCTCGGAACAACCGGCGCTTTACTGGAGGCGCCGGCGGAGATAAGATTCTCCCATGCGTCCCGATATGTCCTCCGAGGTCCTTCCGATCCAAGCGCTTCTTCTCAAGCACCCCCGGGAGGCTTGGCTCGACCAGGCGAACATCCGGGGCCAATGGGAGGATCTCGCCTACTTGGCGGAGCCGGATTTCGCCAGGGCTTGCGCCGAGTACGACGCCCTGGTCGGGACCTTGCGCCGATATGTGACCGACGTGTGGTTCCTGCCCTCCGATCCCCGGACCGGCCTCGATTCGATCTACATCCGGGACGCCGCCTGCGTTGCGCCCGGGGGGATCGTCCTCTGCCGGATGGGCAAGGAGCTCCGGAGGGGAGAGCCGGAGGCGGTCCGGTCATTCTGCCGCGGGGCGGGCTGGCCGGTCGTGGGCGAGATCCGAGAACCGGGGACGCTCGAGGGCGGCGACGTCGTTTGGCTCGACCGGAAGACGGTCGCGATCGGACACGGCTACAGGACGAACGGCGAGGGCATCCGGCAGTTCGCGGCGATCGTGGCGCGAGACGGCGCCGAGGTGATCGAGGTCCCGCTCCCGCACTGGGACGGTCCCGGCGACGTCCTTCATCTGATGTCCATGGTCAGCCCGGTCGACGAGACGAAGCTGCTGGTCTTTTCCCGCCTGCTCCCGGTCCCGTTCCGCAAGCGCCTCCTCGATCTGGGCTTCGGGCTCCTCGAGGTCCCTGATGACGAGTATCCGGCCATGGCCACGAACGTCCTGGCCCTCGCCCCGGGAAAGTGCCTGGCCCTGGCCGGCAACCCGGGAACGGCGAAGGTCCTCGAAAAGGCGGGAGTCGAGGTCCTGACCTACGAGGGGAAGGAGATATCGGTCAAGGGCGCCGGCGGCCCGACCTGTCTGACCCGGCCTCTCGCGCGCTCGGCCTGAAGAAAATGGGGACGTTTCTATTTTACCCAGGCTAAAAAATAGAAACGTCCCCGTTTTCTTGCCCGTCTTCCCAGTCAGAAATTGACTTATCCGGCGGGGAATCCTATACTGGGGCGGAAAATTTCCCAAGGACGTGATCATGGACCTCTTCGAGAAGTGCAAGGGCTTTTACTCCGATCCCAAGGTCGCCCAGAAGTACGGCTATCCCCTCAATCCCCGGACGGCCCAGGCCATGGGCCTCTTCCCCTACTTCATCCCCATCGAGCACGCCGAAGGGACCGAGGTCTATATCCAGGGCAGGAAGTTCATCATGATCGGCTCGAACAACTACGTCGGGCTGACCAACCACCCCAAAGTCAAGGAAGCGGCCATCGAGGCCGTCAAGAAGTACGGCACCAGCTGCACCGGCTCGCGCTTCCTCAACGGCACGCTTGACCTCCACCTCGAGCTCGAAAGGCGGCTGGCCAAATTCGTCGGAATGGAAGAGGCCCTCGTGTTCAGCACCGGCTTCCAGGTCAATCTGGGCACGATCCCGGCCATCATGGACAAGGAAGACGTCATCGTCACCGACAAAGAGGTCCACGCCAGCATCATCGACGGCGTCCGCATGGCCAAGATCCTCAAGCACGTCCATATCCGCACCTACAAGCACAACGACATGGCCGACCTCGAGGCCGTCCTGCAATCCCTGCCGCCTGAGCCGGCCAAGCTGGTCATCGTCGACGGCGTCTTCAGCATGGGGGGCGACATCGCCAAGCTGGACGAGATCATCCCGCTCTGCAAAAAGTACGGCGCCCGGTTCATGTCCGACGACGCCCACGCGATCGGCGTCCTCGGCGGCGGCCGCGGCACGGGCTGGCATTTCGGCCTGCAGCAGGACGTCGATCTGGTCATGGGCACGTTCAGCAAGTCGCTGGCCTCGGTCGGCGGCTTCATCGCCGGGCCGAAGGAGGCCGTGCACTTCATCCAGATGTTCGCCCGGCCGTTCATGTTCAGCGCCAGCCTGCCGCCGTCCAACGTGGCCACGGTCCTGGCCTGCCTCGATATCCTCGAGACGGAGCCGGAGCGCGTCGAGCGGGTCAACGCGATCGCGGCGCGGGTCCGGGGCGAGCTCAGGGCCATGGGCTACAACATCGGCGAGACCGAAACGCCGATCATCCCCATCGTCTTCGGCGACATGATGAAGGCCCTGGAGGCCTGGAAGGTCTTTTTCGAGGCCGGCATTTATACGAACGTCGCCCTGCCGCCCTCCGTGCCGCCCGAGTTCTCCTGTCTGCGGACGAGCTACATGGCGACGCACACGGACGAACAGGTCGACCGCGTCCTCGAGGTCTTCAAGAAGGTCAAGGACCTCGTTCACGTCGGCGTCTGAGGCGGAACCGCGCGATGCCCGAAAAGCATTTCTGGAACATCCGGGCCCGGAACTACGACCGGCTCTACTGGACCAAGGACGCCGGGTACATCGATAAGATCATCGACGTCGCCGGGTTCACGCGGAACGACCTGGTCCTCGACATCGGCACGGGGACGGGGGCCATGGCCCGGTCGATCCGCCCCCACGTCCGCCACGTCGTCGGCATGGATTTCTCCGACTCCATGCTCAAGCGGGGCCGCTGGGACGGCATCTCCATGGTCAAGTGGGACATCACCGACAGCCTGTTCCACAACCACCTCTTCGACAAGATCGTCGGCCGCATGGTCTTCCATCACATCATGGACAACCTCGACCGGGCCTTCCTCCGCTGCTACGACCTCCTCAAGAGCCAGGGCAAGTTGATCATCGCCGAGGGCGTCCCGCCGGGCGAGGACGAGGACATCGTCGGCTGGTACGCCGAGATGTTCAAGCACAAGGAGACGCGGAGGACCTTCACCAAGAGCCTCCTCGTCCGCTACTTCGTCAAGAACGGCTTCCAGGACGTCCGGGTGTACAAGTACAAGATGAAGCGCTTCAACATCAACAACTGGCTGGTCAACTCCGGCCTCCACAAGGCCAAGCAGACCCTCATCCTCAACATGCACCGCGACGCGCCGGAGAAGGTCAAGGCGGCCTACCATATGACCTTCGAGAACGGGACCTGCTACGTCGACACCGACAACCTGATCATCGTCGGCAACAAAGAATAGCCCCGCCTCGGGGGCTCCGGACTTAACGTTTTCGCCCGGGCCCGGGTAGAGCCATACGGATGAACGAGACGGAACAGGAGCTCATCACGATGGTTCTCTCCGGACGCACCGAGGCCTTCGAGCCTCTGGTCACTCCCTATCGCGGGCCGGTCCTGGCCCTGGCCTATCGGCTGACCCGCGACCGGGAGGATGCCCGCGAGGTCGCCCAGGAGGCTCTTCTCAAGGCCTTCCGCTCCCTCGGCCGCTTCGATGTCTCCCGCTCGTTCCGGAACTGGCTCTTCCAGATCGCGGCCAACGAGGCCCGGGACCGGCGGAGGAGGTCCCGGCGGGAGCGGGAGGCGTATGAGGCCGCCGCCCACGAGGGGGCGGCTGACGCGCCGGCGCCCGGGCCTGCGCCGGAAGCGCACCGCGAACGGCGGGAGACGCGATCGGAGATCATGCGCGCGCTTCAGGTGCTAGGTCCACGCGAGCGGGAGGTCTTCGTCCTGCGGGACCTCGAGGAGCTCGACATCCGGGAGACGTCCCGGGTGCTGGGCTGCTCGGCGGTCTCGGTCCGGGTCCACTTGTCCCGGGCCCGGCGGAAGATCCGCGACGCCATCCGGCGTGATTCTCCCCACTTGGAGGCGAAACGATGACGTGCCGAACGGTCCGCAAGCTCATGCCGCTCTTCGCCGGAGACGACCTCGGGCCTAGGAGGGCCCGGGCGGTCCGGGCTCACGTCGATGCCTGTCCGGCCTGCCGGGAGGAGCTCGAAGGCTTCCGGGCGGCCTTGGCGGAGATCAGGGCCGCGGCGAAGGCGGAGGGCGTCGAAGATTGGAGCGAAAGGGAATGGGACGCCCTGATGGCCCGGGTGGCCGCGGCTCCGGAAAGAGAGGGCCGGCCCGCCTTCGGCGCGCGCTGGGCCGCGGCCGCGGCGGCCGGCGCGTTCCTCGGGCTCATCGTCCTCGGCATGTTGTTCCGCGGGCCGGGGCCGCGGCCGGGCGGGGGGCCGAAAGAAGCCGCCGTGGTCATCGCGGCGGCCCCTGGCCCGCAGGAGAGAGTGGCCATCACCATGGTCTCGCCGGAGACCGGGCTCCAAGTCGTCTGGTTCCTCGACAAGAATTTCGATTATGAAGGAGAACGGGAATGACATTGAAAAGAGTGGTGATCGGACTTCTGGCTTTGGCCTTCACACTGGCCCAGGTCCTGCCGGCCCTGGCCGAGGATCCGGCGGCTGCGCCGGGCCAGGAAAAGACTCAGGACAAGTTCCAGGATCGGGCGAACGAATTGCAGAACCAGCGCAAAGAGATCGTCAAGCTCAAATACGTCCGGGCCCAGGACATTCAGAACCTGATCTACACCTACGTCAGCCCGATGGGCAGGATCCAGGTCAATCCCAATCTGCCGAACATCATGACGGTCAGCGACGCGCCGGAGAACGTCGAGAAGATCCTGGCCGCCGTCCGCGAGATCGACGTCAAGCCGGCCGACGTCCTATACACGATCCAGCTGGTCCTCGGCTCGGAGACGGACACCGCAACCGATGCCGAGCTGCAGGGCGATCCCATCATCAAGGAGCTTCGGAAGCTCCTCCGTTTCAAGGGCTACACGCTTCTCGATGTCACGCTGGTGCGCACCATCAACAGGGATAGTGCGGCGGTCAAGTTCGGCCCGAAGGCCGAATTCGAGCTAGCCCTCAAGCCGGATGTCGCCGGGGACGCCAAGATGCCGGTCATCAAGACCGAAGTCCGATTGAGGCGCATCGAACAGCTCGGTTTTTCGGCCGACAAGCCCATCACCAATGTCGCCACGCTGATCGAGAGCACGCTCAACATCAAATCGGGCGACCGCACGGTCGTCGGCGTGTCCAAGCTCGACGGCGGCGACAAGGGGCTCATCCTCATCATCTCCGGCAAGGTCATCGACTAGCGTTCGGAACGGGGACACGTACCCGGTACGTGTCCCCTATTTTTCGGACCCCATTCCCTCCAGGGGCCAAGCCATATTCGTTTTCGGCCCCGAAAATGCCGATCCTAAGCGTTTTGGGGGCCTGTTTTTAAGCGTAACTTTCAGATAACGTTGGATCTACTGAGGTCCGACCCCATTGGACCACGCTCCCCTCGCCACGGGCTCGCGAATTCTGATAAAATGGGCCCGGTTCGAGGAATGCAAGAGGAGGTCCGCATGAAACGACCTGCGCTCTCGATCGCCCTCGTTGGCGCCGCCGTCATCTTCCTGGGGATGGCCGCGGGCCAGGCCCCCAAAGCCGGGGACGCCGCGCTCAAGACGCGCAAATACGCCGATTACCAGACGCCGCAGTTCTGCGGCACGTCCTGTCACACCGACATCTACCGGCAGTGGCAGCAGGCCATGATGTCGCAGGCCTACACCCATCATTGGGACGAGATCGAGTACTTCAAGCTGGCCGTGCCCCAGGCCGAAAGGGACAGCAACGTGGCCGGGGTCAAGGCCGGCTGCAACGGCTGCCACGCGCCGATCGCCTTCCTGGCCGGGGACGTCCCGCCGCCCCACCCCTCGAAGAACAGCCGGGCCAACGAGTCAGTCTCCTGCGAGGTCTGCCACACCGTGACCGGATTCGAGGGCGACACGCCCTACAACTACAACTGGATCTCGGTCCCCGGCAAGACGAAGTACGGGCCGCGCGTCGGGAAGAATTCGCCGGAGCACGATCTCGTGAAGTCCGAGTTCCTCGGTACGGCCGAGTTCTGCGGTACCTGCCACAACGAGAAGAGCCCCTACGGCGTCTGGGTCAAGTCGACCCACCTCGAGTGGAAGGACGGCCCCTACGCCAAAGAAGGGGTCAAGTGCCACGACTGCCACATGACCTATGCCCCGGGCAAGTCCGCGGCCATGGGCAACGCCTATCCCGACGTCCGCCAGCACCTCTTCCACGGCGCCCACGACCCGGGCAAGGTCCGGGGCACGGTCGAGCTCCGCATCCACCCCGACATTCTCGAGGCCGCGCCCGGCGAGCCGGTGCGGTTCACGATCGCCCTCTTCAACCAGAAGACGGGCCACAAGTTCCCGACCGGATCGGTCGAGGACCGCATCGTTTGGATGCACGTCGAGGCTGTCGACGCGTCCGGCAAGGTCTATCATCTGCCCGTCGACAAGAAGGGCTTCGAGGGCGAGGAGTATACCATCGGCGCCGACACGCTCGCCTACCAGGACATGGGCATCGCCCTCGATGACCCCGGCTTCAAGGGCGTCCAGCGGGACGGCATCCCCGTCGGGGACCGCATCTTCCGCATGGCCTATTTCGACCCTCAGGGCCGGATGACCCTCCAGCAGTGGAACACGAAATCGCTCGGCGCGGACTACCGGCTCGGGCCGCGCGAGACCAAGCTCGAGACCTGCACCTTCCGCCTGCCGGACACCGTCGCCATCGGCGACCTCAAGATCACGGCCATCCTCAATTATCAGAAGCTGGTCAAGCCGGCTGCCGATTTTCTCGGCGTCCCGGCCGAGGAAGCCGAGGTGATCGAGGTCAACCGGCACTCGACGACGGTCAAGGTCGTCGATGACGCCCCCTGAGAAAGGATCGACCCCCATGAAGAACATGGTCCGCACCGGATTGGCCGCCCTGCTCCTGGCCGCCCTCACCGCGGGCAGCCTCGAGGCCATGCCCGCGTTCGCCCGCAAGTACAGCATGAGCTGCAAGACGTGCCACGCGCCCTTCCCAAAGCTCCTGCCGTACGGCGAGGAGTTCGCCGGGAACGGCTTCGTCATCAAGGACAAGGAGACGCCGCGGTATTTCGTCGACACGGGCGACCCGACACTGTCGCTCCTCCGCGACCTGCCGATCGCCCTCCGTCTCGAAGGCTACCTGAACTGGAACACCGCCGCCAACCGCCGGGTCGACTTCACCGCGCCCTACCTCCTGAAATTCATCTCCGGCGGGGCGATCACCAAGGACATCGCCTATTATTTCTACTTCTTTCTCAGCGAGCGGGGCGAGATCGCCGGTCTCGAGGACGCGTTCGTCATGTTCAACGATCTCTTCGGCTCCGGTCTCGACCTCTATGCCGGCCAGTTCCAGATCTCCGACCCGCTCTTCAAGCGGGAGGTCCGCCTGCCCGCGGAGGACTATCAGATCTACCGGGCGATGCCCGGCGACTCCCGCATCAACCTGACCTACGACCGCGGCCTCATGCTGACCTACGGCTTCCCCAGCGGCACGGACGTCACCTTCGAGGTCCTCAACGGCACGGGCATCCACGAGGCCAACATCTTCCGGGAGTTCGACGACGACCCCTACAAGAACGTCCTCCTCCGCGTCTCCCAGGAGATCGTCCCGGCCTTCCGGCTGGGCGTCTTCGGCTTCCTCGGCAAGGAGCGGCCGGAGGAGGTCGTGAACTCCGTCTGGATGGCGGGCGCCGACGCGACGATCGCCGTCAAGCCGTTCGAGCTCAACCTCCAGTACGTCGAGCGGCGCGATGACAACCCCTCCTTCGCCATGATCCTGCCCATCGAAGAGGTCATGACCCGGGGGGCCTTCGCCGAGCTCATCTTCATGCCCCGCGGCATCGACAGCCGCTGGTACGCGGCCGGACTTTTCAACTGGGTGGATTCCGACCAGCTCGATCTCCGCTACACCGCGGCGACGGCCCACGTCGGGTATCTCCTGCGGCGGAACATGCGGTTGACCGCGGAGGCGACCTACGCTTTCCGGGGGCCCTATCCGGAACACGTCAAGGTGGGAACGGGTCTGATCCTGGGATTCTGACGGAGTCAGCCCACGGAGGTCTTTTCGAGGGCCTCGACCTTCGCGCCGACGTTGCGGAAGCCCGGGTTCCAATCGCGGATCTCCCGGAACAGCGCCGCGGCCTCCTCGCGGTCGTCGGCCGCCTCCTTGATCTCCGCGAGCTCGTAGACCAGGGCGTAATACTGGTCGGTCCCGGGCTTGGCCTCGGCCAGGGCCGTCTTCAGCCACTTCGCGGCCTCGTCGAAATTCCTTTTCTGCCGGTAGCACTGACCTATGAGACTGTAGCTCTCGACGGCCAGCGCCTTGTCCTTGGCCGCCTCGGTCAGCTCCTCGACGGCCTCGGGGATGAGTCCCTGGCCCATGAATGCCAGGCCCAGCTGGTGGTGGCTCTCGGCGTCCCCGGCGGCTGACTTCGTCTTCAGCTCCTTGCGGAACTCGGTCACGATCCCGGCGAGCTCCCTCTCGAGCGGCGACACGTCCCCGCGGAGCTGACGGGCCCGCATCGCGGCGAGCCAGCGGAGCTCCCCTGCGGCCGCCTCGCGGAGATCGTAGTACGTCCGGGCGCCCGGCTGCTCGGGCATGAAGGGGATGATGTCGGTCTCGGCGAAGAGGTCGGCCGTGCTGACCTTCTCCCCTTCGAGGACCTCGGCCTTGAAGGACCCGGCCGGCTTCGGCTTGTCCTCGACCTTCCGGGCCTCGACCTTCTTCTCCTCGGCCCTGGATCTGGGTTCTGGCCTCACCTCGAGCTCGATCTGGCTCTTCCGGCCTTCGTCCTTCCCGGCCTCGGGTTTCCTGGCGGCCGCCTTTTCCCGCAGCTGGGCCTCGAGGACGGTCGTCTTCTCGACCCGTTTCCGGATCTCATCCTCGTCCATGTGGGTCCGGACCTCGTCGATGACGGCGATCTTCCGGGCGATCTGGGGATCCTCGGGGTAGCGGAAGCGGAGGTTCTCGAGGAGCCGGCGGGCGATCCGCACGAGCCCCTGCTGGAGGTAGAGGTCGGCCTGGCCCATGGCCTCCCGGATGGCCTCGCGATCCTTGTCGGAAAGGTCCGGCGATTCCTCCATGACCTCCTCGAGCGGCAGCTTCAGCTCCACGCGGAGGGCCCGGGCGTCGCGGGCCAGATCGGCGTCATCGGGCCGGAGCCCGAGGAGCTCGGTGTACACGCCGAGCATCCGCTCCTTCTCCCCGAGCCGGCGCAGCTCGTCGAGGACGGCCCGGTCCACGACCTCGAGCTTCTTGACCTCCTTGTTCGACCGGTAGATCAGGGCCAGCCGCTCGAGGGCCGGCAGGTGGGGCTTCTGGCTCTCCAGGATGAGCCCCAGCAGGCCGATGGCTTTCTCGTCGCGGTGCTTCTTGACCAGGTTGGTGATCAGGGGCTCGAACAGCTCGTAGGCCTGGTCGAGCTTGTCCTTGAGGATCTGGATCCGGCCGAGCTTGATCCGGGCGTTGACATTGAGCGGGTGGCCGGTGACGATCCGGGTGAAGATCTCCTCGGCTTTCTGGGTCTCGCCGGCCTCGAAGTGGATGTTGCCGAGGAGGTTGAGGAGTTGGATGTTGTCCGGGGCGGCCAGGAGCTCCTTCTCGAGCAGCTCGATGGCCTTCTCGGGCTGGTCCTGCTTCCTGTAGACCTCGACGAGGCCGATGAGGCTTCGCCCGTCTCCGGGACGCAGGGCCAGGGCCTCGGCCAGGACGGCGGCGGCCTCATCGAGCTCCCCTTTTTCGGCGTGGACGCCGGCGCTCTCGTTGAGCTGGGCCAAGGCCGCGTCGAGGTTCCCGGACTCCCGGTGCAGGCGGGCCAGCGCCTTCCGCGCATCATGGTCCTCCCGGTCGAGCTTGACGATCTTGTCGAAGATGGCGATGGCCTCGGCGGTCTTCCCCGCTCCGGCCAGCCGGCCCGCCACCGAAGCGTAAACGCTCTTGGCGTCGGCCGTGAAGTCCTGCTGGGCGTAGAGGTCGCCGAGCTTGAGGGCATATTCCGCGGCCTCGGGGCTGAGCTTGTGGATCTTCTTGCAGATGGCCAGGGCCTGGGAAAAGAGGCCGCGCCGCTCGTATTCCTCGGCGACCCGCTGGAAGGCCCAGACGGCCCGGTCGTTCTGTCCGAGGCGGATGTAGAGGTCGCCAACGATATTGAGGGTGCCGACGTCCTGTGGGTCGCCGAGCGCGAGCCTCTCGTATTCGACGATGGCTTCCCGGATCCGGCCGGCCCGGACGAACTTCTCGGCCTGCTCGATGATCCTGACGCGATCGCTGCGCACGGTCATGCCATCGGTCCTCAGCCGAGCTTGAACGAGGTCCGGTGAAGGCCTGTCGGCCCCCGTTCCCTCAGCGCCCGGAGGTGCTCCTCGGTCCCGTAGCCCTTGTTCCGGGCCAGGCCGTAGCCTTCATAGATCGTGTCGAAGGTCGTCATGAGCCCGTCCCGGAAGACCTTGGCCACGATGGAGGCCGCGGCGATCGACCGGCTGGTCCGGTCCCCCCGCGGAATGCCCATCTGGCGGTACTTTACCTCTTTTATCGGGAACCCGTCAACCAGCAGGACGTCCGGCGGATCGGGCAGGCTGCCGATGGCCCGGACCATGGCCAGCTGAGCGGCCTGGAAGATATTGAGGGCGTCGATCTCGGTCGCGGAGGCCATGCCTACGCCCACTCCCGAAGCCTCGCGGAGGAGGGCGGCGGCGAGCTCGGCCCGCCGGGGCGGCGGAACGAGCTTGGAATCATCGATCTCGCTGACCCAGGCCGGCGGGCGCCGGAGGAGCCATTCGGCCGGCAGGACGATGGCAGCGGCCACCACGGGCCCGAAGAGGGAGCCCCGGCCCACTTCATCGACCCCGGCGATCAGCCGGGTGCCGCTCCGGGCGAGCTCCTTCTCGAGCCTGAAGCTGGCCACGGCCTAACCTGGACCTTCATGAAAACGCCCCATTACTCTGTCACACAAGACAAGCCAAGACCGGCGTTTTCATGAAGCGCCAGGTCAGCCCTTGTCCTCTTTAAGCCGGGCGGCCTTGCCCTTAAGGTCGCGCAGGTAGTAGAGCTTGGCCCGCCGGACGCTGGCCTTGCGGACGACCTCGATCGTCTTGATCATCTTGGAGTGCAGGGGGAAGACGCGCTCGACGCCGACGCCGAACGAGACCTTGCGGACGGTGAAGGTGGCCTTGACGCCGCCGCCGCGCTTGGCGATGACGTCGCCGCGGAAGATCTGGATGCGCTCTTTGTCGCCTTCCCGGATGATGACGTGGACCTTGACCGTGTCTCCGACGTTGAAGGGCGTCAGGTCCCTCTTGAGTTGTTTATCCTCGACCGCGCTGATGATGTTCATTCCTTCTTCCTTTCGTTCGGAGATTCCTCCAGAAGCTCCCGGTCTTCCGGGGACAGGGCGCCGGCCCCGACCAGGTCCGGCCGCTGCCGGGCCGTTTTTTCCAACGCTTGGGCCCGCCGCCAACGCTCGATCTTCTTGTGGTCGCCCGAGAAGAGCACGGCGGGCACCTTCAAGCCGCGGAACTCGCGCGGCCGGGTGTACTGCGGGTGATCCAGCAGGCCGCCGGCGAAGGAATCGTTGCGCACGGATCCTTCCTTGCCGACGACGCCGGGGACGAAGCGGGAGACCGCGTCCACGACCACCGCCGCGGCCAGCTCGCCGCCGGACAGCACGTAGTCGCCGATCGAGATCTCGCCGTCGACGAGGTGTTCGGCGACGCGTTCGTCCACGCCTTCGTAGCGGCCGCAGATGAGGATGACCTGAGGCTCCGAAGCCAAGTGCCGCGCCAGCCCGGCGTCCAGGGTTCGGCCCTGGGGCGAGAGCAGGTAGACCTTGCCCCCGGCGTCCTCCCGGACGGCCTCGACGGCGCGAAAGATCGGCTCGGGCTTCAAGACCATTCCTTCCAAACCCCCGAAGGGCCTGTCGTCGACCTGGCGGTGCTTGTCTGTCGTGTAGTCCCGCAGGTCATGCACGGCGATCCGGACGACCTCCCGGTCCAGGGCCCTCTTGACGACCCCGCCCGAGAAGATGCCCGCGAACATCTCCGGGAAAATGGTGATTATATCAAATCTCATTCAAGTCCAAAAGCCCGTCCGGAGGGTCGATGACGATGGTCCGCGCCTCCGCGTCCACCTTCACGCAGATGGCCTCCGTGAAGGGCACATAAATGTCCTGGTCCCCCCGTCTCACGACGAGAAGGACCGGCCCGCCGGCCTCAAGGACGGCCTCGACCGGCCCGACCTCGGTCCCGTCCCGGGTGAGGACCCGGCTCCCGATGACCTGGAAGTCGTAGAAGCGATCCTCGCCGAGGCCACGGAAATCGCTCTCGGCCCCATAGACGTCGCGCCCGGCCAGGGCGTCGGCCGCTTCCAGCGCATCGACGCCTCGGAGCTTCAGGAAATAAGCATTGCGGTCGAGGGTGAGGGATTCGACGTCGTAGGCGTCGAAGTCGTCCCCTTTCCTGATGTAGACGCGCTGTCCCGTGAAGCCTGTGGGCCCCTTTTCGTTCAGCCTGAGCTTGACCCGGCCGTCGCGCCCCTGGCTCCGGATGACCTTGCCGAGGGCGACGAGGTCAGCCCTTTTCAATGATCTCGAGATTGAAGCGCCTCTTGAGCTTCATCCCCGCGGCCCCGAGGATGATCCGGATCGCTCGCGCCGTCCGTCCTTGCTTGCCGATCACCTTGCCGAGGTCCTCCGGTGCGACCTTGAGCTCGAGGATGGTGGTCTGTTCTCCCTCGAGCTGGGAAACCTGCACGCGGTCCGGTTGGTCCACCAACGCCTTGGCAATGAGCTCAACGAGTTCTTTCACGGCGACCTCCTTTATGCTTTCCCATCACGGGCGGGCTTCGCGGGCTTGGAAACTCTGTCCAGCAGGGATTGGACCGTGCTCGACGGACGGACGCCCTTGGCCAGCCATTTCTTCGCTTTTTCGAGGTCGATCTTGACCCCGGCGGGGTCGTCGAGGGGCGTGTAGGTGCCCAGGGTATCCAGAGCCTGGCTCTGGCGGGCTCGGGTCGAGTCCATCACCACGATCCTGTACGTCGGCTTCTTCTTGGTGCCAAATCTCATCAAGCGCATGGTAATCATTGTGGTTTCACTTCCGTGGTAGAGGTATTTGCCCGGGAATGATAGCGGAATTCGGGGGCCAAGTCAACTGGCGCCGCGGGCCTGTCCCCGGGAGAGGACACCCGTCCGGAGACCCTTCCTCTGCCCGGCGTTCTTTGGTATCCTGTCTCCAACGGAAGGAGACGACGGACATGGCCAAGATCTACTATGTCGGCGATTGGGCGGTCCTGACCGGGCCCGTATTCGCCGAGACGCCTTTCTATCACTCGCCCAAAGGGCTCGACATCTTCAATTACGGCAAGTGGCTGAAGGACGCCCTGGAATCCACGGGCAAGCACCAGGTCGAATCGGTCCCGGCCTGGGATTTCTACAACAAGCTCGGACCGGGGGATTACGAGCGCATCCTCGCCGACTACGACGTCCTCGTCTTCAGCGACGTCGACGCCAAGCTTTTCCAGCTGGCCCCGAACTTCTTCGACCGCGACAAGTTCGGGAAATCCGTCCTGACCTATCCGGACCGGATCCGTCTGACCGTCGAGGCCATCAAAGACGGCAAGTCGGCCATGTTCCTCGGCGGCTGGTATTCCTTCACCGGCGAGCTGGGCAAGGGCGGCTGGGGGCGGACCCGCCTCCGGGAGGTCCTCCCCGTCCGCTGCCTCGACCACGAGGACCTCGTCGAGAGCACGGAAGGCTTCGACGCCGAGCTCACCGCCGCCGGCGAGCGCTTCTTCAAGTCGATAAACCTCCGGACGATGCCGCCGATCCTCGGCTACAACAAGACGATGGCCATTCCCGAGGGCCGTGTCCTGCTCGAGGTCCGCGACACCGGTGATCCCCTGCTCGCCTTCCGGAGCTGCGGCCGCGGCCGGGTCCTGGCCTACATGTCCGACCCCGCGCCCCACTGGGGCTGCAACTTCGTTTTCTGGGACGACTACGCGGCCTTCTGGCTGGAGTGCCTCGCCCACGTCCTCGAAGGACGCTAGCCTGGACTATCTAGGACCGGCTTTTTACCCTTCGGGCTCGTGAATAATCCAGGCTCGCAGCTTATTTCAGGGCCTCGAAGAGCTTGCGGGTCGATGCGCTCTTCATCATCTTCTGCATTTCCTGGAACTGCTTGACCAGCTGGTTGATCTCGTGGACCGGGCGTCCGCTGCCGCGGGCGATGCGGGCCCGGCGGCTGCCGTTGAGGAGCTTCGGATCGGCCCGTTCCGCGGGGGTCATGGAATCGATGATGGCCGCGAAGTGGGCGATCCTCGACTCGTCGACCTGCGCCTGGCCCAGAGCTTTGAAGGGCCCGACCTTGGGCAGGTGGCCCAGGAGGTCCTGGAGCGAGCCCATCTTGCGCATCTGGACGATCTGCTTCTTGAAGTCGTCGAGCGTGAACTCCTGGCGGCGGAGCTTGCGGGCCAGCTCCTCGGCTTCGGCGGCACCGGCCTCGTCCTGGGCCTTATCGATGAGCGTCAGGACGTCCCCCAGGCCCAGAATGCGCGAGGCCATGCGCTCGGGATGGAAGACCTCGAGCTTGTCGGGCTTCTCGCCGACGCCGACGAACTTGATCGGCCGGCCGGTCGCGGAGACGACGGACAGGGCCGCTCCGCCCCGGGCGTCGCCGTCGAGCTTGGTCAGGATGACGGCGGTGAGCCCGATCCGGTCCTCGAAGGCCTTGGCGCTGCGGACGGCGTCCTGGCCGGTCATGGCGTCGCCGACGTAGATCGTCTCGACGGGATCGAGGATGTCCTTGACCAGGCGCAGCTCGTCCATGAGCTCGTCGTCGATGTGGAGGCGCCCCGCGGTGTCGACGATGAGCGGGTCGAAGCCGCGGTTGGCCGTGTAGGCCAGGAGCTCCTTGAGGGCGTCCTTCGGGGAGGCCATCCGGGCGGCGCTCATCTCGTAGAAAGGGAAGCCGAGGCCCGCGGCGATCGTCCGCAGCTGGTCTTGGGCGGCCGGCCTCTTCAGGTCGAACGAGACGAGCAGGGGGTGCCGGCCGATCCCGGCGACCCAGCGGGCCAGCTTGCCGCAGGTCGTCGTCTTGCCGCTGCCCTGGAGGCCGACGAGCATGAAGACCGAGGGCGGGCGGCTCGCGAACTGAAGGGGCTTCTGTACCCCGCCGAGGATCGCGGCCATCTCGTCGCGGACGATCTTGATGACCTGCTGGGCGGGATTGAGCCCGCTCAGGACCTCCTCGCCCAGGGCCTTCTCCTTGATCCGGGCCTCGAAGTCCTTGACCACCTTGTAGTTGACGTCGGCTTCGAGGAAGGCCAGGCGCATCATCTTCAGGGCTTCGGTCATGTTCTTGTCCGTGACCTTGACCTCGCCGCGGAGGAACCGGACCATCTTCTCGAGGCGCCCGGAGAGCTGGTCGAACATCGGCTTGTGTCCCT
>Ga0105093_10000130_pt1 | contig 27986 bp, 27 predicted proteins | sample PPLLak3March2015_2_FD_79111 | JGI IMG/M metagenome (GOLD analysis project Ga0105093, IMG submission 79111) | Freshwater sediment microbial communities from Prairie Pothole Lake near Jamestown, North Dakota, USA - PPLs Lake P8 Core (3) Depth... | ecosystem: Environmental > Aquatic > Freshwater >... | reverse complement strand
GGTTGACGTAGGCGATGACGTCGGAGACGCGGACGATCTGGCCCTCGAGCGTCAGGGGCATGTCCTCGACGTCCTCGTCGAAGATCTCGCCGCGGCCCTTGGAGTGCTTCTGGATGCCGTCGCGTACCTCGAAAGTCAGGTTGAGACCCTTGCCGTCGTACTCGAGCTTCTCGACGACCCGCAGGCTCTGGTCGGCGTGATGGAAGCCTTGCGGCAGGAGCTTGCGCAAGGTCTGCTCGCCGGCGTGGCCGAAGGGGGTGTGGCCGAGGTCGTGGCCCAGGGCGATGGCTTCGGTCAGGTCCTCGTTGAGGCGCAGGGCCTTGGCGATCGTCCGGGCGATCTGGGAGACTTCCAGGCAGTGGGTCAGCCGCGTCCGGTAATGGTCCCCGAACGGCGAGAGGAAGACCTGGGTCTTGTGCTTGAGGCGGCGGAACGACTTCGAATGGATGATCCGGTCGCGGTCGCGCTGAAAGTCCGTCCGGAGGACGTGCTGGGCTTCGGGCCGGACGCGGCCCTTCGACCGGGCGCTGAGGCAGGCCTTGGGCGACAGGACCTTCTGTTCGGTCTTTTCCAGCTCTTCGCGGATGCTCATCGGCTCTCTCCCCGGATGCGGCCGATTATAGAAGAAGGGACGGGGTCTTCGCAAGGGGACATGCCAGGGGACATGTACTCTTTGTACGTGTCCCCTGGTTGTACGTGTCCCCTTCTTACTCAATCGGGACACGTACCGAAACGGTACATGTCCCGACCCTCTGCGAAGACCCCGTCCCTTCTTTTCCCATTCTTTGCTAGAATGGAGCCGATGAGCGCCATCACCGCCAACGTCAAGGCCATCCTGGCCGGGCTGCCGCCCGGGGTCGAGCTCGTCGCGGCCGCCAAGACCCGGACGGCGGCCGAGATCCTCGAAGCCGTCGAGGCGGGGGTCCAGACGATCGGCGAGAACTACGTCCAGGAGGCCGCGGAGGTCTTCCCCGCGGTCGGCCGCCGGGCCCGCTGGCATCTCATCGGCCACCTCCAGACGAACAAGGCCAAGAGAGCGGTCGAGATCTTCGACCTCGTCGAGACCGTCGATTCGATCGGCCTCGGCTCCGAGCTCGACAAGCGCGCCGCGGCGGCCGGAAAGACGATGGAGGTCCTGATCGAGGTCAACAGCGGCCGCGAACCCCAGAAGGCCGGGGTCCTGCCCGAAGCCGCCGAAGCGCTGGCCCGGTCGCTCGCGGCCCTCCCCCATCTCCGCGTCCTGGGCCTCATGACCATGGGGCCGTTCGAGGGCGATCCCGAGGATTCCCGGCCCTACTTCAAGGAGACCCGGCGCGTTTTCGAGGCTCTCCGGTCCCTGTCGATCCCCGGGGCGGAGATGCGGCACCTGTCCATGGGCATGTCCCATTCCTGGCGGGTGGCCGTCGAGGAAGGCGCGACGATCGTCCGGATCGGAACGGCGATCTTCGGACCCCGTCCCTGACCGGGACCGGGCCGGGTCCGCACCCCGCTATCGTCCTCCGCCGGCGCCGCCCTTTAGGGCAGATACGGACAGGTCGTCAACGAGGCAATCGCGGTCCTCGAGGAGAGCCCGGGCGCCCTTCTCGCCCACATCGGTGGTCCGGAAGGACTTGCAGATGCGGCCGTCGACGAGCTCCAGGATCCGGTCCGCCCGCAGGGCGATCTCCCGGTCGTGGGTCACGACGACGAGCGTCGTTCCCAGCTGCCGGATCATCCGGGTCATGATCTCGAGCACGGCGAAGCCCGTTTCGCGGTCGAGGTTCCCGGTCGGCTCGTCGGCAAAGACGATGCGCGGCTCGTTGACCAGGGCCCGGGCGATGGCCACCCGCTGCTGCTCGCCCCCGGAGATCTGGTTCGGGTACTTGTCCCGGATGCGCCGGATGTCCATCTCCGTCATGATGTCCAGGGCCTTGCCCACGAAGGAGGCCGGAGGCCGGCCCCGCCCGATCCAGTGCGGGATCAGGACGTTCTCCAGGGCGGTGAACTCCGGCAGGAGATAGTGGAACTGGAAGATGAAACCGAGGTGGGCGTTGCGATAGTCCGCGTAGGCGTTGATGTCGCCGGCCGAGAAATCCCTCCCGTCGATGACCAGCTCCCCGGCGGTCGGGCTTTCGAGCAGGCTGACGATGTTGAGCAGCGTCGTCTTGCCCGAACCGGACGGCCCGATGACCGCCGTCAGCGCTCCCCGTTCGAAAGAGACCGTGAGGCCGTGCAGGACCTCGGTCTGGACGACGTCGCCGAAGCGCTTGACCAGGTCCCGGACGGCGATGATCTCAGCCATTGCGGATGACCTCGATCGGCGAGAGCCGCGAAGCGCTCCGGGCGGGAATGACCGAAGCGGCGGCCGCGCCCACGATGGCCAGCACGGCCGGCGTGATGAGATTGAAGGCGTTGAGCTGAAGGCCGAAGGTGCCCGTGCCGAAGAAACGCAGGAAGGCGGCGCTTATGGCGTAGCCCAGCCCGATGCCCGCCAGGGACCCGCCCAACCCCAGGGCCAGACCCTGGATCAGGAAGATGCGGGCCGCTCCCCTGTTGTCGACGCCCATGGCCTTGAGGATGCCGAGCTGGCGCGATTTCTGGACGGCCGCGATGCCAAGGACGCTGGCGATGCCGAGCGAGATGGCGAACAGGACGAAGAACTGGATGACCCCGGACGAGCTGCTCTGCGAGCGCAGGGCCGTCAGCAGCTCCTGGTTCCGCGCCTGCCAGGATTCGATCCGGACCCGCGAGAACTCGCCGCCGAGACGCCGGGCCAGGGCCTCGGCCCCGAAGACGTCCAGCACCTTGACTTCGATGGCCGTGACGCCTCGGAGCCCCAGGAAGCTCCGGGCCCGGTCGAGGGACAGGAACACCTGGGCGTTGGCCTGGACCGAGCCGAGATCGACGACGCCGGCCACCATGAACGTGTCGCCGCCGCCCTTGCTGTTGCGGATGAAGAACCGGTCGCCCGGCTCGAGCCGGAGCTTGTCGGCGATCGACCGGCCGACGAGCGCCTCATCCCCGGTCAGGCTGGCCCGCCCGGCCTCCAGGTTCCGGTCCAAGTTGTAGACCTTCCCGCCGTCCTCGGGCGAGAGACCCTTGACCGCCACCGTTTCGATGGCCCCGCCCCTTTCGATGGAGCCCTGCCCGCCGGCTACGGGCGAGACCGCCGTGATCTCGGGCAAGCCCCGCAGGAAATCGACATATCCCTGCCAGGACAGGATCTCGGGATAGGTGGAATAAGGGACGCGCCGCGAATCGACGTTCCGTCCGTCCTCCGCCAGGACGCTCGAGGGCAGGTTGTCCGGCGGAAGGACGAAAATGTGGGGGGCCGAGCCGACCGTCCGCTCGACCAGGCTCAGCTGCAGACCGCCGATCAGCGAAGACAGGAAGAACTGCACTGCGACCCCAACGGCGATGCCGCCGAGGAGCAGGGCGGTCTGGCCCCGGCCCTTGCGCAGGAATCGGAAGGCGATGTGCGCTTCGTATGGCCTGACGATCATCGGCCGCCGTCTGCCTTGATCTCGCGGCCCGGCTTCAGCCGGCGGGCCGGGGCCGCCGGGTCGGCGTCGAGGACGGTCGTATTCGCGGCCAGGCCCTCGACCAGGACCCAGCGCTCGCCGACCGGCTTGAGCGCGACTTTTTTCCGCTCCGCCCGGCGGCCGTCCCAAACCCAGACCGAACCGCCTCCGGCCACCGTCGCGAACCTCGCCGGCATGGCCAGGGCCTGTCCGTATTTCGCAGCCAGGATCTCGACCCGGCCGGCCATGCCGGACCTGACGAAGGCCGGAGACCCCTCGAGCTCAACGCGGACCTCGCAGGAGTTCTTCTCCTTGTCGACCTCGGAACAGACAAAGGAGACATGCCCCGCGAGCCTTTCTCCCGGATAGGCGTCCAGGGTGGCCGCGGCCGGGAGCCCGGTCTTCAGGAAGGGCATCTCGCGCTGGTCGACGTTCAGGCCGAGCTGCCAGCTCGCGTTCTCGAGGACCGTGACCGCCCGGTCGGCTGGCGTGACCTTCTCTCCGGGCTGGACGTGGACCTTGAGGACCGTCCCGTCGAAGGGGGCGTTGAGCCGCGTGTTGTCGAGGTCCCTCCGGGCCAGCGCCACCCGGGCCTTGTCGATCGAGGCCTGGTTCTCGAGGCCGGCCAGGAGGCCGCTCCGGGAGAAGTTCTCGAGCTCGAGGGCGAGCTGGTTGTGCTGGGACAGGGCCCGCTGGTATTCCTTCTCGGCCCTCTCCGCGTCGGCCTGCGAAACGCCGCCGGCGGCCAGGAGCTGGGCGTAGCGCTTCCGGTTCAGCTCCGCCTGATCCAGGTTGACCTTGTACTCGGCCAGCTTCTCGCGCAAATTCGGCAGGACCTCGGCCCGGGCGTTCTCGAGCTTGATCTGGGCCGACCTCAGGCTGTCCTCACTGATGGCCAGGTTCCGCTCGGCATCGAAGGGGTCGAGCCGGACGAGCGGGCGTCCCTTGGCCACGCGCTCGCCGTCCCGGACCTCGACCGTCTGGACGATGCCGTCCCGGAGGAAGCTCATGTCCAGGGGCCTGGGGTAGTCGACCGTGCAGTTGGCCAGGATCGTATAGTCCAGGTCGATGGGCTCGAGGACAAAGTAGTCGACGGCCTGCTTCTTGAACGCGACGTAAAGGGCGTAGGCCGCGAGCAGGACGACCGCGCCAGCCAGGACGGTCCGGCCCCGGGTCTTATTCGATCGGAGTAGCGGCATTCGGTTCCGGCTCCTTGTCCTGGCTGCGCCGGGCTAGTCCGCCTCGGGTTTCCCGGCACAGGTGTCGATGATGATGACCTCGCCCTCGGCGAGCGCCGGCGCCTCGTCGATCCCCTTGAGCTGCTGCAGGTCCTCGATCTTCTGGATGGAGCGGTCGAGCTTGTCGTGGCGCGTCGTCGTCATCTTCCGGTATTCCTCGCGGGCGCCGTCGAGCTTCTCTCCCATCTTGGCCATGGACTCGCCGAACTTCTCCCATTCCCTCTTGAAGTTCTTGACCAGGCCCAGGATCTCGCCGGCCGTCTTCTCCATGCTGAAGTTGTCGAGCGACTGGCGGATGATGGCCAGGATGGCGAACAGCGTGAACGGCGAACAGAGGATGGCCTTGGCCTTGAGGGCCTCGTCCATGATCCCCGGATCGTTCTCGTTGATGAAGGCATAGACCTGCTCGTTGGGGATGAAGACGAGGACGTAGTCGAGCGTCTGCTCCTCCGGATTGATGTAATCCCGGGTCGTCACTTCCTTGATCCGGGTCCGGACATCGCGCAGGAACTGCGTCTTGTGGCTCTCCCGCGCCGCCTCGCTTTCGGCTTCGAGATAGCGGAGGTAGCTGTTGAGCGGGAACTTGACGTCCATGTTGACCTTGAGCCCCTGGGGAAGCCAGAAGGTATAGTCGGGACGCGAAGCCGCCAGATCCAGCACTTTCTGCCTGATGTAGTTGACCCCCTCAACGAAGCCGGCCAGGCGCAGCACGTCCTCGGCCATCCGCTCGCCCCATTGGCCCCGGGCCTTGGTGCTGACCAGGGCCTGGCGCAGGTGGTCGGCCGTGTCCTGGAGGCGCGAGGTCTCCCGGGCTGCCGTCTTCAGCTGGTTGTCGAGCTCCCCGTACTGGCGGGCCCGCTCGGTCTCGAACCGCGACACGATCTCCTGCATCTTGTGGATGTCGCCCTTCACGGTCGCGAGGTTCTGGTCGATGAGCTGCTTTTTCGTTTCGAGATCCTTCTCGCCGAGATGGATCCGTCCGTCGAGGTTCTCCCGGGCCAGCTTGAGGAGCTCTTCCGTGCTGGCCTTGAGCGCGTCCTGCGAGAGGGCCCCGAAGCTGTCCCGGACGCGCCCGATGAGCGCCTCGAGGTCCTGGACCTTCTCCGCTTCGGTCTCGCTGACCAAGGCCCGGGCGATCTCCCGGGTGTCCTTTTTCCTGAGGATGTGGACGAGGAGAACGACCAGGGCGCCGAAGACGACGCCGCCGGCGAACAGCAGGATTTCCGTCATCGCTGGCCCCCTTGTCCCGCGGCGCGGCTCCGGGCCCGCGCCGGCCCGTCAAAGATCGTCCCCATCCCCGCCGTCGAGCCCCCCGCCCTCGCCGGCCTCCTTCTCCCGCGCCGCGTCTTCCATGGCCTTGTCGATCTCCTCGTCGAAGTCCGGCCCGGCCTCCTCCCCCATTTCCTGTCCCATCTTCTTCATCCAGCGGGAGACGCTCTTGGGGTCGTTCTCGTCGAGTCCGGCGAGCGAGGACGGATCGGCCAGGCTCTCGAGCCGGCTCTCCTCCGACTTCCGGACGGCGACGCGGGAGACGAGCTTGGTCAGGTTCCGGCCGCCGCAGTGGCTGCAGACCGGCTCGACCGCCGCGCTCACGGACAGGGTGACCACCGTCGTCTTCTTGCGGCAGTCGGCGCAGCGGTATTCGTAGATCGGCATCTAGACGAGTATCCCTTCGCTCCAGCCGAGCTTGACCAGGTCGATCCGGGCCGGGTCGCTCGTGCCGAGGTGGTGCCGCGTGTCGGCCAGCTGGATGTGGTGCGGGTTCATTTGCAGGGGCCGGTCGTCGCCGAAGAATTCCTTGCGCTTCGCCTGGATGACGCGCAGGCCCGTGGCGTCGGCCGCGACCGGGTCGAGGCTGAGGATGAGCCCCTTGTAGTCCCAGGTGTATTCCTTGGCGTAATGATGCGGCCCGACGCCGTGGAAGAGCGGCGTGAACATGACCAGGACGTTGAGCCGGGTCTTGCCCTTGACCGCGGGCAGCTCCCAGAGCGTGGCCAGGTCGGCGCAGGTGTCGCCGTGGTAGGCCGAGGGCTGGGGCACGAACATGATGTAGTTCTTGATCAGGCTGCCGACGCCCGACCAGTGATGGCTCCGCATCGGGCGGGCGTTGATGAGGGCCGTGGCGTTCTGGAAGATCGGGTTGCGCAGGACGCCGCGGTCGTCGATGCCGATGCGGTCCTCGGGCACGCCGGCCTCCATGACCCGCTTCTTGAGCGCCTGTTCGACCTCGGCCGTCGTGGGGATATACCGCCAGGCGTTGGTCTTGATGCCGACCGTGTCGCCGGGTTTGATGAGCGTCTTCCAGGCCTTGGCGATGTCGGTCTCGCCGAGCAGGGCCTTGACGCCGTCGTCGAGCATCTTCAGGACGACGTCCGCCGGCGGCGCGCCCCCCGAACCGAGCGGGCCCGGATCGCGGACGAGGACGACGCGGACCTTGCTCTCGGCCGCCGCCGGCGCTCCCTTGAGCGCGGGCGCCAGCGCCCCGGCGAGCGGCGCCGCGGACGCAACCTTCAGGAAGTCCCTTCGGGTGATCGGTTTCATGGTCGAGCTCCTCCCTTATCCGGTCTTGCGCGCCAGGGCCTCGACGGCATCCAGCCGGGCCCGGGCCTTCTCTTCCGTTGCTTCGTCGAAAACGACGGCCAGGAACCGGCCGTGGACGCGCAGGGCCGTCCACAGGCCGTTCTCTGTCTTGACAATAGACTTGCCCCCGGCATCGGGCATGTAGGCCCCGGCAAATGAGGCCCGGGCGCTTTGGGCCGCGGCGGGCTCGGCATAAGCGACGACGAGAAGCCGGCTCCGCCCGTATTCGGCCAGGGCCGCCGCGGCCGTTCCTCCGAGCTCGAAGATGTCGGCGTCGGCGACGAAGAAATGATAGTTCAGGACCGAGTGATTATGGAAGTAGCGGACGCGGCCCGCTTCGAGGCCGTCGGGAGGCAGGAGCCCGAGGAGAGCCGGCTTCTTCCCCTCCCCCGGGATGGCCCTCGCGATCGCCCGGCCGAGTTCGAGGACGAGCTCCTTGGTCTCGGCGGTCTCCTCCTCGGCATAGACCGACAGGAAATAGCGGTCCTTCCAGAACGACAGGAGCCCGGCCTTATAGGTCGAGCCCTGGCCGGCCGCGGCGTCCTCGCCATCGAGGTCGTGGGTGAAGACCCCGAAAGCGTCCCCGGCCGTGCCCATGTCGAAGGCATCCACGACGATATCGGGCTTGCCGTCCTTGTGGAAGCGGCGGGCCACGAGCCGCTTCATATTGTAGGAGCGGTAGACCTCGCCCGCGCCGTCGATATAGTCGAAGATCGTTGCGGCGTCGAAGACCTGGTCGGCCTCGGAAAGCCATGGCCCGGCCGTCGCCGGGATATAGGAAGCGAGCAAGCGGGCATCGGCGGTCTGCGGCTGGCTCATCAGAGCGGGTCCTCCTAAACAGGCCAGGACGGCGGCCAGAACGGCAAGCGTCTTCATCTGGAACGATTCTACCATGCCCCTCCCGGAGGGGCAAGGCAACGGATCGGTCCCCGCCCGCGTTTGCAAATTGGGAGCATTCCGTGAATAATATCCCGGAAGGAGAGATGCATGTCTGAGCGCCGACCGATCGTTCCCGCCTTCCTCGCCCTGGCCCTCGTGGCGGTCCTGGGCGCCTGCTCCGCCGGCGACGAGGACGTGGTGACGCCGGTCGAGATCCCCGCCGCATCCATGTCCCACATCGTTCTCGCCTGGAGCGAGCAGGGCATGCACTTCCTCAATCCGACCTACGACGCCGAGGTCACGAGCCCGCCCTACAACACGCTGGTCGCCCAGGTCATCCAGCGCGGCGATCCGCCCCAGATCGTGACGACCGGCGTCACCCTCGAATACCGCATCGTCGGCAACACCTTCTCCTACGGCAAGTCGACCGGCGATCCCGATCCGGTCCGCAACTTCTCCCAGTTCTGGGACAATTCGCTCGAGCTCTTCGGGGTCGGCCTGGCCGCCAACACCGGCCTCAACTTCGTCGACCCGGACGTCCACAACGGCCTTACGGGCACGATGCTCCTCAAGGGCGACCGCTTCCAGGCCGACGGGATCCCGGTCGTCCCGATCCTGGACGACGGGACGTGGGACCCCTACCAGGTCGCCGAGATCACGGTGCGCGACGCCTCCTCCGGGACCGTGCTGGTCCGGACGACGACGACGGCCCAGACCTCCGACGAGATCAACTGCGCCAAGTGCCACGGCCAGACCATCAACGATGTCGAGGTCGGATCCGTTCTCCTGGAGCACGATCAGAGCCGCGAGACGACGTTCGTCGCCGACGGCCGCCCGGTGTTCTGCGCCGAATGCCACGGCAGCCCGGCGCTCGGGACGACCGGCCCGGGATCGGCGAACAAGTATCTGTCCTATGCCATCCACATCTTCCACTATAACCAGAGCGCCGCTTGCTACGACTGCCATCCGGGCGAAGAGACCCAGGGCAACCGGAGCACGGCCCATACGACCTCGGACGGCGAATGCGCCACCTGCCACGGCGACCTGACCAGCCTGGCCTTGACGATCGCCAACGGCCGCGTGCCGTGGGCGAACGAGCCGAAGTGCGTCGACTGCCATACCTTCGTGGCCGAGGTCGACACCGGGACGACCCTGTATCGCGACAGCGCCGGCCACGGCGGCGTCTCGTGTCCGGCCTGCCACGGCCCGGCCCACGCCCAGGTCCCTTCGAACAAGGACCCCGACAACGCCCAGGCGATCCTGTATCAGTCCAAGGCCTTGTCCCTGGGCAGCTGCAAGGTCTGCCACAGCGACTCGAAGGGCGGGGGCCTGATCGGCGTCGTCGACGCCCACGGCGGCACGCGGCCCACGTCGTGCACGGTCTGTCACACCGGACCGATCACGACGACGAACCCCCTCCATTTCCCCCACCGGTTCCAGCACCGGAACCGCTGACGGCGGAAGGCCCGGCCGCTATTCCCGCGCCAGGGACATCCGGTCGACGTACATCCTGAGGAAGCGGAGGGCCTCGTCGGCCCGCCGGAAGACCGGGATCCCGGCCTTCTCGAGATGGGCGGCCAGGGGGTCGTAGAGCGCGCCGGAATCGATATTGGCGATGACCGGCTTCGACGTCGACCGGAAGATCTCGATGGTCCGCGCGGCGAAGCCCCCCGGCCTGGCGAGATCTTCGGCGTGACCCTCTCCCGGCGGCAGGGTCTGCAAGGCCTTGGTCAGCGGGACGTTGGAGATGACCGCGCAGTCGACGCCCGGGTCCTCGACGAACGCCCGGGCGCTCTCCATGAACGCGGCATCGTCGGCGACCGGCGTCACGTCGAGAGGGTTGTGGATATCGAGGAGCTTGTCGATGCCTAGCGGCTTCAGGCTTTCCAGGATCCGGCCTTTCGTCTCCGGCGCGAAGGCCGCCAGGTCGAGACCGGCCCCGTCCTTGAGATTATCGGCCATCATGACGCACTCGAACCCGGCGTTGCTGACGAGCCCGACCCGCCGGCCCCGAACGGCGCGCCCCTCGAGCCAGGCCAGGCCCTTCATGAAGCTCTCGAACTCGAAGAGGTCCTCGGCCACGATGGCCCCGGCCTGGGCACAGAGCGCCTTGAAGACGCCGTAGTCCCCGGCCACGGACGCGGTATGGCTCGAGGTCGCCGACCGGCCCTCGGGGCTCCGCCCGGCCTTGTAAACCAGGACCGCACGGCCCGAGGCGGTGATCTCGCGGATGGCCCGGGCGAAGGCCAGGCCGTCGCCGGGCATGAAGCCTTCCATGTAGACGCTGAAAGTCCGGACCTCGGGGTCGTCCTTGAGATAGTTGAGGTAATCCGAGGCGGTCAGGTCGATCTGGTTGCCGAGCGAGACCGAATAGACGGGCTCGATCGACGGCAGCTTGCTCATGCGGCAGACCATGAAGGCCCCGCTCTGGCTGATCATGGCCGAAGCCGACCCGGCGCGCCTCGGGCGGGGCAGCTTGTAGTCGGGGATGAACAGGGTGTCGTAGCGGCCCGGCTTCGAGACGATGCCCAGGCAGTTCCCGCCGTTGACGACCGGCGTCGTCTTGCCGCCGGCCCGCCCCTCCCGGAGGAGAACACGGATTTGGCTTTCGATCGACGCCCCGCCCTCCTTCTCCCCCATCCCGCCGGCGATAAGTATGACCGAGCGGGCCTTGCCGTGGTCGACCAGGGCTTTCAAAACGTCATAGCATTGGTCCGCGCCGAGCGTCAGGACGAACAGGTCGACCGGGGCCGGCATGGCCTCGATCGTCGGGACGCAGCGGCAGCCCTCGATCGACTCGAGCCCCGGCTTGACGACGACCACGTTGGCGGGGTCGAAGCCGCCCTTGAGGATGTTGTTGAGGATGACGCGGCCGATGTTCATCTTCTCGGAGACGCCGATGATGCCGATCGAGTCCGGCCTGAGGAGATGGCCGACGGCCTCGACCGGCCGGGCGGAGGAGGCCGCCTTGTTCCGGGAGAACCGGCATACGCCGTCGAGAGGCACGAGCCGGCCGCGGCGGACGACGAAGGGATTGACCTCAGTCTCTTCGAGGACGAAGGGCGTCGAGGCCGAGAAGGCCGAGAAGGCGGCGGCCAGGTCGCGAAAGCGAAGGAGCGTCGAGGCCAGGACCTTGGCCGCGACCAGGGGCTTCCGGCCCCGGAACTCGGAGGCCAGCTTGCCGTAGAAGGCGAGCGGCTCAAGGAGCGTTTGGGCCTTGGCGTCGTCCAGGAGATGGGCCGAGGCGATGGCCGCGGCCTGGCCTTCCTTGAGGCGCGCGTTCATGTACTCGACTTCGAGGCCGCCCGAGCCGACGGTCAGCACAGGCCCGAAATCAAGGGAATTCCTCAGGCCGAAGAGGATCTCGGAGCCGAAGCCGACGTTGTCGAAGGCCACCTTCTCGACGACGAGGAAGCCGCGGACGGACTCCCGGACGGCCTTTCTCTCCGGGGCGCGGCTGCGGAGGACGACCGTCCGGAGCATGCCCGCGCAGGCCCTCTTCACGGCCGCCGGATCGGCCTTGACCACGGCGACGCCGCCGACGTCGGACTTGTGGATGACGAGCGGCGAGACGATCTTGACGACGACCTCGGCCGTCCCCAGGGCCCGGAGCTCCCGCCGGCCGGGCGCCCCCCCGGCCGGGACGAAGATGTGGCGGGGAGTCGGGATGCCCGCGTCCTTCAGGACTTCGTAGACCTCGGGCTCGAGGAGGAAGCTGCGCCCGTCCTTTTCCGCTTTTTCGAGGACGCGGATGGTCCTGGCCCAGGCGGTCCTCATGAGCCGAGGGCCACTTTCTTGCCGAGATCGAAGGCCTTGAGGTTGGCCTCGAGAACCGCCGGCCCGCGGCCGCGGAAGAGCGTGTCGATCGTCCCGAGGAGGCTCCTCTCCTTGAGGATGAGGAAAGAGGAGGCGGCCCCGAGGAGGACGATGTTCTGGGCCTTGACCGTGCCGGCCGCCTTGGCCAGCTTCTCCGAATCGATGACGACGCTCCGGGGCGCCTTGCGGATGGCCTCGAGGACCTTGTCGAGGTCGGGGTAGTCGGGGATGTTCTTGTAGGGGGCGGCGCTCGAGATGACGATCCCGTCGGGCTTGAGGTGGTCGAGGTAGCGGAGGGCCTCGAGCGGCTCGACGCTCAGGATCATGTCCGCTTCGCCCTTGGGGATGAGGTCGCTCCAGATCGTCCCGTCCGAAAGGCGCATGTGGGACTGGACGGCGCCGCCGCGCTGGGCCATGCCGTGGACCTCGGCTTGCTTGAAGGCCAGGCCGTCGGCCAGGGCCGCGTTGTCGATGACATAGGCGATCGACAGGATGCCTTGGCCGCCGACGCCCGCGAGGATGATGTCCTGTTTCATGGCCTAGCTCCTTTTCTTCCGCTGTTCCTGGACGCACTCCCGGACGGCGACGACGACGGACAGCCCGTGATGGCCGATCTCCTCCTTGAGGACCTGGACGTTCTTGTCGTGGTTCTTCGGCAGCGGCTCGATCGTCCGGATGTGCTCCTTGGCGACGCCGAGCGCCTCGATGAGGCGGAGCAGGCGCTCGCCCGAGCCGTGGGTCGGCTGGCCCCCGGTCATGGCTGTCGTGGCGTTGTCGAGGATGATGACGGTCATGTCGGTGTTCGCCTCGGCGGCGCCGAGGAGCGGGGTGATGCCCGAATGGGCGAAGGTCGAGTCGCCGATGACCGAAACGGCCGGGTGGAGGCCGACGTCGGAAGCGCCGCGGGCCATGCCCACGCTCGCGCCCATGCAAACGCAGGTGTGGATGGCGTTGTAGGGCGGCAGGGCGCCGAGGGTGTAGCAGCCGATGTCGCTGAAGACGTTCGAGCCCGCGATGCCCTCGAGGGCCTTGTTGAGGGCCTTGAAGGTGTCGGCGTGCGGGCAGCCGACGCAGAGCTGGGGCGGGCGGCCCGCGAGCGGCAGTCCGCTCGCCGGAAGCGACGGCAGCGGCTCGCGGCCGAGGGCCCGGCGGACGATGTCCGGCGTCAGCTCGCCTGACGCGGGAACGGCTCCGGTCGTCTTGCCCAGGACGGTCTTGCCCGGGACGCCGAAGAGCCCTTTGATCTGCCGCTCGACGAAGGGATAGCCGTCCTCGAGGACGAGGACCGTGTCCACGTGGCCGACGAGCTTGCGGATGAGGCCCTCGGGCAGCGGATAGGTCGAGATCTTGAGGAAGGACGGCGGGGCGGCCTCGGCGGCGACGGCCTCGCGGAAATAGTTGTAGGCGATGCCCGAAGCGATGACCCCGAAGGAGCGGTCCTTGTCGTTGAGGTCGAGGACGTTGAAGCGGGACTCGTCGGACAGGCGGATCATCTCGGCCTGGCGGTCGAGGAGCTGGCCGAAGCGCCGGCGGGCGTTGACCGGAAGGAGGATCCAGTCCTTGCCGGCCCCCTTCTTGAGCTCGTTCTGAGGCCGCGGGTCGCGGGTCTCCACGGCCGAGCGGCTGTGGGACAGGCGCGTCACCAGGCGCATGAGGACGGGCAGGCCGAGCCGCTCGGACAGGTCGAAGGCCTCCCGGGCCATGTCGTAGGCCTCCTGATGGTCGGAGGGCTCATAGCCGAAGATCTGGGCGAAGTGGACGTAATAGCGGCTGTCCTGCTCGTTCTGCGAGCTGTGCATGCCGGGATCGTCGGCGCTGACGACGAGGAACCCGCCGTTGGCGCCGGTGATGGCCGAATTCATGAACGGGTCGGCGGCGACGTTGAGGCCGACGTGCTTGAACGAGACGAGCGCCCGCTTCCCGGCGAACGAAGCGCCGAGGGCCTCTTCGTAGGCGACCTTCTCGTTCACCGACCAGACGGCCGGGAAGGCCTTCGTCTCGGCGGCCAGCCGGACGAGGAACTCGAGGATCTCGGAGGCGGGGGTGCCGGGATAGGAATAGGCGGCCGAGAGGCCTGCGTGGACGGCCCCCAGGGCCACGGCTTCGTCACCGAGGAGGATCTGACGGGGCATGGGCGTTCCTTATTGGCCGGGATTTCGGGCTTAGGATACTCAGGGAGCGCGGAGGGTGTCAAGCCAGGCCGGCCGGGCGCCCGCCTCCCGCGGTCGAGTAAATAGATAATTCCTATGGGTCTAGGTTGATATTCGGACCGAACCCCGATAGAATGTGTGGTGAGGAGCACAGCGATGATCAGACTCTCGACCAAGGGACGCTACGGGACGCGGCTGATGCTGAACCTGGCCCGCCATCACGGGGCCGGCAAGGACGCGGTCATCCTCAAGAACATCTCCGAGGACGAGAGGATCTCGATCCGCTACCTCGAACAGATCATCATCCCCCTCAAGATCAACCGCCTGGTCAAGAGCATCCGCGGCGCCGGCGGCGGCTACACCCTGGCCCGCAAGCCCGAGGACATCCGGGTCAGCGAGATCATCCACGCCCTCGAGGGCAATTGCTGTCTCGTCGAGTGCGTCGACGACCCGACCTACTGCGAGTTCACGGAGACGTGCCCGACCTACGACATCTGGAGGAACGCGACCGAGCTGCTCAAGGAGTACTTCGACAACATCACCCTCAAGGATGTCATGGTGATGGCCGAGAAGAAGGCCAGGAAGGCCAAGGCCAAGGTCCGTTAGGCCCTATCCAATCCCTCGAAGAAGGCCGGCCAGAAGGGGTCCTGTTCCGGGACCTTCAGCTCCTCCGTACGTCCGTCGCTTCGGCGCATCGTCCGCTTGCGGCGGTCCCGCAGGACCCGGCCGATGACCGACGCGGCGATGCGCTTCCTCTTCAGCCGGCCGATGACGGCCGCGCTTCGGCCCGGACGCACGGTGATGAGCAGGCTGCCCTCGGCGATGGCCCGGACCGGATCGAGGCCGAACGCCTCGCACACCATCCGGACCTCGTCCGGGTAGATGAACAGGCTCTCGTCGACCTCCATCCCCACCCCGCTGGCCGAAGCGATCTCAAAAAGCCCGCCCATGACCCCGCCTTCCGTCGCGTCATGCATGGCCGTGACGCCTCCCGCGGCCGCCGCCGCGAGCGCGTCGTCGACGACGGTGATGGCCTTGTCCAGGGCTTTCGCTTTGTCGACGAGGGCGGCGGGATACTTGGCCCGGAGCTCCTCCTCGCGCAGGGCCGCGAGGAGAGCGGCGGTCTCGATGGCCGGGCCCTTGGTCAGGATGACCTCGTCGCCGGGCCGGGCCCCGGCCGGCGTCACGAGGTCCTTCTTCCGGCCGACGGCGAACACGGTGATGCCGCCGATCGTCGGGGCCGTGAAGCCCGGGTAGAACCCGGTATGGCCGCCGACGATGGCGATGCCGAGACCGCGCGCGGCCTCGTGGATGGAGTGGACGATCCGCCGGATGTCGTCGTGAGGCGTGTCCGGGGGGAGGAGCAGCGAATAGGTCATGTAGCGCGGCCGGACGCCCATGACGGCGACGTCGCTCGCCCCGATGTGGACGGTGAACCGGCCGAAGGTCTCCAGGGGCAGGCGGGGCATGGTGAAGATCGGGTCCTCGGCCACGACGAGGACACGGCCGCCGCCGAGATCGATGACTCCGGCGTCCACCCCGGTCATGGGCGGAACGATGACGCTCGGATCGCGCCGGCCGAACTTGCCCTTGATGAGAGAGCGGAAGGCGGTTTCGTCGATCTTGCCGATCTTCATACTTGCCAAGATCAGGCTCGGGCCAGGCCGGCCTTGCGCTCGGCCGCCTCGATCGTGTTCATCATCAGCATCGTGACGGTCATGGGCCCCACGCCGCCCGGGACGGGCGTGATGGCCGAGGCCTTCTCTTTGATCGGCTCGAAATCGACGTCGCCGACGAGACGGAAACCCTTGGCCGCGGTCGCGTCGGGCACGCGGTTGACGCCGACGTCGATGACGACGCATCCCTCCGGCACCATCTCGGCCTTGATGCCCCGGGGGACGCCCATGGCGGCGACGAGGATGTCGGCCTGGAGCGTGAACCGGCTGATGTCCGGCGTCGCGGTATGGCAGATGGTCACCGTGGCGTTGGCGCCTTTCCGCTTCTGGATGAGCATGGCCGCCAGCGGCTTGCCGACGATGTTGCTCCGGCCGCAGATGACGACGTGCTTGCCGTCCGGGCCATAGCCGCCGCGGACGAGGAGCTGGACGACGCCGTAGGGCGTGCACGGCAGCGGGCAGGGCTCGCCCCGCAGCATCTTCCCGACGTTGACCGGGTGGAACCCGTCGACGTCCTTCTCCGGGGAGATGAGGTTGATGACCTTCGCGGAGCTGACGTACTTCGGCAGGGGCAGCTGGACGAGGAAGCCGCTGTACCGGTCGTCGCGATTGAGGCTGTCCACCTGGCGGAGGATCTCTTCTTCGGAGGAGTCCGCCGGCATCCGGATGGTCGTCTCGAAGATGCCGATCTCCTCGGCCGCCTTGCCCTTGGCCGTCACGTAGGAGACCGAAGCCGGGTCCTCGCCCACGAGCACGACCGCGAGTCCGGGCATGTGGCCTTTGTCCCTGAGGCGGGACGCGCGGCCTTTGAGCTCTTCACGGATCTGGCAGGACACTTCCTTGCCGCTGATGATCGTCGCCGGCATGACATCCTCCTCTGCGGTCTTGTTCGACGCCTCCCCTACCTTAAACAAAAGGGCGGAAGCGGTCAAGGCCGCCGGGCCCGGGGGCGGATCACTTCAGCGCTGGGATGACGGGGGCTGTGGGGATGTTCGGCACCGCTCGATCGACTACGAAGACGGGGATCCGGCCTTCGGTCCGATCCCTCGGCGGCAAGCGGACGCTGTCGTCCGTGAGCCGGCCCGTCACGATCAGCCGGTCGCCCAGGCGGTAACACGGGAGCTCCAGGACCATGAACACCGTCTTCGTCTCGAATTCCGATTCGTATTCGGCCAGATAGCCTTCGACGTATTCTCCCAGGCCGGTCCGGACGAACGTCGCCTCGGATACGATCTTCGCCTTGACGTCTTGCGGAGGGACCCACGGCCTGAGCTGGGATTGACACCGGGCATGGACAAAGGCCAACCCGATGAGCACGGTCGGCAGAAGGGCCCTAGGGATGACGCGCATGGTTCGCCTCCTCCCGGGGCGCCGATCCTCTATCGCTCGGACCGTCATCGCCCGCCATCCTCCAAACGACGAGGACGTGCAAGCGGTAATACCGCATGTAAAGCCCTTTGTCCTCGAGATAGACGGACGCCGTGACGAAGCCGAACGGCCCTTCGACCCGGACCCGGCTCCCCTTCTCGAACGAACGGGCCCGGGTGTAGAGAAAGAACTCTTGTCCGTCCTCGACCTGTTGGGCCCAGTATCCGGGGACCCTCGAGGAGGACAGGCTGATCTCCGCGGGGCCGCTCGTCAGGAGCATCGTCCTGGCCCGGGAGCCCCAAGCATCGACCGGTCCGCTGCGGCAGGCGGCCAAGAAGCCCGCCAGGAGGGCGACGGTGAGCGGGCCCAAGGCGCGGCGGATCTTCATGCTCAGGCATCCTCCGGAAACCCGATCATGACCGGCTCCGGCTCTTCCTCGTAGATCAGGGGGTTGGTCCTGAGGAATCGGGCGTTGTGCCTCCATAGAACGACCCAGATGACGGTCGAGATCCCGGCAAAGATGGCCGCAGACCCGGGATGCTTCAGCAGCCCCTTTTCGAGCGAGGCCAGCGCGGCCAGGACCCCCAGGATCCCCGCCAGATAAGGGACGCCTCGGGTCTGGAGCCGCAGCTTGCCCGGGACATGGGTGCTGGCGAAAGGGACTTTCCTGAAGTGAAAGAAGAGGGCTTCGATCCCGAGCCCCGAGATGAACAGGATGAAGACCGCATGATAGAGAGCGGTCAGCCCGTCCGCCCAGAGCCACAGATGGACGACGAAGATCAGGATCGAAAGAGGGAGGAACCAGCGGAAGAGGATAGTCTTTTTGAGGCCCGAGACATAGCGGCTCCTGTCCGCGGATTCCGTCACCCGGAAGACCCAGTTGCTCTCGAGCGCGGCGGGCACGTCGACCACGACGCGGAGCGCCGCGAGAAGAACGAAGACGAGGAGGAGCGACTGGGCCAGAAAGAACGGATCGCCGGGTGTCAGGGCTTGGGCATTCCGCCTGTTGGCCACGATCGAGAGGGTCGCCAGCGCGGCCCCGATGGCCAGTCCGTTGACTAAAACCATCCTGTGCCTCGGGCTCGACCGGACCGTCCTCGAGAAAAACTGCCCGACCGCCCTTTCCTCGGGTTTCCAGAGGATGGCCCTCTGGAGCGCGCCGCCGACGCTCTCCCGGAGCCGGCGCATCCGGCGATCCCTCTTCGGCGTTTCCAGGGTCTTGCGGACCTGCTTGAAGTAGCTCAGGGCGCAGGCCAGCACGAAGGCGCCGATCGAGAGCCCGGAAGCCAGTACGGCCATCCGGGCCTGGGCGAGAAACACCGGGTCCGTCGTCCCGAGGAGGACTTCATAGAGCCCGACGAACCAGAGCGGAGGAAAGCGGAGCACGAGCGGAGACCCGTGGTCTTTGAGCCGGGCCAGCGAGCGGATCGCGCCGCCCTGGCTGCCCGGCTCGGCCAGAAAGGCCAGCAGCAGAAAGACAAAGGAGGCGATCAGGGCGAAGCGCACCAGCAGGGAGACGCGGCGATAGACGGAGGACGGGAGGACGGCCATGAGGAGGAAATTGACCAATACGCACGAAAAGAAAATGAAGGCACAGGCCGCGAACGCGCTCAGGAGATGGGCGAACAGATGCCGGGCCAGGAAGAGCACGCTGTTGGACCGCCATTGGGCCAGGAAGAGCGCGAACACGACCGAAGAGATGCTGTTCATGGCCACGGAGAAGAGCCCGATGAAGACGACGAACGAGGCCAGCTTGGCCCCGAAGATGGTGCGCAGCCGGACCGGGAGAGGCGTCAGGTTGACGTAGTCCTGGCGGTCGGGGAAGAGCATCTCCCATTCGAGGAGCGTGACGATGCCGAACAGGATCATCATCAGGGTGAAGACATAGCCCTTCTCCTGCCAGGACATGTTCACGTCGGGGCCGAGCTCGTACTTGAAGAAGACGAGCAGCTGGGAGCTCCACCCGACGATGACCGCCAGGATGGAGAGGACGGCGATCAGGCGGGCCTTCATCTGGTCCGCGAAATCCACGATGTCGTTCCGGAAGAGCCGCCCGAAGAAGTGCCTCGTCAGGATCCCGAGCTGGGCCCATTCCTCCCCGACTCCCCGGAAGCGGGCCGGGGTGACGGCCATGCCGTCAGCGGCTCCTCTTCATCGTCTCGACGATCCGGTCCGCGGCCAGCGCCGTGTTTTCGTGAGCGACCAGCTGGCTGAAGATCTCGGTCAGCGACGGAAGGTGCATGAGGGTCCGCAGGTTGGCCACGGAATCGTTGGCCACGATCGTCCCCTGGTGAAGGATGATGATCCGGGAGCAGACCTGTTCGGTGACCTCGAGCACGTGGGAGGAATAGATGATGATCTTGTTCTCGCCGGCCAGCTTCCGGATCAGGTCTCGGATGACAAGCCCGGTCGTCACATCCAGGCCGGAGAGAGGCTCGTCCAGAAGGAGGATCTCGGGATCGTGGAGAAGGGCGGCCGCGATCAGGACCTTCTGCCGCATGCCCTTCGAATAGGACGACAGGGGGCTGTCCATGTCGTGACGGAGTCCGAAGATCTCCAGGAACTCCAGGATCTTGGCCTCGAGGGCCCGTTCGGGCAGGCGCCGCAGCCGTCCGACCATGGTCAGGTAGTCATAGGCGCTGAGGTGCGGGTAGATCTCCGACTGCTCGGGAACATAGCCCAGGCGCTTCTTGAACGCGTGGATATCGTCCCGGACATCGCGCCCTTCGAAGAGGATCGTCCCCTTGGTCGGCTCGAGCAGGCCGGCCAGCATCCGGATGGTCGTGGTCTTGCCGGCGCCGTTGGGCCCCAGGTAGCCCAGGACTTCGCCGGGCCGGACGGCGAAGCTGACGTCGTTGACCACGGTAAAGACGGAGAACTTCTTGGTAACGCCTCGAAGCTCGATCATGCGCGGCGGCTTCTCTGGGGTCTTGGGGTGTTCCCTAGGACCACGATACCCCCCTCGGGCCCGATATGCAAGCGGGGCCGGCGCTTGAAATGCCTTCGGGTCGCGCGTATAATTTTCAGGATTTCGTGCTGGCGAGAGCGCTCATCGGAGGTCCACGATCATGAGAGTCGGAATCCTGACCGGCGGCGGCGATTGCCCGGGGCTCAACGCGGTCATCCGCGCCGTGACCCGCAAAGGGATCGTTTACCACAACTTCGACATCCTGGGCATCAAGAACGGCTGGCTGGGCCTCATCGAGGGCAAGATCTTTCCCCTCGACCTGAACGCCATTTCGGGCATCCTGCCCCGCGGCGGCACCATCCTCGGCACGTCCCGGACCAATCCCTTCAAGGTCGAGGACGGCATCGGAAAGATCTTCGCCCAGGTCGAGAAGTTCGAGCTCGACGCCGTCATCGCCATCGGCGGCGAAGACACCCTGGGCGTCGCCAAGAAGCTCTACGAAAAGGGCCTGCGGTGCGTCGGCGTCCCCAAGACGATCGACAACGACCTCTCCGGGACGGACTACACGTTCGGATTCGACACCGCGGTCTCCGTCGTCGCCGAGGCGCTCGACCGGCTGCACACCACGGCCGAGGCCCATCACCGGGTCATGGTCGTCGAGGTCATGGGCCGTCACGCCGGCTGGATCGCCGTCGAGGGCGGGCTCGCCGGCGGCGCGGACATCATCCTCATCCCCGAGTTCCCCTTCGACCTCGACGAGATCTGCGCCCAGATCCAGAAGCGCCGGGAGCGGGGCAAGCTCTTCAGCATCGTCGTCGTGGCCGAGGGGGCCAAGCCGAAGGACGCCAGCCTGATCATCCAATCCGGCGAGAAAGACGCCTTCGGCCACGTCCGCCTGGGCGGCATCGGCAACATGATCGCCCGGGAGATCGAAATGCGCACGGCCATCGACACGCGGGTCACGGTCCTCGGCCACATCCAGCGGGGCGGCTCGCCCACGGCCTTCGACCGCATCCTGGCCACCCGCTACGGGATCGCCGCGATCGACCTGGTCAAGCAGGAGAAGTTCGGCTTCATGGTCGGCCTGCGGGGTAACCGCATCGTCTCCGTGCCCCTCGAGGAGGCCCTGGCCGAGCCGAAGACGGTCGACGCCGAGCTCTACGAGATAGCCAAGGTCTTTTTTGGCTGATCCGGCCAAGCCAAAAGGGTTGATCTTAAAAGAGTTGGGCCTTCCCGGGGGTTGACAGGCCCATTCGGTCATGCTACGCTCCCCCGAGCCAGGAGGCACCAAGCCATGATCAGGAAGCTTTCGTCGATTCTCGCCCTCGCCCTCTTTTTCACCGCTTCCGGTCCCCTGGCCGCAGCCGACATCCGCTTCGAGCTCGGCTTCGGCTGGACGCTCGTCGGGCCGGCCATGAGCGCCGCCTATGTCAACCAGTACAAGCCCGCGCTGACGCCGCCCGACAACTACGTCGACAGCTCGGCCTCCCAGACGGTCCGCTTCAACGCCAAGACGACCTACGGCCTGAACGGGTTCTTCGCGGTCTTCTTCTCGGACAACTTCGGTCTCCAGGTCCTGGCCGACACCCATCGGCCGAACGTGGGCGGCTCGAACGACCCCTACCTCCTGGAGATGCAATTCCGGACCTTCGATCCGACGATCGAGACCTACTCCCGTTCGGTCGATTGGGACGGATCGACCGGGAACCTCTCCGAGACGACTTTCAGCCTCAACGCCCTGGCCCGGTTCCGCGTCGCCGACAACCTGTCGCTCAGCGCCTCGGCCGGACCGAGCATCTTCCATTTCAAGGGCCAGGCCGGCCACATCGGCTACTCCTTTTTCGAGCTCGCGTTCGTCGACGGGACGTACCAGCTCTCCGGCGGGACGTACCGCACGATCGTCGAGTTCGGGCCACAGACGAAATACGGCCTGAACGTGGGAGTCGAGGCGGCCTACGAGGCCTTCCGTCACGTCATCCTGGCTGTCGACCTGCGCTGGTTCGGCGGAGCCAAGGCCGACCTGCCCCTCCATATCGTCGACGACGAGATCTACACCGTCCCCGTCGAGACCATCGAGGCGGCGATCGGCTTGGGGAACCTGAGGGTCGATCCGTCCTATATCCGGGCCGGCCTGGCTATCCGCTTCATCTTCTAGCCTGGACTATTCATAAAAACGCCGGGTTATCTCAGTAAGACATCAAGACCCAAGCCCGGCGTTTTTACCCTTCGGGCAAGCCGATCCAGGCTCAGATCTTCGCCCGGCGCAGCCTGAGGGAATTGCTCACCACCGAGACCGAGCTCAGGGCCATGGCCGCCGAGGCGATCATGGGGTTGAGCAGGATCCCGAAGAACGGATAGAGAGCCCCGGCCGCGACGGGAATGCCGACGACATTGTAGACGAAAGCCCAGAAGAGGTTCTGCCGGATGGTGCGGATCGTCCTCCGGCTGAGCTCGACGGCCGAGACGACCGTCCCCAGGTCCCCCGAGATGAGCGTGATGTCCGCCGAGGCCATGGCTACGTCCGTTCCCGTCCCCAGGGCCAGGCCGACGTCGGCCTGGGCCAGGGCGGGCGCGTCGTTGATGCCGTCGCCGACCATGGCCACCCGGTGCCCTTCGGCCTGGAGCTTGCGGATCGTCTCGGCCTTGTCGCCGGGAAGGACCTCAGCCTGAACGTCGTCGATCCCGGATTCCGCGGCCAGGGCTCGGGCCGTCAGGGCGTTGTCGCCCGTCAGCATGATCACCCGCCGCCCGGAGCGGCGGAGCGCCTCCACGGCCGCGCGGGCGCCGGGCTTGAGCGTGTCGGCCAGGCCCAGAAGGCCGGCGGGCCGGCCGTCTATCGCGACGAAGGCCACGGTCTTCCCCTCCCCGGCCAGGCGGGAGGCCGCGTCCACTAGGCCCGAGGTGTCGACGCCCTCGGCTTCGACGAGGCGGCGGCTGCCGACGAGTACGCGCTTTCCCGCGGCCAGGCCCTCGACGCCCATGCCCTCGAGGGCCCGGAAGCCTTCGACGGCCTCGATGGGTGCCCCCTCGGCCCGGGCCCGGCGCACGACGGCCTGGCCGAGCGGGTGCTCGGACCCGTTCTCGACCGAGCCGGCCGCCGTTAGCAGTGCGGCCCGTTCGACGCCGACGGCCGGCAAGACGTCGGTCGTCTCGGGCCGGCCGTTCGTCAGCGTTCCCGTCTTGTCAAAAACGACCGTGTCCACCCGGTGAACGGTCTCCAGGCTTTCGCCGCTCCGGATCAGGATGCCGCGCTCGGCGCCCCGGCCGGTCGCGACCATGATGGCCGTAGGGGTCGCCAGGCCCATGGCGCAGGGACAGGCGATGATCAGCACGGACACGAAATTGAGCAGCGCGAAGACGGGCCGCGGCGCCGGCCCGAAGAAAACCCACAGGATAAAGGTCGCGATCGCGATGGCGATGACGGCCGGAACGAACCGGGCCGCGATGAGGTCGGCCAGCCGCTGGATGGGCGCCTTGGAGCCCTGGGCCTCCTCGACCAGCCGGATGATCCGGGCCAGGGCGGTGTCCTCGCCGACGCGGACGGCCCGGAAGCGGAAGCTCCCCCACTTGTTGAGAGTCGCCCCGACGACCTCCTCTCCCGGCCCTTTGTCGACGGGCAGGCTCTCGCCGGTGATCATGGATTCGTCGACCGAAGACCGGCCTTCGAGAAGGACGCCGTCGACCGGGACCTTCTCGCCCGGCCGGACGACGAGGACATCGCCGACGCGGACCGCCTCGACGGGGACTTCGCGCTCACCCGCCTCGTCAACCACATGGGCCGTCCGGGGCCGCAAACCCATGAGCCGCCGGATGGCGTCGGAGGTCTTGCCTTTGGCCCGGGCCTCGAGCATGCGCCCGAACAGGACGAGGACGATGATCACGGCCGAGGTGTCGAAATAGACCTCGGGTTCGACCCCGGCCCGGAGGAAAAATGCGGGCAGGACCGTGGCGACGACGCTGAAGAGATAGGCCGCGGACGTGCCCACGGCGACGAGCGTGTTCATGTTCGCCGTGCCGTGCTTGAGGGCGCTCCAGGCGCCCCGGTAGAACCTGGCCCCGAGGCCGAACTGGACCGGTGTGGCCAGGGCCCAGAGGACGTAGAAGTCCTGCAGGATGGGAGGCATCCAAGCGAACCAATGCCGCATGCTGCCGAGGAAGATGAGCAGGGCCAGCGCGCCGCCCCAGAGGACCGAGGTCCGGAGCGACTTGTAGTCCCGCTCCGCGCCGGCCCCCGGCTCCTCGGCGGCGACGGCGACGCCGTAGCCGGCGTCCCTGATGGCCCGGACGAGGCCGGCACTCGTCACGACCCGGGGGTCGAAGACGACAGTCGCTTTGGCGGTGGCCAGGTTGACGCTGGCCTCGCGGACGCCTTCGAGCCCCTTGAGGGCCCGCTCGACGTTCCCGGCGCAGCTCGCGCAGCTCATGCCGGTCACGGCCAGGTCGATCCGCTCGATGGCCGGACGGTCGCTCACCTACGCTCCCCTATCACCGGCCCGGCGGGGGTCAGGCGTCGACCCGGGGCGTCCCGTCTTTCCGCTTGGTCGAGACCCTGAAGGGGGCGTAGAAAGGGCAGAAGCCGGCAAAGGTGGTGATGACGAAGATCGCGGCGATGATGGCCAGCACGATGGCCGCGGTCCCCTCGAGGGCCCCGGTGATGAGAAGCACGGCGATGACCGCGGCGGCCGCGAGCCTGAGGACCCTGTCCCAACGGCCCATGTTCTGCTTCACGCGAGCCTCCTTTCCATGTCCCGAAATGTTGCCTTATCTGGATTCTATCACGATCCCCGGCCTTTTTGTAGTCTATCCCGCGGGTTGCGCCGCCGGCGTCTTTGTGCTATCCTTCTGGGGCTCGAGACGACAAGGAGACGATGATGTCCGGACATTCCAAATGGGCTTCCATCAAGCATAAAAAGGCCGCGACCGACGCCAAACGGGGCAAGATCTTCACCCGCCTCATCCGCGAGATCAGCATGGCCGCCCGGGCCGGCGGCGGCGACCCCGATAAGAACGCCGCCCTGCGCAAGGCCATCAACGACGCCAAGGCCGCGAATATGCCCGCCGACAACGTCAAGAGGGCCATCATGAAGGGCACCGGCCAGCTCGAAGGCGCGGCCTACGAAGAGGTCTCCTATGAGGGCTACGGCCCCGGCGGGGTGGCCATCTTCCTGCAGGCCGTCACCGATAACAAGAACCGGACGGTCTCCGAGATCCGCCACATCTTCCAAAAGAGCGGCGGCCAGCTGAGCGAGAAGGGCTCGGTCGCCTGGATGTTCAAGCGCATGGGCTACATCGACGTCGAGAAGGCCAAGGTGTCGGAGGACATCCTCATGGACATCGCCCTCTCCGCCGGCGCCGACGACCTCAAGGACGAGGATCCGCTCTTCGAGGTCACGACCTCGCCCGAGAAGTACGAGGCCGTGCTCGAGGCCGTCAAGAAGGCCGAGATCGAGGTCGCCGCCTCGGAAGTCGGGTTCCTGCCCCAGAATTACGTCAAGGTCGAGGGCAAGGAGGCCCAGCAGGTCCTGCGGCTCGTCGAAGAGCTCGAGGACCACGACGACGTCCAGTCGGTCTCCTCCAACTTCGACATCTCCGAGGAAGAGATCGCCAGCTTCTCGCAGGCCGGGTGACGCCCGGGCGCAAGCCATGCGGGTCCTCGGGATCGATCCCAGCCTCCAGTCGACGGGATTCGGGATCGTCGAGGAGAACGCCGGCCGCCTCTCCCCCGTCGCCTTCGGCATCATCAAGCCCACGGCCAAGCTCCCCCTTCACTTGAAGCTGGCCGAGATCAAGTCGGAGCTCGAGGAGCTCATCCGGGCCTACGGCCCGGCGGAGGCCTCGATCGAGAACGCCTTCTACGCGCAGAACATGAGGACCGCCCTGCTCCTCGGCCAGGTCCGGGGCGCGATCCTCGTCGCCGTCGCCGGAGCCGGCTGCGGCCTGGCCGAATACTCGGCCCTCGAGATCAAGAAGGCCGTCACCGGCTACGGCCAGGCGGACAAGGAGCAGGTCCTGACGATGGTGCGCGCCCTCCTCGGCCTGGACGACGACCGCATTCCGCTCGACGCCTCGGACGCCCTGGCCGCGGCCATCTGCCATCTCAACTGCCGCCTGTTCCAAGCCAAGATCGAAGACAAGGACCCGTCATGATCGCCTACCTGAAGGGGACGCTCATCCACAAGACGCCTGGCTCGGTGGTGATCGAGACGGGCGGGGTCGGCTATGCCGCGGCCGTGCCGGTCTCGGACTTCGGCGAGATCGGCGAGGTCGGAGGGACGGTGGAGCTCTTCATTCACACGCACCTCTCCGACGACGCCCTGTCGTTGTTCGGCTTCGTCTCCCGGGAGGAGAAGGCGATGTTCCTCAAGCTCATCGGCATCTCGGGCATCGGGCCCAAGCTGGCCATGAACATCCTCTCGGGGATCGGGCCGGCGGACCTCGAGGACGCCGTCCGGGCGGGGGACGTCGCCCGGATCTCGCTCGTGCCGGGGATCGGCAAGAAGACGGCCCTGCGCATCACCATGGAGCTCCAGGACAAGCTGGAGAAGAAAGAGAAGATCCTGTCGGCCAAGGGCTCGGCCGAAAAAGAGGACCTCCTCTCGGCCCTCCAGAACATGGGCTTCCGCCGCAAGGAGGCCGAGAGGGCCGTCGATCTGACGATCGCCGCCAACAAGCCGGGGACGGACTTCGAGAAGCTCCTGCGCGAAGGCCTCAGGCGCCTGGCCAAGATTTAGGATGTTGTTTTCCCGCCCTTCTTAAGTAAAATAACTCCGATGCCAGCCATTCTGAGCCCCATCCGGACCAAGGAGGACGTCCTCTTCGAGGACAGCCTCAGGCCGAGGACCTTCGACGAGTTCGTCGGCCAGGAGAAGGTCAAGTCCAACCTCCGCGTCTTCATCGAGGCGGCCAGGAAGCGCGACGAGCACCTCGACCACGTCCTCCTCTACGGGCCGCCCGGGCTGGGCAAGACGAGCCTGGCCTATCTCATCGCCAAGGAGATGGGCGTCGGCATCAAGCCCACGGCCGGGCCGGTCATCGAGCGGACCGGCGACCTCTCGGCCATCCTGACCAACATGCAGACGAAAGAGGTCCTGTTCATCGACGAGATCCACCGCCTCCAGCCCTCGGTCGAGGAGATCCTCTACTCGGCCATGGAGGATTTCAACCTGGACATCGTCATCGGCCAGGGTCCGGGCGCCCGCAGCCACAAGCTCAAGATCAAGAAGTTCACACTGATCGGCGCGACGACGCGGGCCGGCCGCATCACCGCCCCGCTCCGCGGCCGCTTCGGCATCATCCACCGCCTCGACTATTACCAGGACGAGGACCTCAAGAAGGTCATCCAGCGCTCGGCCAGGATCCTCAAGGTCAAGGTCGACGACGCCGGAGCCGGCGAGATCGCCCTGCGCTCGCGGGGTACGCCGCGCGTGGCCAACCGGCTGCTCCGCCGCGTCCGCGACTATGTCGACGTCAAGGGCGACGGCGTCATCACGGCCAAAGAGGCCCAGCGGGCCCTGGACATGATGGAGGTCGACGCCCTCGGCCTCGACGACGTCGACCGCAAGATCCTGTCGACCATCATCGAGAACTTCGGCGGCGGGCCGGTCGGCATCGGCACGATCGCCGCGGCCATCGACGAGGAGAAGGACACGATCGAAAGCATCTACGAGCCCTTCCTGATGCGCATCGGTTTCCTCGACCGGACCATCCGCGGCCGGGTCATCACGCCGAAGGCCTACGCCCACCTCGGCTACGAATACCGCGAGCCGGGTTCGCAGGCCAAGGCCAGGACCACCGGCCAGAAAAAGCTCTTCAAGGACTGATCTCCCCGGGCCCTCCATGATTTCCGGCAAGCCCCTTCGCGTCTCGGATTT
>Ga0105093_10000129_pt1 | contig 28034 bp, 23 predicted proteins | sample PPLLak3March2015_2_FD_79111 | JGI IMG/M metagenome (GOLD analysis project Ga0105093, IMG submission 79111) | Freshwater sediment microbial communities from Prairie Pothole Lake near Jamestown, North Dakota, USA - PPLs Lake P8 Core (3) Depth... | ecosystem: Environmental > Aquatic > Freshwater >... | reverse complement strand
CGGTCGGCATATTGCAGGAAGAAGCGCCGGGCTGTATAAGGCTGGCGGCCCAGTTCACCGATGCGGGCGGAGATATCCACGAAGAAGTTCGGGCAGCGGTCGAGCAGGGCAGCGACCCAGGCCAGGTTCTCGGCGTAACAGCCCACGTGGGCGCCGATGAAGGTTGTGTTCGGGTGACGTGTTACAAGGTTGGCCAGCCCATCCATGATGTGCAGGAAGGGCGGGAAGGGCGGGCTGGTGAAGGCCCAATCGGGATGTGCGCCCAATTCCTCCCAGCGCTCGTTGGTTTCATCGATCGGGTCGAAGAAGGCCACCGGGTCCGCCACGTGGATCATAACCGGCAGGCCCAGTTCACCGGCGGTTTCCCAGATGGAGGCGAGGCGCGGGTCATCCACATCCACCAGCTTGCCGGCGTGGTCTTTGACGTGCAGGCCGAATCCCTTCCAGATCTTCAGCCCCTGTGCGCCGCGCTCTTTCTGAACCCTGAGCCTGCCCGCCGCCCATTCGGGAAAAGCATTTCCCTTTTCCGGCCACTGGCTCCAGTCCACGCCGCCGAAGATCATGAAACGTTCCGGGGCGGGCTGTTTAAAGTGATCGAGATGGGCGTTGAGCAGGTGCTCACCCCAGCCGCCGTCGAGATCGACATAACGGATAATGCCAGCAGCATCCAAAAGGTCAAGTAACTCAGAGAGCGGACGCTTATCCCAACCCCCACCGAAATCTTCACCCAGGTGGTTATGGGCATCGATGGCCGGGAAGTGCGGCTTTTCGACCAGGGTGGTTTTGGTGATGAGTTTCGATTGGGGGTGGAAGTTTTCGAGGAGCATGGTTTTAATCCACGAAGGGACACGAAGGGAACGAAGAATTAAGAAAGGATCACGCGGATGCCGCGTTCTTGAACCGCCTCGATGAAATCGGGCGGAGTTTGCCCGTCGGTGACGATGGTGTGCACCTGTTCCAACGGGGCCAGCAGGATGGCCGCGGCGCGCCCGAATTTCGTATAGTCGGCTACCACGATGATCTCCTGGCCGGACTTCAGGATGGCGCGGTCGGTCATGGTTTCCGGCAGGTACTCGTGGGTCAGGCCGTGTTCCAGGCTGATGGCGCGCGTCCCGAGAAAAACCTTGTCTGCACGCACTTCAGCCAGGGCCTGCTCGGTGATATGCCCGATAAACGAGAGTTCGCTGTCGCGCAGCATCCCACCCAGGCTGATGAGGGTAATATCTTCATTGCCGGCCAGCACATTGATAACCGGCAGGGAATTGGTGATCACGGTCAGTTTTTGATCCCTTCCCAGGTTGCGTGCCACCTCCAGCACGGTGGTCCCGGAACCGAGGAAGATCGTTTCGCCGTCGTTGATCAGCCCGGCAGCGGCCTGCCCGATGCGGACCTTTTCCTGGGCCTGCTCATCCTGGCGCTGGAGGATGGGCTGTTCCGGTGGGGTGGGGGCCAATGCAATTGCGCCGCCATGGACGCGTTGAACCTTGCCATCCTCCGCCAGGGTTTCCAGGTCGCGCCGGGCGGTGGCCTCGCTGACCGCAAAAACCTCGCAGATTTCCGCCACGCTGATCCGCTGCTGGCGCTGGATGCGCTGGAGGATTTGGAGTTGCCGGTCGGTGCCGGATACGAAGTTGTTTTCCACGATCGCTCTTATTCAATCAAAAACAATCATAATCAATCATAGAATACGATTTTTTATGGCTGGATTCAAGTGACAAATGTCATGAATCTTCGTTTTCCCCACCATTTGCTATTTGTTATCAATATTCGGGCGACGATGCTCTGCGTCGTTGTCCCTGCCTGGGTGCTCCAACGTTCACCCTTGCGAAGAGCGTGCGGCGCGATTCGGCAACGGAAGTAAAAAGATGAACTTCACTGAAGCCTTTTTATCGCACAGGGAAATCAACAGATACGCTAAAGATCAGTTGATCGTAGAAAAAAAGAACCCAAAAATCATTATTCTCCTCTCGGATCACTCCATAAACAAAATAAGGGCGAAACTCCAAACCTTTTTCCATAGGAAAGGTTTCGCTCGGTTGTGGAGTGAATTGCGGATACTTCCCAACTTTAAAGGTCGCGACGTCGCTGATTCTGGTTCTGTTGAGTTTATAGAAGAGTCCCTTTGTGACTCGAACCAGCCATGTCTTGAGTTCTTTATCATCAAAATAGAATACGAGGTGAGAGCTACCGTTTTCGTCAACCAAAATAGGATGTTGTTTTGTGTAGGAACGAAAAACTTCTTGCCACTTTCGACTTCTTAAAACCTCCCTCTTTGCAATCTGCCCAACGCTTGCGGATTTATCTCCTGCCAATAGAGCAAGATAATTACGCATTCTCTCATCAAGTTGTTTGAACTCACCATTACAGCTTTTGCAACACGGAACAGTGATCAAATTGGGAGGCTTATCTTTCGGGAAGATGCAATCAGGTGGAACATGATCCTTGCTCTTGTTCACGTTTTTTATGAGGTTCTTGCCACAGAGGTAACATTGTTTCATGGAAGCGTTATGTTTAATTTTGAATTATCTGAGGCGCCCAATGGCAGTATTCATAGCGTTCTTTAGCTCACCGCTATTTGGCGGATTGACAGCTTATCGGCTGCATAGAATTGATCTCAATATCCACAGCCAGTATAACAAAACCATGGGTTGGTGACAATAACAGAAATGGGATAGAATCTCATGATGATGGACCTGCTACATCAGAAAATCCTCGGCGAGGCTGCCAGCCACCTGCGTGTGCTCGGCAGCGCCAACGATGCCGAGGATCACAATTACGTAGAAGATGCAAGGCGCATGCGCACCGATGCCTGTACCGCGCTCCGCGAACTCCTGGAGCAGCATCCATTCCTGGGGGAATTGCTTCCGGAATTGCAGGGGGAACTGGATAGTGGTCGCATCCTCTGGTACGGCTGGAGCACGCTGTTGGATTCCGTGGATGCGCATTTATCGGTATCGAAGGGTTAGCGGTCGATCCCCCTCTTCAATCCACAATCGTCGATCAACAAATCTAGCATGTCTTCACGCTGAAGGTGAACGTGCTACCTTTCCCCTCGCCTTCCGACCCGGCCCAGATGCGCCCGCCGTGGGCTTCGACCAGGTGGCGGGCAATCGTCAGGCCAATGCCCGAACCGCCCCCCGCGCCCCGCGAGCGGGATTTGTCAACGCGGTAGAAGCGGGTGAAGAGATTGCCGATGTGCTCGGGCGGGATGCCGATGCCCGTGTCGGTCACCGCAACCTGGACTTCATCGCCATGCTGTCCGGCCGAAATGGTTACCCGGCCGCCTTCGGGCGTGTACTGGATGGCGTTGGCCGCCAGGTTGACGAGCACCTGCGTGATGCGATCCTCGTCGGCCAGGATCGGCGGGAGGTCAGCGGGCAGGTCGGAGCCCAGGTCGATCCGCTTGGCTGCTGCCTGGGGGGCCAGCCGTTTCAGGGTGGTCTGCACGAGGCTCGAGACGGCCACCGGGTGAACATCCAAAGAAAATGCCTTTGCCTCCACACGGCTCAACTCTTGCAGGTCGTCCACCAGGCGCGAGAGCCGGTCGGCTTCTTGGTGGATCTGGTTGAAGGTTTCGGGCGTGGGGGGGAGAACACCGTCCACCAGGCCTTCCATGTAACCCTTGATGGAGGTGAGCGGCGTGCGCAGTTCGTGGGTCACATCCCCGATCAGCTGGCGGCGCAGGGTTTCGGCCTGTTCGAGCTGGCCGGCCATGTGGTTGAAGCGCCCGGCCAGTTGGGCGATCTCGTCCACGCCCTGCACCTTGACCCGTTTCTCATAATCCCCCTCGGCGATGTGCTGGGATGCATCCGTGAGCTTGCGCACCGGGGCGACGATCCGGCGGCTGAGGAACAGGCTGACCAGCAGGGCCGCCGCCACCAGGGCCGTGGCGGCATACCCGAAGGCTTCGAAGATGCCGGCCCGGAAATTCTCGAACAGCGTCCGCCCGGTGCCCTGCGCCCCGCTGGGGCCTCCTGCTCCCTGGCCCAGGCCCTGTCCCGAGCCCGTGCCGGTGCCCGCGCTGGCATTGCCCAGGTGGCGGTCGTAGGCGGATGGGATGATGAGCTGGATGGTGATGGCCAGGACGATCACGCCGATGATGATCACGGCCAGGTTGGCCAGAACCAATTTCGCCCCGAGATGTTCACGGATGTATTTCAACATGCGGCCTCCAGCCGTAAAAGGGAAGATTCACCGCGAAGGAAAGAAGAACGCGAAGGTTTATCGATCTTCAAGAGGAAATCCTTTATTTCTATTTGCCACAGATGTACACAGATGGACACAGATTTGTTGATGAATTTGCCAACGATGGTGGCTTTTGGTTTACCTGTGTTCCAGCCACCTGGGATTTTATGTTTTGACAACATCGTTGGTCGAGCAGGCAGTGCTCTTCCGCCGTATCGGGACCAACCATAACAGGAAGATCTCGAATTGTGGTTTCGACACCTGCACTTGCATGCCGGCGCAAGTGTATGCCCCTCAAAGAGCATTCGGGGCTACTCGACCACCATGTGCTTAAAACTGTCGGGCCGTTCATCTGCGTTCATCTGTGGTTTTTTTTACAAACGCGCTTCCTAAAGCGGCTCATCCTCGAAGCGATAGCCCACGCCGCGCACGGTGGCGATCAGTTCCTCGCGGCCCAGTTTCTGGCGCACGTGCCCCAGGTGGACATCCACCACGCGCATCTCGCCGAAGTACTCCCCGCCCCAGACCTTGTCCAGCAGTTGCTCGCGGCTGAGCACCCGGCCGCGGTTTTCGGCCAGGGCGCGCAACAGGTCGAATTCGATGCTGGTCAGTTCGATGGGGACATCGTCCACGCTGACCGTGTGGGCGTTGACATCGATAAGCACATGCTTGAAGGACAGCACGTCCCTTTCCGGGCCTGCGCCTGTCACCGCTTGCATGCGCCGCATGGCCGCCTTGACGCGCGCCACCAGCTCGCGCGGGCTGAACGGCTTGGTGACGTAGTCATCTGCGCCGACAGACAACCCGACGATCTTGTCGGTCTCCTCGCTGCGGGCGGTCAGCATGATGACATAGACATTCGATTCGCGCCGCAGGCGGGAGAGCATCTCAATGCCGTCGATGCCGGGCAGCATCAGGTCGAGGATGATCAGGTCGGGCTTGAAAGCGCGCGCTGCCTTCAACCCGGCGTTGCCGTCCGAAGCGGTGAACACTTCGTAGCCTTCGGGCTTGAGGTAGGCGCTGACCAGGTTGATGATGGAGGGTTCATCATCGATCACAAGTATTTTCGTCATGGGTTTATTCTACTTGAATTTGGGGTGGATATTACTCTTCTGAAGGCAATGATGGAAGTGTACTCTTCGATTGCGATGGAGGCAAAAATGTTTTGTAAAGGTTTGGTAAAGGTGATTTCTCCCGGAAGGATAGACAGGTTTCAGACTTATCCCATAAAAAGACAAGTATCATTGATGTTTTCGGTGGCATCATCCACCCCCTCCGCCGGGCCATACCAGACCGAACTGCCAAAAGTGGTCAGGTAGAGCATGCCGGGGTGGTGCGGGTCGGGGACCGGGCGGTAGCCCCATTGGAAATCGAATCCCGCCAGCGGCTTCCAGGTTCGGCCGCGGTCGATGGAACGGTACAGGGCAGCATCGAAGGTGGACAGGTAAAGCACAGACTGATTGGCCGGATCGACGGTGACGGTGTAAACGTGCGCTGCCGGGTCGAAAACCGGATCCCAGGTCCGGCCGCCGTCATCGCTGGCGTACGCGCCGCCGGCTATATTCCTGTCTCCATCGCTCCGCGGCCAGCAGGAAAGATAGAGCCGCCCTGAGGGATCGAAGGTCAGGTCGTTGGGGAAATCCACGCCCACAGGCAGGGACACCGGTTCCCATGTTTCGGCGCTGTTGGTGGATTTGTAGACCGCACCGGTACATTCTCGCCCCAAGAGACGGTTCTTGACAACCACCAGGTATAACATCCCATCCGGGAGCAGGGCCAGCCGCCAGGCGAAGAGGTTGCGCGGGTCGATGCCGTTGCTCCTGCGCGTCCAGGTTGCGCCATCGTCAGTGGATTTGTAGACGCCGCCATTGAAGACCGCCGCATAGAGCGTACGCCGCCCAGCAGGGCTGGCGGGGTCGAGCACGAGATGGGTGCAGAGGGCGTGTTCCGGTAATCCTTTTGCACTTGGAGACCAGGATTGCAGGCCGTCATCCGACCTGCAGATTCCGCCCCGGTCGCGGGCGAAGAATTCCTCGCGGAACATCTTCAGACGCGGGATGTCGTGCATGGCCGACCAGGCCGACCAGGCGCGTCCTTTTACTTCGGGGTCGAAGACCATCCAGTAGCAGGTGTTGATCCATTCGCGGGGCACGCCTTGCAGGTCATGCCACCAGGTGCGCCCGCTGTTAAGCGAATGGAAGATGCCCGCGTCGGTGACGGGGAGGGCGATGTGCTGCGGGTTGAAGGGGTCGAAGATCACGCCGTACACACCGAGCACATCGATGCCGCGTGAAGAAGCCGACCCATCCGCATGAAGGTTGGTAACCAGTTGCTGCCAGGTTTGACCGCCATCATGGGTTGCATAGATCGTCGAGAAATCCATGGTGTAGCAGGTATCCGGATCCACGGGGCTGGCAACCACGTCCCAGCAGAAGCGGCCTTTGGGACTGATCTGGTGGTCGCCGGTCAGGTCGCCCCATTTCGCGCCGTAATCGCGCTCCGCCCAGCCGAACTCGCGGTTATCGGGGTCGTGGAAATCGTCATGCCTGACCACCCAGCGCCAGGTCTGACCGGAGTCTGTGCTGTGCAGGATGCCGTAGCGGTCGATGGGGGAGCCGTCCGTTTCCCGGTCGGGGAAGCGCTCGAGGACGGTCCACACACTGCGGGCGTCAGCGCCGCAGGCAGAGATCTGCGTGATCCAGGGCTGTCCAGCGGGGTGGAGGGCAGCGATCCCCGGGGCAAGGTCATCCCAGGTTTGGCCCAGGTCGCGCGAGCGCAGGATGGTGGAACCCGCCTGCGAACCGGGGAGTTCCACGAAGGCGTCCAGGTAGAAGACCGTATCCCCGTTCTCCGGGTTCACTGCGGCGGCGGCATGGTTCAGGAACCGCACGTTCTCCGGCAGGGGGAGCGGGGAGGCCGCGCCCGCGGCAGTATCCACGCGGAAGATCGATTTCTCGGTGAAAACGAGCAGGCGGCGCGCTTCGACCGGTGAGGCCGGGTCAATAACGATCAGGTAGATGTCCACCGCGTCGAGTTCAGCCGCCTCGCGCCAGGTCAGCCCGTCATCCTCGGTCGCATATACGAGGATGCCTTCGCGCTCGACCGGCCGCTGGAAATCGAAAGGCTCCGGCGGCCCCATCTTCTTGATGCCGATGAAAACCTGCCCGTCGCGGACTGGGTCCACGGTGATGGCGTGGATGTTCCTGCCGGGCCAGTTATCGCCGGGGATGAAACTGTGGCGGCATTCGTCGCCCAGGCGGGTCTCGCCCTTGAGTTTGGCGGGGTTGGGAAAGACGAGCTGCCAGGTGGAGCCGTTATCCCGCGAGCGGAAAAGTCCACTCGTGCCCACCCAGAGCGTGTCGGGATCATGGGGGTCGAAGGCGTAAGCGTATTGGCGGCTTTTTAAATTGAATTCGCGCCACGATTTTCCACCGTTGTGGGTGATGTACCCGGCGGTCATATCGCACGAGACAACCATCGTAGCGGGGCGGTGCGGGTTGACGGTCAGCGTGTGGACGCAGCCGCCGCCTCCCGATCCGAGGATGAGCCAGCGATCATCTTTTCTGCTGGCAGTGTCTAGGCGGGAATAGTCTGTTTTCATCGGTTTCTCTTCTTTACTCCGTAAATTAAAGCTTCATCGAAAAATGCGTCCACATTTTCCAACGGTGTTCCAGGCAGGATACCGTTCCCGGCTGCCAGGCACATGCCACCATCGGGCCGGTCGAAGGTATCGATCAAGAAACGGACCTCGGCGCGCACTTCTTCTGGAGAGGCGGTGCGCAAGGTTTGCTGGACATCGAAGCCGGCGAGAAAAGAGATGCGTTCGCCGTATTGAGAAGCAACCGCACGCTCATCCATGGTGTGCTTTTGCACGGGGTGGAAAACGTTCACCCCTGTTTCTGATAAATCGCCCATGATCAGGGTGTTGTTACCGCAACTGTGCAACCACCAGTGGATGCCGTGTTCGTGCAGCAAGGCGCCAATGCGTTCATAGCGAGGTTTTAAGAAAATCCGGAAGGTTTTGGGACTCATGAATAATTGTCTCTGATGTCCCAGGTCATCGCTGGTCCAGAAACCGTCAAACTGGAATTCGCTCAAGGCGCGGCGCAGATAGGCCAGATAGGTCTCGCGCAAAGCGTCGTATAGTGTATGTACCTGTTCCGGGTATGTGACGAAATCTTTCAACAGGTTCAACATGCCGCGTATTTCCCAGGGACGTTCAAAGAATAAGCGCCACCACCCGAAAATAAAATACCGGTCTTCGGCATGTGCCTTTGCTTCCATCTCCTTTGCCCATTCAAACTGAGGATCCTCTGCCGGGTTTGGCAGGCAGGAGATGAAGTCATCTAGTTTGGCCCAATCATTGAGCACGCAGCGCGTGTCATATGCGCCCTTGAGGTCAACTTCCCATGGCAGCGACATTCTGGAGTAATCGAATGGCTCGATCAAGGCCATGACAACATCTTCGGGATATTTGTCGAACTGTTTCAGCGCCAAACCGTGCAGCGACTCGAAACCTTCCCCCCACCATTTTGCCATCACCAACGGGATGCGACAGGGATACTTCCTTTCGACTGCTTTGACTACCTCGGCACGCGGCAATGGGGAAAACAAATCATTCATGATATTCATTCCAGAGGGAAGCCTGTTCGCTTGCCTTCAGAGCTTCTGCGCGCGAATTTACATTGATGTCGAGAACAACGTGGGCATCGACCGGGATCTCTTCCATCCACTCCAACGGCGTGAGCGGGACCGGGGATTGGTCATAGTGCCATTGTGCGACGAAATCAGCAAAGAACGAATATGCCTCTTCCACCATTTTGCCCTGGTTGTTGATGTTGAGCAGGCGCAACCCGGTGACCTTCTTGATGTGTTCCCACTGGTGACGGGCATGGGCGCAGCAGTGAATGCCCAATCCGCCGTAGCGTTCGGAGAAGCGGTTGAGATGCGGCAGGAAATATTTCAAGAACATCTTGCCGCTGACCGCACCGATCTCGTCCAAGGAAAGCGTGACACCGCATGGCATGTAATAATCAGGGTAGTGAGCCACAAACTCTGTTCCGTAGCGGCAGTACCACTCGTCCAGAAAAGAAAACTGAAGGGCAGTGATCTTTTCGACCAGGCTGGCCACCGCTTCAGGGTGTTTCACCAGCGCCGGATAGAAGTCCAGCTTGTCCCACATCATGGCGGCTACATCCAGCGGGCACTGCATATCCACGAGACGAAAGAGCGCCCCTGGCCCGGCGCGGCGGGATAGTTCATCTGCCATCTCGAAAACGCGCCGCAGGGGGGGTACATCCAGGGATGGGATGCGCAGGGCTTCAGCCTCGGCAGCGTTGTGAATGAGCGGGAACGGTGCAGGGTTGTTGTCGGCCGGGTAGAGGATGCGGCAGCCGAAGGCTTCGGCGAAGATCTCGGTACCGGTCAGCATGTCGATACAGGGGAGAGTGTCATCCTCCAGCCAGTCCATGCGGCGCAGGTGGTACACGTAGTTCTGCCAGATCCACTCGATGCGTTCCGGGACGCGATCAGGGGTCGGCAGGGGGCGTGGGGGTAATTCGGGGGAGTAGCGGATCAGGTATGCCACCCGCCGTGAGCTGGACAGGTTGTAGAATTCCAGCCAGCGTTGTTTGCGGCGTTGAAGTACGGGATCAGCCACGTTTTTCTCCGAGACGATGAACGATGTCTTTCGTCCGTTCGTATAGCAGGCGGTAATCGCTGTAAAGGGAGTCGTAGACCGCCTTGCGGGCCGGTTCAGGCTGGACCTCGGAACCGGGCTGCACCCAGCGGGCCAGGTCCTCCCGCCGGAGTTGACCGGAGGCCACGCCGGCCAGGAACGCGTCACCGTAACTCGCCCCGATGGTCAACTGCGGCACTTCTTGAGCGATCCCGGCCACATCCGAGACGATCTGCAGCCAGGTGGTGCTCTTTGTCCCGCCGCCCACGGCGACGACGCGCTTCACATCCGCGCCGATGAACTGGAAGGTCTCGATGTTGTGGCGGATGCCGAAGGCCACGCTTTCGAGCACAGCGCGGTAGAGATGCTCGCGGCGGTGCGCCAGGGTCAGGCCGGCAAAGACACAGCGCGCCTGTGTGTCGTTGATTGGCGTGCGCTCGCCGCTGAAATAGGGCAGGAGCAGGAGACCTTCCGCACCGGGTGGAATGGTTTCGGCCTGTGCGAAAAGCGTGGCGTAGGCGGTATCTTCGGGGAGATCACGCGCCAGTTCGTCGCGGAACCAACGCGTGAGCGAGCCGGTGGTGGCCATGCCTGCTGCCAGGTTGTACTGGCCCTCGAACGCGCCCGCAACTGTCCACAGGCGCGGGTCGGGACGCGGGGCATCTTCCACGAGAATAAAGAACGCGGTCGAGCCATACATGATCATCAGGTCGCCCGGCTGGACAACGCCGACACTGATGGCTTCGCTGAGGGCGTCCACCGCGCCGACCGCCACGGGGGTGCCGACTGCCAGCCCAGTCTCCTCGGCCCCGGCCGCATCGACGCGCCCGGCGAGTTCGTCGCTCCAGGCCAGGCGCGGCAGGCTCGCTGTTTGTATCAGGCCGTTGGCGAAGCGGTTGGACCATTCCAGGGAGCGGATATCCATCAGCGGCATGTAGTGACTGGCTGTGTGACGGTCGATCACTTTTTCGCCGGTAAGGCGCAGGATCAGGTAACTCGAAGCGGTGGTGATGTGGGTGGTCTGCGTCCACAGATCCGGTTCGTTCTCGCTCAGCCACAAAATTTTTGGACCGACCGCCTGGCTGGTGAACGCCATGCCTGAGAAATCGTAGATGGCCTGCTCACCCCACTTGCGGTTGAGTGCGTCGATCTGGCGGCTGGCACGCGCGTCCACGCCGTAGAGCAGGCCGGGGCGCAGGGGACGGTCGCGGGAGTCGAGCGGTAACATGCATGGCCCGATGGCGCTGACCGCCACCGCGGCCACGTCTGCGCCGCGGTAGGGGTCGCCGTTCAGGAGTTGGCGGCAGAGTTTGACCACATCGCCCCACCAGACCGCGTCGGCATCCTGTTCGGCCCAGCCGGGGTGGGGGATGGACATCTCATGTTCGACCACAGCGGTCTTGACCAGCGTGCCATCCGTTTCGACCAGAACACCTTTGCTGGAGTATGTACCTACGTCAATGCCGAGGAGGAGTTTGCTCATGGTTTCTCCTTGTATAAATTTCTGACCTGGGATCTCGTTTCAGCCGGTAGGCAACGATGATTCGGGTTCAAATATTTACGCAGTACTCTGTAATTTCGCCTTACCCTTTTTGGACAGCCCCTGTGCAGCTTTAGAGCTTTACATCACCGCACAAATGAACCTGGATGCCGAGCCCTGCGAACATGGCTGCTTTGACCGCCAGGGCTTTGTTGGCGGTCACGGCATCCGGGGTATACACAACCTGAATATGATTCGCTTTATGCCGCGCCATCATCTGGTCGCGACTCACGCCGTGCAGGATGGCGTTCATCATTGGCCATTGTTCGGTGGTGGATTCCCAGCGCTCACGGATTTCTTCTTCGGGCAGTGCCACCACCGTGCCGCGGCCGAGGTCGGCATGGATCTGCCCGTCCATCACGAAGACGCGGCTCCAGACGATCTCGCCCGGTTTGCTGACGCCCTTCAATGTACCGCCGCCCAGCGGGAAGTACATCGGCGGCTGGCGTTCGCTGGCCGCGCCCGAGTACCCATTCACAAAATGGGAGGCGGGTGCTGCGCCGGAGATCTCAAAGACCCAGACGAAATCATCACCATACTTGCGCCCCCAGCGGATGTCGTGCAAGGTCGTGGATGGGTCGAGACCAAGCGCCATCCAGACGCGGTCCGTGACCAGCGCGTCCACGCCCGCGCCCTCATCCACTTCGTTGAAGTGTGGCAGGGCTTTGCCTGCGAACAATTCCACGCCGGTGGTGGCGTGATGGACGGGCGGGCGCTCCGGGTTGTTGAACAGCCCCTCAGCCAGGTCGGAGGCGGGTGTCATATCCTTGAGGCCTTGCTGGTATTGAATACCGATCGCGTCACAGCCGAAGAAATCGGCCATGCGCATGGCGGCGATGTACATCTTCAATTGTTCGAGGATCTGGGCGTCGGTGAGTTCGGTGGCTTCGTTCATTCCGGTGACGAACTTCATGCCGCGCTGGTTCAGCCAATCGCGGGCGGCCTGCGCCTCGGCTGCGGTCACGGTCCGCATGGCGGCCACCAGCGCAGACTGTGAGAGGCGCTCCTTGTAGATGCCGCAGGCGTTGAGCAGTTCGTCTTCGATGATGGCGTTGTACATGCCCATGCAGCCCTCGTCGAAGATACCCATGATGGCCTTCTTCTCGCGGATCGCCTGCGCCAGCGACTGCCCGAGGTTGCGTTCGGCTGATGGTAGCGCGGCAGGATCCAGATCTCGCACGTGGGCAGTAACGCGGGTGATGCTGCCGCTCTCGATCCACTGCCTGATGCCGGCAAGGAAGAAATCATCGTCGAAGTTTTCGCTCCAGGTGGTGCTGTACTTCACGCCCATCTTGGTCAGGGAGCCGTTCAGGTTGAGCAGTCCAACCAGACCTGGCCACTGCCCCGACCAGTTGGCGACGGTCAGGATCGGGCCGCGGTGGTCGCGCAGCCCGGCAAGCAGGTGGTAACTGTACTGCCAGACTGCCACCGCGGCGATCACGGGCGCGTCCTTCGGGATGCCGGCAAACACATCCATGCCCATGCGCTGGGATGAAATAAAGCCGTGCTTCTGCACCGGGTCATACGGGTGGGCGCGCACCACCTTGACGCCTTCGCGTTGGAAGGCGGCGATGACCTGTTTTTCCATGGCTTCCTGCGCGGGCCAGCAGGTCTGGTTGGCCGAAAGGCGCAGGTCGCCGCTGGCGACGAGGTATGCAATCTGGTTCATGACAATTCTCCTGACAAGGGAATGGACGCCGCTTCCCCGGCGTGGACAGTGATACCGGGGTGGACGGTGATGGATGTTCCAAAACCTGCAACGTGCAACGTATCGATGTGCAATTCTCCCGCCACGAGCCGGACCTCGAGCCGGTCGGCGCGTAACGTGAACGTGCCCCACCCGGAGGCGGTCGAGAAGAAGCAAGTGAACGGGTCGCCATCGAGCCGCGGGGCGATGAACAGGGTGCGCGTCGGCGCGGAATAACGAAAGCCAGAGAGCGCGATGAGCAGAGCATAACTGGCCATGGCGCGGGCGTAATAGCTGCCGCACTCGTATTCGTTCCAGGGGTTGCGTGCCCGGCCATCGTATCTTGAACGAACTGCTTCGACGATAGCCAATCCTTCCTCAACCATATCTTCGGCGATGAGATGGGATGCCACCTGGTACTCGATGCCGGTCCAGACTTCATCGGAATATACGAATGGCAGGGTGGGCTTGCCACCACGGGGCCAGGTGCAGAGCAGCAGGCCGGGCTCATCACCGATGGCATAACCGGGACGCTGCGGGTTGGCGTGGTTCCACAGGCTGGGCTTGAAGTTGTGACGGTAGACCGCGGCGAGATGGCTGCAGATGGACTCGCGGCTCTGCTGTGTTCCCACGCCGCACAACTGCGCCAGCCAGGCGCCGAAGACGCCATCCGAAAGACAGCCGGAGCCGATCTGGTATTTCGGTCCTTCGACCTTGAGCAGGTGCGCTTCGTCGCTGTCATCGTCAGGGACGGTAAACATCTTTTCATCGCGCAATCCCTTGACCATGATCTCCTGCCGGTAATACTTGCCGTTGAACAGGCGGGATTCGATGGCCTGCGCGCCTTTCTGTGCCAGTTCATCGTACATCGCCGCGTCTTCGGGGTGACCGGCATCGCACGCCAGCGCTGAGATGGCCGCCAGCGCGCCGAGGTAGAAACTGGAGCACAATCCCTCCGGCCCCCAGAACTCGATATCGTAGGTGTTGTGGTGCGGTTCTTCGATCAGGCCCACGTGACGCGGATCCCACTGGGCGATGCAGAAATCCAGGCTGCGTTTGGCAAGCGGGTACATGCGCTCCAGCCAGGCGCGGTTGCCGCCAACCTGCCATTCGCGGTACACCTTCATGATCCCGCCGAGTTGGCCGTCCGCCGCGGCGTGGAAATCGTGGGCGGTTGGCATTCCCGGCGGGGAGGCGCGGAAGTTGACGTGGCCGCGCTCATCCATCGACTCTTCCAGTTCGCGCTGGCGCAGCGTGCGTTCGAGCGCAGGGAAGAGATGTGGGATGGATTGGGCGTAATTCCAGACATGGGTGCAACTGCCCGGGCAGCAGCCGCTGTCGCAGAAGCAACCTTCCCAGCCCCAGATGTCACCATTCTCGTGGCGCAGGATTGTTGGAGATTTTATGATGGCCAGATTTGCAGAAACCGCGTCCAGGACCGAGGCAGGCAGGGTCGAGGAGAACAGCGCATCGTGGAATGCTTGGGTTTGGGCGCGCAATTCCGTGTAATGGTCGCGGACATAGAGCAACACATCTTGAGCGTTCTTCCATTGGTTTGCATAGAACGGATGCCATGCAGGTTGCAGGTTGGCAAGTTGCAGGTTGCTTCCCGTGGCGGAGGATTCGGTGATATTGGGGAAATACCACGTGATGATTACCGGATAGGTGATACTTTCTCCCTGAGCAAGTTCCCCTTTCACGAGCAACGAACCTCCATTGCGGGTGGGTTTGCCATCTGCAGGGAGACCATTCGTTGATTGGAAATTTCCCGCGGAAACCTCGCGCCACAGGGCGGAGATTGCATCGAACCAGCCGCCGCGCAGCCAGCGGGCTTTGATAAGCGGTTTGCCGTTCAGAATACCAAGTGCCGCACTACCGGACGAGGGGGAGACAGCCGGAGCCTCGTTCCAGAAATGGATGCCAAGTCCCGGCATGGATTCACTGCGCGCGCTTGTCTCTGCGCCTTTCCAGGCGAGATGAGACAGGTGATACGAGAATTCGTAAATCACCGTATGTTCAGATGAATTGCGCAGTGTATATTCAAGAATCGCGCAGGGGATGCCGGAGTTAACGTCATCCAACGGGATGAAGGGGTTGAAGCCGGTGATGGTCACTGCCAGTGGCAGGTCTGGATCGGAGAGTTCGACCGTGCCGAAGGGATATTCACCGGTGAAGGAACAGTCGCAGAAGCGCGGCAGTCCCTCGTGCCCGCCGCCGTTGTAACCCTGCGAGCGCAGCCCCAGGTTGTAAATCTTTTCCTTGGGGAAGGGGCCTTCCACGAGGCGAGTCAGGTTCTCGTTAGGAAAGTGGATGATGGCGAACCCGGCCTCCTGCGGTTGGTGGCGGTCCGCTCCGGCAGAGGTGGCGGGCGCGTTGCGGATGGAAAAATCCTGCAGGCTGCCGTAACCGTTCAGGCAGATGCAGCCCGCGCCGATCCCGCCGAGGGGCAGGGCAATTTGCAGCAATTCCGAATCGCGAAAAATGCGCTGAGGTGTCATCTGTTTTTTCTTATCCCTTGACCGAACCCAGTTTGATACCCGTTACAAAGTAACGTTGCAGGAATGGGTAGATCGCCATAATGGGGATCATGGCAATGAAGATCTGGGCTGCCCGGGTGGTGCGGTTGCTGATCATTTGAAGCAGCGCCAGGTCGCGTTCGGTCAGGAATCTCGGGTCAGGATTGATGATCACCGTCTGCAAGTAGCTCTGCAGCGGGTATTTATCCGGGGAGTTCATCAAAATGAGCCCATCGAACCAGGCATTCCAGTGGGCGACTGCCACAAACAGCGTCAGGGTTGCCAGGATGGGCATGGACATTGGCAGCAGGATCTTGAACAGGATGGTCCAGTGACCGGCCCCGTCCATGGCGGCGGCTTCCTCCAATTCCTTGGGGATATTCCTGAATGAGTTGACCAGCAGGATTACGTTGAACACCGGCAGCGCCCCGGGGATGATCAACGCCCAAAAGCTGTCGATCAGACCGGTCTGCCTGATAACCATGTACCAGGGGATCAAGCCGCCCGAGAACAGAACGGTGATGAGGAAGAACCAGGCAAACCCATCGCGCAGGCGGAACTCTTTGATCGAGCGGGAGAGCGGGTAAGCAACCAGGACGGTCAGGAGCATGTTGACCGGCACTCCAACCAGCACGCGCAGCAATGAAACCCCAAAGGACTTTAGGAAAGCGGGATTCTCCAGCACAAAGCTGTAGGATTGAGTGGTAAATTCTACCGGCCAGATGGTCACCCTACCGCTGGAAGCAGCCGAAGCGGATGAAAGCGAAAGCGCCAGGGTGTGGATAATTGGGAATGCACATACCAGGGCGATGATTGCCAGCACAAGCAGGTTGACAATGTTCTGAAAGAATGGGAGCCTGACGATTTTTTTATTCATGGGAAGTCTGCCTCCCTAAAAGATCTTGTAATCTGCAAATTTGGCCGCCAGTTTGTAGGCGATCCCGATCAGCAGGAGCGATACGACCGACTTGAACAACCCAACCGCGGTTGCGACCCCATACTGGTTGTTGAGAATGCCGGTACGGTACACCAGGGTATCGATGATATCGCCGGTGCGGTACACCAGCGGGCTGTACAGGTTGAAGATCTGATCAAATCCAGCATTGAGGATGTTGCCCAGGCTGAGCGTGGTGAGCATGATGATCGTCCCGGAAATCCCCGGCAGTGTGATATACATGGTCTGTTGCCAACGGGTGGCGCCATCCATAACCGCGGCTTCGTACAGCGTGGGGTCGATATCAGTCAGCGCGGCCAAATACACGATGGTGCCGAACCCGAAAGATTTCCACACATCGGTGGCCACCATCGTCCAGGGAAACACCTTGTCATTCCCCAGGAAGAAGATGGGTTTTATTCCCACCAACCCCAGCACCTGGTTGACCACACCATCGGATGGAGCCAGGATATCTATGAAAATGCCCGCCAGGATAACCCAGGAAAGGAAGTGCGGCAGGTAGATGACTGTTTGCACCGTGCGTTTGAAGGCATGGCTGGTGACATTGTTGAGCATCAGCGCTACGGTCACAGGAACCACGATGCCCGCGATGGCCTTCATGCCGGCGATGAAGATCGTGTTCCAGAGCACCTGGAGGAAGGTCGGCATTTCCAAAACAAAGGTGAAGTTATCCCAGCCCACCCAGGGCGAACCGAAGATGCCCTTGCCTGGCAGGACGCGCTGGAAGGCCATCACGATCCCGGCCATGGGCGCGTAAGAGTAGATCAACACCAGGATCACAGCCGGGGCCAACATGATGAAGAGGGGAATTTCCTGTAGGATTTTTTTGCGCGACCGCATGGGGTACTCCTTCAGCCATCGTGCTCGAGCGAACAGGCACCGATCAACAAGCAGGTAATCTTTCTTCCCTGTCACGAAGCCGCTTGAAAAATGCTTCGTGACAGGGTTTACATCATGTGCTATGGGTATCATCTCAATAACTTGGGGGGCGGGGGGGTGTGGGCGGCGAAGCCGCCCCCCCATCTTCCCCAATTTATTGAGAAGTTACTGCTATGGATTATTCGCAGCCCACTGGTTGACCTCATCCACGATGTCCGTCCCGCCCAGTTTGTACCAATCACTTGCGAACTGGTCGAACAGGTCGATCGATTCACCCATGATGACCTTGATGATCGTCTCTTCTTCCATGGATTGCAGGGTTGGCATTTTTCCCGCCATGGTTGGCGTGGGCGGACCGTAGAAACGATTCATCAGGCCGCGATCCTCCAAAACCTGCATCAGGATGGCGCTGGAACCATTCGGGCCATTGGTAGCCACCTCCACCCAGGCCTCCAGGATGCCCTGCTCATAGTAGGCCTGGATGATCCGGTAGCGCCACTGCGCTTCCAGGTCCAGCCCGGAAGGATCGTGCCTGGCGAGAGCCTCGCGAAGCGCATTCCCGGCCTTGATCGCCGCATTCGGTTCCCAGAGCAACACGGGCGTATATTTATAGAGCACCACGTCAGGCGCTTCGATATTGCCCAGGAAAGTACTGCGCACAGCTTCATCCTGGGAACCGACCAGGTTATCGGTCCAGAAATTGACCATGCGGATTAACGCCTCGGGATGTTCATACCCATTGCGGATGACCAGGAAGGATCCGATAGCGGTGGTGTACTGGCTTTTTGCCGGGGTCGAATCGACCGAAGGGATCGCGAAGGCCGACCAGAAGGCGGTCGGATCGTTCTGCTGGCTCAAGTTCAGGGGATGATAGGGATTCCACCAAACCCCAAACTCCATGCCACATTTTCCTTGTGCAATGGTTTCGTTGATAGCGTTTACATCCTTGACGCCGAACTCCGGATCGAGCTGGCCGCTGGCATACATCTCTTGCAGGGCGAGCAAAGCCGTGCGCATCTCCGGTTGGACGGATCCATAGACTACTTGGCCATCCCGCTCGAACCAGATGCCGGGGTAGGCATGGTACCCGTTGAAGAAGCCTTGCACATTAGCGATGGCCCCATAGAGTGATTTCGAAGCGCATAAACCGATCGTATCATCCACGCCATCGCCGTCTGGGTCTTCCTCGGTAAAGCGCCTGGATATTTCAAGCACATCATCCATGCTGGTCGGTGCAGCAATGCCAAGCTCATCCATCCAATCCTGGCGGATCCAGAGCACCGAGGCGTTTGCGACGGAGGCATCCGTGAGCGGTATGCCCCATAATTTGCCATCGATCGTGGCAGCCTTGAGGGCAACCGGGTCCTGTGTCAGGACATCACGCGTTATTGCGGACGCCTCTGCCTCATACACCGCGGTCAGGTTGGCAAGCAAGCCTGCCTCCTGATACAGCAGGAGCTGGCTTGGGGTGACCCGGAACATATCCGGGATGTCGCCCGAGTTGACCGATAGGCCCAGTTTCTGGTCATACATGGATACATCGACCACCCAATCGTAACTGACTTGTATGCCCAGCAGTTGTTCGTAAGCCCGCGTCCAGACGTTGTTGTGAATGTCATTCTCGCCCAGGAACTTGACTGTCGCGTCCACGGTGATGACCGAACTCATCTCGATGGGCGGGTCATACCGGGCAGGCACAACGAGATTCAAACCGGAAAATTCATCGGCGGCAGGAGCCGTTGTCTCCGATGTGGCGGGTGGGTTGTTGCCACCGCAGGCGGCCAGGAGCAGAACGACTGCCAGGCTGAGAGCTGCCAGCCGTTGGTTGATCATACTTCCATTAGATGGTTTCATTTGGGACCTCCTTCTTGAGGAATGTTTTGCGCCTCGGCGGATAACTGTTCTTTCAAGAAGCGCATGCTGATGTATGCCAGGAACAGGAGGCTCAGGCCGGGCAGGAGATAACGCAGCTTGATCACCTGCGAACTGACCTCGAGCATCCGCCCTACTGCCGGGTCGCCGGGTTTGAGCAGGAACGCCAATACTGTCACATAGATGGGGAAGAAGGCGGTTGCCAGTACGATGAAAATGGATGCAAAGGCCAACCAGCGGCAGCCGCGCGGGACGCGCCTGCTGCTCGCCAGGATGATGAAAAAGATCATCATCGGCAGCGTGAAAACGATCGTGGATAAAGCGCCAGCGATCACGCTGCCTGCCGGCAGGCGCAGTCCCAGGGTATCGAAGAGCAGGGTTTCAGCCCGGCCCGCCAGGATGGGTGCAAAGGAAGCCAGCATCCCGACGATGAAAGCTGCCCGCACCCCACCTTTGGCATTCACCGCGCACCAGATGAACAGGATGAAAAACACGATCCCGGTGATCAACCCGCCGGTGGATTCGAAATTGGCCAGACGGGTACGCAGTTGCCCGGCCGTTATCAGGCCGCGCATTGCCTGGCTGGATGAAATACTCCACACCAATGCGCTCACCAACCCATAGAGCGCCATCACCGCCCCGAGCAAGTATAACGGCAGGTGGGTCTTGCGTAACAACGGTTGTTTTTCTATTTTCTTCTTCATAGCTTCTCCTCAAGGAACATACGGATGTGTGAAAAGGGATTGAACGGGAACGAAAAGCTGCCTGGCATATTCTCCTTTCGTAATCAGTCGGAGGGTCGCATCGTGCGAGGAATAATCTTTGGCATCTCATTCCCAATCCTTCAATGGGGCAGGCCGGGAGCCATACAACCGCTCGAAGTTGGCGGCATATATTTTTTCGAGCACCTCCCGTGGCAGGCCGAGACCGTGAAAGCGTGAGCCATTTTCCATTGGGAATTCACCATCACATTCGAGGAATGATCGGATGAGCACCGGGATGGATTGCATGGATTTGTACCCTTCCACGCCGTGTACCAACGGGCGCGTATCGGTGTCGGTGCCGTAGATGATCCGGTCCTGGTAACGGACGAAGAAAGCGCGCGCCGTTTCGGGGTCGCGGCTGAAGTCGCGGTACATGTCCATGTGTGGGGCGAGGTCAAAGCAGACAGTGGGATGCGTATCCAAAAAACGCGCTGCACGTTCCAGGTCTAGGGAGAGAAAATAAAAATGGGCGAAGATGATCTTCAGGTTGGGATGCCGCGCCAGGATGTTATCCACTTCGGCGTACAAATCTTCCTTGGATGGGTAACTGCCATCCGAGTAATCCCAGCCCTTCTGCCGAGCCCATTCGGGACATTTATCAGCATCCCAGAATTCGTCCGGGTCAGCCACATGGAAAACAACCGGGAACTGTTCCCGTTCCACGGCGGCCCACATCTTCGTGTAGAGCGGGCCATCGAGCCGGTGCGGCAGCAACTTGCGCACCTGCGGCTTGCCCTCGATCAACTTCAACCCATCGAAGCCTTGGGCTTTGAGCGAAATGATTTGTGCAGCAAGAAGATCAGGCGCATGATCGGGATCGGCGAGGGCAGTATAGTTGAGTGCTCCGGAAATGTAGGCGCGATCCGGGTGACGCTGTTTGAAGTAAAGCGCAGCCGGGTTGTGGGTGGTGGTGTCAGGGTTGGGGATGCAGACGAGGTTGAAGCGGGTGCAGGGAACGGCATCCATCAGCGCCAGGATCTCGTCCATCCGTTCGGGATGAACGAAGTGGATGTGGCTGTCGGTGATGGGGATGAGTGTGTGTCGTTGCGAGGAGGGCGTTCTTTGCCCGACGAAGCAATCTCCTCGCGGCAGAGGGGATTGCTTCGGGTATCCCCCTTCGGGGACGGCGCGATACGCCCCTTTGGGGCTACTCGACCCTCGCAATGACACATTACCTTTTTTCCTGTCACCCATTTTTGGTAACTTTCTTTTTCATCTCGATCATCTCTTCCGTCGGTGTGACCGGTTTGCCGGGGATTTCACGCTCCGGGTCTTTGAGCCATTGACCGTTGTTGTCGCGGCGGACGGGGAGACGCTGCTCAACAGGTGGAACATCCTGTACTTTCGTTGGTTTGTCGGCGTACCAGTAGGCCACACTGCTCATCTCGTTGGCGAGGTGGTTGGCATGCCCATGCTCGATGGTGACTTTGATTTCTTTCTCGAAGTGAATTCGATTCTCAAGGTGGAAAACGTATCCGGTCTGGTAGCCGCTATCCCCGCGCCACAGGTTGATCTCTGGCGTTGGGATGGTGCGGCCTTCGAAGATGGATGAACCGTTGCGCAACGCGGCATCTTCCTGCATCCCGCCAGCGTGACCGAGATAATCTTCGCTGCCGGTGCCGTGCAGGTCGGGCGGCCACTTGTAGCCATCCACCCAGATCATATCGTCGCCCTCGCCCCACCAATCGTTGGAGAAGTTCGTGACCGACAGGTTGCAGCCGATGTAATGTCCGCGGCCTTTCGTTTCGAGGATCACGTAGTTGTTCTCCCAGGCCTGGCGTTCTTTGTTGACCGCCTCCGCTTCGGGCGTGTTGGGACGGATCTCCGATCCCCAGCCTCGGAACGGGTTGGCGCGCCGGAACTCAGCGTGGAAGTAGCCGGTATCGGCGGGGAAATCTTCGAGCGTTTCGTAATCCACATAAAAATATTGGAGCTGTTCGCGCTCACTCTCGTTGACCAGTTCCACCACAGCGCGCCTGGCAAATGGCATGGGTACATAACAATTCAGCGCGCAAGGTTTGTTGAACTGGTACGGGAAATTTGTGGAGGCAGTGAACAACGCTGACTGGAACGAGTTGACCATGCTGTGGCCGAGACAGAAAAAGTCACCCAGTGGTACGAGCACACTTGGGGACGGCGCGTCATCATATGTGACCTTGAGCAGGCATTCGCGGTAGTGGTCGTACTGCGTCATCCAGATATGCGTGATCTGCGCGGGACCGGTGATATCGGCCAGCACCGCGCTCGACTTGGCGGGGATGAGCCACCGGTCTGCGTTACGCCCGGATATATCCCACGAGGAGAAACGTCCGGTTTTGCGGTTGCGGAGGATGGGAAGGTTTGTTAGCATTTGAATCAACTCGCGAGGGTCGAGTAGCCGGTGCTTTCCTGGCGTACACCTGCACTTGCAGCGCAGGTGCAAGTGTCGAGACCCGGTATTGCTGGTTGAGCAGGGCGGCGGATCTCGATACGCAAAGAACGATACTCGACCGTCTCCGCCCGTATTGAAACCAGCGATAATCTCAATCCATGATCGCCTGTGCAGCCAGCACCTTGAAATCCATGCCGACCATGCTGGGCGTGTACGATGCGTATTGAACCATCAGTAATCCCATCAAGTCCTCCTGCGGATCGAACCAGAAATTGGTGTGTGCCGCGCCGCCGGCCTCGTATGCGCCTACCGAGCCGAGCATCTGCGCCAGGGCGGGGCTGGTCATCACGGTGAAGCCCAGCCCGAAACTCGCACCGCTGAGGATGACTTGATCCGGCCTCAGGTGCGGAGCGGTCATCAACTCGATCGTCTTGCGGCTGACGAGGCGGTTACCATCCAGTTCGCCCAGGTTGCGCATCATCATCCCGAAGCGCAGGTAATCTGCTGCCGTGGAGACCAGCCCGCCGCCGCCCGACAGGAATTTCGGTTTCTCTTGTTTGTCGATCCAGGCCCCGGTCATGAAGTGCGGCAGGTTTGCGGCGTCGATCGTTGCCATGTCGACCAGCCCAACTCCCAGGAACGAGGTATATAAGGTTGCCAGCCGATCTTTTTTCTCGGGGGGAACAAAGAAATCCGTATCCTTCATTCCCAGGGGTTCGAAGATGCGCTGCTTGAAAAAGACATCCAGCGGCATCCCGCTGGCGATCTCCACCAGGTGGCCGAGCACATCGGTGGCGATGCTGTAGGTGTAGCGCAAACCTGGCTGGTGGTGCAGCGGGAACCGGAGGATGCGCGGCATTTTTTCGGCCAGGCATTCCTCCATTCGCAGAAGTCTTGCCTGTAACATGAGCGCATCCACGGGCAGCAGGGTGTCCAACCCATAGCCCAACCCGGAGGTGTGGGTCAACAGGTCGTGGATGGTGATCGGGCGTTGCAGGGGGACCTGTTCCGAGTCGATATTCATCTGGTCCTTGAGCACTTTGAGATCATTGAACCCCGGGATGAACATGGAGATCGGATATTGCAGGTGGAAATATCCTTCTTCATACAGCATCAAGACCGCCAGGCTGGTGATGGGCTTGGTCATCGAGAAGATGCGGAAGATGGCATCCTCGCGCATCGGCCTGGCCGTGGCCAGATCCATCTGTCCATAACAACCGTAGTGTGCCACCCGTCCGCGGCGCATGAGCACGGTGATGAGACCTGCCAACTGGCCGCGATCCACATAACGCTGCATGCTGTCATCCAACCGCTTCAGGCGGGTGGAGGAAAGTCCGACCGATTCAGGGGAGACCGTTTCCATACATCATCCTTTGTGGCTTTCAGCCCATTTCTCTTTCATGGCTTTCATCTCGCTGGTCAGGGTGACCGGCTTGCCGGGGCATTCCCGTTCGGGATCCTTGAGCCATTTCCCGTTGTTATCGCGCCGGACAGGCAACCGTTGCTGAACTGGGGGAACATCCACCGCTTTTACAGGCTTTTCAGCGTACCAATAAGCTGTGCTGCTGACCTCGCTGGCGAGGTGGTTGGCGTGACCGATCTCGATGGTGGCCTTGATCTCCTTGGTGAAGCGCACCGGGTTCTCGAGGTGGAGGTTGTAACTGGTCTGGTAGCCGCTGTCGCCGCGGTAAAGTGTGATCTCCGGGGCAGGGATGGTTCCGCCCTCGAAGATGGAAGAACCGTTGTGCAGGAAGGCGTTCGGCTGCATGCCCCAGGCCTGGTTGAAATAATCCTCGCTGCCGGTTCCATGCAGGTCGGGCGGCCACTTGTAGCCATCCACCCAGATCATGTCATCCCCCTCGCCCCACCAGTTGCCGGTAAAATTGGTCACCGACAGGTTGCAGCCAATGTAATGGCCGCGGCCCCTGGTTTCCAGGATCACGTAATTGTTCTCCCAGGCCACCCGTTCCTTGTTGGGCACATCGGCTTCGGGGGTGTTGACGGCTATCTCCGGGGCCCAGCCTCCGAACGGGTTCGCCCGCCGGAATTCGGCGTGGAAGTAGCCCATGTTTTCCGGGAACTCTTCCAGCGTTTCATAATCCACGTAGAAATACTGGCGGTGCACCTCGTTGCTTTCGTTAACCAGTTCCACAACGGCGCGTTTGGCAAACGGCATCAGGACATAACAATTCAACGCGCAGGGTTTGTTGAACTGGTAGGGGAAGAACGTGGAAGCGGAGAACAGGGCGTTCTGGAATGAGTTGACCAGCCCGTGACCCATGCAGAAAAAATCACCCAGCGGCACGAGCACGGATGGATACGGCGCGTCATCGTAGGTGATCTTGAGCAGGCACTCGCGGTAATGGTTTAGCTGCGTCATCCAGATGTGCGTGATCTGGGCCGGGCCGGGGATATCGGCCAGCACCACGCTTTTCCCGGCGGGGATCAGCCACAGGTCCGCGTTGCGGCCGGTGGTATCCCAGGACGAGAAGCGGCCGGTCTTGCGATTGAGAATGCGAGGGAGATTGGATAACATGGTAACTCCTGTGATTATTTTTGCAGGTCACGGCACGAAGCCCTGACGATCAAGCGGGTATCGAGAACAACAACCTGGTGAGCCTGCTCGGGATTGCGGATGCGGTCCAGGAGCATGGAGACGGCAGTCTCGCCCATTTCGTAGGCCGGCTGAGCCACCACCGTCAGGGGCGGGCGGAGGGAGGGTGCCCAATCCATGTCGTCGAACCCGACCAGGGAAATATGCTCCGGGATCTCCAACCCGGCTTCGTGGATCGCCTGCAGTCCGCCCAGGGTCATCAGGTTATTGGCGATCAGGACCGCGCTGGGGGGCTGTTCCAGTGATAGTAGTTCTTGCATGGCCCGGTATCCTCCATCCTGGCGGTTATCCCCGTAACGTAAATAGATTTCGGAAATGAGGAGGTCATTCCTTTTCAATGCATCGATATATCCCCGCTCGCGTTCACTCATCACCGATAGATGTTTCAGCCCCCCCACGAAGCCAATCCGTTTGTGCCCCAGGCCAGCCAGGTAATCTATGGCCTTCTGAGCCCCTGCATACCCGTTGACGAGCACCATATCGAGATCCACTTTGGGCAACCGGCGGTCGATGATGACAACCGGAGTACTCGAGTTGAAAAGGAATTGGTAATGCCCGGCATCGCCATGGGTGGGTGCGATGATGAGCCCGGCCACGGCCTCTTCCAACAGCATGCTGATCAGCTTCCGCTCCTGCTGGGGGTCTTCGTCGGAGTTCCCGAGGAAGATCGTAAAGTCATCCACCAGGGTTACCTTCTCGATGCCACGGACAACACTGCTAAAGAAGGGGTTTTGGATATCGGAGATCACCACGCCGATCTTGCTGGTTGTGCTCTTGCGCAGGTTGCGGGCATTGCGGTTCGGCTGGTAGTTGAGCGTGCTGACAGCCTCCAGGACCCGTCCGCGGGTATCCTTGCTGACCTCCTCGAACCCGGCCAGGACGCGCGAGACCGTGGCGGTGGAGACTCCTGCCAGGCGGGAAACATCCTTGATGGTCGGGTTCTTCTGGGTATTCGTTTTTCTCGTTCGTGGAGTGCCCATAACGGATTGCCTTGTGAATAGGGAAGAGTGAGAACGTTATGTAATCGTTTACTGTAATCGTTTACATAATAGCAAAAACCAGGACAAAAGTCAATAGGTTTTCGCTAATCTGACATTAGGGATATGCTATAGGGAATTTGAAGGGTGAGCGCTGGGAGATGGGTGCGAAATTTAGACCCTTAGCGAGCCACGGAACCCCCTGGCGCCATAGTAAGAGGACGCACCGTTGTGATATACGAAGACATGGTTGTAGCGGCGATCGGCAAAGAGGGCGCCGCCGAGTTTTCTAATCTCAGGAGGTGTTTTCAACCAGCTCGACGTTTTCGTATCGAAATTTCCAAGTTTCTGCAACTCTCGATATTGTTCTTCTGTTAGAAGCTCGATGCCCATGGCTGTTGCCATATCCATAGCGTTATTTTCCGGTTTATGTTCTTTCCTTGACTCCAGCGCTTCACGGTCGTAACAAACATTCCTGCGGCCTTCAGGACTTTCCGCTGGACAATCATAAAAAATGTATTCAGCCGTCTTGTTATCATAACCAACAACATCCGGTTCACCGCCAGTTCTTTCCATTTCACTGAGTGACCACAGTTTTTCAGGATTAGCTTCCAGCTTTGCCTGTACTTTGACCCATTCAAAACCTTTATGGCGGTTCATGTTTTTCTCAAAGCGGGATTTCAATGCTCTGAGTAATTCTTCATGTTGTTTTGCTTTCATGTCTTTTGCTCTTTGCCTTTCTGCTCTGTTTCATTGGCCTTTGCTCGCCCGGCCTTCTTACGGTTTGTTCTTTCGCTTCACAACGCTGCAAATATGAACCCGTTGCTCACAGACGAGGAGTTAAATTAGCGCCGCCGTAAGGTCCGGGCCTCCGATTCGATGAACGCGTTAGACAACATCGACACGCACGGCTTTCTCTGCCGTACAACGGTTTGGCTCAGGAGCAGCGGCGATACTTGCAAGACTACTCATAATTATCGCGCCATTTCTCCCAACTCGCGCACCGTACCCGCAGCGGCAAAGCCGCTGTCGCCTGGAGCCCGTGTTAGGCCGTTTTTCTTTTACCCGGAATGACTTCGGTTTCTGGGTCTGGCTGTTCTGCTACTGCCCGCCAGAAATCATCTCGAGATAATCCTTTCCCAGCCTTGATGCTTTTTCGAGACCTATTCAATAACGCTTGAAAATGTGGCGAACGCGACAATACCAAGCTCTCCAAGTCTTCATCATCCGCCGGAGTAAGTAATACCGCAACCGCCCTCCCATTCCGCGTTATGATTACTGGCCCGTTGGTGGAAGACTCTTCCAAATAAGCACTTAGCCGTGCTTTTACGTCTGCCAATGGTGCGATTCTCATTTCCCAAACTCCTCTCTGCCAATAAACAGCTGATTTCTTACTTTGACACCGATTGCCAATATTTGCACTATCTGTCGCTGCTTATCTACTTCGTAAAACACTCTGAATCTGTTGGATGGTCCAAGTCGCAACTCCCATGTGGCTCCGAATGGAGCGGGCTGTTCAAGCACTTTGCGATTCTTTGTTTCCTTTTCAGGAGTGAAGGTCAATTGCTCATCAATGACCGTCTGAACCAGTGCATGATACTTGCGCTCAATCGCGCGAAGATGTTCGATCACTTCTGGCGCAAACACTAGTGCGAACTTCGGAAGCTTTGTCATCGACCACAATTATAGTCAGTATTATGGTTTTGTCAATCTGGTGATTTTCTTCTAGAGAACGGCCGAACGGTTTGCGTTAGCCGCTGGTGGGCGGGCGTAGATAAAACTCCGAGAGCAGGATTCGCTTCGAGCGTGGAAAATGCCTGTAAGTCGGGACGAATCCCACCAGTCGGCTGCACGCTTTGTTACTAGAATGTACTTGGGTGGGGCGTGGCGGGTGGTATCCTCAGCGGTAATCGACACCGCACCAGGGATGCCAACCGGGGCAGGGAGCATCCGGGCAGGCCGACGCCGCCTATGGGAGAGAGTGATCTCAACCCGTG